>Ga0222630_1000637_pt1 | contig 17658 bp, 17 predicted proteins | sample AntAcemetagenom3_FD_179842 | JGI IMG/M metagenome (GOLD analysis project Ga0222630, IMG submission 179842) | Saline water microbial communities from Ace Lake, Antarctica - #3 | ecosystem: Environmental > Aquatic > Non-marine Saline and Alkaline > Saline | place: Antarctica: Ace Lake | collected...
AACCGCTGCCCGTGGGACGAGACAACGTGCACGACTGCGGGGCACGGTGGGCAGCTCGAGGTGCTGCAGTGGGCGCGCGCGAACGGCAGCCCGTGGGACGAGACAACGTGCACGCAGGCGGCGGAGGGCGGGCAGCTCGAGGTGCTGCAGTGGGCGCGCGCGAACGGCAGCCCGTGGGACGAGACAACGTGCACGCAGGCGGCGAAGGGCGGACACCTCGAGGTGCTGCAGTGGGTGCACGCGAACGGATGCCTGTGGGACGAGACAACGTGCACGCAGGCGGCGAAGGGCGGACACCTCGAGGTGCTGCAGTGGGCGCATGCGAACGGCAGCCCGTGGGACGAGAGAACGTGCACGCAGGCGGCGAAGGGTGGACACCTCGAAGTGCTGCAGTTGGCGCGCGCGAACGGCTGTCCGTGGGACGAGCGTACGTGTGAATACGCGGAGCATGTAGGACACGATGCTATCCTAGAATGGGCGAAAGCGAACGGCGCACCATCAGGTGGAGGCGCTGCAGCGGGTGACGCACTGATAGACTGAGTAATAGTCACGGAAAGAATATTTCTTTGTAATAAAACTGTCCAGTCCTTTTGGTCGTCTAACCACTCGATAGCGAGTACTTACAGCGTACTTAGTCTCCTTTTTATTCGTGGCTCCGCAACCTGGCCTCCGCGGCTTTCCAAAACCCGTGCGTCTCTTCGATCACCTTCTCCGTGTATTCGCGGTCCATGCACTTTTCGCCGAGCGCGAACTTGTTCAGGGGCTTGCCTTCCGCTACTTTGTACTCCCGGAACCACTCGCGCATCGTGTTTATGAGCCCGGGGAGCTCTTTGTCGATGTCCTCCACGTCGTTGATTTGCGGCGCGAGCGGGTCATCCGTGCGGATGCAGAAGACTTTCCAATCCGTTTCGTCGTCGTCGATCATAGCTAATACGCCTAGGACCTTAACTTCGCAAACCTGGCCGCATCGCATCTGTCTGCACCCGATTTCCACCATATCGAGCGGGTCGTCGTCGCCCTTGAAGCCCGTGTCTTCCGAAACGTGACATGGGTCCTCCCACGTTTGAGGCATGAACCCGTAGTTGAACAGCATGTCGCCGTGCTTGTACTCCCTCAACACGCCTTTTTTCGTGTCTTGTTTAATAGGGTTCCCCGGCTCCTTCGTGGCGATTTCAAACTTCGCGCGTGTCCATTTCGGGATCTCGCACATCATGTGGAACGTTTCCGGAGACGCCCTGTATGGGATGTCGTGCCACGGCGAGATTTTCTTCTCCCGGTGCGAGAAGTTGATGCGGTACTCCAACGATTTTAAAAGCCCGGTCTGGGAAGGATCCAGCTTGGCGTGGTCGAAATCGCCCTTGTACACGCACAGGTCAAGCACGGAGTTGCCTGAAGGGTGGGTGGCAGTTTTGGGTTGAGTGAGCGTGAATCGAGTGTCAGCAGTGAGAGTGAGATACCGAGTGACCGCCAAGGCAGTGGGAAACCTGGGTGGGTTTGGGGGAGGCAGTACGCGGGTACCAAACCGCGTCGAAAACGGCGTGGGTGCCGTCGGACAATGTACGTCGCGGATCGCATAAAAAGACACCCACGCACCTCGCTGGATGGATTTCAGGGGGTGTTTCTCCCCCCCATCCTTTCCTGGGGTATCGATTTTATCCTTAGTTCGTTTCGCGGAAGGCTCAATGGCGAACTTCACCTCGGCCACGGAGGGTTCGCGCGCAGTCTTGGGCATGATGCGCGGCGGCGAATCGATCGAAGGGAGGGTCGCCAAAAAAGTGAACGACGAAAACTGGGTGTTTCGTACGGTCCACTGTTGATGCGACGCGGCGCAGCGTACGCGACCGTGACCCAACCGTGGCGTGCGTGTGCCTTGTGGAGTACCACTCGCGGTGACGCGACCGACCTGGGGGGGGAAGGAGTGACTCCGAGGAATGGCAACACACCATCACGCGTCGGTTCGAAAAAAGCCGCTTCTTGTGTCGGCGTCGGCGCGCAAACCGACGGCGCTAAAGAGGCCGGGTCGGGAGAATTTGACTGCAGGTGCCGATCCACGTGGCAGGTCGAGGTGAGCACCTCGACCCGCCACGTTGGTTGCCACTTGGCGTTGTGGCTGACGTAGAAATCATCGACACTTCGCGGCGCACCACCACCGTGTTCGTACCATGTTCGCCGCGCTCGCCCCCATCGCGTCCCGTCCCGTCGTGGTGCCTCGCCGCGCGTCGTCTGTTTCCGGAGCGCGTCGCGTCGTAACTCGCGCCTCCGATGACCCGTTCGTCTCCGCGCCCGCGCCCGATGTCGGTTCCTTGAAAAACAAGGACGCGAAGAAAGCGGCGAAGAAGGCGGAGAAGACCGCGAAGAAATCCACCGCCACCGCGGCCCCGTTACAGAAACCCAAGCGGCGCAAGCCCACGAGCGGGGAGAAGAAAGCCGACCTCCCACCAACGGAACAGGAGTTAAGGGCATCCGCGAAGTACGACGCCATGGTGGAGGATGGAGGAAAGGTGTACGAGTGTTTCGTGCGCGCGAAGGGCCCGAACCAGTGGTTCCCGCTAGGCCCGATGGCGGTGAAACAGGACTGGATGATCGTTCCTGAAATGTGGAAAGCAGAGAGTGACATGAAAAAAGCGGGGTTCAAGATGTACCCCGCGCTGATGAACGCGCCTTGTTTCGGGAAGGTGGAGTACGGTTACCGGGAACGGGACGACTCTAAGAAAATAACGGAGGAACAGATTCGCGCCGCCGCGGGTACGTTGAACCCGTTCGAAGACGTCCGGTTGTTGGAAGTACCATTGGACGGAACAGGCGCCCCCCCGGAACCCACGATGATGGAAAAAATCAACAAGTTCATGAACCCGTACGGCACGGGGAAGGAAGGGGAGGGGAAGTAGGGAGTATTTCTTTTGGATTGGATAGCGACGATCGACGAAGAGTAATAATGAGTTGATTGATATTACCTGTGTCTCTTGTGATACCCGTGCCTCTTGATACCATGATAAGCGACTTGGACCAGTGGTGCACCTTCTGACCGTGCAGTCGGTCAATCTTCTTTCCGTAATTCAATCACCGGCACGTAAGTCTCCAGCCCGTAGTGTCCCATCCGCGCCAGCAGCGCGGTGCCGAACGCGGCTTCGATGTGGAGAGCTTTCCCCACGAACACGCCACCCAATTCGGTTGATCGAATCCCGCTCCACACTTCGTTCTGGGCACCTCCTCCAGCGGTCAAAACTTTCGTCACCTCGTGCGACGCGCCAGTTTCCACGAACTTCGCGTACGACCGCGCCTCCACGTTCGCGATGGAGTGAAGGATGTTGCGAAGAAACGCGACGTCGCTTGTCGGTCGGTTCGCGGCCAGCGCAGACGCAGCGTCTTGCACCGATAACCCGAAACCCATTAATACACCAGGGAAGTAGTCGGTTACCGTTTCTTTCGATGCCAAATTACCTTCATTGGCTTCCCGCGTCAGTGTGTCTTCCAACTGCAAACTCAGGTTGACCAACTCTTTGTTCGAAAAATGTGACCGCAGCAACCACCCGCCCAAGTTACTCGCGCCGCCCACCAGCCACTTCCCCGCCAGGCGGTGCGAGTAAACACCACTCGCCGCGTCGTCTATCCGGGTTTCCGATATCATCTTCAGCGCCAGCGAGCTGCCGAGGCTCGTGACGCAGTCACCAGGGTCACGTACCATCGCCGCTGCGAACGCGGCGACGGAATCGGTGGTGCCGGCGACAACGACGACGCTTTTTGGGAACCTCTTCAGCGCGTCTTACGATAAATAAAAAAAAGTGTCAGTCTTGTATGGGCAAACAGTCGGCGGGATTTGGTAAATAAAATACGTACCTTCGGTGGCCACGACGCCGACTTTGCGACCCGGCTCGTACACCTTGGTCGGGATCATGTCCCCGTACGGCTGATTCAAAATCCAATCAGGGAACCCTCCACCGAGACCATTCTCACCGTCACCAGCATCAAGCCCGGGGTCGAACCCCAGTTTCAGGGCGTTGTTGTGGTCGGAAACGCCTGACAAACCGTGCAGCAGCGACGCGAGCCAATCCGCGTGGTGCGCCAGTTTCGGGTTTTCCGTTTTTTGCGAGTCGACGCAACCGCGCTTGCCAAACTCCCGTCCTCCATCGGTTTCGAACCACCAGCTGTGCAGCTTACACAGCGCGGACGAGGCTGACCTTACCGTGTGTCCTTCCGGTGCGATGGCGCAAATCCCAGCCACCGCGTCGTCCCTTTTTTCGTTGTACAGCATGGGCGGGTACACGCACTGAGAGATAAAAAAGAAAGTGTCAGTCTCGTATGGGCATTCAGTCGGCGGAATGTGGTAAATGGGAAATACTTACCTCGTTCGACGCGCCGTCCACGACGAGCGCCGTGCCGCTCGTGCCGTCCACCGCGATTGCTTTGACTTTGTTTCGAATGTGATCTGGAAGTGCATCGATTAATTCCCAAAGCGCGCCTCGCCAAGCTTCTGCCCAACCCCCAACCGGGATGCCGTCGCCGGCCAAACCGCCGTCCGCGATTGGCGGGTACTTCGCGCTCGTTTCGGCGACCACGTTACAATCCGCATCGATCACGACACACCGCGCGCCGCTCGTGCCGAAATCCAGGCCGATGAACAGAGAGTCGTCGTTGGCTAGGGTTGTGTTTATCATTGTAATTGATGCGGACCTCGCGACACGCCGCTGGGAGACAGGGACGCGCGGAAGCGTGCACCTGAGAGCACTTCTCCCAGCGCACGCACCGAGACGCGCGCGATCTCCGAGACCCGGAAGAAGGCTTCGAAGTCGCGCTCGCACGCTGGTAGCGCGGGGTGTGTGCAGCGAGACGAACACAGCGTTTGGAACAGAAACGCGAGACGACGCGACAACCGGCGCGACGGCGACGGGAAAGGGAACCGCCCGCGCGAGCATGGGCGTACGCGACGCGTGAGGGACGCGCGAGCGAATGGGACGAAATGGAAAGTTACCTGGACAGCAAAAAAGAAGTACTCCAGTCGGATACAAGATGAGACCCGTTGTCAAAAAGCACCCACTCCCCTCGCGCGCGAGCATGCAGTACTCGCGCGGAGGCGGAACCATGAGTCAGATGTCCGTGCCTGCGGGGGCGTGGGAGGACTTGCGACGAGAGGTAGGGGAACCAGCCGCCCGGTGATTCACACCGAGGAAACAGTAGGAACCGGCGGGCCCATCCCATCCGCGCGCTTTCTTGCGTTTTTCGCACTCCGCGGGATCTCATCCGCGTCCCCGGGCCCCATCCATCTTTGCGGTTCGCCGCTCGTGGTGTGGGCGGTCCCTGCCTCTTTTTTACCTGCATTTTCCCATTGTCACTGCTCGCCTTACAACAACCCTGACCCCTTCCCCTGCCCCCTTCCATGACCAGGCGCGTAAGCTCGAGTCCGAGATCGACGGGAAGCTTTCGTCGTTTGTGAAAACCGCGAGTGGCGTTTCCAGGGACACGGGCGACGGGCTACTCCTCGGCGCGGGGGCGGACGCGCAGGCGGTTGCGATTGAAAGTCTTCTTCAAAAATTAAGTGACGTGAACAGCGCGATGACCGGAGCCGTTGCCGGGGGCACCGCGGGAGGCGAGGCGCGGTCGTACACGTTGGCCAGGCACCGGGACGTGTTGAGCGAATTTACAAATGAGTTCAAAAGAGTCGGGGACGCAGTTACAGTTTCAAGAGATCGGGACCTGCTGCTCGGCGGACGAGTGGGAAGGAGTGACAGTGCTATAGGGGGCCCCTCAGATGGCACGCAGGCTGAATTGTTAATGCGCGAAAGGTCAAAAGTACACTCCTCCACAAGCGCCGTGGATGACGTGATCGGCGCGGCGGCGGCCACGGCGGCGGCGCTGGTGAGCCAGCGCGGAATGTTCAGTAACGTGGCGCGCAATTTGGGAAACGCGGGATCGCAGTTCGGCACGGTGCACAACCTTTTAAACGCGATTGGACGGAAAAAATCCAAAGACACCATGATACTGTCCGCCGTCTGCGCGTTCTGTACCGCGTTCACGCTGATATACTGGATGTCCAAGTAGGGTTGTGTGTTGTATCGAAGAGACTCATCATTAACTTTTTGTCCTTTTTGGAAAATCGTTCGTAAAAACGTTTTCGTGCTTTTCGAGGCGACCTGCTTTGCGAACGTTGCTTTCCGGAAGAGTCGGGTTCACTCCGCGGCGCGGCGCGATGCGGCTCCTTTCGGGGCGGTCACGCCTCCGCTGTTCTCGCAGGTTGGTCACGGTGTTTGCAACCCTGGCGTTGTCCACGCACACAGCGGTGGCGCAAAGAGCCACGAGCGGTCGACCCGAAACCGCGGGGGCCTCGTGTCGGCAAACCGTCTTCGCCGGCCTCGCGGTGGACTGCAACTTGAACGGCGCCGGGTCGGAACTGGCGTGCTGCGCCACGCTTCGGGGCGCGGAGCAAAACCGGTGTTTCTGCGACGCCGAGCTGGTCACCCTGGTGTCCTCCGTGATTGGCGAACAAGGGTTGAACTTCTTCAGGCAGTTCGCGCTGGAAAGGTGCGGCACGAGGCTCACGGAAAACGACGCGTGTTTCGCGAATTCGGGTGTGCGCGAAGGAAACGGAAACTTCGGGGCGGCGCAGCAAGTGTTGAGGCCGGTGCAGGCGACGCAGGTGCCTAGTGTCGAGACCCCCCAGGAGGATTACGAGTACGAAGCCGGGGATGGCGATACGGCACCGGTGACGGATACGCCAGGTCTGATTCCTCCGCCAGCAAGCAACGTGTTACCCGGCCAACAAGAAGGCACGGTGCCCGGCTTCCCCCCCGCGTCCGCGGACGAAAACCAGGCGTTACCCGGAGAGGTCCCCGAAACGTTACCCGAAGCGTTACCGCCGCCGACACCGTTCGCGCCGTTCCCGCCGGCGTCGCCTCCACCACCTCCTCCTCCAAACGCGCCACCTCCATCCCCCTCTCCTCCTCCCTTCGGCACGCCCGGCGCAGCCCCGCAGCTAAGCATACCCCCGCCCGCGCCGCAAATAAGGAGCGACTTCGGGTCGCCGCCGCCTTTCGCGATACCGACGCGACGCAAAATCCCCGGCCTCCCCACGATCGCCGAGACGGTTTCCTCACCGAAACTCAACCGCGAAACCGGGTTCTTCGCGGACGCGTTGAAAGCGACTGGTTTGTTACGGTACGTCTTCATCCTTTCCCAAATCCATCAACGCGCCGTTTGCCCGTACAAGATTGACACTTTTCTTTTCCACAAGGCTGTTCGACGGGGACGGGCCTTACACGGTTTTCGTACCCACGAACCGTGCTTGGTATGCGATGCTTGTTAATTTAGGCGTCACCAAGGAGGACTTGTTCGAGGACCCTAGTTTAACCGAAGTGCTTCTTCACCACGCCACGCGGCGGGAAATATTTTCGCAGCAGATGTTCTTCGGGCAGAAAATTCCAACCCTGCACATGTCCGCGCCTTCCGTGTCCAGGGCGCTGCGAGCCGCAGTTAATGCGGGGATGGACCCGTCTAGTGCCTCTGTTGCGCTGACTGAAACCCTGGAAGTCGAGACGTTCACGAACATCATTCGCAAGGCGTTTTTTGTAAACGGGTGCGACGTGTTGACAAAAGACAAACAAGCCTCAAGTACGTATTTCCCAACCCAAATCCCGCAGACTGTTTGCCCATACAAGACTGATACTTTCTTTTATTTATCTCAGACGGTTTGATTCACGTCATCGACTGCGTGCTTCTGCCACCCGCCCCGCAGCCGTTACCCACCGGCCGCACGGTGGCGCAAGTAATCGTTGAGCGGTTCGAGCTGTCGATATTCGAACAGGCGCTGCAAGGAAGTGGGTTGCTCAACGCGATTAAACAGGCCACGCCTACTAACCCGCTAACGGTCTTCGCCCCGACGAACGCCGCGTTTCTGAAATACGTAGCCACGAGGTACGTATTGGGCCTTTCCCAAATCCCGCCGACTGTTTGCCCATACAAGACTGACACTTTCTTTTATTTATCTCAGCCCCGGGTTCTTCATCGACACAGCAGCGGAGCGCCTGGTGAACCCCCAAACCCCGGGGTTACAAGAAACCCTGCTGTACCACTTCGTGCCTGCAAGATTACAGTCAGCACAGCTTAAAACACGTTTAGGTAACAAGTTAAGGACCTTCGAGGGCAACGACGTTTTCGTGGAGGAGTTCAACGTCCAGACGCCGTTTCAAAAAACAACAAGCAAACTCTTCGTAAACGGCTGCCGCGTGCGCGCGGTGGACCTTCTCTGCGTGGACGGCGTCGTGCACACCGTGGAGTGCGTGCTGCAGCCGAACTTCCGGGACGACCCGGAGAAGCTCTTCGGGGATACGGCGTAGAGGTTTGGGGTGTGATAAGGGGTTTATAGGGTGATAAATGAACTAATGCACGACGTTATCACAAAGTAATTGTGCTAGATAAAAATTCACAAAGGGTAAAACTTTCTCACCTTCGTTTGTTGCTTGTTTTTTTCCGCTACCGCGCCTTTCGTTTCCCGGGCGCGAAGTACCGCATGAGGAACGAGAACCGGTCGTGGTACTCCCGGACGTACATGGTCATCGAGAGGGTGATGAAAAGCGTGGCGCGAATCGCCATGTCCTTCCCTCCGTCGAACCCGCCGATGTTCTGGCAGCCGTGCCAGGTGCCGAACCGAACCTTCGTGGCGACGGAGCACGCCACGCTCGCCAGGACGTGTTTTGCGAAACTCACATTCACCAAGAAAGGCAAAAGCGCGTTGAACCCCGCCGTGGCGAACCGCGCGACGTGCGCGGGCGTGCGCCACACCTCAGGGTCAAACACGGTGTTCGGCGCCTCGGCTTCAGGGCCGATGTCGAAGAACTTGTACAACACACCGTGCCTAGAGGCTTGAAAGTCGCCGCTTGGGAAAACCTCGGGCAAGTTCACGAAACTCGCGTTCAAAAGCCGGCACCCGCAAATCAGCCAGTGCTTTTTCGACGGCGTGACGTGCCTGACCAGCAAATTGGTTTTGCTCGTGAGCACCGCGATCGTAAGCGCGAACAGCATCGTGTGGAACCGCTGCGCCTGCGTGGTGATGTTGTCGAAGAAATGGCCGTCAAACGCGTAGAAAACGGACCACCCACCCACGTCGCCGTTCACCCGCCGCGCTCCCAGAAAACAAACCCCGACCCAAAACGCGGTTTTGCGGTGCGACGCCTGGAGAGGGTGTGAGTATTTAGTGGGGAAAGAATGTTGGGTGGGTGGTTAGTACTCCGTCTTGTGTGTTGGGTATGTCCTCCGTTCGAACCCGGAAGGTACGAAACGCGTGTCAGACGCGTCACGTACTGACAGTCGGGCGCAAAAAAACAAACAAAAGCCGTACCTGGTGCACCACTTCGCGCTCCTCCATCCACTCGGTTTCCACGGTTTTGTCTTTAAACGTCATCAACCCGAACCGCTGGGTGTTCCACGGCGTTTGCTGGAAAATCGGGCGCGCGGTGGTGTCGCACCAGCGTTTCACCCGTTCCACGAACGCACGGCCAAACCTCCCGCCGCGCAAAGCGCCGCCCCCCGCGCCTCGGTCGAAAACGTCGCCCGCGCCCTCGCTTAAAACTTCGTCGATGGATCGGTGACTTATGCGTCGCCCGGCGCTTCCCTTGCGTTGCAAATCGCGGCGCTCCACCCCGGTTGACCGTCCACCCGGTGGACCCGCGGTGTCGCTTCCGAAAAACGACCCCCCGTCGCTTCCGCCCCTTGCGTCGCGCGCCCCACCCGGTTGGCCAAATGCGCCCGCGTCGGCGTCGGGATCTAAACGCGGGGCGGACGTTTCTTCGAGCCACCCGAGCGCGTGCATCAGCGCCCTGATTGAAATAAAATAAATGTCAGTCGTGTATGGGCAATCAGTCGGAGGAATGTGGTAAATGGGAAATACTTACCGTACCGTGGTTTGCTGCGGGAACGCCCGCCACACCGCGGCGTGCGCGCCGTCGTCGTATATCGCCAGCAGGGTTGCGCGGCACTTGTCGTCGGAAAGCAGGTTACACGCCATCCAGTTCAAACGGCTGTCGCTCAGGGACGACGACATGCACTGTTCGATGACGTCGTCAAGGCGCAGCGTCGGCCGGACGAGCGCGCCGAGCGCGGTGAGGTACTCGGCGCCGCCGTTCACGCCGGCCGGCCCGTCCAACACACTCTGCGCCACCAAAACCGCGGTCGCGCGCGTCGACGCATCCAGCGCGTGGTTCCCCGCGTGTACCACCGCGACGGTCACCGCGGCTTCGTAGAAATCCCTCACCCCGAGGCACACCGAGTTCGGCGCGTACTCGTTTGGAAACCCGACTGGCGCGAGTAACAAGAAAGGGTCAGTCGGTCGGGCCATGTGTATGAGGGATTGGGAAGGGTATACTGTACTCCATACAGTCAACAGTGCAGTAATCAGGGAGGCGGAATGTGTTGGGCGGGAAAGTTCTTTACCTTCGTCGGGCGATGACGCTTTTTTGTTCGTCTCGTTGGGGCTTCTTGGAACCCTTATTTGCCGGTCGCGTTCGGAAGGCCTCGTACCGCCCGACACGCGCCGCGTACCGGAGACTTCGTGGCCGTCACGTTCCTTGAACCAGCCGGGCCCTCCGCTGGTGCTCGAGATGTGCGACCGCTCGCTGGTTTCCGACCGTGGGCCGTCGGAAATGCCGAGACCTCGCCGCCGCCGTCGAGACCGCACACCCCCCATCCACGTCATCGGGTTTGAACAACACCCAATCATCATGCACACGAACTCCACCGCGGCGACGCTGTCCCACCCTGCGATTTTTGCGCTGGTCACGGCCGCGGTGTGCAGTGGTAACCAGTGCGGGGTTTCGCTGTCGCACGAAACCTCGGGGTTGCCAAACAGCAAGTCCCCGGAACCGAACGCGCAATCCTCCGCCATGCCGATCAAACGCACCAGCGTCCGGAGCGTCTCCGCGCACCCGCACGCGGCGACGTTGTTCATGGTTCTCGGGGGAGCCGCGTTTTCCAACAGGGTCACGGCGGGGTTGTTAACACCGTTTGCCCCGTCCACGGCCGCGTATTGGCTTTGCGCGGCCGCCGCGCTGGCCACGGTTTGAATCGCTTTGTTTCCGAAAAGCCGCAGCAAGTGAAGCAGCCCCGCCCGGGCCGCGTCTTCGCACCCCGTGCGAAGCGTTACCGCGTCGATGCGGTCGTCAAACATCAGGGAAGCCATTCTGGTCAGGGTTTCGTTGAGCTCGGAATCACGCAAGGTTTCGTCGTACTTGGTTTCCTCGAACGTTTGGTTCGGGTGATTGGATTGATCCGACGGCGTCTCCGTTTGGTTTCGCGAACGATCCAAAGTGGAGCGTGCTCGCTGTCGCGTTTCGCGTTCGTGATCTTCCCGGCCGTTTCCATCGTCACCAACGCGTCCACTCGTGCTCGGCGATGGCGAGCTCGTTCCCTCGTCCGTTTCCAAGCTTCTGCTTCTAAAAAAACTGGGAAAGAAGCTCAGGGTGGGTCCGCCTCGCGCGGTGTTTTTGGACCGTCGCCCATCACGCGGCCGCGATCGTTTAGGGTTCGTCCCGCCGGCGTTTGACGTTTCGTCCAGAAACATCAAAGCCTCTTCCACCACGATCGGGTTGTTCAGAAGGATGAAGACCATGACCGGCCCCGCGGGTTGCGGGGTCACGCCCGTTGTCGTCGTTTCCGCGTACGCATCCTCGTCCTCGTCCGCCAAGTCCCTATCCCCAGGCACCCAGGGACCCTCCGTCCGCCCGTTCAGCACGAACGCCCGCACCTCCAAACGCCCATCCACGTGCGTCGCGGGGACGCTCACGCTTAAACGCAGGCGCGAGCCGAACAGCGACCTCCCGCGCGGCGCACAGAGGCGCCACGCAGACCAAACCCCGCCGCGGTCTCCGCGTTGCGTGCGGAACATCAACAGCTTGTGCGGGGGAAGCACGGCGGGCCATTGCACCGTGTTGGGCTGGGTGCTGAGCAACACGGGGGTGGCCGCGGCGAAGGTAGGGTCGGATGGTGGGTGCGCCATTTTGAAGCGAACAACCGCGCACGCGCTCTCCCGGTACCGCGTCGCGGGGGAAACCAACCAGCCCTCGCCGCGTACGTTTCCGTTAACGAGCTAACGAGCTGGATCAACTCCGAACCGCGTCAATGCGATCCTCCCACGGTGCCGCGCGCCGTGGCTTTGAGGATGGCCACAGACACGATGGCTCACTGTATTTTTAACGAACACTGTCGTCTAAATAATTTGTGACGACAACTCGCAATCTTCGTTTCTTCGTTGGCACCCGCGGACCAGTATAAAGCACGCGTGGTGGTTGTCTGCAATATCGTGTGCGACGACTTTTGGACAAACGGTTTCTCGTCTCTTCCGCTCGGCGCCGTCGGCGGTGACCTTACGTTTTCTGGGGACGAGGAGCTCGCGCGAAGGAGCTGACAGAAAAAACCCGGTGCAGGCCGCGCGGACGGGACAGCGCGACAGATCCCTTCGCTTTCCAAGCATGAAGGATTTCGTGGGAGACATTCGGGGACAAATTGCCCAAAAAAACTTTTGTTGGCACCCCCTTTGATTAAAGAAAGGCTCGTCCCTTGTTCCAGCCCGTCCAGCCACTTGCTCGCGACATCTCGCGGCGCGCATGCTCGACGAGCACCTGTCTGCGGTGCGTTTCGTCGAGCTGCGTGGTCTGCGAGCGGACGCGCGGGAGGGTGCGCGTACCTCGAGGCGTCGCGCGGCCTAGTCCAGATTGAAAAATGCAACGCGACTTGACCACCGCGGGTCCTTCCGGGCGCGTGGACCCCGGTTCCGCTGCCGTGGGACCCCCACGCGTGGGCGCGGAGCTCATCTCTCCCGGGAACGCCTTGGTGCTTTGGTGCGCCGCCGGCGTGGTGGTGGACGTGCTTGATGCTTTGAAGCTCGCCGGGGTTGATACGAAACGGAAAGGTCCCCTTGATCGGTTCCACCACGTTTCCCTTCACGACGAGCGGAGACGCAGGCACGAGCGCGAGCGCGACCGGACCACCCCGAGTGACACCACCGGACACGACCCCGAACCGCCGTTACCCGCGGTGGCGAACTGCGCGGACGCCATGGCTTGTTCCAAACACACCGACGCGCCCGTATTTTACTGGGAAGTTCGTTTAACAAAGTACGAGCAAATCGTGCTTCACCTGAAACGAAAGCGGTTGGTACACCCGAACTATGCGCCGCGGGCGGACGGGGGGGTCAGTTCGCGCCGGGGGTTGGTACCGTCGTCCACATTTCTGGTGTGTATTAATAGCAGGTATCACCACGGGAAAAGCAGTGGCGTGAGTAGTAACGACGGTGCGGGTAATGGCCGTAACGACGTCGACACGAACGGTACCGCTAACGCGGGTACGGACGTCGTTAGTAGCGACGGCGGAAGAACCACTACTACCCACGCTACGCACGATGACCAACACCGAAACCGTGAAAACTACGCACGAGCGCTCGCGCGACGTTTCGATTCCATACCACCGGGTTTGCGAAACGCTTTGTACCCGTTCCAAAAGCAAGGCGTGTTGTTCGGGTTGGCGCGGAGCGGCCGGTGCTTGATCGCGGTACGTATTTCCCATTTACCACATTCCGCCGACTGATTGCCCATACGGGACTGACATTTATTTTTACAATCTCAGGACCAGATGGGCGTCGGGAAAACCATCCAGGCTTTGGCGATCGCGAGCTGTTACCGCGACGAAGGGCCGTTACTCGTGGCGGTACCGGCGAGCATGCGGTTAGCTTGGGCCAGGGAGTGCGAGCGGTGGTTCCCGGGGTTGCTCACCAAGAACCTGGTGGTGGTGAACGGGGCGGGCGATTCCTTCGCGGTGGAGACCGTGCGCGCGGTTGGGAACAAACTGAGGGAGTTACGGGAGGGGGAGGCGCGTGATTCCGGTGAGGGCGACGCTGGGGTGGAACGTGTCAACCAGAGCGCGTGCACGCAAAATACCAAAAAAAACGCCACCCTGATGAAAGAGCTGCAACGCCAGCGCGTGGTTGTTGTTTCTTTCCAAATGGCGAGCCGGCTGATTAAAACCCTGACCGCGATCAAGTGGGGCGCCGTGATCGTCGATGAGTCACACGCGCTGCGCACGACCGGTACGTGCCGCGCGCGTTTCCCAAATCCGGGGAACACGCTGTTTTACCTCTAACGCGCCTGTGACTGTTGTCCACATGGCGCGACGTACAAGACGTTAACCACTTTTCGTGGGCACAACAACAGGCGGGTTCGGGAAGGACGCGGATTGCGGGACGAAACAAACCGCGGCGGTTGTGAAACTCATAAAAACAACCAAGCGCGCGGTTCTTTGCACGGGTACGCCGTCGCTAACGAAACCGTTCGACCTGTTCAACCAAATCGACTCGTTACGCCCGGGCTTGCTGGGCAGGTACGGCCTCCTCCTCCCCTGGGCTTTCCCGAATCCAACGGCCACTGTGTCGGAGGCGCGATTACCGCGGTGACTGATTGCGGAACGGCCACGTGGCCCGAAGCGCACCCGCGCTCGCCGACGGATGGGACTGACGCGTTTCGTTTACACGCACAGCACCAAGAAAGCCTTCGCGGAGAATTATTGCGATTTGCAAATTTCCGAGTTCCAAACTGTTAACGGGTACGCCAAGTACGACCGGAGCGGGGGCTCGCGGTTGCGTGAACTGTACGTATTGGTGCTTTCCCAAATCCGACCGCACTGTGGAGGCCCGATTACCCCGACTGTTTACTCAGGCCACATCACGAAACACGTTAACCACTTTTCGTGTAACAAAAACAGACACGCGCTGCTCACCGCAGAGGTTATGATCCGGCGTTTGAAAAAAGACGTGCTTAGCGACCTGCCCCCGAAGCGACGGCAGGTCGTGCCCATCGACGTTTGCGGGAGCGTCGGTGATGTCGGGACTGCAAACAGGAGGAACGACGACAAACGGAAACAAGCCGCGGACGCGGAGGATTTCGAGGACCCTCCGACTTTCGATGCCGCCGCCGCCGCCGACGACGACGATTCCGGCGACGAGTCCGACGACGCGTCATCCTCGGACGACGATTCCCACGAAACCCGCGCCGCTCGCGTCGCTCGCATCGAAGCGAAATCAACCGGGTCGAATTCCAAGCTTCGCGAAGCCTCGCTTTTGAAACTCCCAGGCGCGGTGAAGTGGCTGCGCGAGGTGTTGTCGGTGGACGACGACGCTCCAGCAGGGGGTGTTACTAATCCTTCACATGACAATTGTGCCATACGCGATAGCACCGAGCTGGACGACGACGACGTCGATCAAAGGCCGCCGAAGATGGTCATCTTCGCGCACCACATCGACGTGATGGACCGAATCGTGGACCAGGTGCTGCACCGGCTCCCGCGGGTACGCGTGCGAAACGGGACGGTTGGTAACAGCGCGGTCGACGAAAGGGGTGATAAAGCGGATGAAAGGGTCGATAGGGCACATGCAACTACCAATAGGAACAACCCAAACCCAAGAAACACCGAACGCACCGTGGAAGGGTTCATCCGCATCGACGGCAGCACGCTTCCGCGCGACCGCGGCGACGCGGTTGACCGTTTCCGGGACGACCCGTTTTGTCGCGTGGCGTTGGTCAGCGTCACCGCGGGGGGCGTCGGGATCGATTTATCGGCATCGTCCTCGGTGGTTTTCGTGGAGCTCCCTCCGGACGCGAGCTTGGTGGAACAAGCCGAGGACAGGGTGCACCGCCGGGGTTTGAAAAACGCTGTGAACGTGTACTTCCTCCTGGTGAGTATTTCCCGACTCCAAATCCAACGACTGTTTACTGCCGCGCCCCTGATGTACTTGTAGTACTGTCCTACCACTTCTATATTCGGCCCGATTACTCTGACTGAATGCTCATACAGTTTACGAGAACATCACGAAATACTGACACTTTTCCTTCTCAATCAGGCGCACGGCGGTGCGGCGGGGCGGGTGGAGGAACGGCGGTGGGCCTCTATTGAGCGGTCGCTTAACAAAGTCCGACGGGCGGTGGACGGGGAAACCGTGATCGAGGACCGGGGGTTGGCGCCCGATACCGTGGGCCTGGGGTTCGCGCCGGGTTCGGAGAGACAGCCGTTTGCGTCGGAGCGATCGCCGACAGCCTGTTTTGAGTCGAGTCACCAGAATCACGACTTCACCGATAAATGGCTCGGTGTGGAAGACCCTCCGCGTGTTTCACTCGAAAAGGAAAACCGTGAAGGAGACACGTTCGCGAAGCGTATGACTTCATACGCATCGCCTGCTTCCCCCGAAAACCTGTGGTTCGAAGTGAGCCACAACACCGGCCGCGTGCACCTTCACGCCTCGCTAACCGGCGCGGACCCGCTCGGCGAAAGCGTCGCGCCGAACGACTTGAAACGCGTGGCCGGTGCAATTCAAAGAGAGATCCGGCGATTGAGCGGAACGGGTTCATCGGGATGTACTCGTGGTACAGCGGAGGGTATCCGCACTACTTCGCAGGGTACTACTGTAACTCCGGACGCGACTCTCCAAGAGTTGGAAGATGCGGTACGTGAAATGAGTTCGTGCGCCACCCTACCGCCGCGGCTTCGCGGCAACGTCGGCTCCGTTCTCGCCGCCAAGGCGTTTCTTGACGAGTTCGACGCCCTGACTTCGACGGACCGGAACTTGCTGGCGAAAGGACACGTGCCCGTGAAATCGCCAATCGCGGACACCGTCTGTTTGTTACAAGGCAACGCGGGTTTCAACGGCAGCGATTTCACGTCGCGAAACGGCGCGCTGGGCGGTTTGCACAACGGATTGTCCACGCGGCGACACGGCGCGGGCCGGCGCGTCGCGTTGCCGGTGGGCGCGGAGATGAGGCGTGCGATTGTTGCTGGTGAGGGCGTAACGAGTAGGGAGTACCTGGAACCAGTTGATACCGCAACCGGCACGCCGCTTTGTTTGATGTGCATGTCACCGCGATCCGGGCTGGGGGGAACGCGCGTCGCGAGTCTACAAATCGAGGACATACTTTTCCTGAGCAACGCGGTGAAAACCAACGCGGTTCGTACTCACGCCACAAGAAAAGACGCTCAAGAAACGCAAAGTACCCGGGTAAGTTCCGAGTATCCCTTCTATCTTTCCACTCACCAATTATATCCTTCGTCGCCGCGCGAGGCTTGCGTTGCGGCGCGTGATGCCGTTTCCGCGGCGCGCGACGCGCTGGCGGCGGCGGCGGTGGCGGAGAGTAGTTTGCGTTTGGCGGGTGCCGGGGGCGGAGGCGTGAGCGCGGCGCGGAACGTGAACCGGCGGATCGCGCTCGCGAACGCGGCGGCGGCGGCGAAGGCGGCGGCGATGCGAGTCACAGAGGTTACCAGGGCTGCGGAGCGCGCGGAGTTGGAACGCGAGAAGAGCAACCGCTTGACTAAAGAAGTTACCGCCGCTGGCGGCGCGACCGAAACTCAAACAACAGCAAACGACGTCTGCGCCGAGTTCGTGTACGACGCAAAGGTCCAGCTGTTCTGTAGCGAGGCTTGCCACTCCCTTGACAAGCAGCAAGTCTCATCCAGCGAGCTGCGCCGCCTGCTGTACGAAAAAGATAAAGGCGTGTGCGTTTGGTGCGCGTGGGACGCCAGCGCGTGCGCGCGGCGCGTCGCGGTGATGCGCAGTAAGACCTCGCGGCGACGGTATATCCTAAAATCCAACAAAAAGTTCAGCGACCGCGGCAACGGGAAGCTTCTCGATTTGTTCGT
>Ga0222630_1000644_pt1 | contig 17527 bp, 13 predicted proteins | sample AntAcemetagenom3_FD_179842 | JGI IMG/M metagenome (GOLD analysis project Ga0222630, IMG submission 179842) | Saline water microbial communities from Ace Lake, Antarctica - #3 | ecosystem: Environmental > Aquatic > Non-marine Saline and Alkaline > Saline | place: Antarctica: Ace Lake | collected...
TCGGCGCGTTTGAAATCGCGAAACTCCCGGACGTGTTGGTGCGGGGTCGTGTTTGCGAGCCGAGCGGCGCGTTTGACTGACGCGGAACCGCCAGCGTACGACTCGGCGCCAAACTGTGACTGTTTGCCCATACGACTGTCCCCCGGCGCGGCGGCGGGCGTTTGCGTCTCTACAGGAACCGGCGTCGGGACGACTTCGGAGGTTTCGGAATCAAGCGCGTTTTTTTCCCCAACCTCGCTCTTTCCAATTCTTGGTACCGTACCTTGCGAGTGTTTGGGGGTACGTTTCCAGACCGCAGCGGTCACGGTTTGCCCATACGCGCGTTCCGCCATCGCCATCCTACGCGCCATGGCTTCGCGTTTGAAACTCAGCGCGCCCATCGCCGCCGCCGCGCGTCGCACCGGCGTTTGCGCCGAGACGTCGTTAAACGTGGACTCCGCTTTCCAGCGCGTGAACTCCGTTCTCGCGCGTACCAGCGCCGTCGCGGCGTACGCGACGGGCAATGACCCACCAGGGCTCGGGTCCCCGAACTGACTTGGAGGAGCAGGTCTCGGCGGAGACGCAGGCGACATCGAAATCGAAGTCGCCGAACCGAACGTCGCGTCAATCTCGTCAATCGTCTCTTCAATCGTCTCGTCGTCGTCGTGAAGGATTGTGTTTACCACCCTGGGCAACGGCGAGACGAGCGACGCGTGGGTGTGGGAATTCGGCCGTTTCGCGTGTAATGCGGGCGACTGTGGCGTGACGCGCGTAGTGGTACTCGGAGTCGCACAAGTCGGGGTCGTCGCAGTAGTCGTCTCGACCACTACTTGTTCTTTGTTCGTCCCACAATCAGCCGCAATCTCGTCGGACGACTTCGCCAACGACGGATCGTCGACGACCCTGGGATGGGCGTTTCTCCGTGGCCCTCGCGATTTCGACGCAGATCTGGGGGTACGCGATGCCCGCCGTCGCACTTGTCGCTCGCTGTACGGCGACGCCGCCAGCGCCAAGGCCGCTTTCTCGGAGACTCGCATCTTGGAGGAAGAAATCGTTTCCGATGTCGGCATTGCGCCGGATCCAGATGCGTCGTCCACTGCGTGCGCCGAGGAAGTCACGCCCCTTTCCGAAGGGGTGGAGGTGCCCCCGCCGGTGCCCATAAGGATCTAGTCCCCCGGACTAGGCACTGGGAGGATACATGGAAACAGGTGGTTGCGAAGTCCCAGCAGGCGCGACGTCCTCTGACGAATCCTCGGCGAGGATTGATTCGACATGTCGTCAAGACTACGAGCATACGACTGCTGATGAAGTGATGAGTCAGAGAAGAAAAAAGCAAAAGTGTTGAACACACATGCAAACAGTCTCCATGGGGTCTTCCGAACGACGACGATGTACCCCTTTTGGTGTTTGATACCCATGTTCTTTTGGTGTGCCTTTTGGTGATTGAGAGTCCCAAATCGAAGTGTCACTCGTGTCCGCTCGTTGACGGCGTCCTCATGGCTCTTTTCGACTCCTCGTGCGCGGAGGCGTACGGCGAGGTGTTTTCCGATGACACCGAAACCGACTTCTGCGTGCTCGGGTACGAAGGACGCAGGTTACGTTGCGCGGCGAAGGGAACGGGAGGTCTCGATGCAATCGTGAAAGCGTTCACCGATGACAGCGTTCTGTACGTCACAATACACCTGTCCGAACGAGACGAACTGCGTCCACGCTTGCGGGTGACATCGGTGAAAAAATCGCGAGCGCGGGCGGGGCGAACTACGACCTTGGAAACACGCGCAGGGGTGGGTGTCACCTCTGGGGGGTCCGTCTTCATCAAAGCGCAATCGCGACGATTCTTCGCCGCGAAAGACGAGCGGACGGCGATCAAAAACGGCATGTGGAGGCCGGACGCGACGGGGGACACAAATAAGCGCCTGCGATTTGGGAGGGAGGTCCAACAGGCGCAGGCGCGCATCGAACGGCGAAGGGTCACAGGGTGGGGTACGTGGTACCGGCCGTGGGGGTTTTTACGAGCGAATGAAGTGTACGATACGTTATACAGAGTGAGTAGACCGAGTTGTGACACCCAAATTCGAAAAGCGCGCAGCCCGTTCCGTTTTGTGAGGTCGTCCAATAAGTGTACAACGACGCGCCGTCGAAAGCGCGTATATCCAACACCTCACTGTCCTCGCAGCGCCTTGGCAACCGCGTGCGGGTTAGGCGGAGGCACGGTTTTCGTGCTCCCGAACGCCTCGCGGATTGGCGGGACCACCACGGGAAGCGCGATGCCTGGGGGCGAATGACAAAAAATATGAAAACGCGGTCAGAATCCTGGAGCGTGGGTGCGGAAGCGTGAACTGTGTCGGGCAAACACAGTGCATGGGGTTCGCGCCCGGTCTCGCGTACGCGCGGCCCTTTCCGGATGTGTCTCCTGGCGATGCCGCGATTCCCCGGGGCTCGAACCGGCGCGGACCCGCGTAACAAGGGCGGACGATCGGGACCCCCATCCGTGCACCGCGTATGAGCAACGTCTCTGCGCTTTGGGGAAAGCCAAGCCAAAGGTTGCGTACCGAGACCGCCGATGAAACAGCTCCACATCACCACCGGCTCGCGCTGCATTGCCATGTAGAACCACGACATGGCGACGAGCTCGTATGGGCCACCGGGTCGCGCCGCGTCGACTGACAAGGGGTGAACCTTTGGAGCGCCCCGGGATGACTTGGGAGGTTTGTGATTGACGGGTTAATTTCATTTCTTGAGTTAATCGAAGGACCTTTTTTTCTGACCACATCGCGAGAGTTCATAAACCGCGCCATCGTCTCCACACTCGTCCTCCAACAAGCACCGCTCGCCCCCCTGGGTTAAAGCACACTCGTGTGCAGCTTGCGTGTCCAACACCCCGGTACCTTAACGTTAACATGAAGTACGCCGCCGCTTACCTGCTGGTGCGTAACGCGAAGGAGACGGCGAAGTCCGGAGACCCTTTACAAAGAGAGGAACGCGAACGCGATGCGATGGACTGATGCCGATGGGTGTGACGCTTTGACGGCACCAGGCGCGCGACGACCTTTCGTTTGGGGTGAACCGAGATGACAACCGCAACGCGTACTATTCACGACCGTCACGTCGCGTGTTGGATGGCATCACAGCGCGTCCCAGGCGCTCATCGCGTGGTCTACGACACCACACTCGGACGTGTTTTGCTTTTAGGGTTTCCGCTAACCCTTTTTCTCCGTCATCGCCCCACTCCCGCCAACAGGCGCAACTCGGAGGCAACGCGTCTCCCGCCGAGGCGGACGTCAAGGCTGTCCTCGCTTCCGGTACGTCGTAACCCGTGATCCACCTTGAGCTGTGTCCTGTGCAAGTCGCGTCAGTACCTGCCGCGCGTCGCACGAACCATCACACGACCTGTCGCTGACAAACGCGTTCGTTCATTTCTCTCAACCTCACAGTCTCCGCGGAAGTTGACGACGCTAAGCTGAGCGCTTTCTTCGCGGCCATTGACGGCAAGGACGTCGCTGAGCTCATCAAGGAAGGCACCGCGAAGCTCGCCACCATGGGTGGCGGCGGCGGTGGCGGTGGCGGCGGCGGCGGCGGCGGTGGTGGCGGCGGTGCCGCCGCCGCGGCGGCCCCCGTCGAGGAAGAGGAGGAAGAGGAAGAGGCCGGTGACTTCGATCTGTTCGATTAAACTCGTCCGTGTGTCGCACGCGGTTCCGCGTGCCTGCGTTAGATGACGTCTGATCTAGACGGCGCGCGCGAGCTTTGCTCAAGCGCGCCTTTCGAACAACACGGTCCTTCCCTGAAAACAGTTGCTGAAATCTGAAATGAGTTTGCGCACACATAAACACGCTTCATCTAACGCTCATACGCACTCGTCGCGCGCTCGATACCCGCCTCTCGTCTCGGCTCCGATACCCATTGACAAACCCCGATGAAAGAAATCGTTGGAAGGAACGTCTGCGCCGACGCGTGGCCGTCGCGCCGTCGTCGATTTTGAGTCACTTTTCGCCAATGCTAGCTGCCGTCGTGAACTTTCGAAAACAGCATCTGTGCCTAAAAAAAGTCAGCACTTCCGTCGGCGTTCAGTGCGCCGCGCGCCCCCCACCGCGCTTGGGTTGTTTTCGTCGCCGCTCCGTGGCCCTATGGCGGATGGTCCCGACCCGGGTTCGGCGACGCCTTTGACGTTCCAGAACTTCCTTGAGAAGATGCGGCACCCCAGCGCGTCGGAGCTCGTGAAATCGGTCAAGTCGTTTATCAGCAGTTTCGGCACCGAGGTTGGCGTGGTTGACGCTGAGGTTTCTAGTAAAAGGATTCAGCGGTTCCTTACCGACACGGAACGCGCGTTTCGCGGGCACAGCGTGTGGCGAAACGCGAGTGATGACGAGCTAGACGCTTCTGGCGAGGGCCTGGAGAAGTACCTACTGACGAAACTGCACCCGAACTTGTTTGGCGTGACCGACGATGACAAGCGTGCGGATCTGTACCTATCGCGGCGCATCAACGCGCTTTCCACGTTCATCAAACCAGAGCACTTAGACATCCCACCCTCGTTTCGCATCGAAATGCGAATCGCACTCGCGGAGGAGGAGCTTAAAAAGGTGAACCTGTTCAAAGCCCCCAGGGATAAGCTGGTGTGCGTTTTGAACGCGTGTCGCATCGTCACCAACGCGTTGCACGCGGTGGCGCAAAAACCAAGTGGGGCGGATGACTTCCTACCCGTGCTTATTTTCGTGGTATTGAGGACGAATCCAGCGCAGCTCGTGTCGAACTTGAGGTTCATTCAGAGGTACCGTCTGGAAACAAGGCTCGTGTCAGAAGCGGCATACTTTTTCACCAACTTGCAGTCTGCCGCTTCTTTCCTGGAAACCTGCGACCATGCGCAGTTCACGAACCTGGACGCGGACGTGTTCGAGGCGCACATGCTCGCGGAAGGCGTGGACCCGGCGGCTGAGAGGCACCCTCAGGGGACAATGGCGTCGCAGGAGGAAGAGGATTCGTTTTGGGGAGATGCAGGGCGTGACGCGGGAGACGACAAACAAACACAGAAAAACCAACCCTCGACGACTTCTTCGTCGGGTTCCGACGCCGCCGCGCAACGGAAAGAGATCGCGGAGTTACGAAAAAAGCTGACCCACACTTGTTTGGAACTTTCGCAAACGCGAACCTGGCTTTTGCAGTGGCAGTCGCGGTTTTCTTCCGTGGATGACGTGGAAGTGGAAGGCGCCGCTTCTCTCGCCGCGGAAAACGCGGCGGGCACGCTTCGGTTGCCGTACAAGTTCGCCTACGCCAGAAGCGACGATCTGCAAGTCGGCGACGTCCCGGAACTCGTGGCGGGGTACAAAACGTTGGCGCTGCAGTACGAAGCGCTTGTGAGGGGGACGCAGGCGATGGTGGCGCAGGGAGGGGAAGGGTTTATTGCCGGTTCGAGTACCGCGTTGGGTGTGCCGAAAAACGACTCGAAAAACGAATCGCATTCAAAACACTCAAAACGGTCAACCGAACCCCTCGACGACGTCGACGGGCTTGGTACGTTCGCCGAGGCCGGGTCTTCGCACGAAGCCGCGGATGAGGTCCGCGATCCGTTCGCGGGGCTCGTTATTGGAGGAGGGTCGAGTGATGCCAGTATTTTGTAAAATTGACTACTGTATTGCTAAAAATATCTCACCCCCACGGCCTTCGTCGCGGCTTCGCGCCGAGCCGCGTCCAGGCGCTCATGTCGTTCATGAGCTTTTCGTTTTTTTCCATATCGGTCCCCACGGCACGCAACGCATCTGCGTTCCGAGCTAAGCTCACAGTTTGGCCGCGCAGGCTCGCGAGCAACGCGTCGCCCACGTCGTTCGTCGTGGACGCCAGACGGGTGGCGTCAGCGAGGCGCGCGTCGGTTTCGCCGAGACGAGCCACGCCCTCGTGAAGTTCTTTCTCAATTTCCGTCGTGCAACGTGTCGACGTGCGTCCAGACGTAGCCGGGTCGTACGACGCGTTGTCCACTTTCCATGAATCAGACTCAGGCGCCCTCGCGTCGCCGCCTGCGGAGGTGGAGAAAAGTAAATGCCGGGCGGACACGTCGTCGCGCGGAGGCTGTTTGAAGTTTTTGTGCGTTGTATTTCCGCTCGTCGACTCAAACTCTTCCTCCGGCAAAGCCCGGACGCTCGTTTGCGACGCTCTCGGCGTGGACCCCGTGCCGTCGGAAAAGTACTCGTCCACGGAAACATTCAGCGACTCACCCGATAACGTAACACCCGCGTATTTCGAAATCAGCTGCTTGTACCCGTCGGTTTCGGACCCGACGTCCGAACACTCCGAATCGCTTTGCGGCGTGCAGGACGCTTCGTTTTCGTTTTCGTTTTCCACGGTGACGTCAAAGGGCACATCGCGTGTCATCCGGACCGTGTTCGATTTTGTGGCCACGGGTTTCAGACCTTGTGGTGCGCGCAGCGGAAAATACGACTGTTCATCAGAGGTCTCGACACGTAACGTATTATGGACACGTAACGTCTCGGTCTCGTTCTCAACGCGCGACGCACCGGTCGCCTCGGCGCCGCGCAACGCGTGCCTTTGCGAAACGTCATCAGTGTTTTTTCTCGCGCGCGGCGGCGTGGATTGTACGCGCGCGTGTACGCGATTGCAGAGCTCAGGCGGCTCGGGCGGCTTCATCGGCGACGCCCTTCTCGAGTTCGCGTTGGAATCCTTCACGGGCGACGACTCTTCAATCACCGGCGACATCGTGATTTCGCTCCCGGCCCCGGCCTTGTGTCTGTGCCTGCGCCTTGTGCGTCGTCCTTGCTTTTCTTTTTTCGGTCCCAAAGCAGGGTAGTACCCCCCCCCGACTTGGTACTCCTCCGAGCCATCGGGCGAATCCCGGAGCGCTTCGTGTGGGGACCGGTTGGTGACACGTGGGCCCAGAAACGGGTCATCCAGCATGTCACGCACGAAACTCACCGCACCTTTCCAAAAGAAGTTCAACTGCGCGACCGTTTGTGGAACCGCGCGTTCGAAGTCGCGGCGCGGCGTGGTTTCGGTTTCGCGCAGACGCGCGTTGGCGGTTGTCGGAGTATCTCCGCGCGGCGCTCGCGGGGGCGGAGAACTCCGTTGGTTCGTTGGCGAGCCCCTTCCAACGTTCGCGGCTTCCCGTACTGCATTAAGCGCGCTCCGTGAGCCTTCCAGGGACGCCCGGTATGCCGCGACCGGAGGGACATCGCGATGAGTCCCCGAAACCGCGAGCGCCGCGCGCATCTGGGTCAGCAAAAACTCGGCGCCGTTCAAATTCGACGCAACCTGCGAAAGCGCCGCGTCCATCTCCGCGAGCACTCGTGGTCGGCCGTCGCCTGTCGGGAGAGTGTTCGGGTTTAGGGCTTAGTTAAGGGTTTAGGGTTTAATGAAGTGGCACGGTCAGGGAAAGCGGTGACGGCAACCACGCGTTCGTCATCACGTCCGTCCGTCTGACGAAGCCACGGCACGACCGCCCGACCGCGGGGTGTTGTTCCGGATTTCGGTTTGAACGTGCCCCGAAGCGCTTCGGACGGTGCGTTTCGTTTGGAGGGACGGTTCGGTGGACGTACCCGCGAGCTCGGCGACTCTGTCGCGAATGCGCTCGCACGAGTCCCGGAGCGTGGCGTTCATCGTCGCCAGCGTCGTGGCATCCAGCGCCTGGCTGGGACGCGTGCCATGCGATTCAAAGCCGCGGCCTGCGGCGAAGGATGACGCGCCAGAGGGAGGCACGCCGTGCATGGTGTTCCCCACGGCCACCGGCCCCGGGTGCGATGTCCCACCCGCGCGCCGAACACGTCGCGCGCAGGACAGTAGGGAAGTTTGGTGCACTGAGGGAGTCGTAGGCTCGAACGCCTCTTCCAAGATTTGGGCCGAGGATTTTTCGACCTTCCATTTTCGTGTCGAATCCGAGTCGGACGATTTTCGCGACTAAAAGTGTCACCCCCGGAAACGCGTCTCGTAAGCGTCTCACCGGCTCCCGGCAGGTCACTTTCCGCACCTTCCACCTTCCCCTCGGCGGCCTTCGCTGCCACGCCCCTACGTGCATACGCCACGAGTGTCACTCCTGACAATCGTCGCCTCTCACCGCGCGTGTGCGTTTCCTCTTCTCCCTTGCGAGAAATAACCCATCATTTTACAATCTCCAACCAGTCAGCATCATGTCCGCGTCCATCCAAGCGATGCGTAAAGCGCAGGAGGACCGCTTTTTCAAGCTCGAGCAGGAAAAGCACATCGCCGCGTACATTCGGAAACTGAAGCTTTCAGGGAGGTACGACTCGCTTCCCGTGTTCGTGGCGAAACAGGTCTCCGCCAGCGCGCTTCCGCAGGTGCTCGCGCATTCCGTGCGCCTGTCCGTTCCGCAAGCCGAAACGCACGTTTTGCGCCAGCTCGACCGGTCGTTCATGACCAGGCACGTGATCAAAGGCGTGTGTACTGGTGACCCATACCTGGTCGGTTCCCTGACCATGGGCTCACGCGTGAGCATGGGCAAAAACAAGTGGACCGCGGGTACCACGGCGAGCGGGTTGGAACCTGGTACCACAATCTTTTCCGTGCACAAAGCGTCCGAGCTTATGCAGCACGCGCCCGCGCATCTGGACGGCGTGGAGAGCAGAGCGGCGCGACACATGGTGGATAACACGGTAGTTACTATTGGGGGCAAAAGACTGAAACTGCTGCCCGACCCCACACCGGGAAGAGCCATGGCCTGGGGAAGCACGCTCGCGGTGTGGGGAAGCGCCGCGCTCGTGGTGGGTAAGTCTTGTACCGGTATTTCCCAAATCCCGCCGACTGTTTCCCATGCGACAAGACTGACACTTTTCTTAAAACGCGTCCAGGCGGCGCGAAGTTGGCGGGCATCAGCACGATGGCGGATACGCGCCGGGTGATGCACGTTTGGCTCACCCCCCTCGGTGACTCGATCAAGGACACCGTGAGCCCGATCAAAACGTGGTTCGCCAACGATGACGGCACAACGAAAACCAGGATGAACACCGTAGACACCAGTTTCTCGAAGGAAGTCAAGAGGATATTCGCGTGACCCTCGCCGTGGGTATTCGAGAATAGAATGTACGGTACAAAGTATTTTCTGATATTTACAAATGCAGTTGGCATCCACCCCTGTTCCGTGGCACTACGCCGAGATATTCCCGAGCTGGGGAAGGTCCAGGGTTAAGCCCTGGGCGGTGTCTTGTGCTGACTGAAACGCGTTGGTGAGGGAGTTTGTAATGCTTCCGAAAAATCCGTCAACCGTATTTTCGCCGTCGCCCTCGTCCCGCGCCGGCTCCAATTGGAACGGCGTGTCTTCGAACCCTGCGTACAAAAACTTCTCGCTCCCGTCATCGCCGGTCATGGTGATTTCCAACTCATCAACAGCCTCCACCAAACCCTCGATTGAGTCCGCGAGAAGCGCGATTTCCTCCAGAAGGAAAAAGTTGAACGGGAATATCCACGGCCCGGCGCGTGACGTTTGCGTCGCGCCGGCTTTACCGGCGTCCAGTGTGTCTTTCGGGCACACGAGCTGCGCGCGCGCTTGAAGAGACACCGGTGTGTCGCCAGCTGTGACGTTCGCGGCGAGCAACGCAGCTCGTATGTCGACCTGAAACGTGAGTTTTTCGCCGTCGAATGCGTGAGACGTCACGACCACGTTTGCGCCGGCGAGCGTCACGGTTGGCGCGGCGTCGGCCGCGCAACTACGCGTAGGCCCGACGTTCGAGGGGAAGGGCGTGTGCATCACGAAACACCCAGGGTCGTCGCCGCCGCAAGGTGCGAGGCCGAGTTTTGGAGACGGAGTCTGCGTCACGCGCGCCCCTGTGGTCAGGTCAACGCGCGCGAAGGGTTGGTCGTCGACGTCGGGGGACCTCGTCGCCACGACGTTTGTTCGAGAGGCGGAGTTCCTGCTGGAAGAAGCGAGTGTTGTCGAGTACCGCGTCTCCGCCGCGTTCGCCAGGGTGACGAAACAAAGCACCAGCACGGTGTGGGTCACGGAGGACGCGCGCGCGCGCGTGGGGAGCGCGAACATCTTGAGGGCGAGGAGAGAAGTGAGGACGGCGAGACGCGACAACGACAACAACTCGACTTGAAAAGCGCGAGTCTCGAGTTTTCTCGAGACCACGAAAATGTGACGAAAGAAACGGCAGAAAACGTCCGAAAGCCGTTGCCCGTTGGCGAGGTGCGAAAAACAACGATTTCAATCACATCTGGCGTGTGCTTCCGACCACAGACACCCGCGCCGTGTCTCGACGCAAGGATGCGCGAGGCTCGTCGAGGTTCGTCTCGCGCTGGCGGGACCGCCGTACCAGGCGGTTCGCCACGGTCGGCGTCACCTTTGGCGCCTTCGCCAGCGCGTGAGACGCTTCCGAGAAAAACGCCACCGCGCGAGATGGCGAGTGGCACGAGGACCCCCACGACCGGGTCTAACCTGGGTGATGCGCCTGGTGCGCGGACACCGATGTCTCGACGCAAGACGGCGGCCGGTGGTGGTGCGCCTCGAACTCCCCTCGGCACTATTTCCAAGTCGTCCAACATCGCACCAGGAGCGCTCGGCTCTCCTGGTGTGCCCCAATCTCGAGACGCCGCTCCTCCCGCGAGCCCGGGGTGGAACCTGACGAACGGCGGGTCAACTGGTTTAAGCGATTCGCTGGTATCACAGCACGTCACGTACATCGTGGACACCCTGTCTCGCGAGCCCACGGACGAGGACGTGCACCGGCAACTTCGTTCCGCGATCAAAGCCAGGCACGAGAACGAGGTGTTGCGCGACCACATCGAGAACTTGAAAAACGCCGAGATCGACCAAGGCCTCGCCGCGTCGCAACGCCTGAAAGAGATGAGCCACGAGTACGTCTCTCGGGTCGACGGGTTGGCTCGGAATGTGAAAGCGCAGCAAGCACGCGCGGAAGCCGCGGAACAGGAAGCCAGAACACTCGCGGAGGTTCTCAGGGCGAATGGAGTTGAGGTTCCCACGCCGAGCGCGCTGGTTTCCACGCCGATGGCCGGTCCCGACGCCGACGTTAGCATCGCCGACTCCGGCGTCAGTGCGACCCCCGCGGCGGCGCTGTTCGCCAGTCCAAAGGTATTGGATTTCGACGTACGTACGGTGCTGGGCGATATTAATGACAAAGAACATGATGACCTTCGCGCGCCAGCGCGACGCGACGACGCGAGCTTTGACTTTGGCGCGGGCGCCGCGTCGTTTGACACGGGGAGCGACGGGTGGCCATCCGTGAGCGACTCCGGGAGCGACTCCTTAGGGTCGGACACGCTCCGCGCTGGTGCGAACGAGGTGGTACACTCGGTGACTGACGTGGATATCCACGAGATTACACCGCTAGCTGCTTCGAACGGCGGTACCAGGGTACGCGCGGCGGCGACGCCCTCGCGCGACGCCGCTGAGGCGGCGACGCCCTCGCGCGACGCCGCTGAGGCGGCGGCGCGCGAGGCGATGGCCACCCTGGGCCACCCGGCTTTGGTGGACGAGGCGTCCTCTTTGGTCGCGACGAACGTGTGCTTGGAACGCGAGCGCCGCACACTAATCGGACGCCTCGAGCAACTCATGCGCACGCGTCCAACAACGCCTTCCGCTGATGGTCGCCAAAGGACTTCGTCTTTGTCGCCGCGTCCCGCGCCCTCCTTCGACATCGCAAACGCGGTTCGCGCCGCGGCGCAGCTTTCCGAAGCCGTAGACCGCGTCGCTGTGGCGTCACAGCGCACGGTGATGCTTCTGGACGCCAGTGCATTTCCGGTGTCTCCGGATTCATCCGTTGGGTCGGGTGGGTCCACGCCACCCGGGACGAGCACGCCCGGCCGAACGCTACACAAAGCGCTGCGTCGCATGAAAGCGCACGGACACAACGTTGGTGGTGCGGTTTCAGCCGAAGACCGCCGGCGAGAAGCGAGGGAAGCCGCGGATGAAGCCTCGCAGGCCGCGAGCTTAGCCTCCATGCAGCGTGACCTTCTCGTGGAGGCGCTGGAAGCGGCGGCGCCGTCGCGACGTTTGGCGTTGACGCCCCCGCCTTCTTTGAAAACGCAGTCTGTTTCGCCGCGTGAAAAAAAACAACTCCCGCTCGACGTCATCTCGACGCCGCCGCCTCACTGCGAGGCCACCGCGTTTCAGGTCGCCACGGCGCGCGCTGAGGCTGCGGAGCAGGTCGTTGTGTCCCTTCGAAGGTACATCTCTGCAGCCGCGTCGAAAGAAAACGAGGACCGCGTGGAGTCGCAGTACCACGCCGCACAATCCTCACGCGAAATAACGCGACTTGGCGCCGAGCTCGCGGCGGCCACGGCGGCGGCGCAGACGGCGCAGGATATCGCGACGCGACGACAAACGCAGTCCACAAGTTTAGAAGCGAAGCACACGCGGCTATCCATCGAGCTCTCAGGGGCGATGCAACGTTTGCGGGAAACAGAGATTGAGGCGCGCGCTTTGGAAAAACGTGCGTCTCTTTCGTTTCAAATAAACACCCCGGCGCCAAACGCGGTGGTGTCGCAGTCGCCCTTGGTGATGATAGGCACCCCGGAAAACCTGGCGCCGATTCTGACGCACGTGAAACCGGAAGGAAACGAATGGAAGAAGGACTCCTCACCAATCGCGTCCCTGGTGGCCCAGGTATCGGCGACCAGGGAGGGGCTCGCCGCGGCGCTCGCCGCCGCCGACGCCGCCGCGAAGGAAGGCGACGCGGCGGACTCCACCGCGGCGCTTTTGTTTGACCTGCGCGCGCAGCTCGATACAGCGAATGCGCGCGCGGACGTAGCGGAGGCGAGGGTCGGGTCTCCGCCCTCGCCGTCTCCGTCTCCCATCGCGCGCAAAAGAGACTCAATCGACGACGCCGCGCTTGACGAGGCGGCGGACACGCTCGGTATGAACGACGCGGAGTGGCTCACGGGAAATCTCGAAATCTCGGAGGCGTTGCATTTGGCGAAGAAAAACGAAGGGGTGGCGCGAGAAGAGGCCGCCACTGCGGTTGCATCGCTTGCGGTTCTCAAAAACGAGCTTGTCTTGGCGCGCGATGAGGTTACGCAAAGTATCGCGGAACAAGAACGACTAGGTGTTGAGTTGGAACGCTCGCAATCCGAAGAAGCGCGGGTTTCGCTTTTGCTGGAACAGGCGCACCAGGCGCTGAACGAGGCGGAGGAAAACGTTTCGGCGACAACAGAGACAACGACGAAACACCTATCCAGCGAACTCGAAAAGGCCACGGCTCGCGCGCACGAAGCTGAGCAAAATTTGGAGATGGCGAAGCGCGCGGCGAAGGAGTGGAAGGCGCAGCAAACGGCGGCGGTGTCGAAATGGATGGAGGAAGTGAACGCGCGTGCGACAAACGCGGAACGCGCGCTCGCGGAAGTCAAAGCGTCGACGCCCCAAAACAGAACCACGGAACAGATCGTGGCCGAGAATTTGGAGCTCATCGCTGAATTGGAGCGCCACGCGACGGAAACGGAAACCCTGGAAATGCGTGTAGCCACGCTTTCCGAAAGAGCCGAAGCGGCGGAGAAATCAAGCGCGGACGCCCCACACCTGCGCGCGGAGAACTACGACCTCGCCGTGAAGCACCGCGCCGGCCTTCGAAGGCTGCACCAGGAGCTCACGGCTCGTCGTACGCTAGATGAACGCGTTCTGGGATACGAACACGCCACCGCCGCGCTTGAAGTCACGGTGAAACAGCTAGAGGTGGCGCTGAGTGAGGCGATGGAGATGTGCGCGGGTGCGAAATCGGCGTCAATCGCCGCGGCGTCGGAACGCGCGGCGGCGGAGGCGAGGTCCAACGCGTCAGTCGCCGCGGGTACCTCGACGTCATCGCAAAACTCGATGGATGGATCATGCACGTCCCCTGACGATCGCGCGGCAGTCGCGGCTCGCGAGACTTTGGTGTCCGCCGTGCAGACTGCGGAGCTGGACGCCGCGCGCGCGCGAGAGGAAACCGCGCGCGCCAAGGCGTCCGCCGCGCGCTTCGAGCTCGAGTCCCGGAACGCGCTTACCGTGGCGGAGGCGCGCCGGGCGGACCTCGCGGTTCTAAGGGACGAGGTGTCTAAACAGCGCTGGCAGATTTTGGAGATGGAGGAGGACGTGAGGGTGTCGCCGTCGCCGAGGCACGGCGGTCCCCCGCCGCGCGCGTTGCCCAGCGGTTCGCCGTTTTCCTCAATCAAGACCTTCGGCGCGTTCGCGGCGGAGGATGACAGCTTGGTGGACGGGTTCATAGACCCGGATGAAACCATGGCGTTGACGCCGCCCGTTGAGGGCCGCGGTGGGTTACGTCAAGGTATGGGTCGCATACTGAACCTGACTCCACCTGGCACGCACGCTCCGGATGCGACGCGCGCCGCCGCCGAGGAGGTCTCCGCGGCGGAGGAGGTGCGCGCCGCGAACGAACTCCTGGAACAAAGACTCACCGAGGCGCGTTTGGAGACGAAGCGGTTTGCCGCGGATTTAAGTGTCGCGCGCGCCGAGGTGGAGGCCTCTTGTGCGCGCGCGGAGGCCGCGGAGGCGCACGCGAAAGAGATCTCAAATAAGATGGACGAGAAGACGCGCTTCGCGGCGGAGGCGTCCGCCAATCTCGAGCTGGCGACGTTCGCCAAAGCCTGCGCGGAGACCGCGGCGCGCGCCAGGGAAGACGACGCTTTGGAGGCCAAGGCTGTCGTGAAAGCACTCCGAGCGGGGCAACGCGCGCTTGATCACGCAGCTGCGGAGTCTTGTGCCGCGCGCGCGGCTGCGGAGTGCGCCGCCGCTGAGGCGCGCAACGAAGCTTCCGAGGCGCGGTTCGAGGCTATGCGCGAAGCGGCGGCTGCCGCCGCGGCGCACGAAGCGCGAAGGCGGGCCGAAGCGCTCGCCGCGCGTTTCGCGAAACAAGAAGCCGCCGAGGCTGCTGAAGCAGCAGCGACGTGCCCGAAACCGCCGCCGCTCACGTTTCGAGTTGAAAGAAACGCAGGCGCCGCGCTTTCCTCGCCAGGCGCCGAGTCCGCCGCGGCGGCGGCGCTCGCCGCGATGGCCGCGACGGCGGTTCCCGGGTCGCCGCTTCTCGCGACGGGCGACTGCGGCTCCGCCCTCCGCGTCGCCGAGACGCTAAGGGCGTACACCTCGAAACTCCGCGCTGACGTGGCTACGGCGCAACGCGAGATTGCGAGTCACCGGGAACGCGCGCAACGCATGAAAGCTGAGATTGACCGTTTGGCGAGCGATTTGCCATCCGCGCGCAAGGGCGCGGCGACTGAAATTTACGCCAAAGACGTCTCGTCGGTTGTTTCGCCAAACCCGGTTGACCCCACTAAAGCGGCGTACTACAAAACCGTGGCTAAGAAGTGTTACGCGCGCATGAAACGCCAGAAATCCGCGTACGAAATGCAAATCTCCGGGCTACGGCAGCAAATCGAACTTACGTCGTTACCTTCGCTGAACACCACGAACAACTCGTTCGCCGCGGTCACGCCCACGCCGGCGACGCGAAGAACTCCCGGTTTTGTTTTCGAAAAGGATTTACACGAAGCGAACGAATGAGTTGTGAAAGAATATTAGTCTGATGTTACACCGTTCTTTTTGTGCCTATATATTTTTATTGCGCTCGATGTTTGTGTTTAGGTGTTTGCTTACAGGAGCGCGACGTGCTTGAGGGTTTCGAAGGCGAGCAGGGACCCCATCCCGACCATGGCGCATCGGCCGTTCAGGACCTCCTTCTCCGCGGTGAACGGCCCCACCGCGGTGGGTTCCGTGTTGGCTTGGTACGAAATCAGCGAGCCGAAGATGATGCTGCTGATGGTGAACAGCACGGCGACTGGTGCGTCCGCGAACTGCTGCGACACCGTCTCGGCGGACGACAGCTCCGCGCCCGCGGCGGACACGAACGCCACCATGGCGAGTCTCCCGTTCATCAGCTCGGGGCCGCTCACGGTGCCGCGCACGTGCCCTTCCGGGGCCTTGAACGCGAACGCTTGCTGGATTGTGTAGTTGATGGTGGAATCCGCGATGGCGCCAGCGGCCCACCCAGGAAGCACGCCGGTCACGGTGGAGGCCCGGTACGTCTCCTGAGAGTCACGCGCGGCGACGTACTCGGCTTCAGTACCGCGCTTCGCATCGCCGTTCTTGTCCGTGAAGAAAACCACGGGCTCGGTGCCGACGGTCTTGTCGAGGGTGAACCCGCCAGCCTTCACGACGACGGCGCGGCGCGGCGCGGTGGTCGGCGCGGCAGAGGCGACGCGGGAGGCGAGGGAGGCGGTGACGGTGAAGGCGGACATGGTAAGTGGCGTGTGCGCTTGGAAGTGAACAGCCAAAGAAATGAAGATGAAAGACCAAAGGACTTCGGCGCGCAGAACGTCGACGTGGCTTCGCGCGAGGCGCCCAAACTGCCAAGTGTCGATCGCAGGGTCGGTGGTTTTAGCAGTGCGCGAACCAGTCTCCAAAATGATTTATTGCTAGGCTTGGTTACACACGCTACACAGGTACACATAGAGCTTGAAAATGGTGACGTAGACGCGACGGTTCGCGGGCGAAAAAGTGCTTTCAGACTCGTTCTCCACCCACGAAACTGCCACGTCGTTCAACAATCGACGCGTTCTCTTGCTTAGAGAAGCGCGACGTGCTTCACGGCTTCGTAGCCCAGCAGGATCGCCATGCCGATCATCGCGGCGCGACCGTTGAGGAGCTCCTTCTCCTTGGTGAAGGGCCCGATGGTGTCGGAGATGGTGTTGGTGGTGAAGGTCTTGAGGGTCGCGGCGACGAACAAAGCGGTGGTCAGAAGCACGGCGGTGGGAGCTTCGGAGAACTGCTGCATCACGGTTTCGCCGGTGGAGATCTCGGCACCGGCGGCGGCGACGAAGGCGAGCATGGCGAGGCGGCCGTTCATGAGCTCGGGGCCGGACGCGATGAAGTTGGAGCCTTCGGGCGCGGAGAAGGCGAACGCCTGCTGCAGGGTGAAGGAGGTGGGCTTGACGTAGACGGGCTTGGCGGGGATTTCCGTGGTGGCATCAACGACGACGGGCTCTTCAGCCGCGCGGACGACGGTGGAGCGGCGCGCGGAGCGGCCAGCCTTGGGGGCGGCGACGCGGGCGGCGAGGGCGGAGGTGACGGTGAAGGCGGACATGGTGCTGTTGTGGAGGACGTGCGTGAGGTTGTGATGATGCGGTGGTGTCATTCGGAGTAGAAAAGTCGAAAAAACTGAAAAAAGTGCGGCTTTGCCGCCGAGAGAAACAGCGCGCCTGCACCTGTCCACCTGTCAGAATCAATCTTCAGAAGAGGGCCGCGTCACTCTGTTGTTTGCTTTTTTTATCGAGCAACTCGTTTGTTGTTTATCCACACTCGTTGCTCGATCGACGAAACCTTCAGAAAAAAAACATCGACGTCACCTATGCACTTTTTCGCACTTCTTCGATTTTTTCACTCCAAATCGACACTCCTCATCGTCACAACCTCACGCACGTCCTCCACAACAGCATCATGTCCGCCTTCACCGTCACCTCCGCCCTCGCCACCCGCGTCGCCGCCCCCAAGGCTGGCCGCTCCGCGCGCCGCTCCACCGTCGTCCGCGCGGCTGAAGAGCCCGTCGTCGTTGATGCCACCACGGAAATCCCCGCCAAGCCCGTCTACGTCAAG
>Ga0222630_1000647_pt1 | contig 17442 bp, 21 predicted proteins | sample AntAcemetagenom3_FD_179842 | JGI IMG/M metagenome (GOLD analysis project Ga0222630, IMG submission 179842) | Saline water microbial communities from Ace Lake, Antarctica - #3 | ecosystem: Environmental > Aquatic > Non-marine Saline and Alkaline > Saline | place: Antarctica: Ace Lake | collected...
GAAGGGTTTGCTTGGAGGAATTGGAGGAATTGGAGGAATTGGAGGAATTGGAGGAATTGGAGGACCCGGGCAAGCGCTCGGCGGCGACGGCTCCCGAAGCGCAAGCGGCTGCGAGTTGAAGGTACGGAACTTTCCAGATCACCACGTTCCGCGGACTGATTGGTCCCGATGCCCCTGACTGTTTACTGCACTGTATGGAGTACAGCGTACCCTTTTCAATCCCGGATACACGTGGCCCGAGAGACTGACACTTTCGGCTTTTATCGTCTCAGGAGTTTTCCAAGTTTTCCGTCGCCGAGGTGGACGACTTGTTGTTGAAACACGCCGCCGGTGAGTTAATTGAAGTGGACGACTCGGTTCACCCCCCGAGCCCGGGGGCGTATTATTTCGTGCCAAGACTAATTGATCATAAGAATCACGAGGGTCACGCACACCTTGAAACAGGAGACGACTTCGTGGTGGTGCGGCGCGGAGTCATCGGGCGCGAGCTGCAGCAATCGTACTCGCACCAGTCGCCTCTTTCACACGGCAAGTCCTCGTCACGCGGATTGAGCGCTCCGTCCAACATAACGCGGTCGCTCGGGGCCGAGGCGAGCGGCCACGGCCGGAACCGCCGCGACGATGACGCCCCGTGCGGCGACCCGACCGTGCAAGGTAAGTATTTCCCAATCACCACGTTCCGCCGACTGATTGCCCATACGAGATTGACACTTTCTTTTTTACAATCAGGCGTGTTCCTTGCGCGCGACGCGCTGGCGGCGGCGTCGGAAGAAACCGACGACGACGACGAGGACGTCGCGATCGCGCGGCTGTTGCCATCGATGACGTCGCCTGACGAACGGTCAGCGCCCGGGGTGGGGGCGAGCGGCGGGGACGAGCGGCTGTTGTTGTGTCGCGCGGTGGGAAAAAAACGAAGCCGCGCCGTTTCGGAAGACCCGCTGAGTAGCGAGAAGACGGGGTCGGACAGGAAAAGAAACGCCCTGTCCCCCGCCGTTTTGAAGCGCAGGGTTTTGGAAAAACTCATGCGCCTGGAGTACGAAGCCGGAGAGGTGAAGGAGTCGATTCCGTTTCAGTCCTGGCGCCGGGGGTTGTCCGAGGACGCGAAGAAACGGTTGGAACGAGACGCGGAGGCGGAGATGCTGGCGGGCGGCAGAACCAGTCCCGACTGACCGAGTGCTTGTCTAGTGGTCTCTAGACCAGCAATCAGACAGGTCAGTACCAGATGACCGTCGTGTCTGGGTGTACCACAATACTGTTTCAATAAACTCTGTACTCTTTTCCCGAGAAGTGTCGCTTCTCGCTAGTATCTCACTACCTCACTAACTGCTGTCGCTCTCACTAGTACTATCTCCACTACCTCGCTACCTACTGTCGCGCCACCGCGCGCGCCGCCTGCGCCACTTTATCGACGACCCCCCTTCCCAGCGCGGCGGCAAGTGGCGTTTCGCACGCCAACACGCCCTCCTCCGTCCCCCTAACCCACGCCATGAACACCCCGTTTACGTCAAGACACCCCGCGCCCCAGCAATGCGCGCCCAGGCCGAGCCAGTCCCACTTGAACTTCAGCGCTTTGGCGTTGAAGCGGTGCGCGTGTTTCCCGTAGTTGTTCACGAACACCACGCCGCAGTGGTAGAAGTTGTTCATGGGCCAGATGTCCTCACCGGGGGGTTGGGATGGGCGGTCGAACGCGCCGGCGTACCGTTTCGCGAAGGACCGGTCGTCTGCGATGTCCGTGACTTTTGCAACCTCCGCGGGGATCACTAACGGTGACTGGTTACACAGCACGAAACACGCTCGAAGGTTCAGCTGGAGTCTCCACTTCTCTATTGCGTTCAAAAAACCTCGGTACGGCGACCGCACGTCCGCCGTTGCCGTGAACAACGACGTCGTCGTCGTCAAAGGGCCCTTAGTGCCTTGCTTGTAATACTCCAGCACGCTGATGCGATAAAAAAGAAAGTGTCAGTCTTTTATATCGCGATGTATGGACAAACAGTCAGGGCAGAGGTAGTAGTCCCTTCTGGTACGAGTATGGGCAATCAGGGAGGCGGTGTGTGGTGATTGGGTAAGGCCCTTACCTCGCGGCGGTGGTGGGAACGACGACGTTTGACTTTTTGTCATAACCCAACGCTCGCGCCGCGCCCGTTCGGTCCATCCAAAACCCGAAAACTTGCGCGAACGCGATGCTCGTCAAGGTCCTTTGAATCATGCGCCCAAAGTTCAGCACGTGCCGCAAGCCGTACTGAATGTGCGGCGGTTTCGTGAACGCGTCGGTGTCCGCGAGTTTCGATGCGTCTGCCCCGTTTTCAAGGAGCTCCATCGCGTGCAACCCCACGCGCAACGCGGTGACGCCGTCGCATTTCTCCAGGGACACTAACACCCGCAGCACGGAAGCTGGTACGGTCGAGGAGTACACGAACGAGTACTCGATGTGCGACTCGGTGTGCGCGAAGGGTAGGGACTGCACGGTATCGATGGAGAGGGGGCCACTAACCGTGATGCACGACGCCGCGCAAAGGCTTGGGTCGATCAGATGGCTTGCACCCGCGGCGAGCCGGACCAATGCGCCGTGGTCCAACTCGCCGCCACGCAGGGACTCGAGGGTGGCATTTGGAACATCGCTCAGGTCGAAGGACACGCAAAGCAACAGCTTGCGCACGGGGATGGGCACGGTGTTCATGACCAAGGACCCGACGACGTTTCGAACGCGGAAGCGACAGGTACAGGTGTGTAGTGTGCCTCTCGTTATGGCGGAAGATGCTTTTTGTGGGTTGCCGCTTGCCGGTAAAATTTCCCAAAATGCCTCCCGTCGCGTCACTCTCGCGCGCCAGCCTGGTTCGTCACAGGGTCACTTCCCCGCGCGCCGTAACACGACCGCGTGCCGTTTTCCCTCGCGTCGTAAAACCAGGACCTCCCCGATGCGCGACTCCGACGTGCGTCGCCTGCTTCGCGGCGACGATGAGGGCGTCGGCGCGTCTCTCTCTGGATCGGCAGAAACGTCAACCGTCACGAGCTCCGAGAACATCATCTCGGCAGCATCGCAAGCATCGTTAAGCAACGCCCTCGCGCTCAAGGAAAACGCGGACACACACGCCAAGGTGCGCCGGTGTCGTGATGTATCACACCGAGTATCTTGTGCAATACCTCGAACTCGAGTTCACCCGAAATGGACCCGCGCACCAAAAGCCATCGCCGCGAAGGCACGCGCGCCATCGTTCCCCGCGACGGTCCGCCTCCCGCTTTTTTGAGAGTTAAAGGAAAGGTCTCGAGTCATTCAAACCCGCTGACCTTGTGTACCCCTCTTCTCTTTACGCTCACGCACGCCCCGACTGTACCTACCGAAAAAAAACAGGCTGGCCAGTACGCGGACGCGAACGCGAAGTACGGCCAGGTTCTCGTTGCCCTGAACCGGGTCTTTCCCTGGACCCAAGAAACGGATGGCGGCGGCGGCGGCGGCGTCGGCGGCGAAACGATCTCGGCATCGGGCGAACGTAAAAAAGTGAAAACGCTCACCGCGACCGTGCTGAGCAACCGCGCCTTGACTTGCCGGCGCCTCGGGCAGCACGCGAGCGCGCTGGAAGACGCGTGCAAGGCTGATTGCCTTTTAGCCGAGCTCGGTCTGGAAGCGGAACTTGGGCTCCGAATAAAAACCAAGTACGCCATGGGCGAGTCCCTGGCGCATTTAGGCAGGCCAGTGGAGGCGTGCGACGTGCTAAGACAGGCGCTGAGGTTGGTGGAAACGATGAAGAAAGAACAAGACGAAGAAAAAAATGAACAAACCTCTTGTGACGTCGCAGGTCTCGTCTCTTGTCTTCGCCGCGCCGCGAGATCGCTGCCCATGAGTTACGTCGCTAGCCACTGGGCGGACGCGATCTGTTCCGGCGAATCTGTGTCTTTCCTCTCCCCGAACCCGCGCGAGGGTAACTTGCTGAAGCCGATACGGCCGGCTGCGATGAGAGCCACCAAGGCTGAAATCGCGCGACGTTTGCTGGTAAGTATTTCCTCCTTCACCACATTCCGCCTTCCTGATTGCCCATACGAGACTGACATTTATTTTTACAATCTCAGGACGCGACGGTGGGAAACGAAAACCGGTGGCGCGAACGCACGGTGGACGCTTGGGTTTTCGGAACCCGAACTTCTTCTTCTTGTGTGGGCAAACAGTCACAGGGCGGCACGGATGAATCGCTGGTAGGTGACACAGAGTCACACTCAGAAGGCTGCTCTGAATCGCGGGTAGATGACACGAAGTCACACTACTCAACTCAGTTCCCTTTCGGCACGGGCAACAGCGCGCGGTGCGTGCTGCACTACGCGCGCGCGTCGGTGTACCGCGCGAAAGGAAACGCGGAGCAGTTTCTTAAAGACGCCACGTTTTCGGTGGCGTACGCGACTGCTGTTCCGAAAAGGAGTGTTTCACTTTCAAAGGCAAGTGCCTCTTTGAAAGGTTACGCAAAGGGTACCTCTGCGACCGTATCCTCGAAGGTTAGTTCTTCCTTGTTGACCGAGTCAGAAACAGCGAAAAGTGTCGTATCAAGAAACGCGGTTCTGGCGGGTGAAACGCACGCGCTGCTGGCGACCGCGTACGCGACGATTTTCGTCCTGGCCAACCGCGGGACGCCCACCGATACGGCGTCCACCCAATCCTCCGCGACGCGACACTTCCTTGACAAAAAAGAGGACGCAATTGTGGTTCACAAGCCGTCGCCGAGTTTGGACTCGTCAAAATCAAGCGCGGCAAAGGGCCGTGTGGTTTTAGCAGTCGCAGGGACCCTCGGCGCAAAAACTGATGACTTAATCGTGGACGCCGGCGTGGCGTCCGCGGTGCAGTGGAAGCGGGCGCTTGAGAGCGACCCCGATTTCGACGGGTCCAAAAAATACGAAGTGAAACTACAAGCCGCGTGCGACAAGTTTCTCGTAGGGTTCGGCTCCGAGTTAGTCACCACCCTCACCACCAAGGGAAGCGACGCCGCGTTGCGTTGGCTTGAAACAGACAAGTGGGCGCACGCCCCCGAGTACGTGCGCACGCGGCCGAAGTATTACTACTTCTTCGAGATGATGCGGGGGAAAATCGAGGCGCACTACCCGGCGCTACCGGGTACGGCCTTGGGCGTTTCCCAAATCCGTGCGACACACTGTTTCTGCCGCCCCTCTTTGACGTCCACGGCCTTCATTGAAAGGAAGTTACTACGCACATCACATACGCGCTGTTTTACCGTTAACGCGCTTGTGACTGTTAGACGACCGATTGCCCCTCCCTGTTGACCAGGCCATCGTCCAATACATCGCCCAACACAAAACACTCGGGACTGACACTTTCTTTTTCGACTCCAGAACCGGTCATGGACAAACTGCTCTCCACGGACGCGGACGAGCTGGTAAGTATTTCCCATTTACCACATTTCACTGACCGATTGCCCATACAAGACTGACATTTCCTTTTTTACAATCAGGATTTGCTGTGCCAGTACCCGGAAGCGATCCGCGGGCAAACCGAGGAGTACCTCGCCGTGTTTCACGAACACGGTGCCAATTACTTGGGGACGTACAAAACCCCCACGCTTACCTGGGACGAAGTGAAGGCGCTGAAAGGCGGGGACGGGGTGGTCGGGCTGGGGGCTCTGGGTACGTATTGGGTCTTTCCCAAATCCCGACCTCCCTGTGTTCCCATACAAGACTGACACTTTCTTTTATTGGTATCAGGTGAAACCGTGGGGGCGCCGATGACTCGGAGCGGTGACGAGAAATATCTCCTCGCCTCGGCGAAGAAAAAAATGGACGCGGCGAAGGTACGGCCTTTCCCAATCACCACATTCCGCCTCCCTGATCGGCCCGATTACCCTGACTGTTTACTCATACACATTACGAGAGACTGACACTTTTCTTTTTCATCGTATCAGGCGTTTGGGGACCGGTACCAATCCAGTGAGAAGATTTTGACAATGCTTCCAGAGCTTCCGATTGAAGAAGAAGAAGAAGCTTTAGACGCCGCGTCGGACGACGAAACGCCCGAACTCGACACCGACAAAGCCATGATCGGCGCGAGCGGCGAGGACGGGCTGACGCGGGCGGAGGAAATCGGGCTTCCAAAGGTGCGCGCGTTTGACTCGAAGGAAAAAGTCTTCACAACCGATTTCAGCGCCCTGCCCCCCGATCAGCGCCGCGCGCATTTAGAGCGCCACGCCTCAACCACGGCGAGGCTCACCGAGGAGTGGACGTTCGTGGGGAAAGAGACGAAAGAGACGCAAGAAGCGAACGAGACGAAAGAACCCGTGACGTCAGAAGAAGAACCTCCCTCGGCTTCGCAAGAAAAGTGCGCGCGTTTCCAAGTGCAGGCCATGGACGAGATGGACTGAGGCTTTTGGGAACAGAGTGCGACGACGACGGCGACGAGAGAACTATACCTGGTAGCGCGGCTTTCTTGTTCGGTACGGAATCGTGCTTTCGTAATCACGAGTAATTCTCTCCCGCTAGCGGGTCTAATGAACACTACGTAATGAATCCTTACACAACGAACCCGTTTGCCTCACCAAACGCCACCAAACGCCCGACCGCTTCGCGACACGTTTCTTCGTCCAACGCGATTTGCGCGCAATCCGAGCGCGACGGCGCGCGCTTCGGTTTCGTAAACGAACTCTTCTCGTCCACGAACTCGGAGGAACCGCGGCTCAACGCTTCATCTCTCGGCGCCGGGCCTTGCCACATCTCGGGCGGTACCGAGCTGGTGGGGTCCGGGTTGATCCGGGTGGATGGAGGTGCTGAGGAGGGGGAAGACGAATCGTCACCCGATGAATCGTCGTCTTCTTCGTCATCACCCGACTGTTTGCCCATACATCGCGATTTCTCAATCGCGCACCGCTCGACGAAGCTCCGGAAAAGCGCGTACGTCCACACTGCGCTTCCGGGTCCCGTTTTTAGTCGCATCTCCTCGCTCTTCGCGACCGTCTCGCTGGCGTACATGTGCCGGACGCTAATCTCGGTGGCGCACTGCCTTAGCGGTTTCACGGGTTTGCTGTTGGTGCTAGTCTTGCGTAATTGAGTACCGCTTTTGAGTAACTCTGCAGTACCAGTCGTGTTACTCAAACCAATACTCGCGCCGCGTTTGGGTTCTTTCCGATTGTTTCTCGCTTCCAAATGCATCGCCTGCTCGTTTTTCACAAACGCGTCGAGTAAACAGTCAAACGTTTCTACAATCGTGTGCCCGGCCCTAACCGCTATTCGGTTCTGCAACGGCCGCAGCCACAACAGTTCGTGTTTCGTTTCCTGCAGTTCCAACGAGTACCGCTGAGTCAGCAGAAACGCCAAAACCAAGTTGCGCACCAAATCGCACGCCGCGAAGCACACGCCGGGGTTCGGGTTCCAAAGCACCGCGCTTGTGATTGTAACGAAAAGAGTCAGTCTTTCGTGATGTGGCCTGAGTAAACAGTCAGGGTATTCGGTCCGAACAGTCACCAGCTGAGAGATAAAACAGGGAGGCCGGGATTTGGTGAAACGCCAACGGCCGTACCTCGCCGCAAACAGGGTTTTCTCCTGTAACCACTGGAACGCCTGTGGGAGGTTTATTGACGTGTCCGCGCCTGCGACGTTGACGAACGTCAAGTTCGTCCCGTCAAGCAGTGAGCTCAACGCGGTCCACAAGCGACCTGACGCCACCAAAAGCGCCGCCGCTTGCAACGCCGCGCGCGCCAACACGAGCGGCGCCCGGTCGTCCCGCTCTTTCTCTTTGTCTTGGTTATTTTTACACAAAACAGCTTTTCTTTTTGTTTTCAAATTTCCCCACCCGAGCTCGTCCACGCACGCCGCGAACAACGCGCGGTCGGCGTGCGACGGGCGAAGTGTTTTCGTTTTCGCGGCGGGTTTTTGTTTTTGTGTGTCCCCCAGGTTTGGATGCTTACGATGGGTAAAAGAAAGTGTCAAACGTCTTTCGGGCCGCGTGTGTGACGTAGCTTTGGGCTCCCCAATCCGCATCCGGTAATACCATTCCTTTCGCAGGACGAGTACGGGAAAGCCTTACGTGTGTGTCGGATTTGGGAAAGCCGTGGGGCACACGTACGTTCGGTTCCCCGTCGTCGTCCCGTAAGTACAGCGCTTCGCTCGCCCGTTCGATGACAGCGGTCAGCCCAGTCAACAAATCAGGAAACGGGGAAACATCTGTTTCATCCGTCGCGCTCTCTGTCGGTTCCTTGATTCGCGGAACATCCGTTTCATCCGTCGCGCGCTTCAGTTCGTTTACGCGAAAAACCGCGACGTCCCGAATCGCGGCGATCGCCAAAACCGCGGTGGTCAAGCGCTGCTGTCCGTCCAAACAAAGCAACGCGTTTGTGTTTGTGCTGTTTTCTTTTTTTTCACCCGACGCTAACCGCGCACTCCACCTGGTTTGGCCATCACCTCCATCCCCACTCCCACCGCGAGGAATCGAACTCGGGACGTCCTTGGTGGCAACCCTTCGAAACAAACACCGCCCCACGCTGTGTCCTCCCCGAACCTTCGCCGCGGATCCGCCTTTGCCTAAAACCGCGTCCCGCCAAAACGCGGTCGCCAACTCGGGCGGCCAGCAGTACAGTCTTTGGAACACGGGGACGACTATTTGCGCGTTTTCTTTTCGGCACTCCTTGAACAGCTCGCCGTATGTCATCGTCTTGACTTCCAACTGGGAGTCTTTGGTGCTTAAACCGGGGCACTCGTTGAGAAACGCGGTGGGAGGCGGGGCGCCGATCGATTCGCGGCGCGATGTTAAATCGTCGATGTCGGTGGCTTCTTTTTTCGCGGCCTCGTGTATCACCCCACGCCGCTCGTCACTCCCCTCCACCCGAGAACCCGTCTCGGTGTTACCCGGTCTGGGAAACGAAGTGCACGGGGCCATGGTTCGTCGCTGCGAATTCGTTCGGGCTTCGCGACGCGCCGGTTGAATCGCCCAAGGCGCGACCGTGGTTATGATTGGCTTCCCGCTTCCAGGCGTGCCCATCTTTCCTCGCCGCGCTTCGGTGGAGCGCAAGGTCTCGACAGCCGTGCTGCGCGATGACGAACCCTCTCCGGGACCCCCAGGAAGCGCAGAGAGCTTGTCCTCCCCGCCCGCCGCACCCGACGGCCCGGGAAGGGACATCGCGCGCGCCGAACTCTGGGCGAGCACCGACCGATCTGCAGAGCAACGACTGGGCACTCCCGTGGAAGTTGGAAACTCCAGTGAGCATTCATGTCTTCACCCCGATGTTTACCCACGCCGCCAGGTTTATTCTCACATTCTTCCGTCGGCGTCGGCGGCGGTGCTGCTGCAAAGAAGAAGACGCGCGGTGCGCCGTGCGCTTTGGAACGGGGCGTGAAGGGAGGGTTGGAATACACAGGTTCCACACGCCAGGCGGACGTACTTACACCCGGTGGCGTGCGGTTGTAGAACAAGCGCGTCCACCCGCCCCACTCGATCAAGTCGGCGGCATCCAGGAACGCGGGCGTGGCGATTTCTTTTCTTTGGGGCGGCCGGCGGTGTGGTAGGTGGTAACAACCTCCATCGGGTCCTCTGCACTAAGGATACAACTCGGTTGTCCGTCCTGTTACTACCGGCCGCACGCACGGTGACAGGACACGACCGGCGTGAGTAACCCCGGCGTGTCACTGCCACAGTTTGGCACTACACAAGTCATCATGGCTTCCGACGAAACCGCGGACCAGTACGCCGTGAACGAAATCCGGTTCAAGGCTTTCGACAAGAACGACGTTGAGGTTGGCGGGAACGTGAGCGCGATGAACACGCCTGACGGGAGTTTACCCGAGTGCCTAACAGGAGACCCGAGTAAACTAGCGGCTCCAATCAAAACCCTGGAGGATAAGTTCGCGCTGTTGCCTGCTTTCTTGAAAGTGCGGGGCTTAGTCAGGCAGCACATCGATTCGTTTAACTACTTGATCAACGACGAGATCAAAAAGATCATCCGCGCGAAGGCGAACGAAAAGGTAACCTGCGACACGGATCCGAATTTCTACCTGAAGTACACCAACATACACGTAGGCAAACCCAGCGTGGAGGAGGACTACATCGTGGAGGACATTACCCCGCAGCAGTGTCGTTTACGGGACATGACGTACGCCGCGCCCGTGACGGTGGACGTCGAGTACACGCGCGGGAAGGAAATCGTGACGCGGCAGTCGAAAAACGGCGTAGGCGGGGTGGTGATCGGCCGGATCCCGTTGATGCTGCGATCGAGCAGGTGTGTTTTGACCGGTAAATCCGAAAAAGAACTCGCGCGCCTCGGTGAGTGCCCCCTCGACCCGGGCGGGTACTTCGTCGTGAAAGGCACGGAAAAAGTCATTCTCATTCAAGAGCAGCTCAGCAAAAACAGAATCATCATCGACGTGGATAACAAAGGCGAAGTCGGCGCCAGTGTCACGTCGTCGACGCACGAACGGAAATCGAAAACGAGCATCGGCGTGAAGGTAAGTATTGGGCCTTTCCCAAATCCAACGACTGTTTGCCCATACAAGACTGACATTTTCTTTTATTTATCTCAGCACGGCAAGCTGTACCTGCGGCACAACACGTTCGCGGATGAGATTCCCATTTTGGTGGTTTTGAAAGCCATGGGGCTGGAGGTACGGCCTTGGTGCTTTCGCAAATCCCAACACTGTTTGCCCATCTAATACTGACCCTTTCCTTTTTCTCAATCGCAGAGCGACCAGGAAACCGTGCAGCTCGTCGGGACCGACCACGCGTACGCCACGTTGTTGGCGCCGTCGTTGCAGGAGTGTTCTGGTTTGGGAATTTTCACGCAGCGACAGGCGCTCGAGTTTTGCGGGAGCAAAGTGCGCGCGGCGACGCGGCAAGGCGGCGGCGGCGGCGGCGGCGGCGGCGGGTACACCGGCAGGTACGGCATTTGGCGTTTCCCAAATCCAGACACACTGTTTCAAGCCCCGTTCGTGACGTCCACGGCCGTCATTAAAAGGAAGTGCACTACATACATCACAAGTGCCCTGTTTTATCTATCAGCTGGTAACTGTTTGTCCATACATCGCGATATACAGTAAGACGGAAGAGACTGACACTTTTCTGTCACAATCGCAGAACAAAGCGCAACCGGGTGGACGAGGCGCGGGATATTCTCGCCGGCGTGGTGTTGGCGCACGTTCCGGTTGTTGCGTACGACTTTCGGCAGAAACGGGCGTACGTCGCGGTGATGATCCGGCGGATTCTGCACGCCATGGTGGACCGGAGCGCTGTTGATGACAAGGACTACTACGGGAACAAGCGCCTCGAGCTCGCGGGGCAGCTTCTGGCGCTTTTGTTTGAGGACTGTTTCAAACGCCTGAACGCGGATTTGAAGCGCCAAGCCGACGCGGTGCTTTCCAAAAGCAACAGGGCCACGCAGTTCGACATTCTGAAGTGCATTCGGCAGGTACGTATTTGTATGAGTAAACAGTCACAGAGCTGGATTCTATTTCCCACCCAACACGTTCCGCCGTCCGCGATTGCCCATACTCGTCCTGCGAAGGGACGGCGGTACCTCTGCCCATTACCCTGCTCGTTTCCGTAACACGCGTTACGACCGACTGACACTTTTTTTTTTCCAACCAGGACACCTTGTCCAACGGGTTGGAGCACGCTATTTCGTCCGGCAACTGGACCGTCAAGCGCTTCAGGATGGAGCGGAAAGGCGTGACTCAAGTTCTGAGCCGGTTAAGCTTTATCAGCGCTTTAGGGATGATGACCCGAATCACGTCGCAGTTTGAAAAAACGCGGAAAGTGAGTGGCCCTCGGGCGTTACAGCCGAGCCAGTGGGGAATGCTGTGTCCGAGTGACACCCCGGAGGGTGAATCGTGTGGTTTGGTGAAAAACCTCGCGCTGATGACGCACGTCACCACGGATGACGAAGAGACGCCTTTGAAGAACCTGGCGCACGCGCTCGGAGTGGAGCCGCTTCTGTACCTGACTGGACAGGAAATACACTCGCCGGGGGGCGCGCTTGTTTTCCTGAACGGCACCATTCTGGGCGTGCATTCGCACCCAGGGCGGTTCGCGTCCGATTTGCGCACGCTTCGGCGGAACGGCCGTATCGGCGAGTTCGTCAGCATTCACACCACGGACGGCCGCGTGTACATCGCGAGCGACGGCGGCCGGGTGTGTCGGCCTCTTTTAATCGTGGAAAACGGCCGGGTGCTGACGCAACAGCGGCACCTCACCGAGCTGAAAGACGGCCAACGCGCGTTTAACGATTTCCTGAAAGAAGGTACGTATGTCAGGCTTTCCCAAATCCCGCCGACGGTTTGATGCCCCTCTTTGAGTGCACTACTTGTGATGTATGTAGCATTGCCAGTACTCGTGATGTATGTAGTACTATACACTACTAGTACATTTACCAGTACTGGCAACAACTACATACATCACAAGTGCACTGTTCGGTCCGATTACTACATCCCCCATACAGTACACCCGGCCGACTCGCGACTGACCTTTTCTTTTACCCATCGCAAGGCCTCGTGGAGTACCTGGACGTGAACGAAGAGAACAACTCGTACATCGCGCTTTACGAAAACGAGATTGGGCCCAACCACACGCACCTGGAAATCGAACCCTTCACGTTGCTAGGCGTGTGCGCCGGGATCATCCCGTACCCGCACCACAACCAGGTACGTGTTGGGCACTTACCAAATCCCGCCTCCCTGTTTCTGCCGCGCCTCTTTGAGGTCCACGGCCGTCTTAAAAAGTAGATACTACATACATCACAAGTGCACTGTTTTACCGAAGCTGGTGACTGTTTGTCCATCCATCGCGATATACAGTACACCCACACTCGCCGACTCAAGACTGACGTTTCCTTTCTCGTATCTCAGTCCCCGCGGAACACGTACCAGTGCGCGATGGGAAAACAGGCGATGGGAAACATCGCGTTTAACCAGCTGAACCGGATGGACACGCTTACGTACCTTTTGGTGTACCCGCAGAAACCAATCGTGAAAACCAAAACCATCGAGCTCATCGGATACGACCGGCTGGGGGCGGGGCAAAACGCGACGGTCGCGGTGATGAGCTATTCAGGTTACGACATCGGTACGTATTTCCCAATCACCACGTTCCGCCTCCCTGTTTGCCCATACTCGTACCAGAAGGGACTATTACCTCTGACTGCTTACGTAATATACATTACGAGAGACTGACACTTTCGGCTTTTATCGTATCAGAGGACGCCATCGTGATGAACGGCGCTTCCCTGGACCGGGGTTTCGGGCGGTGTATCGTGTTACGAAAGTAGGTATTTTTTGCATTTCCCAAATCCCATCAATGTTTGCCCATACAAGACTGATACTTTTCTTTTTTCCAAAAGGTACGGCGCGCAGATCAAAAAGTACAGCAACCGCACCACGGACCGTATCGTGCCCCCCACCTCTGCCCAGAAAGGCCCGACCGGGCGGCACAAGCTGTTGGACGGCGACGGCATCGCCAGCGTGGGCGAGAGGATAGAGCCCGGGGACGTATACGTCAACAAGCAGTCGCCTTCGAACACAAGGGACCCGCTGCCGAACCCGCAAGCCATGCCCGATTCGTTTTTCCGCCCCACGCCCCAGTCCTACAAAGGACCGCAAGGCGAAGCTTGCGTCGTGGATAAAGTCATGCTCACCATGACGGACGAAGGGCAGTTCAACGTGAAGTGTTTGGTGTACGTGTCCTGGGCTTTCCCAAATCAGGCGGCACCGGCCGTTTGCCGATTGTCCGCCCGTAATTACGTGATACACGTTGCCCGAAAGACTGACACTTTTCGTGTAACAATCGCAGGCGGCACACGCGAAGGCCGGAGGTTGGGGACAAGTTTTCGTCCCGGCACGGTACGTGATGGGCCTTTCCCAAATCCTTCCCACTGTTTATGTCTCAGCTGGTGACTGTTTGTCCATACATCGCCCGATACACGACTAACCCTTTTCGTTCCCAATCGCAGGCCAGAAAGGCGTGTGCGGCGTGATTCTTCCGCAGAGCGACTTTCCGTTTTCGGAACGGGGCATCACGCCTGATTTGATCATGAACCCGCACGGGTTCCCTTCGCGGATGACCGTGGGGAAGATGATCGAGTTGTTAGGGGGTAAGGCGGGGCTGGAGGATGGCGAGTTTAAGGTAATTATTTCCCGCTTCACCACACACCGCCTCTGCGATTGCCCGTACCAGACTGACACTTTCTTTTCTTCTCTCAGTACGGCACCGCGTTCGGCGGCGACCCGGCGGCGGCGATTTCGCAAACCCTGGTGCAGCACGGGTTTTCCTACAACGGCAAGGACTTGTTGCACTGCGGTATTACCGGTGAAGCCCTCACTGCTTACGTGTTCATGGGCCCGGTGTATTACCAGAAGTTAAAACACATGGTGCTTGATAAGATGCACGCTAGGGCGAGGGGCCCCCGGGTGGTATTGACCAGACAGCCCACGGAGGGCCGAGCCAGAGACGGCGGTTTACGTCTTGGCGAGATGGAGCGCGATTGTCTAATAGGGTACGGCGCCGCGATGTTGATTTTGGAGCGCTTAATGATTTCCTCGGACCAGTTCGAAGCCCAGGTATGCACGAAGTGCGGTTTACTCGGGTACCACCACCACGGCACCGGGAAGAACGTGTGTCAGCAGTGCGGAGACGGCGGGACGGTCAGCACGCTGAAGCTGCCGTACGCCTGCAAGCTTTTGTTCCAGGAACTGCAGAGCATGAACATCTGTCCGCGGCTGACGCTGAGCGACGCTTAGACGCGCGGTGGTGAAACTTTTTACCGTGAAACTTGGGTCCGGACCTTTCTCTCTTTCTTTCTTTCTTTCGTGTGAAACGGACGTTCGCGTGTCGTATTAACCACCGCAGGTTCGTGACGTATATGTATAATTTCAAGGTAGTGGCATAGTGCGCAGTACGTAGTGCGATCGCGTCTTAATCTTAATCAACTCATTGCGCGGCGACTTCCTCCGGCTGCGCCGGTCGCCGCCGCGGGGGCAGCGCCAGTGAGGCAACGCCAGGCTGGCCGCCATCTTCCGCGGCGCCAACCTTGGCGACAGCCGGTTTCGACTCGGTCTTGGCCTCAGCCTCGGCCTCGCTCCCCAGTTTCGCAGTCGCCAGCTTTTGCCGCAAGTTCCTCGCCGCCACCGCGGCGACTCTCTTCTTCGTTTGCACGTCCTTTACAAGCGCCGCGACTTTCTCGAGCTTGGCGCTCAAGTTCGCGACCCTGCGCTCGTCCCGCGCCACTCGCGCATTGCCAAGCGAGGCCGCGCCGTCTTTCTTGTGTTCCTCAAGCCTCTCACGTTTGGCGTGTAAGTCCACGATGGTTGCCTCGACTTCCTTGAGCGATCGCTCAAGCTCCGCCTTTTCCCGAGTTTTTGCGCTCAATTCACGGCGCAAGCCGCCCAAGCCGCCCACGTCCTTCGCCTTTTCGGAAGCCACGAAACGTTCCCACACAGGTTCCGCGGCGCCGAGGTCGGCGCTGAGGAACTCCATCGAGGACGAGTCGTCGGAGGAGTCGTGTTGGATGGCATCTTCGGCATCGTAAGAAGCATCTTCGACCCCTTCGACGACATCGGAAGAGTCTTTAACGTCGTCTTCAATGTCTTCAACGTCGTCTTCGACATCTTCAGAAGCTTCTTCGACATCTTCGATGACATCTTCGACAGCCTCAGCCCCCTCCCCCCCCCCCGCGCCTTTCCGTTCCTCCCGCAGTTCCCGCAGGTTCCAGCCGTTGTACCGGGAAATGATTCCCTCCACGCGTAACATCCGGGTTTCATCCGCGTCGAACCTCGGGCCGCCGAAACTCGCGACGTCGTACTCGTCCGCGCCGGCGGTTTTCTGAAACGCACCGAGCTCGCTGCGGTTGTGAACGAAAAGGGTCAGTGTCAGTCTTGTATATCGCAATGTATGGACAACAGTCACCAGCGTTAGAGATAAAACAGTGTGCCTGGATGTGGGGAAGCCCGACACACGTACCTGCATGCCTGGTCTTCGAACACGCAGCTCGTGCCGCAGCACCGCGCGTCGACACCCGCGTCCAGGGCAGCGCCGCCGAAAATGACGTGCGACAGAAATTCGAGTGAGACGCCGAGGTCAAACTTGTTTCGAATTTCGTCGCCGGTTTCGTTTGCCTCGTCCTCGACGCACACGCCCTTCTCCACGAACTTGCCATACGCGGATTCCCACGTTTTCAAAGGCGTATTCCGCAGCACTTTTTTCGTCACCGCGAAGTGCGAACCGGGGTACAGGCTGACGGAAACCGGGGGCATTTTGAGCTCGCGTTTGTCTTGTTTGCTCACCGCGACGGCAGGCGCGCCGATCCGTGTTTCCCCCTCCGTCGCCACGCGGCTCTTCTTGGAGGACGAGGAAAAGAAAAACTGTCCCAACGCGGCGCGGGGGTTCTGGGAGGACTGCTTTGATGACTTGGAGGACTTCAAAGAGTCCTCGGAAGAGTCCTCCAAAGAGTCCTCCACAACATCAGCCGTCTCAAAATCAGCCGCCACGGCGCGCCAGCACCGGGACAGGTGCGCGGCGGCGGCGCCCGCGCTGTCGCCCATGATGTCCTCCCAGCCCCACCGCTGTTGCTTCCACATCTGCACGAGCTCGCCTGGTGATCGCGACTGCAGAAAGTTGCTGGAATCAACGATGAGGGGCTGGTAGCCCGCGATTTGAGAAGTCTTGGAAGACTTGGAAGACTCGCTTCCGAGTTTCGACGAGGAAGACTCGACCGCCGCCGCTACGTCCGCCAGCGCGCGCTTCGCCAACTCGCTCGACCCGATTGTTTCGGCAAAGTCGCCCGACACAAACGCGGTGATTTCGGGGAGGTTGTCGTAGTGGTCGATCACGAACTTAAGGAACGCGCCGGTTTCGTAACCCCTGTTGGGTACGAAGTTTGGTTCAGACGGCTCGCGGCGCTGGTACAGAGGTGCCATGCTGTATAGCGACTTCTTATCGGGGGTGGCCCACATGGGAATACCCGAAGCGGCGGCGTCGCCGTCAACAACGTCCCACTCGTCGTACACCGCGGGGACCACCACCAGTGCGGTGCGCCACTTCCCACTCTCGGTAAGGAACCCGCCCAATTGTTCCACCGCGAGTTTGAAAGCGTCGGGCGTGAGGGGGGCTTTTCGCGCCGCCGATGGCGATTCGGCGTCGACAGATTCCTGGTTGCCAGATTTCTCGCCTCCGCCAATCGCGCTCAGGCCGGCGGTGTCGTCGAACCCCATTTTTTCGCCGATCATCGCGGCGGTGTCCCGGTCCACGGCGTGATCGGGGCCGATGCTGCTGAAAGGCACCACCGCGGCCGCGACCATGCACGCGACTAAAATGCCGGACGCGGCGGCCTAAACGGTTTGCGAAAATGATGGTTCAACAAAAAGAAAGGACAAAGGAAAAAGGTCAGTCGCGTTGGTCCCGGTCGGGAGTGCGGTGAGGTGGTGCGTGGCGTCCGCACGCGCGCGCCGCCAACTTCGAGGTGTCCAGCGCACGCGGGCCACACA
>Ga0222630_1000648_pt1 | contig 17414 bp, 10 predicted proteins | sample AntAcemetagenom3_FD_179842 | JGI IMG/M metagenome (GOLD analysis project Ga0222630, IMG submission 179842) | Saline water microbial communities from Ace Lake, Antarctica - #3 | ecosystem: Environmental > Aquatic > Non-marine Saline and Alkaline > Saline | place: Antarctica: Ace Lake | collected...
TCAAACGACGTGGACGTGTCAAACGTGGTGATCCCGGAAGACTTGGTGGGTATCCGGGCGTACGTGCGGTGGGAAAACGCGGGTATGCCGGAAGAAACCACGCCGGAATGGCAAGCCACGGAGTACGCGGGTGCACTTTTGGATCTGCGCATGGAAGTCCTCGGCGGCGTGTCGCTGAACGAAATCCGCCGCCGGTACAACCAACCCGAGGTCCCGGGGGACGACGAACCCATGTCCTTTGAGAACATGAAGAACAACGTGGTGCAGGTGCACTCGGAAACGTCCGCGGACGCGCGGGAATCGGAGCAGCAGCGTTCAAACGAGGCGAACGCACGCGCCGCGGAGGAGGAGCTCGCCGCGCGCGTCGCCGCGGCCGCGTCCGCGAAGCCTCCCCCCCCCACGCCCGCCACCACGGAGCCGCTCAAAACCGAGCCGTTCAAGCCCGCGATAGTGATCAACACGCAGGTGGCGAACACCGCGAGCAAACCGAAGGCTTCGGGTTCGAAGAAGCAAGCCAAGTCGAAAAAAGAAAAGAACGGAGGCAAGACACTAACGAGCGTCGCCGAGGTTGTCATCCCCGAAGACTTGGTTGACATCCGCGCGTACGTGCGCTGGGAAGACGCGGGCAAGCCGGAAGACACTCCCCCCGATTGGCAAGCCACCGAAAACGCCATGGCGCGTTTGGATTTGCAAATCGAAGTGTTGGAAGGCGCGAGCCTGAACGCGATCCGCGCCAAGTTCAAAGAGCCCGGTGTGGACGGCGACGACACGCCCCCGTACGACGGGTGGGACGTGAGCGACGCGCTGGCGCAGGCCAAAAACAACCTCGCGAACAACGTGGTGGATGTGACTCCTTTGACGAAACCCACGAAGAAGGATGAACCCGAGGAGTGGGTCGAACCGCCGCCCGAGGTGGTGGGTACGTACTTGGAACACCACGAGCGCGACGTCCGGTCCTTGATGCCCGGCCCTGATTGTTCCTTGGCCGAGGGCACGGCTTCGCAAGCCAAGCCCAAGAAACAACAGAGCTTCGTATCGCGGTGGTCGTTGCTTGACAACGACCCCAGCGCGCCGGTGCCGGCGAGCGGCGGCGCCACCGAGCTCATCGCGCGCCGGGTGTACCCGCTGGAGGGCGACGGCGAGTTGCTCGTGCAGATGTACGTCACGTCTGGGCCAAACGCGGTGCCCACACGACGAATCGTGTTCACCACGGATGTTGTTGACCCTTTGATGCTGCACTGGGGGGTGTCACGGGACGAACCCGGGCAGTGGATTTTGCCAATCAAGGCGCTTTGGCCGGCCTCGACCACGCCGGTTTCCGAGATTTCCGTGGAAACCAAATTCGTGACCGGCGAAGCGTGCCTCGGGAACGACGGCGAGTGCGCGACGTTGCAGACCTTATCCGTGGATCTGCCCGGGTCTGGGGCGGACGAACTAACGGGCGTGCAGTTCGTGTTGCGCGACGAAGCCAACGGTGACTTGTGGTACAAGGACAGCACCAACGGCATGTCCAACTTCAGGGCGAACTTTCTCGCTTCGACGCAAACGCAAGGCGCGAGCGACCCTTTGCTGGACGCAATCACGCGCGCCGAGGACCCGCACGGCGGGTGGTGGACCCTGATGCACCGGTTCAACCTGGCGAGCAACTTGCTTGATATGCACTGCACGCAAGCCAACCAGCCCAACCGCTTAGCCGCGTACCAAAACGCATCAAAGGCGTACGTCTGGCTGCGGTACAGCGCTTCTAAAAAGTTAACCTGGCAGCGCAACTACAACGTCAAGCCTCGTGAGTTGAGTGCGGCGCAGAGCAAGCTGACGCGGGTAATTACTAACATGTTCTGCGAGTCGCCTTATTTGCGAGACACCGCCCGGTTGATGCTGGGGTGCGTGGGCAAGGGCGGCAGCGGCGGCGACGGCCAAGCCATCAGGGACGAGATCCTGAACATCATGCACCGCAACGGCATCGGCGAGAACAAAAAATACTGGATGGAGCAATGGCACCAGAAGCTGCACAACAACACCACGCCTGATGATATCGTGATCTGCGAGGCGTACATCGCTTACCTCAAAGCGGATTGTGCGATCGAGACGTACTGGCGCGTGCTTTTGGAGGGGGGCATCGACCGAGCGCGGTTGGAGTCGTACGAGCGCCCCATTATCACCGAGCCCATTAACCACGGCGCCAACCTGAAAGTCCCGCTGATCAAGGATTTCTACAAGTACCTCACCATTTTAAAGTCGGTGCACTCGGGGGCGGACCTTGTGGAGTCCATCCGAGCGTGCGCCGGTGGTTTGGGCGGGGTTTCGGATGCGCTGAACTACGTCAGAGTCGCGCAGAGCGGCGGGGGGGACGCGACGCAGCTCCTCAACGCGTGCGTCGAATCGAGGCACCAGCTACGAGACGCGGGCTTAGCGGACGCGAGCGACGACGAGTGGACGCGCAACCTGCTTTACCTGGACCTCGCGATTGACGACGTCGCGCGCAGGGCGGTGGAACGCGCCGGGGAGGCGAACTACGGGCTGGATGACCAAATGCGCCTCGCCGGGCTGGTTCTGGAAAACCTGGCCTTGTCCTTGCCCGCTTCGAACCAGGACGTGGTGCTCGCCACGATTGACTGGCGCTTGGCGATTCAGTCCCGAAAAACGGGCGACCCGCAGTGGGCGCTGAGGGCGAAAGCCGCGATGGACCGCGCGAGGCTGGCTATTTCGCGGTACTCGGACACGGTGTCCCAGGAAATGCAGCCCGCGGCGAGGCACATCGGGGGCGCGTGCGAGATCGAACAGTGGAGCGTGGATTTGTTTTCCGAGGAGGTCATCAGGGGCGGGCCCGCGTTTGCGCTTTCCCTGGTGTTAACTCGCCTCGACCCGCTGCTTCGCGCGGAGGCGGACATGGGGGCCTGGCAGATCATCTCCCCGAAGTCAGTCACCGGGTTCGTGCTGCACGTCAACGACCTGCACACGGTGATGAACGACGTTTTTGCCAGACCCACTATTGTGGTAGCTGACAAGGTGGGGGGCGACGAGGAATTTCCCTTGGGAGCGGTAGCCGTGCTTACCACGTGTTCGGTGGACGTGCTGTCGCACACGGCGGTGCGCGCGAGGAACGGCGGGTCGCTGTTCGCGACGTGCTACGAGCCCGAGCTGTTGGCTCAGCTCGCGTCTATGGACGGCCAATCGATGGCCATGGACGTTGTCGGCGACGACGTGAGTTGGCGCTCTGTGGACACCGCGTCCGTGATGGCTGATCTTGATGCCAAGACAGCGTCCGCGCCGCCTAAACAAAAGCTCGTGCTCGAAAAAGTACCCTTTTGCGGAAGCTACACCGTTCCCCTCGCCGCCTTCGACAAAGGCGTGGTCGGCGCGAAGGCGCGGAACACCAAGGCCTTGCACCAGTCACTGGGCGGCGGGAAGATTCCAGCATGGATCAAGCTCCCGAAATCGATGGTCATCCCGTTCGGCACCATGGAGCACGTGCTGGACGACGCAATCAATGCCGAGGTGAAACGAAAACTGACGCTTTGCGAATCGCAAGTTGACGATTCGAGCGAACGGAAGCTGGAGGCGTCCCTGGCGAACTGCCGCGCGTGTGTCGCAGAGCTGATGCCCCCGCCCGGATGCATGGACGCGATTCAAACGGAGATGGTCGTAAGCGGTATTGCCCCGCCCGACTCCCCCGAGCGGTGGAAAAAAGCATGGCGCGCGTTGGTGAAGGTATGGGCGAGCAAGTGGAACGAGCGGGCGTTTGTTTCTTTGCGCAACGTCGGAATCGCGCACTGCGATTTGCGCATGTCCGTGTTGGTACAGCCGGTGGTGGATGCGGATTACGCGTTCGTGATTCACACCGCGAACCCGTCAACCGGGGACACAACCGAACTTTACGCCGAGGTCGTGGCGGGGCTTGGGGAGGTGCTTGTTGGTAACTACCCTGGACGGGCGCTTTCCTTTGCGATAAAAAAGGCGAGCCCTCTGGAGGCGAAATCCGGAACCTACTTAGCGCTTGACGCGCGGCCCGAAGTGTTGGGTTTCCCGTCGAAATCGGTGCAGCTGAAAATCCCAAGGGACACGTTGATCTTCAGGTCCGACTCCAACGGCGAGGACCTCGACGGGTACGCCGGTGCAGGGCTGTACGAGTCCGTACCGATGGACCCGGAGAACGAAACCTTCACGGATTACGCGAACGACCCGCTTGTGCGGGACGAAAAATTCAGGGACGACGTTTTAACGAAAATCGCGCAAGCCGGCGTCGCAATCGAAGCCGCCCTGGACGGCGTGGCACAAGACATCGAAGGCGTGGTGAAGGATGGGGAGATATACGTCGTGCAAACCAGGCCGCAGGTGTAGCTGGGGTGCCAGGATGGAAGAAAGAGAGGAGGGTGTAACGATTAACAAAAGCCAATTGATGAAATACTGATGAAACTACTATGCGCGATTGCAGTTCTAAAAACTCACGCCGCTTCCGCCGCCACAATCGCCTCCGCCTCCGCCATGACCTCCTCCAGCCGTTCCCACTCCGCGTAGTACAAGTCCGCCTTGTTTGTTTTCGCGTCTCTTTCTTTCTGCACTTCCTGCGCCGCAGCGACGTCGGCGCCGCACTTTACGAACTTCGCGTCGATTTGTTCGACGTCTTTTTCAATCACCGCTAGGGCTTTTTCGATCTTCTCGATCACGCCCGGGGCGTTGCGCGCTTCTTTCAGCGTCTTGTCTCGTTTTGCTTTTTCGTCTTTCGTTTGTTGCTCGGCCTCGGCGATGGCTTGTGCCGACTCAAACGAATCCGCACTTCCTTTCACCTCCTCCACCTCCGCCCCCGCGACCCCGCCCGTTTGCGCCGCGCTCGGCGAAAAGTCCTTCTTCGAAAGCGCGCCGCTCGTCATGCGCGACGTAACTTTCCCCGCTTCCACGCGAACCACGGTTGTCGGTTCGAGCGCCTCGGCGAACTGCTTGTTGTGCGTCACCGCGATAACCGCGCCGTCCCAGCCTCGTAGGGCTTCCGTAAGCGCATCAAGCGCAGCCGCGTCTAAGTGATTAGAAGCCTCGTCTTGCGATAAATAAAAGAAAGTGTCAGTCGGCCGTGTGGGCAAACAGGGAGGCGGATTTGGGAAAGGCCCGACACGTACCTAACAGCAACACGTTCACCGGCCGCAGCACGAACGCCGCAAGCGCGACGCGCGCTTTTTCGCCACCCGAGAGGTCGGAGATTTTTCGGTCCACAGCGGTGTTCCCGGTCAGACCTAACGCACCGAGCACGGAACGCGCGGTTTGCGCGGTGACCGTGGGGTCCGCCGCCCTGGCTACGCGAAGCACGTGCATTAAAGGCTGCTCATCCCCGGGCAGCTCTTGCGCTAAGTCTTGCGAAAAGTAACCCACCCGCACGCCTTCGCCGTGCTTCAGGGACCCGCTTCGCACTCGGACGCCGCCCGCGAGCGCTTTCAACAGTGTGGACTTGCCTGACCCGTTCGGCCCAACCACCAGTATCCGGTCCCCGAGGTTCGCCACGATGGACGCGTCCGTGAACAGCGCCTTGGCGGACGCGTCGTACCCTACCGCGGCTTTCTCCAAAACTAAGCACTCCTTAGCGCACGCCGGGGGTTTCGGTAGCTTTAGCACAACTTTTTTAGCATCCCCCGGCCCGCTCGTGTCGTTCTCGTCAACCGCGCCGCCGCCGCCCGCGTCCTCCATCAAACCCTCCAGGTTCTCTATGACAAGCACGAGTTGCTTCGCGCGACTTTTCGCGGAAGCCGCGGTGGACGCGCGCGCGCTGTTTTTCGCCACGAAATCCGTCAGCTTTGCGGCTTTCTTGGTTTCCTTTTCCAAGGAATTCGCCGCGAGTTTCCGTCGTTCCAAGCGTTCCTCCAGAAACCGCTTGTAGTTTCCTGAATACGCGTGCAGTTTTTGTCCTCTTACCTCGACTAACCGGTCAACCCCGGTTTCCAGAAGCTGCTCATCGTGGCTCACGATCAACACGGTGCCTTTGTACCCTTTCAACCAGCCTCTTAAGTACTCCTTTGCGCTGGCGTCCAGGTGATTGGTGGGTTCGTCGAGCAACAGAAAACCACCCGTGATTCCCGAACTCGCCGTGTCGCCTGCGAACGAAAAGGGTCAGTCTTGAGTCTTGGGTGTGCTGTATGGGCAAACAGTCGTCCACTTGTGATGTATTTGTAAGAGTTACCAGTACTGGTAAGAGTTACCAGTAGTGCCCAGTAAATAGTCACGCAGGGTCCGTAAACAGTGTGCCTGGATTTGGGAAATGCAACACGTACCCGCCGGCGACAACAGCAACCGAGCCAGCGCGACTCGCATTTGCCACCCACCCGATAGGGACACACACGGCCGGTCCCACGCTTCTTTCGCAAAACCCAACCCACTCAAAACGTCACTCACGCGCCGCTCCACGGAGTTACCGCCGACGGCGGTAAACCTCGCTTGCGCTTGAAGGAAAATTTCCTCAGCCCCCTTGACCCCGTTTTCGATGCCTCGCTCCGCATCTTTCAACGCCTGTTCAACATCCCTCACGTGCGTCATCCGGCTCCTCGCCTCCTCCGCCACGGTGAGCCTCGAGCCACTCACCGCGGTTTGCTCCAGGTACCCCACGTCCGCGCTTTGCGCGACGCACAGAACCCCGCCATCCACATCTCGCGTCCCGCACACCGTTCGCAACAAAGTCGATTTTCCGCACCCGTTCGCCCCCACCAACCCCACCACCTCGCCTGGCTCGACGCGCATGCTCGCGGCCACGAGCAAGTCGCGGTCACCCACGGTGAGCATAACGTCCCTCATGACGAACATCGCGCCCGCGGTGTCGCCCCTTGGGATACCCGGGTTTTCGTTGGCCACGTTTGCTTGGGAAGACGTGTCGGGGCTGGACACCGCGAACGGGGTGCTACCGGGTCCGCGCCTCGGCGCGACGTTTGAACGCAACGCATCGCCGCGGTGTCGCACCAGGGCAGACGTGACCTGCGTCGCCGAGACACTCGCAAAGGCGAACATCGTGCTCGCGCCGGATAAGATGGCGTGCGCTTTTCAGTGGTTGGAAACTTTCCAGGAAAGAGCCGACAGCCAACTTTTTCGTTAATCGATAAAAACAAAAGAGCGCGTAACGGATGCGGCGGGTCAATGACCCGCTGACCCGCCGCGGTCCGGCACGTACTCGACGTGCTCGTTGACTTCGTTTCGCGTAGCCGCGCACGGCGTCGTTTGGCGTGATTCAGATCACGCGGGCGTGACTGACCCGGTGGCCTTGAAGTCTCGTTCACGAAAACCTGAAATAGGGGACACCGGTAACGATGGACGGCCCGGACTTTGACCCCGGCGACTTGTCCTCCAAACGCGAGTGGGTCAAAATCGGAAGCGGCAGCTTCGGGAACGTGTACAAGGCCAACTTACTGGGCACGGCGGTGGCGGTGAAGGAGATCGGGAAGTGAGTTACCTGGTATTGTGTCACGACCCTGAAGGGTGGACGACCATTCGTCATCTTTCCAGGGTCAACAAAAACCTTTTCACAATCCAAAAAACCAAAAAACAACCCTCCGCCGGTGACTAACTACCCATACTAATACCTACCTCTCATACCTACTTCTCATACCTACCTTTACCTAAACCACCCATACTCATACCCCCCTCTCCTCACTCTAACCCAAAACCCTAACCCTAAACCCTAAACAGCTCCCGCCCCGACCGCGTCGCCGGGCTGCACCGGGACATGTTTTACCTCAGGAAGTTCCCGCACCCGAACGTGGTGCAGGTTTTCGGGGCGTTTACCGAGAACAAAGTTTTGTACATGGTGCGTGTTGGGGCTTTCACCGAATCCCGCCGACTGTTTACCTGCCCTGTATGGAGTGCAGTCAGCCGGTCTTTACCACTACAATGAGTGCACCAGATTACAAGACTGTTTGCTCACTGTGCATAAATCACCCAGCACAAGACTCGGGACTGACACTTTCTTTTTACACGCACAGGTGATGGAGCACCTCGCGTATTCCCTGCGGTCGCGCTCCGTGGTGAAGCGCGTTGATTTGTGCGCGGTGCTGTGCGACATCGCGCGGGCGTTGACCACGCTGCACGCCAATGGGCACGTGCACCGCGACGTCAAGGCGAGGAACGTGTTAGTCACGAAGGGGTACAACAAGGCTAAGCTTTGTGACTTTGGTTTGGCGCGGGCGTTGCCGTCGCCGGCGCGCCCGGACGTGCGCGGCGACTTGACCCCGAGGATAGGCCCGCCCAAATACCGAGCCCCCGAGGTCCGGGACGGCGAGTGGTACGACACGTCGAGCGATATGTACGGGTTCGGGGTGATGTGCAACCAGCTTGTGTTGCAGATCCGGGAGGAACGGCAGCGGGAGGAGGAAAAGAGACGCGAGGAGGAGGATCGGGACGGCGAGCGAGACGACAAACACAGAAACCGCGACGCTAAGAAACAGAAATCGGCGAAGCACGACGGCCGGGGTTCGAAAAACAACCAGGTTTCCGAAAACGACCTGGTTTTCGTGGAGCACCTCGGGACGGCGTGTGTTTCCCTGACGCCCCAAAAACGGCCGTCCGCGGCGGTTTGCCTCGCCAAGCTCTCGGCGCGGTTGGGGCAAAACCTGACCTTGTGTTCCGCGGAAACCGCCGCCGGCCGGACGCGGGTTTGGATTCCACGCGCGATGGACCGTGGAACGGGTGGCAAAGGCGCAGGGAAACACGAACGGAACGCGAGCGGCACGGGCAGTGACGACGACGACGTCCGTGATGACGCCGGGAACGAGGCCAGGCAGGATGAGGCGTTGGAGGACGTTTCGGTGGAGCAACGCGCACAAACCACAAAAACTAGAACCGAACGCGGAGAAAAACGAGAGGCCGTCGCGAAGGAAAACTCGGAATCCGCATCCGTCGGCGTGGGCGCTTTGCGTGATAAACGCGCCGCGGATACCGCCCGCGGCGCGAAACGGCGGCGAGTTGCAGAGAGGGTTGGAAGTGGTGTCGACGTCGCGAAATGAAGTTACGAAAGTACGTACAAATACGAGTGTCAATTGACGCGGCGCGCGAAACTTTACGCGAAAGCTTGACGCGAAAAAGCACACACTCGCGAAACGCGCCTCACCATCCAACATCGCCATCCACCATCAGTCGTACAAAATATCACTTCTTCCCGCCTGCGTTTCCCGCCTCCGCGGCGACCCGGATCGCGTTGCGCATCGACGCGAGCTCGTCCCGCAGGTTTTTTATTTCCTCCATCATGTCGTCCGGGTTGGTGGGAAGCGCCGCCGCCGCGGCCGCCGCGGGGGGCAAACCCGCTCCGCCCATTGATCCGTGCTTTTCCATCGCCGCGCCGGGAGTTTCCGGAACAGCGTGCGCCGCCTCCGCGTGCGCGTGGTACTTGTGGTGGAAGTAGTGCTCCATGCCGAAGGCGACGAGAAACACGCCAGCCTGATGTGTAGAGGAGGGAGGGAGGGTACGGAGAGGGAGGGGGACGTGTCAGGATGGGTGCATTTTTAAGGTTTACCGACTGGATGCGGCGATTCCGTCTTTTCGTGACTGGGTAACCACCCGCGGGAACGGGCACGCACCATGACGTGCTTCACCGGCTCGAAGCTCCCGGTGGCGATGAACGCGCGTCGGTACGCCTCCATGGTGGCGACTCTACTCTGTGGGGGGTTGGGACGTCGCGAGAGTGGCGGGGCAGAGGGCGTCTGCTGCGCCAGATATCCGAGTCACTCCCAAAAAATCGCATCAACCCCAATCCGACTTCTGCTGAAGTCAAGCAGCCGTGGTGAAAGCTCGATGCGTGTGTCTCTGCTTGACCCGCCCCCTGAAAGCGCACACGCGAGGCGCGCGTTCCACCTGCGCTTTGTCGGAGAGGTGTTTGTCGCGTCGCTGTCTTTAGCCGTGTTCGGAAACAAGGGTAGGGGGTACGACAGGTTGTGCGCGGCGGCATCGGGGCCGGAGAGAGGGCGAAAGATTTCGTAGCTCGGCCGCCACTATGACCTCCCTCGCGACGCAGCTGCAGGCGGTGGCCTCCGCGGCTCCGAGGGAAGAGCGACTCAAGGGCAAAGCGTCGTTGCTTTACGAACTACGGGAAGCCGCGGACATCGACCTGGCGACGATATACGCGGTTGGGGTGCAAGGTAGGGGTTTGTTTTCACACGCGGAAGCGCGAGGCGATGGCCGCCGCCGCCGCCCATCGCATCCTGGCATCCGCCGACGCATCTTTTCGCATCGGAAGGCGACACGGACGGCCCTTGGCCAATCTTTCGGCTGTGCGATGCGCGCGCGTGTTGTTTCCAGACCCTAGAAGAGGCGATGATAGCACGCCGAGACACACAAACACAACCGCGCCTACCCACCTCACCTTGTCTTGTCTTGTCTCGATCTAAACTAACCACCCGCCCTCGTGACTCTCTCGTGTCAAAAAACCACAACCCCAAATCCTCACAACAGGATTCACCGAGCTGTGTCGCCTGGACGGTCGGTTCGAGACGTACCAGCGCGGTTTGTTCAGCCGCCAAGCTTCCGAAACAAACAGGGAGCTGCAGGACAGGGAGTTCAACGCCAAATTGGATTTGCAGCTGGATGGTTTCTTTAAGCTGTTATCGGGGTATTTCGCCAGTGCGTCGGCGGCGAAGTGCTTGGAGTTTCTGATTCGCAGGATGAAAATACACGTGTTCAACGTTGAACAAGTCGTTACGTGCGCGCTGCCGTATCACGCCACACCCGAGTTCGTGAAACTGGTGCAACTGGCGAACTTAACAAACACATCCTTCTACTGGCTGCAGGGCGTGAAGGACACCGGCGCGGCGCCGCCGCGAAACGCGCTCGTTGCGAGGTGCAGGCACGACGCCGCGTTTCTGAGCTTCGTATGCGAAGCCGCCGCCGCGGCGGCGTCAAACAAGGTGCGTGTTTTTGGACCGTGTGGGCTATTGCCCTTACACGTTTTCTTCGTGAATTACCCTTACACCCGTTACCATTTTTCTTCGTCATGCCCGCCACCCTGTGTATGGGTATTTACCCTGCGCGCCTTGCCACCTTTTACCCGGTCACCCCGTTACCCGTACGGCGGTTGGTGTAAACTCAACCCCCTCATAAAAAAGTCCACCGCCTTTTCTTCCGTCTGGCGAGGCTGCATTCGTGCGTTAAAATGCAACGCCTCACTCAGACTAGCCGCGCGTGTGGAAAATCAAACCCCAGGAAAGGCCTGTCGGCATCCCATTCCCCGCTCGCAGCGTACTGCGCAAATAGCGATGGACGGCGGCGCCTAGAGGCCTTTTCACAGTTTTTTGATTTTTTCTTTTTAGTAATCTTTTTCGTCCCTCGACCCGGGAGTAACAACACCAACAAGGGAGTAACAACTAACCGTTCCCTTAAATCTCTCCTCTGCACAATAAAACACCCTCAGGGTTCTCCCGGCGCCGCGTCTGCTTTTTACGCGGTTCTCCTCGCGGAGTCCCTCGCGGCGATGCCCCGTGTTACCGCGCAAGTGGTGCCTCGGTTGCTGCCCTACCTGGAAGCCGGTTTGGCGCCTGGGGCGAGCGCGGAGCAGTATGCGGGCGCTTTGATGGTGGCGTGCCAGCTAGCCAGCGTCGCGGCGCTCGCGGCTCCTTTAACAGAGGCGCTGCTGGAAGGCGTGGCGAAAGGCGCGCGCGCACCTCTTCACGCGCAATCGCTGCAGGCGTCCTTGGCGCTTTGCCAGACCCAGGGCGTTACGACCCTGCCGACACGGGCGTTCAAGCACCTTGTTAAGTTACCCGACCTTCCAGGACACCTCGCGGATTTGTGCCGCGGGTACAGAGCAGATTCGCTGACCGTGCCCTTGGTGGTGGCCCTGGCGGAGAGCGCCAGTGCGCATCAGAACTACGAACGAGTGCTTGTCGGGGTGGTGACCGAAGCGCCGCTGTCGGCGGTAGCAGTCACTGCGCTCGTCGCGGCGCTGGTGCGGTTGGCGGTTGGCGGGGAGTCGGAAAACGACTCGGTGTCTACAGCTTCGAAGATTCTGCGGCTGGTGGAAACACGGTTCCCCGTACCCACGTCGAGTGCGGTGGATGCTTTGCTGGCGAAAGAGCAAGGTAAAGCGGGTAAAGAGACTTCTGGTAAAAACACCGACGAAGCTTCCGAAAAACAAAAAGTAGCCGCGTTTCTGCGCCGCGTCTTGGCCGGCTCAGCGGCGGGGCCGATGCCCGGCGACGCGGCTTGTTCCTTGGCCGCGGCGTTGGACCACCCACTCGCCGGTTTACGCGAAAGCGCGCTGCGTGAGCTTGGGAAAGGGGCCGGCCTCACGAATGCCAACAGCTCCTTGCGCAACGGCAGTTTATCGCAAGCGCTGCTGCGAAGAGTCGTGGACGACCACCCGGGAGTCGCCGCTGCGGCGGTTGCCCTTCCCTTCCTAAGGCTCGCGATCAACGACGACGCCGCGTTGTTCGACGCCGCGGCGGAGCGGCTTTTGAGCGCGTCCGCGGCGTGCGCTGGAAAAACCAACGACGCGGAGTCGGAACGCGCGGTGGCGAAACGGTGTGTCACGTTAGCGTGTGCCACGCTTGCCACGCCTGGAGGAGACGCGGGGGGGAGTGGGGAGACAACCAACGTCGCGCAAAGGGACGATTCCGATTCCGATTCCTCAGACGACGAAAAAGCTGAGGACGGAAAAACGCGCGCCGCAAACCCGAAAACCGCTCTCGGCGCGCTCGCCGGGAAAGGCGCCGCGTTAGCGTTCGGGCACCTCGTGTTTTCGCCATGCAGTAGGGCGGTGGCCCGGGCGGTGATTGCCTCTGCCAAACGCAACAAGCACCCGACGCTTTGCGGTTTGCGGGGCACGCGGTTCAAGCGGGCGATGGAAAACGCGTCGGTGGTTTCGTCGTCGCCTGGGGGCGCGAAACCGAAAACGAAACCCGGCGGTAAGGACAAGAACAAACAAGAAAGCGACCCTCAAGTCGTTGACAAGGAAACTCGCGTTTTGATGGACGCCGCGTCCACCAGGGCGGTTGTTGACGCGCTCGCGGAAGGTCTTGGCGGTGACCCTTCTGTCTGGTCAAACGGCGAGTCCTTAACGCAGTGGACTCTTGACGCGTGGCGCGACGGTTCCCCGCGAACGCGCGCGACGCTTCTTCTGGCGCTTAGGCGCGCCGCGGAGGGCGGCGACGAGTCGTCCGAGTCGTCCGAGTCCGGATTCACGGCCGCTGGTGTTGCCAACGCACGCGTTGCGCTGTGGGGTTTGCTGAAAAACGAGTGGTTCGGAGACATGGGCGGCGGTTCTTTTATCAACGACGACCTCCCGTCCGAGCTCCCGGAAGGGTCGGGGGACGGTGTGACCAGCAGAGTCGGGACGTTCCAGCTGGACTTTCTTCACAAAACGAAACCGCACACGTTCCGACAGGTGGCGAAACACGACAAAGGCGTCGTGTCTGCGCTGGCGCGGTCGGCGCTTAGACAGGTGTGCGCTGACACCAACACGGGGGATAAAACCGCGCACCAAAAAATGCTCCACGAGGCTTTTGATTTGGTCGCCGTGTCGTCGGCGCGCGCGCGAAGCGGCAGCGCGTCGAAACACTCCCTGGACGCCACGATGGAAACCGTTCTGCAAGCGCTCGGGGATGAGTCGGTTTGGTTTTTAGCGCAGAAAGCGGCGGAGGACCCGGAGGGTGACGCTGGGGATACCGAAAACGCAAACTCTTCCCATGAAACCCCTAGGGTAGCGCTCGAGTTGCTGGCGACGAGGGACGGCGAGTCATCCAAGACGTCCGCCACGCTTGCCGCGCTCGTCGCGGCGTGCGCTTCGTCGGACCCCGCCACGAGAGCCGCTGCTGCGCGGGCGGTGGTGTCGCTGGCGCCTTCAGGGAAAGGGACGTCAAAGAGTGCGGTGCATGCCACTTGGACGGCCCTCGCGGCTGCGTCGGCGCGAATCGGGGACACCGACCACGTGTCCACTTCGTCGGCCAGGGCGGCGACGAGCGAAGCGCTGGCTTTGGGTTTGCGTGGCGACGCGACCGGCGACGCGACGCGCGCGCTTCTCGCGCCCGCGGTGGCGTTTCTCGACGGGTCTGTCGATGGTGGTGAAGGGAAACATTCGCAACTGCGTCTTTCCGCGCGTGGCGCCGCTCGCCTCGTCGCGACGCTTCGCGGCGCCGGGTGTGACAGCGTCAAGGCTGAAGCCCTGGCGCCCGCGCTTGAGCGCGCTTTGGCGCTTGGCGGCGCGTCCACGGCGGCGGACGTGGATGCGGAAACCCAAGTTGCGTTGCGATCCGCGGACGCCGCGTCCCTCGCGACGGAGATTCTTGCCACGTACACGCCGACGTGCGCGAAATCAGGCATCGGACAACACGCGTGGCGCGCGTTTAGCAAAGCCACGCGGCTCGGCGTGGACGCCGCGCCAGCGCCCGCGCGCGTCGCCGCGACTTCCGCGCTGACGGCTGAGTTTGTTCAATTCCTGCCGCCGTCGCGACGCCGCGCGACTCTTCGGTCGCTGTTCGTGGCGGTCGCCGGGGACCCAGATGCGGGCGCGCGAGCCGCGGCGCGAGACGCCGTGGATGTGCTTGACATACACGCGGAGGACATCAGGGCATTGCTTGTGGCGGCGACGGCGGCGACGAGGGGCGACGTCGTTGTTGGCGCCGGAACCGACACGGCGGCGACGCCGGCGAAAAAGACGAAAACGGCCGCCGCGAAAACCTCCACCCTTCCTGAAGACGAGGAGGACACATTAACCGGTGCTCGCGCGGTCGGCGCCGCGATTGCGGCGCTGGAGGTGTTGTCGTGGAAGCGCGCCGTGGACACGGACGGGGGCGTCGCGAGTCTGGTACCCGCGTGTCACTCGCTGCTCACCGCGTCCCTGGACGCCGCTGAGCGCGGCGGCGAGGAGGATGACGCCGAACCGCGAGCCGACGCGAACGCCGACGCCGACGTCGTCGCCGCGCGCGCCGCCGCGTCTGGCGGGTACGCGCAGGCGCTTCTGTTGTCCACCCTGGAGGCGCTGGCGGTTCGTTCGGCGTGCACCACAGCTGCCACGAAAGAAAAAAGCAAGAAGTCAAAGAAAGCAGACACCGCAGACGACGATGTCACTGATTCCTTCTGGGACGTCCCCTTGGTGGTTCGCGCGGTGCGCGACGCCGAGGCTGGCCCCGCGCGCGACGCGTCGCTTTCGCTGCTCGCCGCGCTCGCGAAGGCGGACCCCAAAGGCGTGATGCGCGCGGCGCTCGAAGTCAGCGCGGCGCTGACGCACTCGGCGTCTGATTTGAGTAGCTCGGAAGACGCTTCTTCCAGGCGCGCGCTTGAGCAAGCATTAGGGGCGGTGGTTCCCGCTTGGATCGCGGGCGGGCTGGGGATGGACGCCGCGTGCGACCGCGTGATCGACGCCCTGCCGGACGCGCCGCAGCACAGACGCGCGAGCCTTTGCGTTGCGTTTCTTCGAGCCACGGAAACAGTGTCCACTGAAGGTTCAGCAGGTACCGGCAAAAACCCAGGCTTGCCCGTGGTCCTGGCGTCGCTGTTGAGTCACACCAAGTCCTTAGAACTCGCCGCGGAACTCGCGTCCGCTAAACTCGCGGCGAAAAGCAAAAAACGAGCGCAAAAAGCCGGTGGCGCGTTGCTCGCGGCGACGAACGAACAAATCGAAATGGAAAAACAACGCGCCGTGGAAGGCGCGACGGTTTGGGTCGGGGATCTAGTCGCCACGCTGTTGGCCAGGGAAGCCGCGACGAACGCGGTGGACGCGCTGGTACGGGTATCGAAGGTAAGTTTGGAAAGGTAGAAAGGCGCAGGTCTGTATGGATAAGTCCTCTCAAGAGTGACTCCCTTCAGACTCCGTCTTTGAGACTCTCGTAAGACACCAGCTGTCAAAATGAGTGACTCCCTTCAGACTCCGTCTTTGAGACACCAGCTGTACAAAATGTACTGCTGACAAAACGCCCGCCGCCCGCCCCGCCCGCGCGCGCAAAAAAAAAGTCTCGCTGATGATCAACCATTTCCGTGTCAGGATTCTGACGCGCTCCTTTTTGTTGAGCGCCGTGTAGAAACATATAGCTCTGCTGCTTTCCTGCTGAGGGACTTTTTTTGCGCGCCTTGGTTTTGGGTTTGGTTTTGCTGTCTTTTTCTTTTTGGTTCCGTGGGTTGGTCGTTTCGACTGGTGCACGTCTATGGACACGCGACGGATTCGCTGACTGACATTTTCGTTCCTTCCTTCCCTTTCCCGTTCACCCAAAATCTGCCAGCTCGCCACGACCGAGACCGGGCGCCTTGAGTGGCTCGTGGCTGAAACCGCGGCGAAGCACCTTTCGTCGCGCGCGTTCGTCGCGGCGGCGCGACGGGAAGCCGTTGCTGCTGCGGCGGCGCACCCTGAAGACGAGCAGGCGGCGGAGGAGGCGGCTGATTTGATCGCCCTGGAGCTGCAACGAGGGTACGCCGCGCTGGCGGAAAACGCGCTTGTTATGATTCGCGCCGCGACGGCGGATGCCGAGGACTCTTCGAAAGACGCAAAACTCGCGAGCCGAGTGGAACGCGGCGGCCGACGCGTGTTAGGTGCGCTGGATGGGTTGCTAGCCCCGGGCGCGTACCTCAACGCGATTGCGCCGCTGCTAGAGCACACCGACCCACGAGTAAGACGCAAGGCGCTGCGGCTGGTAGCGCACCGTTTGCGCGCCGCCGCTGCGGCGAGCGTCGCGCGGGGCGCCGCCGCCAAGTCCAAGTCGCGAAAAGCGCGGAGCAGAGCGAGGGCGATGAAGCACAGACAGGCTAGCCGCCAAAAAGGTGCTAACTCTGCGCCAATGGACCTCGGCGAGGATGACGACGACGACGTGCTTGAGGAGGAGCTGGTTGATGAAGTCGAGGCGGCGACGCGCTTGGCGCCGGTGTTGGCGTCGCTGGCGGTCGCCATCGGCGCGTCGGCGCAGAGCGCGACGCGAGCGGCGGCGCTTGGCGCCTTGGAAGCCGCCGCGGTTCGCTTTTCGGACGCGTCGTCATCGTCAGTGGACACGAGGATGACCCAGGAGATCCGGAAAGCGCAACTCGCGTTCGCCCCGAGCCTTTTGAAAACGGTTCCGGCGATGGTACGGTGCTTGTCTGAACACGAAAAAAGCCGCGCCGTGGTCGCGGCGGCGGCGAACGCGCTCGCGGCGGTGATGACCTCGCTCGGCCCGCGTTGCGTTCCCGTGTTGCCCGAGGCAGTGCCCGCGCTGTTTGCCGCGTCGCGGAAAGCCGCAAACACACTAGTCTCAGTCGCACATGAAAAATCTTCAGACGAAACCACCGTCGCGACGACGCGCGATGAAACCGAAACCGGCGCCGTGCTCGTGGCGTGTCTAAGAGCGGTCAACGCTTTGATGGCGAAGATGGGCGGGTTTCTGTCCCCGCACCTGGCGGACGTGCTGGCGCTGCTGCTGTCGCCGTCGCTTTGCGGCGGCGGTGGTGTCGGTGGTGGCGGTGTGGGTGGCGATACTACTACTGGTGATGGTGCCATG
>Ga0222630_1000652_pt1 | contig 17316 bp, 14 predicted proteins | sample AntAcemetagenom3_FD_179842 | JGI IMG/M metagenome (GOLD analysis project Ga0222630, IMG submission 179842) | Saline water microbial communities from Ace Lake, Antarctica - #3 | ecosystem: Environmental > Aquatic > Non-marine Saline and Alkaline > Saline | place: Antarctica: Ace Lake | collected...
CGGCACCAGTGACATCAGTAAGCAAGTTGGGCATCTTGTTCCTAATCGTAACCGTTCCAGGAAGCCTGCGTGAATAAAATTGACCGCGGTCCCACAACCTGCCATCGCGGTGGATTATTTCGCCTGATGAGCTGAAGGGTTTTTGGTTTCATCCACACGCTTTCACGCCACTCTCTCTTGGTTCGACTCAAACAACGGCTTCAGGTTGAGAAATCGAGCGTGCGCATCAGCGTTATGATTGCACTTATAGGTTTTCATTGGGGGTTTGTCGGTTTGATTAGCCAAGTGACCGTGATCGACGCAGGAGTTGGAAATGTACAAAGTGTCTCCAATATGTCTGCGAAAATCGGAGTCCCGGTTCGGCTAAGGGAGTCTCCTCCTTCCACATTTCACCCGGGGAAAGACATGTTTCTACTCCCCGGTGTTGGCGCGTTTGATCGCGGAGCAGAAAGTCTCGAAAAACACGGCTGGTCCTCATTTCTTAGAGATGCCGCTTCCTCCAATGTTGCAATATTGGGACTCTGTCTTGGAATGCAACTGCTTTGTGAAAGCAGCGAGGAAGGCAATCACCCTGGTTTGGGCATAATTCCCGGGTCTTTTGCGCGGATCTCGAATAATGACCCCTCCGGCAAACGCCGTATTGTGCCTCATATGGGCTGGAACGAAGTGACCTTTGATCGTGGTAGGGCAAAGTGGTTGCCAGTGGGAACGGAACCGCAGCGTTATTATTTTGCGCATTCCTACCGCTACCAACACACCAATGATGATTTTGTCTTGGGGCACGTCAACTATGGCGAGCCTTTTGCGGCTGCAATCAAAAAAGAAAACACTGTCGGTTTGCAGTTCCATCCTGAGAAAAGCCATCGATTTGGGCAAGATCTTTTGCGAACAATTTTCGAGAAGCTGTGTTAAGGTCTCGGCTAATCCCGGCGTTGCTCCTCGACGGGCAAAGATTGGTAAAAACAAATAGGTTTCGTCAGGCAAAGTATGTTGGTGACCCGTTAAACGTCCTAAGAATTTTTAATGAAAAGGAAGTGGATGAAGTCATAATTCTCGATATTAACGCGAGTACTAAGGGTTTAGAGCCAAACTATCGGCTGCTTGAAGAACTCGCGGCAGAATGTTTTATGCCACTCACTTATGGCGGAGGAATCAATTCTCTGAAACACGCCGAGAAAATTATTGAATTGGGGATTGAGAAAATTTGCTTGAAATCAGGTGCTTTGCGTGACCTGGAGCTTGTGAAAACTGTCTCAGAAAATTTCGGCGCTCAAGCAGTAGTCGTAGCAGTTGATGTCGTCAAGAGGGGCAATCGATATAAACTACACCAGCCCAAAAAAACCTCGCGAATTTGGGATGACTGGCTTGAATTTGCTCAAAGTGCTGTTTCTGCTGGAGCGGGTGAAATTCTCTTGACGGCGGTGCACATGGAGGGCGTAATGAGGGGCCTGGACACTAAACTGATAGCCTCAGCCTCTGCCGTATTGAGTGTTCCACTGGTGGCTCATGGAGGAGTGGGATCAATGAAAGATGTCGAAGAAGGTCTTTACGCGGGAGCCGATGCAATTGCTGCAGGTAGTTTTTTTGTTTTCCACGGTCCTTATCGTGCAGTTGTCATTACTTACCCTTCCAGTGATGATTGGGGCATGTGAGATACGGTGACCACCCAGATTTTTCAGCAAAATCCGCGCATTTGCCCTAATTGCGTAATGGATTCAACCGTGCCCGATATTATCTTTAATGAGCAAGCCGACTGCAGTTACTGTTCAGATTTCTCCGCTTACCTGAGCAAAAAGTTGCTTCGTGAAAATGAAGGATTGATGGACAACGAACAACGGTTGGTTGAGCAAATAAAACGTGAGGGCAGGGGCAAACGTTACGACTGTGTGATCGGGATTTCTGGGGGGATTGATAGTTCGTGGGCACTGGTGAAGGCTGTGGGATTGGGGTTGCGCCCACTCGCGGTGCACATGGACAACGGCTGGAATTCGGAGCTCGCCCAAAGCAACATAGCGAATTTGGTGCAAAACCTAAACATAGACCTCCACACGCACGTTATTGACTGGGAAGAGTACCGTGGCCTAATGCAGGCTTTTTTTGATGCCGGTGTGATAGACATCGAGCTTCTTTACGACAATGCCATGCTTGCAGTGAATTACAAGGCCGCTTCAAAGGTGGGGACTAGGTTTATTCTCTCGGGAAGTAATTCGGCAACGGAGGGGATGGTGATGCCACCGGGGTGGAACTGGTACAAGTTTGACGCGAGAAATATACGCTCAATTTCAAAGGCACATGGAGGCCCAAAGGCAAAGTCCTTTCCGAGTATTGGTACCGTTGCTTGGGCATGGCAAAGTTTGGCCCGTCGAGTTCGGTGGGTCCCTTTTCTAGATTACGCGAACTATTCGAAAGAGGTAGCGACGAAGGAACTTGTCGAGAAACTTTCTTTCAAGCCCTATCCATACAAGCATTATGAGTCGATTTTCACCAGGTTTTACCAGGGTTTTCTGCTTCCGGAGAAATTTGGCGTAGACAAGCGGAAACTTCACCTTTCTACATTAGTGGTGTCGGGACAGATGTCGCGAAACGAGGCTATGCAGAAATTGTCAGAATCTCCTTACCCGTCACCTCAAGACTGTGTTGACGACCGCGCTTACTTTTTGAAGAAACTTCGCTGGTCTGAGAGTGACCTCTTTGGATACTTGGGAGCGGAACAGAGGTCTCATTCGGAATTCAATTCAGAGTACGCGTTATATCGCTTTCTGATGAAGGTTCGTAAAATTCTTGCTACGTCACGCTAGCTCGCGTCGTTCTCTTGGGTTACGTGCGCAAGCAATTACGCGTGGACACCTACACCACGCGCTGTCCAACAAAATCAATTTTGAATCAAGATGAAACCTGTTGAGGCTCTGTTATGTCTTGAAAGACGCATTGCGAGTTACCCCTTTCCATTTGCATGTTCCACACTTGACAAGATTCAAAGTCCCAGGTCGCTGATGGACTTAGACTGTAACAATCGTGAAGAATCCAAAAATATTTCTTTCCCCGCCCGATGTCGGAGAAGCCGAAAAAATCCATGTCGCTGAGGCCTTGGAATCGGGGTGGGTGGCACCAGTGGGATCGAAACTCGACGAATTTGAGAACCTCGTCTCGAGAAACGCAGGACGGTCCTTTGGCGTCGGATTGAGCTCAGGGACATCCGCCCTCCACCTAGGACTTATTGCCCTCGGAGTTTGTCGGGGAGATTACGTCATTTGCTCCACACTGACTTTCGTCGCCAGTGCGAATGTGATTCTTTATCTTGGGGCCATTCCAATTTTTGTTGACTCGGACGGAGAAACAGGAAATATGTCTCCGGATTTGCTAAAAATAGCGATTGAAGAGAGCCGAGCTCGCGGTCAGAAGATTGCGGCGGTTATTGTCGTCGACTTCTTAGGAAGTGTGGCGCGTTATGAAGAATTGGAGCCGCTCTTAAAACAGCACGGCATACCGCTGTTAGCTGATGCGGCGGAAGCCTTGGGGGCGAGTCGGGGGAATCGTCCGGCTGGCAATTTTGGTGACGCAGCTGTGTTTTCCTTCAACGGAAACAAAATCGCAACGACCTCGGCTGGGGGTGTATTCGTCACAGATGATTCAAAAATTGCTGAGCGTGTGCGATTTCTCTCCAGCCAGGCTCGGGAGCCCGCCTTGCACTATGAACATAGCGAGCTTGGATATAACTACAGGCTTAGTAACTTACTGGCGGCGGTTGGAGTGGCACAGATGATGCGTCTCGAAGAGTTTGTTGCCCGTCGGAGACAAAATAGAGCTAATTACCGAGCGCTTTTTGGGGATCTGCCTGGGGCGCGGGTTCTTGGAGTAGCTGATTCTGAGGACAATTGTTGGCTGACGGCGGTTGTAGTGGACCCAGCTGTTGTTGGATTTGAACCTGAGGAGATGTCCAGGTCACTTGCTGAGAATGGAATTGAGTCGCGCCCTTTATGGAAGCCAATGCATCTGCAGCCGCTTTACCAGGCCGCGGAGGCCTACGTGGATGGAACAGCCGAGCAACTCTTCTTGCAAGGAGTTGCTCTTCCGAGCGGATCGAACCTGTCAAGAAGCCAGTGGGATCGTATTGAAGGGACAATTCGCAGTTTTTTCGACGCGCATCAGCGTTAGGGAGGTAAAAAATGGGATATACCCAGCTAAAGAGAGTTCTTGATTTCGCCGCCTCTTTTTTGCTCATGTCTGCACTGGCTCCAGCCCTCGCTTTCCTGGCGTTCTCTGTGCTCGTTGTTCAAGGGAGACCCGTTTTCTTCCGACAGACTCGAATCGGCAAAAGCGGTGTGCCTTTCACGGTGCTGAAGTTTCGCACAATGAATGTGCAGAAAGGAGGAAAAATTGATAACGGCGAGGGATTTGAATTGTCGCCCCTCGGCGACTTTCTGAGGCGAACGTCATTCGATGAGCTGCCTCAGCTGGTCAATATTTTTCTCGGCCACATGAGTTTTGTTGGGCCGAGGCCTCTACTTCCCGATTACATGAAGCACTACAACACCGAGCAAGCAAGGCGTCACGAGGTGCGACCGGGACTCACCGGTCTGGCTCAGGTTAGTGGCCGAAATCATCAAACGTGGAATGAACGGTTCCAGTTGGACGTCACATACGTCGACAACCAATCGTTAACAAGAGATGCCTTCATAATTATAAAGACTTTAAAAGTTGTTATTTCTGGCCGAGGCGTAAAAGCGACAACGTCGACGGTTATGCCGAAGTTTCGCGGAATGGACTGATTTTAGGAAGATTCGGGCAGGGGGTTGACAATTATTTGGGCCTTTGGGGTGAACTTTTGACTCAAGACTAGGTTTAGAAACCATGTACTGTGGCCCGTTTTATCGATACGATTGATTGTGGAAAGCGAACAGAAGGTCAGCCAGCCCACTTGGGGGTCGGCGCCGTGGCTAATTGCAATTATTTTATTTGACATTTTTTCCTGGATAGCGGCAGTTGTGATTGGCGCAGTTCTGCGTTTTGAATTCGACACGAATGCTGTGAACTTTGGACTGTTCGTTGCTCTGGGTTCGGTAGCAGGAATCCTTCAAGCGCTTGCTTTGAAGCTAATCGGCCTGTACGACCTGCGGTTTCCGTCTGCTTCCTTCGACCAACTAGTGGCATTAGCAATCTCTACATTTGTCGCTAGTGCCCCCTTAACAGTGATCACTCTGGTTTGGGGCCCAGAACTAGGAGTTCCTCGGAGCATTTTTTTTATTGCAACACCTGTTTTTCTGCTAATGGCTGGACTTTCTCGGTTTGGGGGCAGGCTTGGGCGTCTGAAGATTCGGGTAAAAGACCCGCGCGCAAGACCAGCGCTAATCTATGGCGCTGGGTCGATGGCAGAGATTTTGGTTCCCCACCTAGCGGAAGATAAGGAGAGTCTCTACGTTCCTGTCGGGTTAATCGACGATGACCCTCTAATGTCGAAGCGGTGGATTTCAGGGGTGAGGACGCTCGGTAATTTTAATGAGTTGAGAAAGCATGTTTCCACCACCAAAGCGAGCGTGCTGATAGTCGCAATCCCAAGAGCCGATTCCCAGCTGTTACAGAGGGTTCGCGATGTTGCTGAGCCACTTGGCCTGGAAGTAGTCGTACTTCCGACCTTCTCGCAGATACTGTCTTCGCAAATTGAGGGTGTCGAGCTGACGTCGTTGGGAATTGAAGACCTTATTGGGAGGCGAGCGGTGGAAATTGATTCTAGGCTCGTTGGATCATACATCACAGGAAAAACCGTTCTCATTACTGGGGCTGGCGGGTCAATCGGTATCGAGTTATGCCGTCAAGTCTCAATGTTCAAACCTAAAAGACTGATTTCTTTGGATCGAGACGAAACTGGCCTCCAGCAGGCGCAGCTTGCTGTTTCTCGGTCCGGATTGCTCGACGATGCAGATACCGTTCTCGCGGACATCAGAGATGCCAGCACACTAGAGAAGCTTTTTATGAAAATACAGCCAGACGTCGTTTTTCACGCTGCTGCCCTAAAACACCTGCCCGTTCTTGAAAAATTCCCAGGTGAGGCCTGGAAAACGAACGTCCTAGGGACGGAAAACGTCCTGAATGCTGCCAGTAAAGCAGGTGTCAGTATTCTTGTGAATATCTCAACTGATAAGGCTGCAGATCCTAGCAGTTTCTTGGGGCGATCTAAACGTCTCGCCGAGCAGCTCACTTCATGGCACTCACTCAATAGTAAGGGTCAGTACCTATCAGTGCGTTTTGGGAATGTTCTAGGTTCCCGGGGATCGTTAGTCCCAACGCTGGCTTATTTGATAGACAAAGGAGGGCCTGTGACGGTAACTCATCCAGATGCAACACGGTACTTTATGACAACTTCCGAGGCCTGCCAACTAGTCCTCCAAGCCGGTGCTGAACAAGAAGTTCAGGCAGTGCTAGTTCTGGATATGGGGCGCCCAGTGAGGATTTTAGATATCGCAGAGAAGATGATTTCTATGTCGGGAAAATCTGTGGAAATAGTATTCACCGGCTTACGGACGGGTGAGAAGTTGCACGAGAGCCTGAGTTCATTCGAGGAGGATCTTGACATGAGTTCACACCCACTCGTTTGGAAGGTCCATTCTGTGCCACTAGACCCCAAGCTGCTCATGCACCATCGACAAGATTTTTTTCCTGACCCAAAGCGAAATTGACCGAGGGTAAAAAAGCATTTCGAGATCTAACCTGTTGTCGGAACAAACCGCGGTGGTTGCCGTCTCATCACTACTCAAGCTTCACAGATTTGGCATCCCTATGCCAAGACAATCGTCGATGGCTTCAGAGGGCATCGTTCGCCTTAGAAGCTTTTCCATTCCTGTAGGTACGCTGAAAACTGCTTCTCACGTTCGTAACGGGCGCGACAGGCCCTTTTGCGTGCTTCGCGGTGCGAAAACTCTCAAACGTCGTATCGGCTGAAATTACCCATTAAATAGCGCGGTAGGTGAGTTAAATCTCCTGTTTCCTCTCGTTTCCCCAGACGATTGTCACGTGCGCATCGGCTGACTGAGATGGGAAGTGTTGTTGGGGATAATTCTGTAGCGAGTAGCATTATAGGGTCGGGGAATCAGAAGCAGTGTGAAGGGGTGTGAAAATTCGCTTGAAAGTGGCGCATCTGATTTCGTTTGTTGAGAGTGGAACTGAAGAAGAACTCCTTACAAGAATAATCGAGGGGAGCGAGCTTGGTCAGTCGTTGGTGGTCTCGATAGGTGAAGTGAGTGATGTATTCGTCAGGAGACTTGCAGATTTGGGCGTGCCCCTTTTTTTGCCGAGACTGACCTGCACAAATGCCGTGGTGGCACACATTTCAATCCTCAATCTACTGGCCAAATTTGAACCCGATGTTGTGAGTGCATGGGGGCTCAGAGCAGGCTTTACCGCCAGCTTTGGGTATTTACGGAACCGTCGTTGGCGACTCTTTTTGTCAGTAAAACACGGACACTTTGGTTCGCGGATAAAAGATTTCCTGTGGCGTCTGGCTTTTCGCCTCCTACGGATTCTCTCTGTTTCCTCCGCTCGCACTCTGTTTCATATTGAGAGCCAAGTCAAGAGGCCGGATAGCCGCAAACTTTTCCGGGGGAAAAGAGATGTGTATTTGAATATCAATCGACAAGATGAGAAATCCCAGGAGTTTCTGGGAGCGGCCACCATCCTTATGGAAGCGTACAAAACTCGAGTTGTTGCGGCGTTTCCGAGATACCCAGAGGGAGCGGCTTCGAGCAGAGTTCGTATGTATCAATTTACCGCGCCCCTTCAGGAAAGTTTTTGGGAAGTTTCTTTCTCACCTTTTGCGAGTGCGGATTCCGTAAGTCGCAAATATGCGGGTCGTCGCATCCCATTACGCACCATAGGGAGTTATGTACATCGTCTTTTTGCGCTCAGGAAGGCTCGCAGGGCGGACCTAATTTGGGTCCAACGAGAGGTAATGCCGTGGATGCCGCATTGGATCGAGGTATTGACCTTGCCGCCGGTCCCCACAGTTTATGATTTCGACGATGCGATACACGTGCAACACTCCTCACACCAATCAAAGTTAGCAAGAGTCTTGTTGAGAGGCAAAGTCGGCAGCGTTGGGCGACGTGTCGAATGTGTCGTGGTTGGAAACCGTAACCTCCAGAAGCACATGCTTGCATCCAAAGCAAAAAAAGTCGTGCTCATTCCTTCAGTTGTAGAGGATAGTGATGTAACGAATCCTCGACCGGTGCGCGGTGCAATTCGGGAGACATTCCGTTTCGGCTGGATCGGGACACCCATCACTTACGGAAGGTACCTGCGGCGGCTCATACCTACGTTTTCTGATATCGCTGACGAGATTGGGGGTGAGTTCTGGGTAATAGGCTCCGGTGTCGTAGGACAATCGAATTCCAGGGTTCAATACTTCGACTGGACAAAAGACACCGAAGCAAAGCTTCTAGATTCTCTGGATGTTGGAATTATGCCCCTCGAAGATGATGAATGGTCTCGAGGGAAATGTGGTTACAAGCTCCTGCAGTACATGGCTAGAGGAATCCCCGTGCTGGCTTCTCCCGTTGGGGCAAACGAGCAGATTGTGGCTAATGGCCAAAATGGTTTTTTGGTTTATGATTTGGAGGAGTGGCGCGTTCGTCTTTGCGAATTGTCAGAAAATGACCTTCTGCGGGTTCAACTGGGCAACCACGGTAGGGCCCTGGTTCAAGAGTCGTTCACAGTTGCGACCGTTTCTCAGAATCTCATTGACATTTTCGATAGCCTAGTGACTTAGGAAGGTTGCGATTTTCGAGAGCAGTCGATACGCAGGCTAAGCCCGGTTGCTTTTTGCTATCTGACCGATTTAAATCGCAGGAGGGAATTTTCCCCGAGGGTCAAGAGGCCCATTTGAAACAAAGCAAATTTGAATCTCCATGAAATCATCGTTTCATGTCCCTTAGATAGGGGTGAGCCTAAAACCAGTTTTCTCCCGTATCCGCACAGTGAGGAAAAACAGAATTTTCCCTGGGTGTTGAAAAGCCCATTCCATCAACCGCGCAGAAGAAGCGATGAATCTTTGCCTGTCCCAACGAGATTTGATTTCATTGCTTATACCCAAGTACCGCAGAGCTTTTTTCGAGAGAATGGGGTCAATCTCGCCGATCCTCTGGATCACCGTTTCTAGCGCAGGAGCCATCTTCTCAATGTCCAGGTGCACCTGTGTTGTAGAGGCGCCAAGAAAGGCTAGCCTTCCTTTTTTTGCAACCATTCGGGAACTAAGAAATAGTCTCCAACCCAAATCTAAGTCATCCGCATGGGAACCTAAACTTGTGTCGTGGCCGCCAATTTCCCAGTAAAAATCTTTCCGGATCAGCAAAGTTGAGTTTAGTGCTGGCGCGCTGGCCCCCATAAAAACCCAACGGACCATTTCTTTCCGATTCCATTCAAAATTCCTCTCTCTTGGCGTGAGCCATGTTCTTGACTTGTGATTTTGAAATCCAGTTGTGATGCCTCCTAAACAATCATTAGAGAGGAACAATTTAAGTTGAAACTCGAGTTTCTGCGGATGCCAGAAATCGTCTGCATCTAGGAAGGCAACGTACTCCGTTGTTGCGGTCTTTACCCCTGCTCTCCGGGCATAACAGGCTCCATTATTCACGGTCGATACAACGGTCAACACATCGGTGTTGTGCTCAACCAGCTGGGAGAGGATCTCTGCAGAAGAATCGGTAGACCCGTCGTCGACGATAATCACCTTCGGTCTACCAATTGATTGTTCTAACGCAGAACTAACGGTCTTTTCTATTGTCTTCTCGGCATTGAAGCAGGGAATCACCACAGTCACTAATTGCTTTAGCTCAATTTTTGATTCTGCAGGCATTATCTAAAACTCTCCGAAAAATAAAGCTCAGCCTCGATGAAGTCCAACAGACTGAGCCCTATTTTCTCGTGACTAAAAGATTCTCTGGCTCGATTTAACGCGGCCTGCCCCATTCTAGCCCGAAGCTGCGTTGACTCAATCATCAGTTGGATTGCAAAGGATAATTCAGCCGTCTCTTTCGGCGCAACAAGAATCCCTGTCAAGCCATCAACTACCGCGTCTTTGAGACCGTAAATATTGGTCGCCACCGCTGGGATTCCCATCGACGCTGCTTCAATTACAGACGTGCCAAAGCCTTCGCGATAACTCGGTAGACATAATAAGTCTGCCGCTGCCAAATAATACTCTGGTTTGCTCGTTTTACCAATTGCATGAGATTTTACAGCTGAGCCTTCCAGCACCTCAGAAACCTGGCTCATGAGACCCTCTTCGTCCGGTCCAATCCAAATCACATGGGTGGGGTAGGTGGGTGAAACTCCTATTCTGGCGAGAGCATGCGCGAGGTCTAATATGCCCTTGTCTGAGGTGATTCTGCCAAGGAATGCCACAACTATTGCCTGCAATGGGATCAAAAAATTTGATCTAACTTCCCTGCCATTGTTTGGGTTAGATCGAAATTTTTGAGTGTCCACCCCACTGATTGAGCCCTGCCCTAGGACCACCAGAGACTCTGGTTTCCCAATTTTTTCCGCGATTAGGAAGTCGCGTTGTCCATGGCTGTCAACTAGACATTTTGAATTTAGCTGGACTATCACTTTATCTGCGAGCTTCAAAAGAAGTCGAAGAGGACCTTTCTTCACTGACCACACCTGCCCAGTAAACCAGTGAATCCTAACAGGCACCCGAGATATCTTCGCGGCAAGAGCGGTTAATAGGCCGGCCTTAGGGCCAACAGAGAGGACTGCAGCAACCCTAAAATCATTGAATATTCTCACGAGACAGGTGGCCGCGATGACGTCTTGTGCTGGCGAAATTTTGCGCCTTATCGGCATTGAAAAAAACCTAGCCCTCGCCGGCAAATGTTGCTTCACTTCGGTTTCTGTCGCGTTTGCAAGCAAATAAATGTCGTAGGTTTCCGAAAGCTTCTCTAAATGTTTCCCTAGGAAAGCGGAGACCGTCAAAGCGGAACTTGTCACAACCGCAAGCCTGGGACGTAGAGGATTTTGCAAGGTACTTCGGACTTCCTTCAAATATGGGTCAGCGATGCAGAGCCTTGAAAAACATATTAATGCCCTTAACGTTAGTGGTAACAACGATCTTCAATTTCGGTAATTATCTTCTGATACCTGCCGCTCTAATTTGTTTTTGTTGGGGCTCAGCCTTAGCTGATGATTGTTTACCAACTAGACTTGGAACTACATGGAAAAGAAACAACTTAATGAGCGAGCAGTAGTCGTAGGTCAGGGCTATGTAGGTCTTCCGATTGCTATGGCTGCGCACAGCGCGGGTTTTTCGGTGGTAGGAATTGACGTGGACTCGGAGAGAATCGGCATAATAGAATCGGGCGAATCACCGATTGCGGATGTCGCCTCAGATCTGCTTAGGGAAGCTCTGGCGTCCGGAAGATACAGAGTTACCCATGATTATGCCCTCGCTGAGAATTTTGATGTAGCAGTTATTACCGTGCCAACCCCTCTCAAAGACCTTAAACCAGATCTGAGTTTCCTGGAGGATGCAGCGGCTTCATTGGCTCAATATTTATCACCAGGCTCAACGGTGATTCTTGAGTCTACAACTTACCCAAGCACAACAGAAGAATTGCTCCAACCAATTTTAGAGCACGGTTCTGGTTTGAAAGCAGGTCAAGATTTTTGGTTGGGCTACAGCCCTGAGAGGATTGATCCGGGGAATCAAGAGTGGAATCTAACCAACACTCCGAAAATTGTGTCTGGCGTGAATGAGATATCTTTGAAAAAAGTGGATTCTTTTTATGCAGAGCTTGGGATTCCAACGGTCTCGGTGAGCGGCACTAGGGAAGCGGAAATGGTGAAGCTGCTAGAAAACACCTTTCGGCACGTAAATATTGCGCTCATGAACGAGTTATTGATTTTTGCTCGAGCATTAGGCGTAAACCTTCGCGAAGCCATCGAAGCGGCAGACACCAAGCCATTCGGCTTTATGAAGTTTCTACCCGGCCCGGGAGTCGGCGGGCATTGTCTTCCGATAGACCCAAGCTACTTGAGCTGGGCCATAGAGAAAAAGGCGGGCAGAAATTTCCGGTTCGTCCAATTGGCGAACGAAGTCAATTCGTTCATGCCTGAATTTGTCGTATCGAGATCCTTGGAAATTCTTTCGATGAATGGAGTTCAGGTGGAAGAGGGAAAAATTGCGGTTTTGGGTTTGGCCTACAAAAAAGATTCGGCTGACTTTCGGGAAGCGCCCACTCTTGAGGTGGTGCGGTTACTGAAACTTAGGGGCATAGACGTAACCGTTTTTGACAGCATGATTCCCGCTCAATTGTGGCCTGAAACAATGAAAACCGCTCGGCCTCACCAAACGGCTCGCTTTGACTTGGGAGTGCTAATGACGGACCACACGAAAAAGTTACACCCTGATCCGATGACGAATTGCGATTGGGTCCTTGACACTCGGGGTACCCTGAGCGGAGATAATGTTGTGGCGTTGTAAGGACCGAGGTTCGAGGAAGCGAGAAAAAATCTCGTATGCCGGATGTTAGGGGTGTCGTGAAAGGTTCGATTCCGGCTCAAAAACTGCTTGTCACGGGCGGCGCAGGTTTTATTGGTAGCAATCTTGTAGCTCATATTAACAGGTCGAGTCCCACGTGGGGAGTCCGGGTTATCGACGACCTTAGCTCAGGAAATTTGGCTAATTTGGGAGAAAATTCGTATGAGCTCTTTCGGGGCTCCATTCTCGACCCAGAGACGCTCACGAAGGCTGTTGACGGAGTTGATACAATTGTGCATCTCGCCGCAATCGGCAGTGTCCCACGCTCTGTTTCGCAGCCCAGGGCCACTAATGCTGCCAACATTACTGGAACGCTAAACGTGCTGGAAGCAGCTCGGCAAGCCAAGGTTGGCCACGTTATTGTCGCCTCCTCAAGTTCAGTTTACGGGTCCAATCCTGCGCTACCCCGTGGGGAGTTGGATTGGACCCGTCCAATGAGCCCGTACGGTGTGTCTAAACTAGCGACCGAGGCCTACGCCATTGCTTACGGGACAACATATGGTTTGAGCACGCTAGCTTTCAGGTTTTTTAATGTTTATGGGCCGGGTCAGTCGGCCGGACACCCTTATGCAGCCGTTGTGCCGCGATTTATTTCGGCGGCTCTCCAGGGCTCCTCGTTGGAAATCCATGGGGATGGCACGCAGTCGAGGGACTTCACCTATGTCAAGGATGTATGTGAGGTAATTCACCGCGCATGTGAGGAAAGAATTTCATATCCCCAACCGGTCAACCTTGCCTTTGGAACGAAAACAACAATCCGACAACTTATCATCATTATCGAAGAAATTTTAGGAGTTTCTGTTGCGACGGAGTTCACGGCCAGTCGCCTCGGAGATGTGAATGCGTCGCAAGCAGATACCGCCCTTGTCACCGAACTGTTCCCCGAGGTACGGCCAGTAGCCTTGATTGAGGGAATAACCTCGACTCTTGAGTGGTTTAGGAGCGGCAAGAAATAGTGTCCACAAGTTCGATTCTTTTTGGCGTCACAGACGGTTACTCAAAAATTTTGCTCGGAGATCTTCCGCGGGAGGCACAGAAGCGTGGCTGGGAGGTCCACATAGTTTCTGGGGGAGAACCTTCTTTTGCTGATATTGATGCGTCTATTCGCCAACACGTAATCCCCATGAGCAGGATGCCGTCACTATCGTCGGATTTCGAGGCATTCTTTTCTTGGATTCGGGTGATTCGGCAGGTGCGACCTGAGGTTGTTTCGCTTGGGACGCCAAAAGCCGCGTTTTTAGGTTTGATTGCAGCTGCTGTCTTGCGTGTTCCCACCCGTATTTATCTGCTCCGAGGTTTGCGGATGGAGCTATCTCGGGGGCCTAGGCGCCTTGTTCTCTGGGTGACAGAGTTGATTTGCGCGGCGATGTCGACACGAGTGATTGCAGTGAGTCAGAGCCTCGCAACTTTGTACGTAAACCTTAGATTGTGCAACCCGGATAAAATCGTGGTGCCACATTTAGGAAGCTCACACGGAGTCGATGCGAAACACTTTCGGCCCGGTGAGAGTGGCGAAAAAAATAGGGTTCTTGAACGACTTTTGTCCTCCTCCCAGCACGGAATCCCAGTCGTTGGCTTCGTGGGGCGACTACATCAGTCTAAGGGTCTCGAGACGCTTGTTCGGCTGAGAGAACACCTCTGCAATATGGGTGTAGACCACGAGTTCTTAGTTGTCGGCCGGCGAGAGGTAAATGGAATCGACGAGAATTCGTTTGCACTACACAAGGGTAAAAAAGTCTGGTTGATTGGGGAACTGAGAGACGTAAGAAGCGCCTACCGAGTGATGGATGTCCTCGTTCTTCCTACTCTTAGGGAAGGCTTTCCAAACGTAGTTTTGGAAGCTAATGCTTCTGGGTTGCCGGTTGTCACTACTACTGCCACCGGCGCGCTTGATTCGCTGGTTCACGGCGTAACGGGTCTTTGCGTCCCGACCGATAACAGGATGCTGTTCCTTCTTGCCGTTGAGGCGCTGCTAGCTGATAAACCTCGCATGGAGTTGATGGGGGAGAACGCGAGAAAATGGGTTCTTGAGCATTTCGTGTCAAAGGCTCATAACAGAGTCATGCTTGACCTTCACCTTCACCCGAAAAACTGACCTGGTGACATGACGTTTAGTGAGTAAGAACGATGTTCGTCAGTGGTGTCCGATAAACCCACAAGCTGTTCGCGTAGAGCGGCTCCACCGAACCTAACATCGTCAATCTCAAGAGCGGCTCGGAGGGGACACCTCGCCTTTCCTAATAAAGGGGCCCTGACACTTTTGGCAGATCGGGAATAACATTGTGTGGTGTAAACGCTCTTCGTGTATCGTCATGTTGGTGACAAGCATGACGCTCTGGTGCCCAAATGTTGGCCGTCCTCCAGAAGGTGGGAATGTTGTTTACTGGTCGCAGTTCGTTGGAGCGCGCAACCAGACCTCCTTCAGCGTTTCGCTGCCAGAGATTGTTCATAAAGAACCACAATATTGGAAGGAACGTTACACGTCATGGCTAGGCACTATCGTCGCTGGACCTTGCGGATCTCTCAGCATTGAACAGGTACTCGCTTTGAATCCAGGGTTCAGTTACTGGTGGATGACGGTCCCGACTGAATTCTCGTTCGGGTCTTCCTCGGTTGCCTATTCGACGATTCGTGCATGGGCTCTTGTGGAACTGATAGAAGGCGCCGGAATCGGCGAGTTAGTCGTCGTCGGAGCGAGTAAAAATCTTAAGAAGGTGCTCACCTCTTGGTCGAAAGAATCTTCAACCAAAGTAAAATTTTTCGCAGATCCCGGCAAAAACAAAAGCTATAGGTATGTGATTCGTCGCCTGCGTCCCCTTGCTTCAGCAAGTTTTCCCTCGTGGCTTGTCGGTGTTTTGCACATTTGTAATGAATATGCCGCGTATGCGTTCCTGCGAAGAAGGGAGCCAAAAAGAGGCGCTAAGAACAACTCAGACATAATTATTGTGGATTACTTTTCAAATTTTGACCCCGATGCCGCCTCAGATGGCACGTATGAGTCGCAATATTGGGGGACGTTACCGAGCCTAATCTCGGAGATGGGTTTTACTATTAGATGGATACACGTTGACCTTCGAAGCGCTGCAGCTCCAACAATTAGTTCTGCTCGACGATCTATTCGTAGTTTGGAGAAGAATAGCGAGAGTGGCAGTCATGACCTAATTCAGCAGCATTTAAGCGCCGGAGTCGCGCTTCGGGCGGCTTCCCAGTTTTTCTCTATCCGCAAAGTTGGGCGACTAGTTGAGCCCAATCTACAGTGGAAAGATACGGTGACTGGGCTCAACGCTGCACCGTTCTTTCAATCCCGAGTCAGGTCCGATTTTTTTGGACGTAATGCCGCAAGTAACGCGCTTTGGTTATGCCTCTTCGATAGGGCTCTGGAATGTGTTGAATCAGACAGTGCGCCGTGCATTTATCTCTATGAAGGCCAAGCATGGGAGCTGGCTTTGCTTAACGCCAGGGCAAAGCGGAGAAGCGGGCTCAACGTTGGGGTCGCCCATGTTCCCGTCAGAAATTGGGATTTGAGATACGCGTTGAACATGGCTGGCAAACGAGGAGTTGCCAAACCTTCGGCACCTATTCCCGACATTGTGGGCGTTATAGATTCAGGAAGTCGAGAAGTTCTTATTTCTAATGGCGTGGAGGACAACCGAATTGTGAGCGTGAGCGCACTGCGATTCTTGACCAAAGGGTCAACGGAAAGTAAGGCGTCACTGGGGGATCAACGCAGGTCTATACCTCTGCGAGTGTTGGTAGTTGGGGAGTATGAGTCTGAGTTACTCCGAAACCAAATTGAAGTTGCGAAGGAACTCAGTCTGCTAGGTCGTTATCGATACGAACTTTTGTTAAGGCCACATCCAGGGAGGGTTCTTTCCAGGCACAGCAGTAATTCCGGCATTCCCCTTTCTAGAGCCCACACGCTTGAGGAGGCTTTGTCCGACTGTGACGTTGTGATTTGTGGAGATGTGTCTTCGGCCGCTATTGACGCATCCATCCGTAAAATTCCCGTTGTTATGTTTCAAGATGGCAGAGGCCTTCGCGGATCTCCGCTATTAGAAAGCACCACTTTGGTGCAGACCGCAAACACAGTTGAAGCTGACTTTGCTCTTTCTCGTTTCGCCGAGGATGGGTGGCCCACAGCGACTGGAGATGGCTTTCACATGCACCTAGACCCCACATTAGGAATGTGGAGAAATCTGCTTCGCAAACTGTCCCACGCGGAAAATGGGAGGTGAGACTCGAAGTCGCTTTTTGCCGGGGAGTAAACCGGTGGCTCCATACGATGAGGGTAGCGACTAAGTTTTCGTAACCTTGTCGGACCAACTTAATTTTACGCTTCGGAATGCAGTGGCATATACCGAGCCTCAACACAGGCGCTGACAGTTTGGGGCCCGCCTTTTGGGGCGTCTTTTGCTTTGGCAGGGGTCCGTCTAGCTTGAACTGCTTTGCTCGGACAAATTAGGGATATTAGGCAACGATTAAGTCTGGTTGTGCAAGACTTGAACAATCGGATTGAGTTCAAGACTAGCTGTTCGCTGGTAAACGTTTTTCAGAGAAGGCTTAGGGAGCTAACATACGACACCATCGGTCGACAAGCCCTCGACGGCGAACAGTCTTCACGATACTGTTGATCTCGGCGAGCTGACCATAGTCATACTTTCTTTCGGTCGGCACAGAGCATGGGACTGATGCAGGTTTAGGAGACAGTTTTAGTCACGCGGCCACAGCGGCCGGTGTTGCCATCATGGTCTCGAATTCAATCGGCGTCAAACGCCCTAGTGCGGCTT
>Ga0222630_1000671_pt1 | contig 17040 bp, 15 predicted proteins | sample AntAcemetagenom3_FD_179842 | JGI IMG/M metagenome (GOLD analysis project Ga0222630, IMG submission 179842) | Saline water microbial communities from Ace Lake, Antarctica - #3 | ecosystem: Environmental > Aquatic > Non-marine Saline and Alkaline > Saline | place: Antarctica: Ace Lake | collected...
ATGTGCAGGTCCCTCCTAGGCAGGTTTTGAGCTTGCCCAATGGCGGCAAATTACTGGTGATGCCCGCCAGCGACCGCACGGTGGCGATGACCAAACTGATCACCTATGTGGGCGACAACCCCGCGCGCGGTCTGCCCACCATCCAAGGCAATATCGTGGTGTTTGATGCACTCACTGGTCAACATCTGAGCACCTTACACGGCCCAACCGTCACCGCCAGACGCACTGCTGCGGTGTCCGTGGTGGCCGCTCAATTGCTGGCGACGCGCACAGATGGCCCACTGCTGGTGGTCGGTGCTGGCGTACAGGGTCGGTCGCATCTGGAGGCCTTTCACAGCGGCCTCGGCGTCCAAGAGGTCTGGGTGGCCTCACGCAGCGCTGCCAGCGCCAACGCCTTGGTGGCCCACGCCCAATCTATGGGCATGACGGCGCGACGTGTAGACGACCCCAACGCCGCATTGGCCCACTGCCCCTTGGTTGTCAGCGCGACCAGCGCACAGGAAGTGGCTTTACACAACAACCCGCGAGACGATGCATTTGTGGCTGCTGTGGGCGCTTTCACCCCGCTGATGGTGGAGTGGTCAGCCCGGGTATGCCAGCATGTCGCCGCAAATGGTACCTTGGTCGTAGACACCAGCGATGCCGTTCATGAAGCTGGCGACTTGTTGCAAGCGCACATCGATGTTGCAGCGCTGCCGACCTTGGCAGATGTGGTTCATCGTGAAGCCCTGAGGGGCGCACAGTCACAGGCAAGCCCGGGGCCAGTCTTCTTCAAAAGCTGCGGCTGGGGTGGCTGGGACTTGGCCGCCGCACGCTGCGTGGTGGCATCGTTGGCTTAGCGTCATTGCCAGTACAAGTCAGCGCAAGTCAGTACAACTGCCAGTGCCATTAGCGCGTTAAAGACAACATCAAATCGCGCCGCCTTGACAAGGTGTGCGCCTTGTTAATGGCCGCACGCTGTCACAGCGGGCGCTTACTGTGGCGCCACCTCTTTTTTAGGTGGTGCAGTCGCTGGATAAACAATCACTTGGTCGCTTTTGTTGCCAGCGCTTTGTTGCTGCAGTGCCTCTAGATAACGCTGCTTTTGCAACGTAATGAGGGCTTGGACATCGCGCTTGAGCGGCTCCACCTGGCCCACTGCGCCTTTGAGCGATTTGACTTCAGTGCCCAAAGATACCAACGCACCAGCTTGGCGCTTGAGTTGCCCATCCAGTGCGCCGACTTGCTTGACGAGCGACTGGTTACCCGCTTCAATCGACTTGGCGGCCTCTTTGGGCAAATTGGTGACCAGTGCGTTGGACTCGACCAATGCGGTTTTTACGCTCTCTTCTAACTGCGTTTGCGCTTGCAACAACGCAGCGTTTTGTTCTCCGGATTGAGCCAACGAACGGGTCATGGCATTGATACCCTCAATACCCGCATTCAACTCAACCACCCGTTTGCCGACGGCCAACAGCATATTGTCAGCTTGGTCCATTCGACTTTGCAACGATGCCGACATTGCAAAAAAAACACCCGTGGCGACCAATAACAAGCTGGCACTTACACCCAGCACTATTTTGCTGGTCAGTGCGGCTTTCACCAACGCACCGTCAACCAATTGTGTGGCAGCGCGTAGTTCCCCAGCCAACCCTGTTGCCACCGTGGCCGAGCGTGCAGCGACGTCTGCGGAGTCAAGCACGACGGCGCTCAGTGCGTCAAGGTGGTCTTGTACCTCTTGGGTTAAGCCCACACTTAATGTTTCTTCTGGCTCAAGCTCATTCGCCTCGTCTAGCACTTCTTGCTCGTCAATGATTGGGTTTCTTTTGCGCTGGACGTGCGCGACATCGCCAGGGTCGAGGCTTTGGTTGTCATCCAGCTCGGCTTCCACTGGCGGTGCTTTGTTAAACACCGCATCGTCACCTGCGTCATCAGGCGTGGTGGCAGCGGCCTGCGCAATTAAGTTCTCAGCGTCCGCCAGGTCAGAGGCCTCTAATTCCGGCACGGTTGGCTGTGCTTCAAAACCTTGGCTTGCTTGCTTGTCGTCGTCGCTCATGGTGTCTTTCTCCTAGCCAGCGTGGCCTTGATACGGTGTTGTGCGTTCAGCGACGGATCGCTGGGTAATGCGTGTTGTCGATCAAGGGGTTTGATCTGCACTTTTAATTGTTTGTTGACCTCTTGAAGTCGCGCTAATCGCGCCTTGAAGTCCATACGTTGGGTTGATGGCCCGCCGCTTGGTGGCGCCAATGCTGACGTCTCAAGCAATTTGGCCTTCGCTATGGCGGCTAGCACTGCAGGCGGTGGCGCACTGACTCTTAACAGCGCCGATGGGCGAACCACCATAGGCCCCGCACCGGGTGGCTTTACCGCTGGCACGGCTGTCTTTGCCCCCCCTACATCACGCGCCATACCGCCGGGCGCTTTGCCTGTTGCGCGAGCCGCAGACTTGCCAGTGCCGTCTAAGCTCACTGTGTGTGGTGATCGACTCGCAATAATGGGGGGTTTTGTTGCCATGTTCAGTGGACGCGTTCTTGGACTAGTTAAGGGGTAACCATGTCGGCACGAACAGATCTAGCCGAACGAACCCAATGCTCTTTGATAGAGTCGGCAGAAGTTGCAAAAGCTTGTGCGCTTAGCCTGTTGACGAATGGCCCTTTCAACACGACAACGTGGCGCTCTTTGTTGCTGCGCTTCAACACGGCCACCGGGTACAGGCCTGTCAGTTGCGGTCTACCGGCTATCCATTGGCGGGCTTTCGCCTCGTTGCCAACCGATACATACTGAATCACCCATGCCCCCGGGGGAAGGCCTTGCACCCAAGCATTGCCGTCGGGCAACTTGGTATCTGCCACAACTTGAATAGCCGCAGCGGCCGCAGGTGTGGTCCCGAGCGTGGGTTCATCTGTAACGTCTAGCGAGGCGTTGGGTCCCAACGGCTCAAGCGGCTGGGTCGGCGTTTCTGGCAATACCGGCGCGGCTAACAGCCTAGATGACACCGCCTGTGCACCGTCGGGTTGCAAGCTTTGCAACACACGCTCAATTTGTAAATCTGTACGCACGCCTTCCCACACCGGGTCAAGCGTCAACAGGGGTGACGGTACTGCAGACTCAGTTTCAGAATCACTTACACCTGGTTGCTCTTGTGAATCGGCTTTAAGCGCCCCGGCTATGCGAGCGGTGATTGCTTGTGTGTCTGGCGCAGGCTGCGCCACCAGCGCTGGGGCCTGTGGGTCAGCGCCTTGAGCCACAAGTTGGTTGGCGTCAATTTCAGATGGTGTGGCATCAAGCGTGGGCTCGGGCTCAGGCTCATCCGCAGCGCCGACTGAAGCGTCAATTTTTTGTAGCCATGCTTGCATGGCCTGTGTAGATGCATCGCGGTATTTAGAAGACAGCGTCAACACGGCAGCCACCGACAGCAGCAGCACTGTGGCGCTGCCCAGCAGCCACCATTTGACGCTGCCCCCACGCCGTGGCTGGTCCGTATCGTCTGCATTGTTGCCACCAGACTGGCTGTGCTGGGCCACTGCGTCTAGCAGCGCTTGCTCAGCCATGGGGTCGCGCTCTGCCAAATCCAAGTCGGCGTTACCGTCCAAACCTAACTCGTCGTGGTGGCCTATCAAGCCCAGTCGCTCTAGCAATGCCGTGGCAGGATGCTCCAAGCCCGCCAGCGTGGACTTGCTTAAAAACACCTGCCCGGCGTCGGCGTCTAAAGCCTCTACGGTCCAGCGCGACATGCGTTTGCCAAATGCGGACAGGTCTTTTTCCAACTTGCTGGTGGTGTTGACCAGCAGCACCACACGCACATTGGCACCGGGAAAATCGTTGACCAATCTGGCCAATAACTCTAGCTGTGAGGTCTGTACGGAGCGCGCATCGTGCAACACCAAAATTCGCGCTGGCAAACTAGGTCCTTGCGTAGAGACCGCATCGTCTAGCGACATGGGCGCCAACACATCGTTGAAGCGCTTTATAAGCGCTTCAGAGCTGCTGGGAAAGTACACCTCAACATGCACGCCTTCATGGCGACGCAGTTGTTGCACCAAAATTTTGCCGTAATGTTCCAGCAACACATCGCTGTCACTGGCCAGCATCAGACTTTGGCGCTTGCCCAGCAATGCGCCAAAGGCCAAGGCCATGCGGTCGCGGTCGGCATCGCGTAAGAATAAGTCGTCGTCGCCGAATTGAGGGCTTACTGAGTCTGTCATATGTGCATGCTGGCTGGCTTTTAACAGTCAGCGTTTGTGAGGTGTCTGTGTCATTGCAATTTACCCGATGCGTCGAAGGCCATGCCACTCGGTACAACTGGCTTGGGTTTTTGCATGCCCTGCTGTCCCGGACGAATGCTGTCTAAGCTAAAGACGTAAGCAATCACTTGCGCAACCGCCACATACAAGTCCTCAGGCACAGTTTGGTCGACCTCGGTGGTAAAAAACAGTGCCCTGGCCAAAGGTGGCGCTTCAAATATGTACACGCCATGGGCCTTGGCTTCTTCGCGAATACCAGCGGCCATTAGGTCAGCGCCCTTGGCAACCACCGTTGGCGCACCATCGCCCGTTGGGTCGTAAGACAGGGCCACAGCGAAGTGCTCTGGGTTGGTAATGACCACATCGGCGTCCTTCACATTTTGCATCATGCGTTGGTCAGACATTTCACGCTGCCGCCTGCGGATTTGAGCCTTCACCTCAGGGCGGCCTTCTATGTCTTTGTACTCGTCCTTGACCTCTTGCTTGGTCATTTTCATGCGCTTGTTGAATTCGTACTTTTGCCATGGCACATCAATGGCGGCGATGACCACCAGCGACAACGTCACAAACAGCGCAGACTTGGCGATTAAATCGCCAGCGCTTTGCAGGGCCGGCTCTAGCGGCATACGGCCAATTTGAACCAACGACTCAAGGTTGAGGTTGATCATCAGGATCAGAACACCAGTGACCAGCGAAAACTTCAGCACAGCCTTGACCAGCTCTACCAAGGCCTTGGTACCAAACATCCGTTTGAAACCTTCAAGGGGATTGATTTTGCTCGCCTTTGGCGCAATGGACTTGAGTGAAAATAGGTAACCACCTGTCGCGCCCGAAGCCAAAATAGCCAGCACAATGGTGGCGATAAACACGGGAATGACCACGATAAATGCATTGATGGCCTGTGTGCCAAACGTGAGCGGCAACAAATCAGGCGACAACAGTGTTGTGCGGTCAAACATGAAGCCCGCTTTAAACACCCCTATTAATTTGGTAATGAGCGCGCCACCGGTCAACACCATGAGGGCCACAGCGCCGATCATAACGGTGGCGCCTGGCATCTCTGTGGAGCGCGCAACTTGGCCATCGTCGCGCGCTTTTTGAAGTTTGCGCGCGGTGGGTTCTTCCGTTTTTTCTGCGCCGGTGTCTTCAGACATGCATTACCTTTGTTCTAACCGGGTCCAGCCCAGTCGCGCAACATGACAAACGACTGCATCCACAGCCACTCCATGCGCCCGCCTATGCTGCCCATTGACAACACGAGAATAATCAAACCAGCCAACACCATGGCGGGAAAGCCGACTGCAAAAATATTCAAACTTGGCGCGGCCTTGGTGACGACACCCAAACCTACGTTGATGAACAACAGGGTCACCATGACGGGCAAGGCCATCAGGACAGCGCCCACAAACATCATAGAGCTCCAAGTGACCATCCTGCCCCAGTGATTTTGATCCAACAAGCTTTCACCTATGGGCAACACGTGAAAACTTTCAAGCACCAACCCCATCAAAATAGCATGCCCACCGCTGCCGACAAAGATAAGCGTTGACATGATGAGTAGCAGCTGGGCTATGACTGGGACGTTACCAACGTTGGGGTCCATCATGTTCGCCATGGACAAACCCATTGAGGCCGAGATGCTTTGACCCGCCACCACCATGGCCGCCACCACAATTTGCAGCACCAAACCCATAGAAGCGCCAATGAATATTTGGTTGAACACTTCCAGCAAACCAGCACCAGACACTGGGTCTAAGATGGGCCAGTCGTGCAAGGGATAAATCATCCATGTGAGCGTCAGACCCAACAAGACACGGATGCGTACATTGACCGCATTTTGTGAAAACAAGGGCGCCGTCATCAGCAACGCTGAAACCCGCAGCATAGGCCACAGAAAACTGTAAAAACGCTCAATGATGTCGGCGGCGAGTAGGTTCACAACAACTGGGGCTGCTGGCGACTACAGAAACAGCGTTGGAATACGCTGGAAAATAACCCGGGTAAATTCAACCAGTGTATTGATCTGCCAGCCGCCAAACAAGGCCATGGCCAAGCCAAGCGCCACCAATTTGGGAATAAAGCTCAGCGTCATTTCGTTGATAGACGTGGCTGCTTGCAAAATACCAATGATCAAGCCCACACCCAACGCTGTACCCAGCAGCGGCGCTGAGATCAACGCAGTCATCCACAACGCATAGCGCCCTAAGTCAACAACAGTTGCGGTATCCATATACGTAAACCTTAAACAGTATGTGCCAGCGGCGCCACGCCTAAGGCATCGCGAAACTAGAAGCCAACGAACCCATGATGAGTGACCAGCCGTCTACCAGCACAAACAGCATGAGCTTGAACGGCATGGAAATCATCATTGGCGACAACATCATCATGCCCATGGACATCAGGACGCTGGCCACAATGAGATCAATCACGACAAATGGGATGTAAATTAAAAAGCCAATGGTGAAGGCGCTTTTCAACTCTGAGGTGATGAAGGCGGGCACCAGCGTCGTAAATGGCACATCGGCAGGCGAAGTGAATGTCGTATTGCGCGCAATGTCCATGAACATGGCAATGTCGTCCTCACGTGTTTGATTGAGCATAAAGCCACGTATGGGCGCTTCAGCGGCGGCCAAGGCCACATCAAATGAGGCTTTACCGTCCATGTAGGGCAACAAGGCGTTGCTGTACACCTCATTGAGCACCGGCTGCATGATGAACAGCGTTAGAAACATGGCCAGCCCCACCAGCACCAAGTTGGGTGGGGTTTGACCAGTGCCCAAAGCTTGACGCAGCAGCGACATGACAATGATGACGCGCACAAACGAGGTCATCATCAGCAGCAGCGATGGCAACAACGTCAGCGTTGTCATCAGGGCCAACAGCTGCAGCGTGAGGCTGTATTGCGAGCCGCCAGATGCGTTGGTCACATTGACCAGGGGAATGCCTACACCTCCAACTTGGGCCTGTGCGTGCGCCAATGACGGCATGACCGCAATAGACAGTGCGCCCAACATGGCCAAGCCGACCACGAGCCAGGCGCGCTGGCGAGAATACAAGCTTGGGTTCATGACGCGTTGTCTTTCAATTCTGCAAGTGTTTGAGCAAAATCGGTTTGCCCTGGGTTGGCTGCGGGGTGCTGAACATGGCTTAAAGCTGTCATGCCTTGTGGACTGACACCCACCACGATTTCTTGGTCACGCACGCGCACCAGCAGAATTTTTTGACGCGCGCCAATGGAGACGCTGTCAATGACTTGCAGCTGGGCATCTTTGCGACCGAATGCTTTGCTGTGTTGCATGCGGCGCAGGCCCCACAACACCAGGCCTAGCAGGCCTAACACCAACGCAAAACTGGCTACAAATTGTAGCCAGTCACCCATAGATACAGTTGGTGTCATAGCGTTTTATGACTGTAGGTTTTTCATGCGCTCTGATGCAGGCACCACGCGCGTTAAACGTATGCCGTAGCGGTCGTTGACAAGTACTATCTCGCCCTGCGCAACAGCGGTGTTGTTGACCATTAAGTCTAGCGGTTCGCCTGCAATCCGGTCTAGCTCCACCACGCTACCTTGCGTTAGGCGCATCAGATCGCGAATTTTAATAACGGCTCGACCAACCTCAATGGACAGTGTGACTGGAATATTCTCCAACACATCGGCGTTGATGGTGTCGCTTGGATCTTGTACGTTGTCGTCGTTCATCATAGATTCCTAAAAGTATTACAACTGCTTGGGGTCAACAGCAGATTCTATTTTGGCGGCAATGTGGCTGCCAACTGTGCCCACATCCACATCAAACGCTGGGATGTCACTGATATATGCGCGGGCTAAATCTGGTTTCTTGAAGTACAACACATCGCCTTCGCTGAGCGTTTCGAGCTGCGACAACGGTATGGTCAGGTGACCTAACAAAACCTGTATCTCTAAGCTCGAGTCGCTTACAGCGGCCTCCAACTCGCCATGCCATTTTTTATCTGAGGCCTCGTTACCGTCTCCTGTTTGTACGCGACTGCGCAACAAGTCTCTGATAGGTTTGAGTGAGGCGTAAGGGTAAACCAAGTCGACAAAGCCTTTGCCTTGTTCGGTGGCTTCCGCGTCAAAACGGCTGAGGATAATGAGGTCGTTTTCGTCTGCAATTTGAGCAAACTGTGGGTTTATTTCTGAGCTGACATGCTCAAAGTCCAATGCATAGATAGGCGCCCATGCATCTTTAATGGACTTGATGAACACGTTCAAAATAATTTTAATAATCCGAGTTTCTGTTGGTGTGAACATGCGCCCAGGCGGCAATTGTCCAACGCCACGCCCAAAGCCGCCAAAGAAATTGTCCAGTGAACTGAATACAACCGTGGGCTCTATAACCACCAAGCAATTCCCGCGCAAGGGACTGGCCCGCATAACGTTCACGCTGAGTGGCGCACGCAATGTTTGCAGGTAGTCGCCAAAACGCATGATTTGCACACGCGCAGGATTGACACGTGGGCTGGTGCGCAACACCTCCAACATGCCCAAACGAAACTGGCGAATAAACCGCTCGTTGATCATGTCGATCGCCGAGATGTTGACGCCCAGGCTGCTGTCCTCGCTGGCCAAATCGTGCTTGCGCACAGTGGCTTGCAAGTTGAAGCCTGTGTCGACCTCAATTGAGCCATCGCTCATGCCTGCGGCAAGTGCGTCTAGCTCTTCAGCGCTTAATAGTGGTTGGTCCACAGCAGTGCCTTGTTGTTTGTGCGTTGATGACGGCGTTTATAAACACGGGTTACTGCACCACAAAGTTGGTGAAGTAAACCTCTTCAATACCGCCAAAGTCCTCGTATTTTTCGAGCACAGCGTTCATTTCGGTTTTTAAAACAATGGCCAAATCAGTGCGGAAAGACGCCTTGGCTAAATCAGCTTCGGTGACTTGACGCAAGGCATTCAACACGGCGGAGCGCAAAGCAAACTGGTGTTTGTCCACATTGGTGAACACCCTGTCGTCGTAATTCGTCATCAGGGCTATTTGCACCTGTATCACTTTACGAGAATTGGTTAGGTTCGCCAAAAACTCGCGCTCAAGCTCTTTGTAATGGTACTCAAAGCGCTCTAGTTCGGGCGACTCTTTGGTGACGCGCTGCGGACCCGCATTTGCGGCCGCATCGGCCTCGGTCTGTGCCGCCAACTCCATGGCTGCAACTTGTTCTTCTGCGTCCAGCGAAGCAGCCTTGTCAAAAAAGCCCGTGAAGAACAAAGTGCCTCCGATTGACCCTGCCAACAACACCAGAACCAGCACCGCAATCAACACAATTTTTAGGATGCCGCCGCCTTTTTTACCGTCTTCTTCGTCGTCAATTTCATCAGCCATAGCATTACCTACTTTCGTCAAAAATACCGCATGGCCTGGTGGCGCTGCAGTGTCATGTTGTACACATCACGTGGTCTGTTAAACCCACACGTTTAAGGATCCGTCACCGCCCAATGAGGCTGGCCGGGACGTCGCTGTAGAGGACAAATCATCGTTTGAGTTACCGCCCAGATCAGACCCATTGCCTGCAGGCGCGGTGTTGGCTTGCTGCGGTGTCGATTTTCCGTGATTTTTTTGTCTTTCATCGCCATTTACAAACACAGAAGCAATATCTGTTCCCGATTGTGCCAGCGCTTCACGCAGCTTGGGCAGGCTGTCTTGCAGCAATTCACGCGTGAGCGGATTGCTTGAAACGAATTTTGCCTCCAATTCGCCATTGCGCATGGACAAATCGATGTCAACCTTGCCTAAGTTTGCTGGCCTGAGCGTCAGCTGCATGCTCCATTGCCCTTTGGCGATTTGACCTGCTATGCGGGCACCCATGGCTTCGCCCAGGCGGTTGGCTATGGACTGGTACAACTCGTTGCGCTGGGTTATGGCTGCACCGGGCACACCCAAGGCCACACCCATTGGTTGCAATGCGCGCGGAACGGCACCGGCCAGCTTGTCCAAACCAGCCAAGCTTGTATCGCCGCGCAACGTGTCTGCGCTGGATCTACCAGCCAGCAGGCTGTCTATATCGTCCTCGCTTACCCCGGCCAAGGCCATGGCTTGAGCGGCTAATGCGCTCGATGTGTTGCTGTTGCCCATGTCTGCCTTCAGACCAGAAGCCAGCATTTGCGCAGCCACCTGACTCGACACTGCAGCTGGTTGTAGACCTGTTACCTGAGCCACTACCGGCGCGGTTAATCCTGGGGCAAGCGGGCTTGTAGGTGTGGTGCCCACCCCAACACCAGCTTTGTCTCCCATCATGCCCATGAGCGCACCTTGATGTTGGGCCAACGCCAACGACTGGCCGCCCACAGCGGTGGACAGCACACCAGAGCCCGGCGCTGCAACCTGAACGCCAGCGTGTAACGGCTGCTTGAGTGCGGCGAGAGGTGACTCACTGGCGCCGTCTGAGGTGCCTTGGCCAAGCGCTGCTATGGCGGCCTTGAGGGCCTGGTCTGGACCAGCGGTTGGTGTGTTGCCCCCAGATGTCATCCACTGCGCAGAGTGTTGGCCGCTTAGCCCACCACCTTGTGTGGTGTTGCCCTTGACCTGACCCATCAACATCGCCACAGCCGCCGGGCTCATGCCCTGTGTATTGGCAAATGTCACCAGACTGGCCTCACTTGGCGCTTGGGTCGGCGTGATGATGTGCATGCCGCCAGCCAACTCCATGGACATGATGTCACCGCTCGGCTCAGCCTCGCCCATTTGCTGTGCCTGCTGCATCGCCAGCAAGGCCTGTTGCGCAGCAGCCAGCAAACCAGCCTGCACCAACGCTTGCTTGGCAGGTGTTTCACCTGTTTCTGGAGCCTTGCCCGTTTCAAGTGTCTTGTCTGAGGTACTCACAACAGGGTTATTCACGCTACTGGTAGCAACTGTTGAAGTGCTGTGACCTGTCGTATCAGATGCATCAACGCCGAGGGCCAACACCGACGGTTGTTCAGCGAGTTTTGAGGGTCGCTGAGTCTCATGCGAGGCATCAAATTGTGACGGCACGGCGCGCTGACCCGCCTGATTGGACCGCACCGCTTGCGATGCCAGCGCTTGTTGGCGCTGATCGTCCTTCATTTGACTGTCTTGCCTGTCTTGCCTGTCTTGCGTTCTTTGATCCCTCTGGACTCTGTCAATCGCTTGGTCATGGGCTGCAGCCCGTGCCTGGGATTGAGCTTGCGCTTGATCAGCGGCGCGCAGGCGCTCCACGGCCACATCATTGTCTTGGCGTGCCACTTGCTGTGCGTCAAAGCGTTGGTTTCGCCACATGGCGGCATTGCTAGGCACTGACGGCTCTCTAGGCGCTCTTGCCGCGAGGCTGCTGGTTAAGTCAGCCGCGGCTGAAGCGGCAAAGGTTTGCCCCTTGCTGGCCGCGTGCACACGGGCGAATAGCTGACCAAAGTCTTGACTTGGAGAGCCCCAAGCGCTCAACGCATGGCTGGTGTCGCTGCGCGCTACCGGCTTGGAGACCTCTAAATACGAGGGATTGGCAACATTGACAGGGGTGGATTGGGTCATATCCGATCTTCCAAAATAATGCAATGTGCCCCGGGGCATCCTCGGGGCTATACAGCCTATTAGCAAGAAGCGTGACCGGAGATGTATTGCCGCTGCAGGCGACAACCACACCAAGGTGGCACAGGGCTTGCTTTGATGTGGGCATCACACGGTGATTTCCTGACGGGAGTTACTACCAAAGAATTTGTTTTTGATTGATCTGCCCAATGAACACGCTTAGCCTGTCAACGATTCGACAAAATCTGTCGGCTTTTGACTTCTCCGGTCTGGGGATACCTGCGCTCGTGCTCTTGATCATGGCTATGTTGGTGCTCCCATTGCACCCGCTGTTGCTCGATATCCTATTTACTTTCAATATTGTGACGGCCTTGGTGATCGTGATGATTGCCATTGGCACGCGCAAACCTTTAGAGTTCTCTAGTTTTCCAACCGTTTTGCTGTTTGCAACCATGCTGCGATTGGCGCTGAACGTGGCGTCTACCCGTGTGATTTTGGTCAACGGCCATGAAGGGGGTTCGGCAGCCGGAGAAGTCATCGCTGCGTTTGGCGAGTTTGTGATTGGTGGCAACTATTTGGTTGGTTTCATCATCTTCGGTATTTTGATGATCATCAACTTCATTGTGGTCACCAAAGGCGCTGGCCGCGTGTCTGAGGTCAACGCTCGTTTCACCTTGGACGCCATGCCTGGTAAGCAGATGGCCATTGATGCTGATTTGAACGCCGGCGTGATTGATCAGGTTGAGGCCAAGAAAAAACGTGAAGATTTGTCGCAAGAAGCCGACTTTTTCGGCTCTATGGACGGTGCCTCTAAGTTCGTCAGTGGTGATGCCATTGCCGGCTTGCTGATTTTAATCATCAACATAGTGGGTGGCTTGGCCATTGGCTTGTCGCAACACGATTTAAACTTTACCCAAGCTGGCCGTATCTATGTGCTGCTCACCATCGGTGACGGCTTGGTAGCTCAGATTCCGTCGCTGTTCTTGTCGTTGGCCACCGCCATTATTGTGACCAGGGTGACGACTTCCGAGTCCATGACCGAGCAGGCTAAGACGCAGTTTTCCAACCCGTCTGCACTGTTTATTGCCGCTTCCATCATGACCATTTTGGGTTTGGTCCCCGGCATGCCACACACTGTGTTTTTGACTTTGGCAGCAGCCACAGCCGGCATCGGTTTTATGGTGGTGCGCAATAACACCGAGGATGACGCTGCAGCAGCGGCCCCAACAGTCAACGACGCTGGCGACGCACCAAAAGAATTAGATTGGGACGATGTAGACCAAGTTGACTTGATTGGCTTGGAAATTGGCTACGGCCTGATTCCTTTGGTGAACCCAGAAACTGGTGGGCAATTGATGCCACGCGTGAAGGGTGTGCGTAAAAAACTATCTGCAGAGCTCGGTTTTTTGGTGCAGCCTGTGCGTATTCGTGACGCATTGAATTTAGCGCCTGACGTGTATCACATCACCATGAACGGGGTGATGCGTGGCAAGGGCGAGGTCCGTGTGGGTAAAGAAATGGCCATTAACCCTGGTCAGGTGTACGGCAAATTAGAGGGCCAGGTTACTAAAGAGCCTGCATTTGGTTTGGAAGCTGTATGGATTGACCCGTCACAACGTGACTACGCTCGCACATTGGGTTACACCGTGGTGGACGCCAGCACTGCCATTGCGACTCACTTGAACAAGGTGTTGCGCGACAACTCAGCTGAACTGATGGGCCACGATGAGGCCCAGCAATTGTTAGATAAATTGGCAGCCAAATCTCCCAAATTGGTAGAAGACTTGGTGCCAGGCAAATTGTCTTTAGGCGTGATCACACGCACCATGCAAAACCTGCTGGCTGAAGGTGTGTCCATTCGTGACATGCGCACCATTGTGGAGTCTTTGAACGAAGCCGCTACCAAAACACAAGATCCTGACCAGCTCACCACCATGGTTCGTCCGAAACTGGGCCGCATGATTGTGCAAGGCTTGGTCAATGACGACGAAAGTTTGGCCGTCATGACCTTAGACCCTGCCCTTGAACAGCTGTTACACAACGTGCTGCAACAAAACCAAGGCACAGGCATGGTGTTAGAACCCGGTTTGGCAGAGAGTTTGTTCAATGCGCTGCGCCTTGGTACGCGAGAAGTTGAAGAGAAAGGTCACGCAGCTGTTTTGGTGGTGTCACCCAGCATTCGCTCTTGGCTGTCAAAGGCAGCTCGTCACCGTGTGAATGATTTGACCGTATTGTCTTACAGCGAAATCCCAGACGACCAAGGCGTGAATGTGATTCACACCGTGCAAGCCAGCAACAAAACGTAAACGCCCATTAAGAACTGTCAGCCCTAGACCAATAAGAGACCCGTTATGGAAATTCAACGCATACTAGCCCGCGATACACGCACCGCCACAGATCAGGCCATGAGCATGTATGGGCGCGACGTACTCATCATTTCTAACCAACGCGTCAACGGCCAAATCGAGTTGTTGGTGGCAGTGGACATTCGTCCAACCGACGAGTTGGATAACGTCGTGACCTTGGATGCAGCGTTTGTCAACACATCTGATAACGCGACAGACGCACAGGCCAAACCCCTCAATTCTTTTGAGGCTGCGTTTGAAGAAACCATGATGCAGCGCCAACGGGCACGCTCACGTGGCAAGGCTGCCAGCCCAGCCAGCACAGCAAAGAGCTTGCAACACGCTTCAGTGGCACCCGTTGTTAACCTTGCCGCGCAAGCCGCACCGGTACCAACTGCAATGGTTCAAACACAGCATTCAACAGCACCGCGGCGTGAACCAGAAGTTGACACCACCGCTTTGCAAGCTCACCGTGAAGCAGCCCGTGGTCGAGAAATTGTAGACATGGTGCGCGACGAAATTGCTGCATTGCGCCGTGAATTTGCACTCAGCCAGCGCATGAGTCCTTGGCAAGACACTTTACCGATTTCTCCTGTCATTAAGCCCCTGATCAACGCCCTCAGTGAAGCTGGTGTGCCAACTGGCCTACGCGGCTTGTTGATTGACCGTATCCGAGAAGCTGCTGATGTGGACGACGCAATGGCTGCCTTGCGCAGCCACCTGGTTGAGGCTTTACCCAATGTGGGAGTTTCCATGCCTGAGAACGGTCAACATATCGTGACTGGTCCTACAGGTGTGGGCAAAACGTTGATGGCTGCGCGCTTGGCACATGCCGCCGCATTGCAACATGGCTCCCACGCGGTCGCCATGATCAGCTTTGCCGACAGCCGACCAGGTGCGTGGAGCCAAATTCAAATGTTGGCATCACAAGCCGGCATTGATTGTTACCGAGCTGTTGACGCCAATGCGCTGTCATTGTTGCTGGACGAGTTGTCGCAGCGTGCCGCCGTCATTATTGACACGGCGGGTATTGAGTTTGAGCGCAACGTTGAGCAAATTAAACACCTCGCGCCTAAGGCGCTGGCCCATGTGGTCATGGCTGCAGATTCTTCGTCAGTCACTATTAAACGCATTCGCCACGCATACGCGTGGGACAGCGTCATGGTTAGCAAACTGGATGAGGCTTCACAGCCATGGCCTTTGCTGCAAGCTTTAATAGACAGCCCGTTGCCAATGTCTCTCATGAGCCCCAGCTCACGCTTGAGTGAAACGGCCCTGCCCTATTCAGGTGTTCGTATTGTTGAACAAGCATTGGCGCATTTGCCTGTGTCCCAAGACAACGCCTTTAGCGCCAGCAACCCGACCATGGCTGCGGACAGTATGGCTGCTAATATATTAAAAATGCGTGCCCCGCACGAGAAAGCTATACATGGCTAATACACATTGCCCTCAAGTCATTGGCGTTGCAAGTGGTAAGGGTGGCGTTGGTAAAACAACGGTTGCTGTCAACCTGTCTGTGGCGTTGGCCAAAGCGGGTAAGCGCGTGGCGTTATTGGATGCCGACATGGGCTTGGCCAATGCACAAATTGCGTTTGGCAGCAGAAGCCCATTTAATGTCAGCCACCTGCTGTCTGGCGATAAGACATTGCGCGAAATCATGGTCCGCACAGATGACGGCGTTATGCTGATACCCGGTGCATCTGGGCGGCGCGATATGGCGGGTATTTCGGATACCGACATCAACACCATCATTCAAGCATGTGACGATGTGGCAGACGATTTTGATTTTCTCATTGTTGACGTCGCCGCGGGTATTTCACCTTCTGTGATGATGTTTTTAGCCGCCTGCCACCGCCGGTTTATTGTGCTGCGTGACGACCCCTCGAGCATTGCAGACGCTTATGGCACCATCAAGGTGATGACCCTAGAACTGGGTTTGGAAGAGATTTACCTCATTCCTAATATGGCGACCTCCCAAGCCAGCGGCTGGCAGTTGTTTAAGCGAATGAATGAGGTGTGTACCCGCTTCTTAGGCCGCTCTGTCAACTACCTCACTTCTGTCGAGTCTGACGACCTTATTTTTAGCGCACTTCGCAAATACAAGCCGGTGCTGTCCTTCGCACCTGCCAGTAGTGGCTCACGCGACTTTAGGCGTATGGCACAGCTGAGTATTGATTTACCTAGTGCTTCGCAGGCCCACGGGCATGCGCAGTTCTTTTTCCAGCGTCTTTTGGACGCTGAGCAAGGGGCATAAGTATGGTGGCTGCAGTTGCTTTATATGAATCTGTTCAATTGAACAACCGAGATGACTTAATCGTTGCCCATATGGGCATGGTCAAGCGCGTTGCGTTGCACCTCAAAGCACGGCTACCACCTTTTATGGAAGTAGATGAGTTGGTGCAAGTTGGCATGCTGGGGTTGATCGAAGCAGCACGTGGCTTTGATGTGTCTAAAGGCATTGAGTTTGAAAACTACGCCTACAGCCGTGTACGCGGTGCCATTATTGATGAAGTGAGGCGCTTGTCTGCTTTGCCACGCTCTGCTGTGAGTTTCAACAAACAACACAGTGCAGCGACCCAAGTGTTGGCCTCTGAGCTGGGACGAACGCCTACACAGGCAGAGATGGCGCAACACATGGGCATGGAGATGAATGACTTCCAAAAGGAGCGCGGACACGCCAAGCGTTTTGAAACCTACTCGATGGAGGTTGTCAACGACGAGGTGATGAACATGGCGGGCGAGACACATCGACAACCTGAAGCGATTGTTGAGCACAACCAGTTCATGGGCGCAGTGACCCACGCTATTGAAGACTTACCTGAGCGCGAGCAACTCATCATGCAGCTGTACTACTTTGAAGAACTTAATTTAAAAGAAATTGGCGAGGTGTTGGAGGTGAGCGAATCTAGGGTCAGCCAGATATTAACCGCCACTGTCAAAAAACTACGCACATCACTCAACATAACTGGCAACTCT
>Ga0222630_1000694_pt1 | contig 16770 bp, 5 predicted proteins | sample AntAcemetagenom3_FD_179842 | JGI IMG/M metagenome (GOLD analysis project Ga0222630, IMG submission 179842) | Saline water microbial communities from Ace Lake, Antarctica - #3 | ecosystem: Environmental > Aquatic > Non-marine Saline and Alkaline > Saline | place: Antarctica: Ace Lake | collected...
GATCGTTGCGGTTTCCGAATCGAGGCCAGAAAGCGATTCCGTTAACGACGCAGACGCATCACCACCCTCGTCGTCGTCTCGGTTCGGTGTCGCGGGCTGTGTGCTTAGCGAGGCGCGTGCCACGACAGAGGGGATACTTTTGGGGGGCCCGTTTCGCGTAACACGCGCGCCCCTGAACACCGATCGTGCCTCGATCGAGACGCGATTTGTTGGAAACGCGCGTCCCGAGACGACACACGACGACGCGGTGGCATCTGGACACGCCGCGGGCGCGGTGCGCACGACGCATCCCGGCTTTGTCTTTCTACGCCGAATCGACCCACGCGTCGTGTCGTGCGTGATACGCGCGGCGGGCGTACACGTAAAGGAGCTCATCACCTTTGGTCGTCACCCAACGCAGCGGGCAGCAGGCAGGCACCCGGTGCCCACGAAAGATTTCTTCGGAAGCAAACACGCAGTTCGATGACGCGATGCTGTCCACCCGGGTGGTAACAACACAAACGACGCGTGCGGACGCGACAGGGGCTTGTTCTGGAATGTGGAACGAGCACACAACGCCGTGTGAACCGCTGTGAGTACGAGCGCACGAGCCCGCGTGGCGAGAGTGGTTGAAGAACGACTGGGCAACCAACCCTATCTTTTCAAAAAATGGGCCTCCTTCCGTTGCCGTCATCAAATACTCGTCGTGGCTTTGGTCCACCCGATACGCCACTTCCAAGTGCGCCCAGCATCGGGCTCGCGCACGACAACAAGCTTCTCTGATCATCTCCTCTCCCACCCGATAGGCCACGCGCGTGCCCTGACGCGAGTCACGACCACAATGCAGGGTACGCATTCACGCAGCGCTCGCCCCTACGCCTCTTGTAGCTTTCCACCCGCTCCCGTTCTCGGTACTGACCACGCAACACCTCCGCGCACCTTCCTGACGCGGACACGCCCACCCCCCACGTATTGCAGGCGTTCCACCCCTGAACGCGACGTGCAGCTCTGACGTCGTGTGCGATATGCTCGTGTACGTCCTCGAACCCTTTTCTCTACGACGCGCGTGTCTTTCCTCACGAACTCCGGCGCGCGAAAGAACCCCCCACGCACAGCTGTGCGTTTTTCTCCTCGTTTTTTTTTCTTTTTTTTGAGCAAAGTTTGGTTCTTCCGCTCTGGATTTCGAGCTTCAATACATACTTTGCTTAAATTAAATAACAGCTACACTCTCTGTGTACACCCGCGGACGTTCGGGCCCCAATGGTCCGAACTCCACGGGTTCGGGGTTTAGGGTTTGCGGTTCACGCACATCACGCGTTGCTTGCGCAACCAGCAACCAGCGTCCATGGTGTGGGTTTCGCCAGCGGCGTTACTTAAACCAGTCAGCGGGTTTGTGGGCGGCGGCGGCGGCTTTGGCTTTGGCGGCGGCTTCGGCGGCGTTGGCGAAGGCGTTGGCGGCGGGCTCGACAGCCGGCGTTTCGAACGCCAAACCCGCGCGCATGGAAATGTGCGCGTTCCAGGTAATAACCTCGACGCGCACGAAGCGCGCGGCGACGGCGGAGGGGAACCTGACTTCAACCTTTTCTTCGGAGTTGCCGACAAACGTGTTGCCGACAAACGTGGCGCCGTGCGCGACGTACGTGAACGGTCCGTCCGCGCTATCGCTGGTCAAAATCTTGAGCGTCGTGACGTACTGGTCCGTGTTCCGGCGAGCCTGCAGAACGACGGCGGAAATCGGGCGAACTTCGCCGGCGTCCACGGTCAGGGTCTGGCCGGCGCTGTTCTGCGCCGACGACCAGCCGCTGGAACTGTCGAGCATGCTCATGAAGTAGCCCGTACCGGACTTGTGGTTGCCATTCACGCTTGATGCGGTGCGAGCCGCGTCAGGAGGGTTGAGCAACATCGTCTGCGGCAGCGCCGGCACTTCGACCTTCGAGCCACTGACAACCTTCAATCCGCAGCGCATGGCCATGTGTCCGACCCACATTTTAGGCTCGATCTTGACGTACCGCGCCTCGACAGGCTCAAGGAACATCGCCTCAGCCTTTTCGTCACTGTTCTTCGTGTTGCCAACGAATGTAGCACCGTTGTCGACTTCTGTGTACGGTCCGCGAAGCTCATTCGACACGGACACCTTGTAGAAGTTGACGTACTGGTTTTGGTGACGGCGGTTCTGCGTGACAACGCCCGCAATGGATATCACAGCCCCGGCGTCCATGATGTAGAACTGGTCTTGGTCGTTGCGAGCACTGAGCCAGCCTTCGTCGCTGTCGAGCATGCCGGTGTTGTATCGGTACCCCGGCTTGTCGTTGCCATACGAGGTGGACATGATGCGCGCGTCGTCGGGAGGGTTCATCAAGACGACCGTGGAAGGATCAGCCGTGACGCGTTTCTTGGGCGGCGGGGCCGGGCCCTCCATCACAAGCAGACCAGCGCGCATGGAGATGTGCTGGTTCCACATGTGAACCTCGATGCGCACGTAGCGCGCTTCAACAGGGTCGGCAAACACCACCTTCTCGAGCACGTCCCTGACCGTGTTTCCGACGAACATTCTACCACCGTCAACGTACGTGAAGTTGCTGTCGGGCAGGCTTGACACGAGCACCTTGAACGCCTGTACCATCTGGTCGGAGTTGCGGCGGGACTGCATGGTGACGCCTGCGATGGTCTGCACCGCACCGGAATCAATGGTCATCCATTCACCATCGCCGTTGCGCGCCGCGGACCATCCCTGGTCGGAGTTGAGTGTGCTGCGCGCGTGTCCGGTGCCCGGGGCCTGGTTTCCGTGTACGCTCGAGTAATGGCGGGAGCCCTCGTCCGGGTTGATCATGTACGTTTCACCATCCTTAGGCTTGTACAGCAGTCCCGCGCGCATGGAGATGTGTTGGTTCCAGGTGACCGCCTCGATGCGCACGAAGCGCGCTTCAATGGGCTCCGGGAACTTCACCATAACCTGCTCATCGCGGAATGTGTTACCTTCAAACACGCCGCCGTCAGCGACATAGGTGTACTCACCGTGGAGCTCGTCGCTCGTGCTCACCTTGAATCTGTTCACCATCTGGTCGCTGTTTCTGCGAGACTGGGTGACGACGCCTTCGATGGTCATCTTCTTCCCAGCGTCGATCGTCATCCATTCGCCCGCACTGTTTTTTCCGGCGGACCAAGCTTGCTCGGAGTCGAGCATGCTGCGCGCATGCCCGGTTCCCTTGACCTCGTTGCCGGCAACGGAGGAGTAGTCGCGCGCGTCCTCAAGAGGGTTAGCGACTGCAAGTGTCTTCGCGTCTTCGACGGAAACAGGCTTCTCGGTACCCGCCATGGCGAGGAGGCCAGCGCGCATCGCGACGCGTCCATTCCACTTCACAGCTTCAATCTGGACGTAACGCGCAGACACGACTTCGGCGAAATGCGTCTGCGTGTGCACATCATAGCCCGCGTAGTTGTGGAACACCTCGCCGCCGTCGACGTACTTGAACGGTCCGCGCTCCGAGTTCGAAACGAGAACCTTGAATTCAGTCGTTTGCTCGGCGCTGTTGGTGCGGCCCTGCGTTACGACGCCGGCAATGTCCATGACTGCGCCAGCGTCCATGGTGTAGGCTTCGCCAGCGGCGTTACGTCCTGCGAGCCAGCCCTCCTGGCCGTCAAGCATGCCGGTGTTGTAGCGGTAGCCAGGCACGTCGTTGGCGTAACTGCTCGACATGTATCGCGCGTTGTCCGGAGGGTTGACCTCCACGGGTAACGCCGGTAAGGGCGGCACGCAATAGCAGGATTTGATCTTGTCGGGGAGGGGATCCACACCGAACGTTTCAGTGGTGCACTTCACCATCTTCCCGCCGGCGGTCTTAGCGTGTGTGATCGCGAGCATGGCTTCGAAAGACGCCTTGTCAGACGGCGATGATGTCTCGGGCGCCTTGCCGAAGTACACCTCGCCGCCAGGGCAAGGGCATTCGCCTCCGTCCTTGGAGCACGGGTAAGGCGGCGGTGGCTTGCGCACGTACTCAAGGCCCGCGCGCATGGTCATGTGCGCGTTCCAAGTGACAACCTCAATGCGCACGAAGCGCGCAGCGACTGCCTGAGGGAACCTGGCAGTTGCCTTTTCGTCGGAGTTCGGCCTCGTGTTGCCGATGAACTCGGCGCCATCAGCAACGTACGTAAACGGTCCGTCCGCGTCTGCGCTCGTCAGCACCTTGTACTTTGTGACGTACTGGTCGGTGTTCTTGCGAGCCTGGAGAACGACGGCGGAAATCGGGCGAACTTCGCCGGCGTCGATGGTGAGGTACTGGCCGGCGACATTTTGCGCCGAAAGCCAAGCGGTTTGGCTATCGAGCATGCTCGCGAAGTAGGGCTGACCGGGCTGGTGGTTGTGAAGCACGCTGGATGCGGCGCGAGCCTTGTCATGAGGGTTGAGCAACATCGTCTGCGGCAGCGCCGGCACTTCGACCTTCGAGCCACTGACAACCTTCAATCCGCAGCGCATGGCCATGTGTCCGACCCACATTTTAGGCTCGATCTTGACGTACCGTGCCTCGACAGGCTCAAGGAACATCGCCTCAGCCTTTTCGTCACTGTTCTTCGTGTTGCCCACGAATGCGGCACCGTTGTCAACTTCCGTGTACGGTCCGCGAAGCTCATTCGACACGGACACCTGGTAGATTTCGACGTACTGGTTTTGGTGACGGCGGTTCTGCGTGACAACGCCCGCAATGGCCATCACAGCCCCGGCGTCCATGATGTAGAACTGGTCTTGGTCGTTGCGAGCGCTGAGCCAGCCTTCGTCGCTGTCGAGCATGCCGGTGTTGTATCGGTACCCCGGCTTGTCGTTGCCATGCGAGGAAGTCGCGGCGCGCGTGTCGTCGGGAGGGTTCATCAAGACGACCGTGGTGGGATCCGGAATCCAGCGCTCAACCGGCGGCGGAGGCGGGCCTTCGATCACAAACAGACCCGCGCGCATGGAAATGTGCTGGTTCCACATTTGGACTTCGATGCGCACGTACCTGGCTTGCACGGGGTTCGTGAACAGCACCGTCTCCGGGGTGTTCCGCACCGTGTTGCCCACGAACAATCGCCCGCCGTCGACGTACTCGAAGTCAGTGTCGGCGTCGCCGACTTTAGACACCAGCACCTTGAACACTCGCACCATCTGGTCCGTGTTTCTTCGGGACTGCATGACGACGCCGGAGACGGTCTGCGTTGCGCCAGCGTCGATTTGCATCCACTCGCCCACCTCGTTGCGCGCGGCGGACCAGCCCTGAATTGAGTCGAGCATGGACTGCGCGTAGCCGACGCCGGGGGCTTGATTTCCGTATACGCTTGAGTAATGGCGGACGCCCTCGTCCGGGTTCAACGCGAATGACTCGCCGATTTTCGGCGAGTACAACACGCCGGCGCGCATGGAGATGTGCTGGTTCCACGCCGTGGGTTCGATTCGCACGAAGCGCGCCTCCACAGGGTGTGCGAAAACGTTGTCCTCGATGTGGTCGGTGGAGTCGTATCGGTTCCCGTCGAAAACGGTACCGTTGTTGACGTACGTCCACGGCCCGGTCGGTGAGTCGGCGGTTGAAACTAAAAACTTGGTCACGCGCTGCGCGCTGCCTCGCCGCGACTGCGTGGCGACGCCGGTGATGGTCCTTGTGTCGCCGACGTCGATGACGTACCACTGTTGATCGTCGTTCGCGCACGAGATCCACGCGGCGTCTGAGTTCAGCTGGCCTTGGTCGTTCCCCGTGCCGGGCGCGGAGTTGGAAGCCACGCACGACTTGGCGCGTGTAGAGTCATCCGGGTTGAGACGCACGTGGCGCAACGGCGGGCGGCACCAGTTCTGGTGTAGCAGCGCGGTGAGGTTTGCTTTGACCGCGTCGTACCCCCTTTGCGCCGGTGTCACGACAACGGGCGCCAGCCCGCCTTGCACCAGCGTGACAAACGCGGGCGCCCCGGGAACGGGCGCCGGCGTCGGCGGCGCCGGCGCCGGCGACAACCGAAGCGCGTCGGTTGGCAAATCCGCGTTCTGGCACTCACCCAGTTCCTCCACGATTTCAAGCAACTCCTCCTCCATCTTCTCCGCGTAGTACGTGATTTCCGTAACCTTGGTTTTGGTGGTGTTCAGCTCGGCGACGCACTTGGTGACCTGCTCCGCGGTGCTCGACGCGACGTTCTCCATTCGGCTGAAGGACACCAAGCACGTGCTTTCGTTCGCCCGCAAACCGCTGACCAGGGCGTCGAGGTCGATCGCGCGCGTCACCAGGAACGCCTTGTCCTTCACAACCTGTTCTTGGTTGATCACGATCTGCTCGTTGCAGGACACCACGTCGCCACGCAAAACAGCCACGGAGGCGGCGCACTTGCCACTCGCGGCTTCCGCGGCGCTTTTGGCGTTCGTCGCGGTAGCGAGCTCTTGCTTGATTTCGCCCGATTGTTTCTCGTAAAACGCCTTCGTCGCGACGTGCGCCGCTTGTTCCTTCGTGGCGGCGGTGGAGAGCCGGGTGACGTCATCGGCAAGCGAGGCGATCTTGGTGTCGCACCCGGCGTGTTTTTCCGTGCAGGATTCCTTGAGTTGGTTGGATTTCGCGAGCGAAATGACCAGGGTTTCCTCACGGACAACGCACGTCGCGCCGGCGTCGGCGGCGGTTTCGATGTCGCGTCGCAAGTCAGCCTTTGCGGTGTCGCAGGCTTTGACCTCGCTTAGCGCGCCTTCGTACTTTTCGAAAATCTTCCCCAGCTGCGCGTTGAGGTTGTTTTCTCTTTGTTCCAGGTCTTCCGATACGAGGTCAACCGCGGCGGTCAGGCGTTTGACGTTGGCGTGCAAATCCGTGACCACGGTTTCGTGCGCACCGTTCTTCACCACGCACGCGTCTCTCGTGGCGTCGCACTTCGTGATTTGCGCCGAAGCGGTTTCCCGCGCCGTGTCGGATTCGGCGCGCGTTTTGTTGAGCGTCGAGCCGCAGTCGGCGACGGATTCCAAAAGGTTGGCGATTCGCGTCGCACTGGCGCCGTTGTCAATCATGACGGACGCCTTGGCGTCGACGCACTCCTTGATTTGCGCGTTCAGCGTGGTCGTGGCGTCAACGAGCGCGGCGGCGGTGACTTCGATCTTTTTCTCAGCCGCCGCGGTTTCCGCCTCCAAGTCCTCGATGATGGTTTTGAACGCCCCGCCCTGGGATAACAAAAACTCCCGGTTCTGTTCCAGTTCCTTGACCTGCCCCCCCAAGCTTTCCTTGGTGGTTCGCAACAAATCAGCGGTGGTGTTCAACGTTTTTTCGCACCGTCCCACGTTGGTTTGTAAATCCTCGACGATGGTCATGTGCGCGCCGTTCGTAACGAGGCACTGCTCCTTCGCGTCCGTGATTTCCTTGATACGCTTCTCGCTCGCGACGCTCGTCGCGTTCAACGCAACCTTAGTCTCAACCAGGTTGCTTTCACAACGCAAAACGTTGGATTTCAAGTCGCCGATCACCGTGCTTTGCGCGCCGCTTTCCGAGACGCACGTTTTTACCTGACCGCGCGAAGCCGTGAGCTGCGACGTGAGGTTCGCAGAGGTCTCTGTGAGCTCCTCAACCGTTTCACTCAATCGGGTTTCGCACCCGCGCACGTTGGTGGACAAGTCGTCGATGATGGTTCTGGACGCGCCGTTCGTGACCAAGCACGTTTCCTTAGCCGCAGCGAGTTCCTTGACCTTCGCAGCGGCGGCGGCGTCGGCGGAAGCCGCAGTCAGCCTGGTGGTGTTCAGCGCCGCTTCGCACGCGCCGACGTTGTGCTCCAAGTCGTCGATGATCGTCGCGTGCGCGCCGTTTCGGACGAGTAACTGCTCCTTGTCCGCGACGAGCGCGTTCACCGCGGCGGCGGTTTCGGTCATCGTTTTAGCCAGCGAGGTTCGTGTGGTGTTCAGCGAAGCGTGGCACTTGCCGACGTTGGATTCGAGATCGTCGATCACCGTCCTGTGCGCGCCGTTCTTCACGAGGCACTCTTCCTTCGCGGCGAAAAGCTCCTTAACCTTCGCGGCGGAGTCAGCGTTGGTTTCCGCGAGCGTGGTTCGCGTGGTGTGCAGCGAGGATTCGCACTTTTCGACGTTCGTGGACAAGTCGTCGATAACGGTCTGGTGGGCGCCGTTCTTGACCAAGCACTCCGCCTTCGCGGCGGAGAGCTCCTTGAGCTGTTGCAGCATGGCGGCCATCTCCAAGTCCTCCGCGTCGTCCTCCAAATCCATGGTCACGATCTTTGACTCCACGGCTTTGAAACTTTTCTCGATAGCCTCAAGGTTGTGTTTCAGATCTCGGACGATTTCGTCGTTCGCCGCGGCGCGACCGACGGCGTGTTGCTTCTCCTGCTGGAGCTGCTTGACGTCGGTTTCACACCGCGCGGTGGTTTCCGCGAGCGCCGCGGTGGTCACGCCGAGCTTGTCCTCGAAGTCCGCCGCGCTTGACTTGCAGTCTGCGATGAGGGTTAGGCTTGCTTTGTTATGGCCGACACAGGCTTGCTTTTCCGTCTGCAGCTGCTGAACGTCCGCGTCGCATTGCGCGGCGGTCTCGGTGAGAGTCGACGTGGTCTTGTTGAGCGTGTTCTCGAGATCCGCAGTGGCGGACTTCAAGTCCGCGATCACGGTCTGGCTAGCCTTGTTCTGGCCGACGCAGGTTTGCTTTTCCGTCTGGAGCTGCTTGAGCTCCGTCTCGAACTTCGCGGTGGTTTCCGCGAGCGCCGCGGTGGTCGCGCCGAGCTCGTCCTCAAAGTCACCCGCGGTTGCCTTGCAGTCCGCGATGAGCGTTAGGCTGGCTTTGTTCGTGCCAATGCAGGTTTGCTTCTCGTCCTGGCACGTTTTCATCGCGGCCGAGGTTTCGTGCGCGAGCTTGGCGTTCGCGGCGGCTTTCGTGGCGAGCTGCGTTTGCAGTTCCGCGCGCGTATCGACGCACTCCGTGATCAAGTCGTGCGCCGCCTTCGACTCGCCCACGCACCGCTGCTTGTCAGCCTGGCACGTGTCAATCTTTGAGGTGAGTTCGGTGGTGGTCTTTTCAAATGCACCCTGCGTGGTGTGGAGCTTCGCTGCCAACACGGAGGCGTTCTCCTTGACATCCGCCAAGAGCGCCGCGTGCGCGGCAGACTCACCCACGCACTTTTGTTTCTCACCCTGGCACGACTTGATCGTGCGGTCGCACGTATCGACGGTGGCTTCAAGCTTCGCGGTAGTGGCGTTGAGGTTGGTTTCAAGCGCCCCAAAGGTCTTTTTCAAGTCGCCGATGATGGTATCGGACTCGGCGTAGGAACCGACGCAACTCGCCTTGGCGTGTTGCTCGTCCTTGAGCGCCGCCGCGCACGCGTCGGTGTCCTCGGCGTGCTTCGTTTGCCACACCCCGAGCTGGTCCTCAAGCTGTTCGGTGCGCTTCTTGGAGTCCGCCAACAAATCGCCGTGCGCCTCCAGCGTGCCTTCCAGCATCTCGGTGGAGTTGCGGCAGGTTTTCAGACTCAAGTCCAGCCCTTGTTTGATTTCAAGGTGCGCCACGCGCTCCAACCTGACTTGCGCTTCCAAATCGGCTTTGCGCTCGGCGCAGGTCGCTAACAGCTCGGCGTGCCTCGCTGACGTGCCGATACAAACGTTCTTCTCGTCCTGGCACTTCTCAACCGCTTGCTCGAGGGCGTGCGTGTTTTGCTTCACCACGGTCATGGTCGTGTTGTGCCGTCCTTTGATGTTGCCGATTTCAACGTTGAGGTCGAAAATCGTGCGGTCGCTTGTTTTGTGCATGCCCACGCACGCTTCTTTTTCGGCGTGCGCCATTTGCAGGTCCGACTTGAGGGTTTCGATCAATCGCTCGTCATCCGCCGCGCGCTTCACAAGGTCAACCTTCTGCACTTGCAAATCACCGAGCTTCTCGCTCGCGGCTTTGTGCGCGGTGAACAGGGTTTCCTTTTCGTGTTGCGTGGCCTTGAGTTGTTTCGTCAAGTCGCTAGTCACGACGCCGCTTTGCGTTTTGGTGAACTCGAGCTCCGTATCGCAGGTAGTAACGGACGCGGTAAGGTCCTTGTTCTGCTGCGCGAGCCACTTGACGTCGCCAGCCTGCGTTGTGGTTTTGTTGGAGCACTCCCCGAGGGCTTCAGTGACTTTTTTCGTTTCCGAAACGTGCGTTTGCTCCATCCCGCGAAGCTTGCTTTCCAGGCGCTCAATCTCGTCGTGCAAAGTCACGGTGAGCTTGATGTGCGCCTCGTGCTGCGTGTGCGCCGCGGTCGCGGCGGCGGTGCTGTCCGCTAGGAGCTTTTCGTAAGCAGAAGTCACCTCCGCGACCTCGACGTTGAGTTTCGCGTTCACGTTGTTCGCCTTTTGCATGGACAGGTAGTTTTCGTATTTTTTTTGTTGCGTCTTTCGAAGTTCGTAGTACATAACCGTGAGGTCCCGGGTCAGCGTGGCGACTTGGTCGTCCTCGTCAATCGCCATCTCCCCAGCCCTGCCGTTAACATGGAACCCGACCTTCAGGAACTTTTCCCGTTCCTGAACCGCGATGCTCTTGTGCCACGCCATCTCCTGCGAGATCTCGGCGTTTTCGGTGTGCAGCGCGGAGTTTTCCTTCGCGAGCTCCGCGTTTTGCGCGCGAAGCGTGGCGAGCTGGTCGTTGGTGATGGACGTGAACGTCTCAAGCGCGGCTTGGGACTTGTGGAAATCAACATCGAGCTGCTCCGCGTTGTCCGCCTGAATCGAGGCGTACTCGCGTGACCGGTCGATCTCGCCAGCGGCTTCGTCCAAGGACTTCTCCATGTCCGCCAGTACAAGCGGTTCGTTCACCGCGGCAGAGGGCGCGGCACCCACTCGTGGTGTACCGGCACGCGAGGTGTACGGCGTAGGGTCTTTGGCGTATCGAGTGTCACTGACACCGACACGGGTGGACGACGACGCACTTGCAAAGTCAACCGGAGCCAGACCCAGGAACGTTCCGGGCGCGCCATACGAGGACGCCGCGACCGCAATCAGAGATCCGATGCACACTGTCAACACCGCGTACTTCAAGTTTCGCAAACCGCCCCACGCGCCGTCACGGCGCGCGGGGCTTTGTCGCGAAACAAGCGGCGTGGCCTCATCGGCAAACCCGGGTCCCTCCACAGAGCTCATCGCACGCAACACGGGAACAACGCGGCGTCGCGTGTGCTCGCGCGTGGGCGATTGGGGGGACCGAGAAGACTCATCCGAGAAAACACCCTTTTTTTAACTCATCGTTTTAATTCGCACTTTTGCCATTTTTGTTGGGTGTTACCCCGCCTGCAAACTTCGAATGTCTGCAGCAGTTTGTCGACGTAGCCCAAAAGTGTTCTAACTTCTAACTGACACACATACGAGTTTTTGGCAACTTAGCAAACGCACGCACCCCTCTTGATACCCATATTTTAATACCCCATCTCCCCCTCTATGTATAATACCCAGACAGAGCGACCCCACGGGAAGGGCCGACGAAATCGCGTCTGACCAAAACGAACCGAAAGGTCGTTGTTTCTTAGACGCTTAGTCGCTTCTCACCCGCGGGTTACTATCGTCCGGCACGCGCGGCATTCGAGGGGTCACGCTCGCGTGCGCGTTTCCACTCCGCGCGACGCGACGACCTGCTCCGACGCGGCGACGCGCGAGGCACGCGTGCTCACGCGAAGATGCTTTCCACCCGCGAAGCCGGTCGGGGGGAAAGGGAAAACACGGGAAGTGCCGCGTTTCGGGGACGCGCGGCGAACGAGACTTTGGTGGGCCACGACCCAAACGAGTCGGTTGCGCCAAGCACACCCGGGCGGCGTGTTGTGCTCTCGCCCACCTCGAGTTCCACGTCATCAGAGACCGAAGCGCCCGTGGCGGACCACGGCGAGCTGCACGAGGTGGTGGTACTTCAGGGAGGGGGCGAGACGAAGGAGACGGTTAAGGAAAGTCCGGAGAGTTTGGAACAAAAAGTTTCGGTAAAAACACAAAAAGAGTCATCGCAGGCGTCAACAAACGTGTCTATCTGTCGCATCTGCATGGATGCGATACATCAAAGCGAGTTAAGCGACAGCGGCGAGGCTACACACCTGGGGTGCGCGTGCGTCAGCGGGTACATGCACCGGTCCTGCGCGAAGGAGTACCTGACCAAACGAGACGGCGCGGTGGCCGCGGACCACCAACTGACGTGCGAAGGTACGTCTCGGGGCTTTCCCAAATCCAGGCACACTGTTTGCCGATTGTCCAGAGTAATTACGTGATACACATTACGAAAGACTGACACTTTCTTTTATTCATCGTAAGTGTGCTTGCAGGAAATGCTCGGTTTGAAACAAATTCAACAGGACCTCGTGACGGCGCGACGGCGCGCGAGGCAAACGCGAAGGGCGCTGCTGGTGCTGAACGGCGCCTCCCCTGACGCGATTCGCGCCGACGCGCGACAAACCCGCGCGAATAACGCGGACGACGACGAAACCGAAAACGAATCCCTTCGCTTCGAAATAGACGACCCAAGAAGACACCAAATCTGTTGGGGAAGCCGGAACCCGTGCGTGTGGCTGCTGTGGATACTCACGCGACCGATCGTGGTGACGTGCATGGTACGTCGCCCTTTGTTTTCGGCTTTATTTTTTGGCTGCTTTTTGGTTTTTGAAACGCGCTTCTCGAATTTTCTCGCCGCGACATTCACATCCTTACCATACACACGCACCGTTCGCTGACCGCGCGCCTCCAGGCGTTCGACCTCGCGGTTACATTTCTCTCAAAAACCGTGCTTCTTCTTTTCGTCTTGGCGTTTTGGGGTTTACTCATGTACAGCTGGTACAGGTCGTTTTGATCAACGTGAAAGGGGCGTTTTGGTGTCTCGCGTTCGCGGGTGTCGTAGGTTACTTGCTCTATACGTGGAGGGACGCGGACAGGAACCGACACGACCGCGGGTGGGACTACGAAGAAGAACGACGAGGAGGGTGGGGGGGATGATTCGGTCGGCGGACGATTCGCGAAGATACAACACTTGCGGGAGTGACTACTCGGCCGACGGGTCAAAAACTCGGCACAGACACTAGCTGTACAATAGTATTACTGCTGACAATACAAAAAGAAGGATTTTCTTTAAAAAAAACCACCTACGCCCCCACGATCACGCCCCGCGCCGCTTTCCGCGGCGCGGTTTTCCCCTCCACCCGTCGTTTCCGTTTCTCCTTTTGGTCTTTCTTTTGTTTCACCTGGTCTTTGCGTTTCTTGTCTTTCGCGAGTTGCAGCCGTTCCCGAGTAACGCTCTTCCCGATCAAACCAGGCGCTCCCTTCAACCCGAACGCCGCGGCGACGTGCCCGAGATGAAGGCGCTTGACGTGGAAGATGTGTTTCAAGTGCGACGGGAACGTCGCGTACGCTCTTACGTGCGACCGGAACGCATCCTTGGCGAGGGTACCTAACGTCTTATCCGTGCTTACTTCGTGGTGTAAACGTTTCTGGAGCTTCACCGCGGCGGGGTGAAGATGCGGGTCCCGCTCGTACCGCTTCGCGTCGCGGGGTTCGACTTTTTTGTTTTTGTGTTCAGAGCCGTTACTGCCGTCGTCAGGGAGCCCGTGTTCCAACACGTCCAGCATAGCCGTCACGGACGCGGCGCCGAAACTGACCCCCAGCTCGGACAAAACCGTGGCGTACTCCACCTCCCTTGGTTGCAGAAACAAAACAGCCTCGCCGTCCTGGCCCAGCCTCGCCGCTCTACCCACGCGGTGCACGTACACGTCCGTGTCGCTGGGCGGGTCGACCTGCACGGTGGCACCGACGTTTTCGAAATCGAGCCCTCGCGCGCCGACGTCGGTGCACAGCAAAACCCCCGCCGCGGCGTCGCCGAAGCCTTCGTACACCGCCCGTCGGTCCGCTTGAGACATCACGCCGTGTAAGCGAAACACGGAGTACGCAGGGATCCCACCCTGGGTGTTGCTGCTACCAACCGGGATCCCGCTATCACTGACCTTGTTCCCCGCCAGCCAGGTCAACACGTTGTAATGGAACTCCACGCTTTCGCACGAGTTCAGAAACACCATGACTTTCGGCACGGCGCCGCGCATCCAGCCGGCGAGCAAACCGGCTAGGGTCGCGAGCCGCGCCTTCGCGGGGACCTCGACCGCGGTGTGCCTTAGCTGCGCGGGCATTCTGAGCCGCGGGGTTGTTTTTTGATCGGCGGCTTTGTTTGCCGTGTCCGCGTTTGCCGCGTTTGCGGTGGTTACCGTCGTTTTGTCGCCCCTGGTACCGCCCCCCCCGACAGGCACCTCCTCCACGTCCTCGCTGTCGATTTCAACCACCACCGGGTCGGTCATTGCGAGGTCTATCAACCGTGAGGTACCGCTGGTGAGCGTGGCGGATAGCAGGGCGGTGCACCTTCGCGCGTTGTCCGTCCGGCGGTTGATATCCGCCAGAATCGCGTTGAGGTCCTCTTCGAACCCCAGGTCCAATAGGCGATCCGCTTCGTCCAGGATTAGCCACCGCAGTAAATCCGCTTTCAGCGCCTGCGTGCTTTGCAAATGGTCCAGCAGCCTACCCGGCGTGGCTATTAGCAGGGTAACACCTTTCCTTAACCGCGCTTTTTCTTTTTGTTTGTTCTCCCCGCCCACCACGCACGTGCAGTTGATCCAGTGAAACGCTTTCGACGCGATTTCAGTCGCGCTCGCGAGGACCTGCGCCGCTAACTCGCGCGTGGGGACCATCACAAGCGCTCGTACGCCGTCCTCCCGCTGTACTCGCGGTTCCATCGCGCCCAGCACCGCGAGCAACGGGCAAATGTACGCCAGCGTCTTCCCCGAACCCGTCTCCGCGCGTATCAACACGTCGCGGCCGTTTAGCATGTGCGGAATCGTCGCGCGCTGCACGCGCGTCGGGTTCTGGAAGTGCAGCGTTTCGTCTCGCAGCCGCGAAACCAACCTCGGTGGTAACCCCAAACCCTCCCACGTCGCGTTGTCCGTGCCGAATACTCGAGAAGTCGCGATGGCGCTTAACTGTTTGTCACCCCCCGTCGCCCCCCCGCCCGACTCCAACTCCGTCGGCGTCATTGCCTTGCGCATCAAACTCGCCCAGTCCCCGGCGTTGAACTCGCCTTCATAGGCATCGTCGTCGCCCTCACGAGACGCAACCTCCACCTCTCTTGATATCCCCCGGCCGCCGGCGGGCTTACCTCCCCCCCGCCCGCCGCCAGACTCGTTGCCGCCGCGCCCGCCGCGCCCGCCGGTCTTGTCCTTGCCGCCGCGCCAAGGCTCGCGACCGCCCGTGTCTCGAGTCGTTGTTTTCGCCGCCGCCGCCGCGGAAGCGTCGGCGGGATCCGCATGCGCGGGAGACCAGTCCGCCGGTGCCGCGCCTCTTCCTCCTGACTGTTTGCCCATACGCCCTCGGCCCGCGCTTGCGCCACGACCGCCTTTGCCACCTGCGCCACCACCCCCGTTCTCTCGTCTTGTCGCCGCCGCCTTCCCGGCCGCCGAACCGGTGCCCACCTTGTCTTTCCGCGTCCCCGCCCACCCGCGGTGCCGGCCTTTGCGCTCGGGTTTCAACACCGTGCGCTTCCGGGGGTTGCCCTTCCTCTCCCTCGCCGGGTCGTCCTCAACACCCCCATCCGCGAGGTTAAGCACGAAGCCCCACTCGTCGTCGTCGCCAGCCATGCCGCGTGTCTCGCAACGCGTCAAGGGTGACCCTTAAGAGTGCCACCAACACAGCCGGTGATGATGAGGAATACCAGGTAGCTTTTCAGCGGGACTCGCGCGGGATTTACGAAACGAGTCTGAAAAGTACATGGCGAATGTGACGTCATCAGCCACGCTCACTTCCCCTTCCCCAGGCAGCCGCACGTCTCCATTTCCGAGATGTTCGCCGTGACCGCGCCGCGATCCGTCCGCGTGCCGTGCGTTCGCCGCACACGTCTCGGCCCGGTCGCGGCCGTGGCGAAGACACCGACGCGCGTGCCTTTGGATACGCCATCGCGGACGAAAACAAAAACTACGCTGAGCACCGCGTTCGCCCTGGTCGCCGCAGTCGGCGTGCTCACCCTGACCGCCCCCGTGGCGCTGGCCAACGTCAAGTACGCGAACGACTGCGATCCTATTTGCCACATCCTGGACGATGGGGCGGCGAAATCGAAAAAACAGGAAGAGGACATGAAGAAAGCGGGGCCGGACTTGTCCGGGCCGGGGTCCATGATGGCCGAGCTGCAGGCGGCGAGGAAGGCGGAGGAAGCGGCGGCGAAGGCGAAGAAATAGGCCGGCACTTATGCACTAACGCGTAATGTGACATCACTAAAAAGAACACGCACTACTAATACACTACAGCGTAAAAGGACATCACTAACAACGCTAAGGACTAAAGGACATCGCTACTTACGGTCGGCGCTCGCCGCGAACGCGCGTTCGGGGCGGCGGGCGCCGGAGTCGCGAACCTCTCGGCTCGCTCGGTCGTACGCGCTCTCGGTCTCACTTGGTGAAAAAGGACGCGTCCAAAGGATTACTTTTACTTTCGCTACGACACTAAAAAACCCGTGCAGCAAACACGCTCACGATTCATTCGCCACACAAAGCGCGTTTTGCAGAAACGACGACACGCGTCGTTCCAGCGCGCGTCGCGCGTTTCGCCCGCGCGGGACGTGTCTCTCGCCCGCGATGACCAAAAGCTCGTACGACATTTTTTCGCCGCTGCGTGTGTCTGTTTGGGCACTGCCGTCAGGATTCGAACCGCCCCCGGTGTGACTGAAACCACTCCCTAAATCGTCCCTGCCTCGTATCACGTCTTGCTGGTCCAGGGCCTGGCAAAGCGCTTTCGTGTGCCGGAGGTGCACGTTTTCGTCCGACGCGCCGTGCACCAGGAGCAGCCGCTTTTGTGTG
>Ga0222630_1000701_pt1 | contig 16729 bp, 10 predicted proteins | sample AntAcemetagenom3_FD_179842 | JGI IMG/M metagenome (GOLD analysis project Ga0222630, IMG submission 179842) | Saline water microbial communities from Ace Lake, Antarctica - #3 | ecosystem: Environmental > Aquatic > Non-marine Saline and Alkaline > Saline | place: Antarctica: Ace Lake | collected...
TCCCAAAACGACTCGATCCACTTTCGCGTCGGCGCCTTGTCGGGGCCGACCCAGCCGGCCAAAACCGGCGCACCTGATAATTTGCCAGGGTGCATGGAAACGGGCAGCGACCGCGGGAGATCTGCCAGTAAATCACCGACCGTAAACTCGCGTGTCGCGGTCGCCGCGTTGAACCCGGGGTGCGAGAAAAGTTGGTGCAGCGTGGTGTGACGCAACGAGTTAGTCGCCGATCGTAACGCGTTCGGGTGTATAAACTGGCCACTCAGACGCGGCACCAACGAGGCCATGCCGGCGGTTGCGTGATACAGCGTCGCGCTTCCCAACGCGTACAAACACCCGTTGGCGGTGGGCACGGGGACGCCGCGTAAATCCCTCGCGGCGGCGAGATTGATCGGAGGAGAGTTTTGATCGTTTGTAGCAGCCGTCGCCGTATCCGGCGTCGCAGCACTCGCGTTCCCTAACCCAGCCGCGCCGAGCCATTCGTTTACGGGGACACCCGCGGCGGCCAGGCTGTCGATAACGCTGGTGAGGCTATCCGTCGGTGGAGTTGGGCGGGGCGTTTGTCCGGAGGAAGAAACATTTCCAGGGACAGTCCCGGAGGCTGCCGAGTCGGCCTCCGACGCGTCCAACCACACGTCCGACGCCGCGCACTCCAACAGCTCAACGTGCGTCGCGAGCGCGTCGGCTTCGGATAGGGTTGAACTCGCAGTGGGCGGCGGTTGTTTTTTCAGCAGCAAACGCAGCGCGCCTGCGGTGAGCTCGCGCGAGGTAACACCGTTCGGGCAGGCGGCTGCTAGCTCGGGGCGAATATCGGACGGCGCGTCGATGACGGGGAAGTGCGTCGCGATGAACCTCGCGGCGAGCGGCCGCGGGGTTTGTCGGTCGGAGTCGTGAATCCCGAAAGCGCCGAAGCCGAAAGAGACGCCCTCCGTGAACCCGGCTGGCAGAAAAAAACCATCCTGAGGCTTCACGGAATCGCCCTTACCTAAACTCAAGAACAAACCTGGGGTTTGCTCGGTGAGCGCCTTGTACAACGGCCGGATAAATAACGTGGCCGCGGGGTGTGTCGATTGTGTCGGAGAAACTTCAGGAAGTCCGTTTGGGTCCAGCTTCGGCGGCGGGGGGACTCCCATGTTCTTTGACAAAGGCCACAGCCCGTAGAAGGTCACGGGGGCGATTTTTGACGGCACCGCGATGCGTCGCGCGTGCGTCACCACGGCGACGTTCGCGGAGACCACACACGCGCACAACGCCCGGTTCCACTCGCGTCGCGAGTCGGACGGGTCAACGATAGCGGGAGTACTCTGGTGGGTATGGTGGGTACTCGCGTCGGCACCAGAGGTACTCTCCGTAGTGTTACTCTCCGAGATCGCGTTACTCCTGTCGCCAGCCGCGAACAAGCGCGGATCCACAAACTCTACGGCTCGCCCGGCGCTGGTTCCCCGTCTCACCGCGAAGTGCGCAGATACCACCCCCGGAGTTTTCGAAAGCGCAGACGCGACGGGGTCGTCGAATACGGGTTCGCCGAGCTCGTTTCGTTTGTACGCGCAAGGCGCGCCCAACGCGAATAACCCGGAGCCCGGTTCCGGGAACGACGCGCGGTTTCGGTTGTGACGGGTTACCGCCGAGTCGTGTGACCGGTTCGCCAACGCGTACGCCGCGGCGGGCGTCGGCGGCGCGTTGGACGGGTCCACCGGTACGCCGTCGCGAAATATGTGCGACGCGCATTGCGCCAGCGGTAACAAATCACAAGCAGTCGCACGCGCGTCCCGTGTTCGGTCCAGCGCGATGTCCCTCGCTTTCCCCACTCCAATCGTCGCTCCAACGATCCACAAGTCGGTCATGGAAACCACACCCTCCGTGACCATCCCCGTAGAACTCGAAACAAGCTCCACGACGTGTGCGCACTTGGTGGAGTTCCCTGTGCCCCCGAAAAAGCTGGACAGCGTTGAGCGGCGCCATTCGGCGTCGCGGTCGATTGTCGCGGGCGTCACTTTTAAGTTCGTGGAGTCGTCCGTACCGGAATCAACGCTTGGCGACTTTATCCGTATGTCCGCTAAAACCTGGTCGCGTTTGTCCGCGGGTGTATCGAAATAGTTCTCTCTCGAGTTCCGGACCCGGCACGTGATTCCCTTCAAACTCGCGGAGAAGAGCAAGTATTTGTGCGCCTGCGCGGCGAAAAGACTCAACGCGTGTTTCGCGTCTCCCGGGTCCACGTGAATGGGCGCCAGCGCCGTATCTTTCCGTGTCGCCTTCCCCGACGTGCGCAGCGGGACTCGGAGGTACGTCACTTTTGATGCCACTTGGTCACTGGGCAAACAGTCTGTAGGCGACCACCCACACGTCACGAACGGCGCGAACTGGTCCGCGAATCGTTTGGGAAGCGCGCCGTCGTGGTACGAGAAACTCTTCGCGCTACCGCCTGTTTTGACCTTAGCGGCGCTCTTCTCCGTGGGTTGAGTCGATTGATACATTCCTGCATTCGGTTCCTCCCCCCCGAGCGCCACGCCCGCGGGGTCGAAAACGCAAAGCCGGCCACCTCCAGCGGCAAGCACCACGTCACCGAGGCGCATACACGACCCTAGGCCTTCGCCACTGCGTAACATTTGTTGACGCAGCTTCAGGGGCGGCGCGCAGGATAGCAACCGCGCCAACTCCGCCGGGTCCAAAACGTCCACGCCCGTGACAACCACCTGTGAGTGGGAAAGAAAAGTGTCAGTCTTGAGTCTGCAGGTGTACTGTATTGGGCGATGTATGAACAAACAGTCCCCAGTTTCGGTAAAACAGTGCACTTGTGCCGTGTGCAGCAGTCGCCAGTACGGCAGTAAATGTTACGGAACGTAGTGCACTCGACCAGGGCGTTTAAACGGTGTTTGGATTTGGGAAAGGCCCAACACGTACGCAAAGCGCGGGCCCCTGGTACTGAGACAGCTGCGGTTGCAACAGCGATCGCGTCGGGTAATTGTTTAAATCCAGGGAGATCTCCACGGAGTGCGCACCGATTGTCTCGGCGATGGCGACCAAGTCCCACGCCGCAGCCGCGATTGCGACGTGCGCGGCGTCCGCGTGCGCGTCGGGTGTCGGGTTTTCGCCGTACACGGAATTTTCGGCATTTTCGGTACCACCACCGAAATCGCCCTCAAAACCACCCTTGAGAAACGCGCGCACCGCGGGACCGGACGGACACTGAATTCGGTGCGTGGAGGACTGGTCAACTGCGAATAGCTCGCGTAACGATCGCGCGCCGAGTTTGGACGCGGCGGCTTGTGAAATCGACGCGTGCGTGAACCGAAGCGTCGGTGGGGATTTGGTGATACCAGTACTATCTGCAGTCCCCAAATCCCCAGTCCCGTCGTAGGTACCGGTACTACCTGGGGAGCCTTTCGTGTCCCCAGTGTCGATACGGACGGAATCACCTGTGATATCCCCGTTCAAAAGCCACTCCGCGTCGTTGTGCGTTAGGTCGCGCGCGCAAATCATCATGCCGTCCAGGTCGGGGAGCATGAACGTTCCAGACGCGGCGGCGTGGTTTAGCCGTTTTTTTAGCAGCGCTTGTCGCTCGTCGTCTTGGTTCGAATCATCCAGATCATTGCTGTTCAACGCGTCTGCCGCGGCTTCCGCGAGCGCCACCGCGAGCGCGACTTGTGCGTCGCTTAAAGGTTTTGCCCCAAAGTCACCCGCCAACACACACGCGGCGCGGGCGTAGTCAAACGCGTGGAACTTTTATTGTAAAAGAAAAGTGTCAGTGTTGAGTCTTACTGTATATCGCGATGTATGGACAAACAGTCACCAGCTTCGGTAAAACAGTGCACTTGTGATGTATGTAGTGCACTTCCTTTTAATGAGTAGTGCTCACAGAGACGCGGTAAACAGTGTGTCAGGATTTGGGAAAGCCCCAAGGCCGTACCTTCGGTCTCACCCCGAACGCGGTCAACAAAGCGGTTTGCGTGGAAAGCTCAAAGGGCGTGCACCACAGATACGGCTCAAATGCGCTTCCGTTGACGTCAAACGTCGCGACGTCGGTTGACGCGACGAACCCAAAACCGGTCCACAGCCAGGGCGTGCTTTGCAAAATCACAGATGCGGCGTCGAGTTCGTCGCGCGACGCTCCACCCAAAATTTGGTACGCGCTCGGCAGGGAGTCGTTCAAAGCCTCGGCAATACTTGGTGGGATCGACCCGATACTTTCGGTAGCAAAGCCTTTGCTTTGAAAGGATGTGCCCCACGCATACGTAACCACCGGAAACGCCTTGCCCAGTGCCAAAAGCTGCGCCGCCACCACCGCCACGGCGAGCGTGTCCCACCCGAGCAGGGTGACAAGGGCAGGGTGCAGTGTGAACGCGTTTGCGTCGCCCGCGGTTGAATCCGCGGGGACGGGTTGGTTTGATTGCTCCACGTTTGTTTCGATTTGCGCATCACTCGTTCCAGGGTCTTTGCAAGCGCCTGCGGAAGTAGTGTCCGCTGAAGTATCTTCCCGTGAAGCATCAGAAGAAGTGTGCGCAGAAGTATCTTCAGTACACACATCAGAGGACGACGAGTCCTGTGGAACCGCCGCAACGGTTTCCGCGCTCGGGTGTTTCATTTTCAACACGGCGTCGATATCCAGCACGCGCAAACACGCCGAGCTCGTCCACGCGCGTTCCGGCGGCCTCGTCGCGCGCGGAGGCGCCAACGGGTGTAACGCCGCTCCCATCGGGCCGGTGGGCCAGGGCATACCACCCGTGACCGGCTTTTGCAACGCGGGAACGAAGGAAACGCTGACCAAGGCGCGCCAAAACGAAAGCACACGAGTAGACGTAGTACCAGTACCCTCCTCATCATCACCATCGCCATCTGATTCAATCTCGGGTCCCTCCGGGTCCCTGACGACCGCGTCGTGCGGCGGCAAGGACTCGCCGCGCCCGGAACCGCACGCGAGGTCGTCGAGGTGCGCTAGTAACGCGGCGCCTCGCTTCTTCGCGGCGGCGATTGTGAAACTCGAGTCTCCGTCGGCGTCGGCGTCCAGAAAGCGCGCCGCGCTCTCCACCGCCCGCGCCGCGCAAAGAATGCCTTCCGCGCCTAATTTAGCCCGGACTCCCAGTAACTCAACAAGTGCGCCAATTCGCGTGCCTTCGTGAAACGGCGCTTGCGGGAAGAACGTGTTCGTATCCAACAACTTCGTTGACACCACATTTCTTGGATCGAAAAGGGCACCCGGTTGTTTTAACAAGCCGCTGTTCGTGGGGACGCATTTGTACCTCTTTCCCGCGCGCGTCAGCTGTTTCAAATCCACAGCGCCGCTCCAGGACGACTTCGCGGCCGCGAGCGCGTGTAGCAGGGCATCAAGCACTTGCGGTGCGTATGAGCTGCTCAGTACACCAGAGTCAAGCGCGGGTAACACGTGATTCGCGAGCGTCGTCGCTGCGCTTAGCTTTTTGACGCCGCAGTGTTTTTCCACAACGTCGCAAAGAGTTAAATCGCGAACGTTGAGAAACGGCGAGCCGATGAACGTCAACAGGTTCTGGTGCTTCCAGGTTTTTTCTGGCGGCGGAGGCAGGAAGGGACCTGAAAGTGCTGCTCTTTGTCTGTCGCGTGCATCATTTCCATCAGCGCTCGTGCCATCCAAAGCCACAAAGGCGTTTACAAAAATACCACCCGTCCGTGTCGTCGCGAAGGTTTCAAACAACGGCAACGCCCGTAACAAGTCCAGTCGCGCGCCGGAAACGGTCCCGCCGGGCGCGCCGGACAGGAACCACTTGTTTTGGCAAAGAAAAACCATCAAAGCGTTTCGGGCGGAGCAGGTTTTGGTCGCGGTAGTACCGGTAGTAGTACCAGTAGTACCAGTACCCACCAAGCCCCGGGTCTCCAGATTATGCTCAAACAGTCCAGGCACTAACGACGCCGCGGCGCGCCATTTCAGCTCTGGGATTTCGTGGGTTTCGTACGTAGTGCCGCCGTACAGGGTTTCAAACGCCTTCGTCGCTTTTGGCGAAATCGCCGCAACCGCCACGGCGCTGTCCAGCACCCCCGCCCCGGACGCCGGCCTGGCGTACAAATCGATCGTTCTGTGCGTCGCCGCGATTGCGGTGACAGGGCACTCGTGTAGCACGGTAACTCCCAACGCCTGCAACGCGAACTCGCACAATTCACTCCACCCTTCCCCCCGCACGACCGGGCCGTGCGGCGCCAAGGGGGCTGGGGAGTGGGAAAGAAAAGTGTCAGTCTTTCGTAATGCTCGTAACTTGTATGAGCAAACAGTCTTAGGTTCCGGGCCGAACAGTGTTGGGATTTGGGAAATGCAGCACGTACCGAGCTTCGCGCCGCCCGCCACGGGGAGCAACGGCCACCCTTCGAACAGTGTTAAGTTGGCCGGGCTGGTTTTCAGGAACATGCGCCACAGCTGTTCCAGGGTTGCGTGAGATATACTGTTCGCAGAGGTATCACCTCTGCTGTTCGCTTCGTCATCCACGAAACCGTCCCAAACCACCGCCCTTCCGCACCCCACGACTTTGCCGTCCACCAAAACGCCCCACTCGCTCGGTAACAGGAGCGGGAGAAGGTCCGCGAGCCCCTCGTCATCCACGACCCGGACATTTCCGCAACCACCTGCGGTACTAGTCGCGAGTTTTACAAGGGTAGCATACGTGTCAAGGTGCCCCAACTTTTCGAAAAGCGAAAAATCGAGTATGGAAGTCGTCGCGTCGCCTCGGCAAAACAAGGAAAACTCCGTCGCGTCTTTCGGGACGTACTTGACGTTTCTTTGTCGAGTCGCGACTCCTCGGTTATCCTCAATTTGAAACACCCCAAGTGTGCCGTCCGCGAGCGGTAACAGCGTCAGGTCGTGCAAATCGTGCGCACCGTGCGGATTTCGCATGTCGATGTCACTAAGGCAATAGCTCAGCAACGCCAAGACTTGTTTCCACTCCAGGGCGTTCGTTAGTTCGGAGGGCGTTTTTTGTTTCAGCAAAACGCGCGTCGTTTTCGGCGACGCGACTTGGACGTGCTCCGCGGGCGCGTATGTACGAAAAGCGTTCGCCACACCATCAGGCACGTCTTTGAGTATCATCAAACCGATTTTACCGAAAGCGGAGGCTAAATCCCCACCGGACGAGAACGACTTCATCAACTCCGGCGACGATACATCGGGAAAAACGCCGTGTTTCGGCAAAATCCACTTTTCGGTTTTTTCGGAACCCTTCGTCGGGTCAAGCGCCCGCAGACACGGCGTGTTGACTAACAGCGCGTACAGCGGCGGTAACGCTTGCACCCAAGGCTCGGGGGGACTGCTGTTTTTCAACGCCGCATCATCTGCGCCCGGGAACAAGTCGTAGTACCCACGTTGTTGACCCACGGACGTATCAAAGCCGAAACCGGCCCGCCCCTCCGAAAGCGCGAGTCGTTGCGCCGCGCTCGCGATGAGCGCGGCATACGCCGGCGCCACGGCGTGCCGTAACAGGGTGAGGTTCCTGAGAGATAAAAAATGAAAGTGTCAGTCTCGTATGGGCAATCAGTCGGCGGAACGTGGTAAATGGGAAATACTTACCACAAACCGCGTGTCTCCCCCCCCCCCGAAGTGTCCGTGCCGTGCCACACGTCCCGCCTTACGATAAATAAAAAAGGTGTCAGTCTTGTTTGGGCAAACAGTCTGGTGTTAAAATTTGGGAAACGCGCAACACGTACCGGTTGGAGGAAAGCTCGAAGTATGCGTTTACGTGCACGGGCAGTCCGGTTTTCACGGGAAGGGGAAGAAAGCAAAACGCCCTTCCCTTTGTTTTCGTCGGAGAGACGTCGTCGCGTTCGTCCCTCGGCACCCTCGCCGCCACGCCCACCCAAGGCACCAACCCCCGTTTCCGTCCGGCATCGGAAAGGGACATCTTCTTAGGGTTGCCTCCCGCAATTGCGGTGCTTATCAGCCACCGTTGACGGTCAACAGTTACGTTGTTTGTGTTGACGTTTAGTTCATCACCAGTAGTGCTGTTTGACGCGTTACCAGCCGTGCTGTTTGACACATCACCAGCCGTGCTGTTCAACGCACCACCCCGTGTCCGCACATCAAGATCCATCCACCCGCATGCGTGTGGCAACGCCTCGTCGGTCGCGCGTTGCAGTTTATCAAGGAACGTTTTCCGCGAGTTTGTTTCCCCGTTTACGGTCTCGCCGGCAACCCAGTTCGCGACCGCGGCGCGCGGGTCGGTGTCGTGTTCAAAAGCGGGTATGCAGACTTCGTACAAAAGCGCTGGTTGGATTTCTTGTGACCCAGCAGATTCTTCATCGGAACTCGAAGTCAGTGCAGTGGCAGTCGCGATTTCGTAAACCCCGATTTTCCGGACGTTTTTCAAAAAAAGCAAAGTGCGCGCCGCGCTTTCCTGAAACTTCGCAAACAACTCCCGAACCGACGATACCGGGTAGGTTTCTTGTTTGATTTCGGAAACTCGCGCCGCATCAGCCGTGCGCAACGGGAACCGGAACAGCGTCCCGTGGTACGTGTTCAAAAGGTCGCACCCAAACACGTCTTTGTACCCGGCGAACTGGTCGGGGAACTGCGTGAGGAGGTTGGATTGTTGTTTGGAATACGAGTTCGGGGGTTTTTTTGCAGGCGCCGCGTCGTGAAACTTAATCTTCAGCCCCGGCTTCGCGGCTGACGCGCCCGGTAAGTACGCGGCGTGCGGGTCGAACAACACCAAATAGTCACCGGACACGAACGAGGGCAAATCCGTGAAGTGGTACACCGCGTTGAACCCTAAACCGAACCGCCCAGCGGTGGAAGGGCGGTCGACTTTCGAGTCCTGCCCTATTCGCGCGACGTTGTGGAAATCGGCGTGCGAAAACGTCGCGTCGTTCCACGCCAGCAAAGCGGGGCCTTGCCACGTTTTCATTTTCGGCGAGAGTAACGAATCGGTGCCAAGTTCAGACGCCCCCCGGGTGTCCAGCAAAAGCCGGACCTCGGACGCACCGGCGTCGTCCGCGTTTTGAACAAGCTCGGAAATAACCCCGGGCCCGTCGCTGTACGCGTCGAGGATGTGCCGCAACCGCGTGGTGAGCGGCTCGCTTTGCCCAAACGCAACCAAGTTGGTGCCCAAATTTTGATCAGACCACTCCAACCCGATGTCCTCGGATGACTCCCTTAAAAGCGCTAGTCGTAGGGATTGCACCCCCAAAGCTTCCGCAGTTGAGTGCGGTATCTTGGCGTGTGTCAAACGCACCCCGTCCGGCGACGGGAGCCACGGCGCGTCGTTGAACCGAAGCTCCTTTGATGAAGTCAACACGCCGTTCACGTCGGGAATCGGTAACCCTTTTTCGTTTTCGTCTTTGGTCGTTTCCCGCCAACCCCCGCCCGGGCGGTCCGCGATGGAGCCCAACACCCACAGCGCCATATCCAGCCTGTTTTGGCTCAGCGGGTGGGAATCACCCGCATCTTCCCGTAGCAGCTGTAACAGCTCCACGTAATCATCCGAGCCGAAAAAACTCCTGACGCCCAATTTCGATAGCAGCGGCTTGAACGGTAACAAATCAGCCGGCACCACGTGCAGGTACGGCGACAAATGCAGCGCGCCGGCGAAGGCGACGCGGGTGGCGTCCGCGAACCCCACGCCGACCCACACGAAAGGGGGCTTCGTATTGGTACCGTAAAGAGCCTTCTCGTTAGTCTCAGTGGCAGGTATAGTACCTTCTCCGCCCTGTTTCGTGACGTCCGCTTCGGTAGCGTCGGCGGCTTGTGCGGCATTGGTCTCTTCCGCGCCAAACACATCATCCACCGCCTTTGCAAACGCGTCGGTGTTGATACACGCGGTGAGCGCGGCGTATATCCGCGGCACCGCGGCGGCGAGTGCTCTTCCTATGCTAGCGTTGGGCACGGTTTTGTGCTTCCTACCAAGCGCGGCGAGTTGTTTGCACAGCGTTTCAGGCGTAATCTCGCTTCGCCACCCGAACGCGGAAAACAGCACAGAACTCCGCGGGTCTTCCAACAACACTCGTACCGACGAACTACACAGCCACTGGTCGCCAGGAGGGCGGGAGGTTTTCGGAGACGCGACTGGAGGTAGGAGCGTTGCGTTCTTTTGCGAATCGACATCGACGGAATCATCTTTCGCGACGGCGGTTGGTATGGGTAAACAGTCTGAAGACGACGATACCTCTTCGCCAAAGTCGTCGAACCAAGGTAACCCGGGTTCTGATTCCGGGGCTACTTGCGTCACGGGTACCCACGCGATATCCGAGAGTTGCTCGATGAAGGACTCGTGGCCGAGTTCCTTTGCGTTGAGCTCAACACCGAGTTCTTTTTTAGCATCGTCAACACCTTTTTTGGCCTTGGTGTCCTTTTTCTCGCCGAAGAGGGAGAAAAAGGACGAAGACGAATTCGATTTTTGTTTTTCTTTCCGCGACGCCGACGCCAACTTCGCGCCGTCTGAAGTTTCCAAATACCGAAGCACCGCGAGGCCTTGCTTTCTCGCGGATTCGAACTCTCCATTGATTGACAGCAGTTCCGCGTGCCTCGCCGCATCAAGCACCGCCAATCGCGTAACCCCAGAACGCATGCCCAGTCTGGATAAAGTATTTAGTGTGTGTTCGCTTGAAAAAGCCGAGTCCGGGTCGGAGAAAACTAAATCTCGCGACGCGTCAAGCAGCTCCAGAAGCTCGGGCACCCGCGGGTCGTACAAGGATGTCGGGGTGACTAACTGCCCACTGGCGGTCGGCACGAATTGCGTTTGTGATAGCAAAACAAGCAAATCAGGATCTGCGGCTGATAGGCTGCCTAACCTTTCAAGCGCGGCCAGCATCGCGTTGTCGCGAACCGCCGGTGGCAGTTGGTCGAGTCGCGCCAGGACCCTGTGATTGTGAACGAAAAGTGTCAGTCTTGTATGGGCGATCAGGGAGGCGGAATGTGGTGATTGGGAAATACTTACCTTTGCTTTAAAAAAACACTCGCGCTCATTTTTAAAACGCCCAGGTAGTTTTGCAACACAAACGCTTGCTCCTCGTCGTGCGCTTTAAGAAACAAAGAACACAGCAAGTTGTGGTCGCACTCGTCGGGAGGCAGGTGGAGTGAAGAGATGCCATCCAACGCTGTCAAAGGACCTGGTAGTTGACCACGAGACTCATTGAACTCGTCAGAGCAACTTCGAATCGTCTCGGGATAGGTTTCGAAAATCACAAGCGCTTTGATCGTGGCGACGCGAACCGGCTCGCCGGCGTCGCTGAACCCGCCCAAACGCGCGCGCGCGCCGAACCAGCGCCTTTGCAAAAGAAAAGCGCGCAACGCGGCGGAGGCTTGGCGTGAGAACGGAATGGGTGCGTTGGCACCGTTGGAACGCCTCGCCTGACTCACAGACGCCAACGCGTCAGTGACCCCGGCGCCGGACGCGGTGAACGTTTTATTTTTCGTGGAAGCGTGCGCCAGCGCCGCGCGAGTGAGCTCATCGTGGACACTACTTGAGACGCTCGTTTTTTTCGTCCCGAATCCTTCGCCGTCCTCGTCGTCGCGCGCGTTAGCAACGAGCATGGCGTGTACCCCCGCTTCCCCCAGTGCTGCGACACATTCAAACGAAAGACACGAGCGGAACCCGGTGAGTTCGGTGGGCGCGACGATCGTGGAGCCGACGGGCGCTAATCTTAACTCAGGGTAGGTCTCTTTTTTTAAATCATGAAACCCGTCACAGTTCAATACGGGGAACAAAGGCCACCCCACGAATGGGTCCAGGGTGTCGGGGCTCAGTTCGGTGAGGCGTTTCCACAGAAACACCATTGTATGCACAGAAGGGTGTCCTTCATCCGATTTCTTGCCGTAACCAGAGCGGCACGCGGCGTCTTCCGCAAAAATCAAAGGACGCCACGCCACGCTACGCGCGATTCGCACGGCTCCGGTTTCGATTTCGGCGTCGGCGCTTTTCCAGACGGGCGGTAAAATTTTCGGAAGCAACGTTCTCGCCAACGCGGTCGCGTCGATTCGTTTTAAATTAGTAAACCCCGAATCCGCTAAGGATTCGAAACGGGTCGTGAGCTCGCGCGTGAGTTGAGGCGAGTCATCCGCTCCATCCGCATGCAAAGATGAGTTAACTCCTTGTTCTTGAGTTAACTCGGCGTGGTCCCCTCGGAACACGTCCACGCATAAGTCGCGCGCGTCTCCAAGCAAAAGGCGAAGCTCCTCGGCGGTGGGGACGTATATTTCTTTCTTTCTTTTGTCACCGACTTCAAACAAAGCGCACGTCCCGTCCGCCAACGGCACGAGGGGCACGTCGGCCAGCGACGCGACTGACTCGGGGTCGTCGTCCGCGATGTCGGACAGACAATATTTCAACAAAGTCAGTACCCGCTGGCGAGGTCGTTTCTTCGCTCCGACTTCGCATTTAGTCAAAGAGTTTCGCAGCACCCGCCGCGTGCCACACGGAGAGGTGTACTCCGGCCTGAACGCGCCGTTCGTTGTGTGTTTCAGCAACACCCCAAGAACCCAATGTGGGGCGTCTGGAATTGAAACGCCCTCTTCCACCAAGCTCGTTTTCAAACCGGGATCGCGGTCGACTTCGAAATCGGGAAACGCGGCGCGTCGCGGCGATAGCCACACCCCGCCGTTCACGCGCGAGTGCAACACGGCGACGTCAAGGAGCAGGGCGCACGTGTTTACGGCAACCAGGTCCCACGGTTTGACACACCCACTTTCATCACGTGGAAACAGGTTGTAAAAACTGGCGATGGGCAGTTTTTTGTCACGCACCGCCCCTGAAAGGGTCACCAAAAGCCGCGCGTACGCGGGCGAGACGACCTCGCGCAACAGCGCTTCGTTCCACTCGCTCCGCGCGGCGCCGCCGCCCGACCTTGCGATGGGTAAAACAAAGTGTCAGTCTTAGTTTTGTATGGGCACAGGTAACCACCGTCCCTTCGTCAGGACGAGTATATCGCGATGTATGGACAAACAGTCAGGGCAGAGGTAACCACCGTCCCTTCGTCAGGACGAGTATATCGCGATGTATGGACAACAGTCACCAGCTGAGAGATAAAACAGTGTGCCTGGATTTGGGAAAGGCCCTTTACGTACATATCGCCTCCGTGCCACACGTCCCTCCTGTTGCTGCTGAGCTCGAAAAACCCGTTCACGTGCACCGGCAAACCGGTCTTCACAGGCAGGGGAAGGAAACAAAACGCGCGGCCGGTCGGAGAGGGCGGTTTTTGGAGTGAATCTGAATCTTGTTGCGATACATAAAACAAAGTGTCAGTCTTGAGCCGACTGGGCGCAATGTGCGGGGGATTGGGGTCCGAGTAATCGGGCCGAACAGGGCACTTAGGGTAATCGGGCCTCCACAGTGCGTTTGTGATGTATTCGTAAGAGTTGCCAGCACTGGTACATGTTACGGAACGTAGTGTACAGTGCTGCATACATCACGAGTACTGGCAATGCTACATACATCACGAGTAGTGCACTGAAAGAGGGGCGGTAGAAACAGTGTGTGTCGGATTTGGGAAAGCCCCAAGGCCGTACCTTCCGTTAAATTCGCACCCGGAAGTTCCGCCGCGACCGCGGCCCACGGCACGAGCCTCATGCCGAACCGTTCCCGTCCTTGGGTGACTAGCGGCTGCAGCGAAGTTCCCAGGGCTTGCGAAACCGCGAACTGCCGCGTGGTGTCGCCGTCCGAACCACTCACGCCGCCGCCGTTTCCCTGGCTGAAGAAACAAACCTCGAAGTTTGAGGCCTGCGGCGGGTCGATTGTCGCGTCGGCGCCAACCGACGCGTGCGCCGCGGACGCTCGCGCGAACGCCCCTCTCGCGACCGAAAGTGTAGGGCCCGGATTGGTGATCGCCGAGCTCGCCACAAAGCTCGGCACTGCCGTTCCCTCGTGCCAATGGAGAATCTCCACGCGCGTGACGTTTTTCAGAAACAACAAGTCCAGGGTTTTTTCCTGCGCAAACTTGTTCAGCAAAACCGTAATCGACCCCCCGTCGTAATTCGCGTGGCTCAGTTTGCTCGTTTTCGCTTGCGTTTCCGTTCGCAACGGGAACCGAAACAGCGTCCCTTTGAATTCGGTCACCATGTCACACCCGAACGCGATGAAAGGAACGAACTGATCCGGGTGTTTCCCCAAAACGTCGTTCGTGACGAAGTCTATCTTCTTCCCCGGGTTTTGCGCTTACGATAGGTAAAACAAAGTGTCAGTCTTGAGTGTGGGTGTACTGTATGGGCAAACAGAGCACATGTGATGTATGTGGTAAATGTGTGGGCAGAGTTAATGCGCCCTTCTGGTACGAGTATGGGAACACAGGGAGGCCGGGATTTGGGAAAGCCTGGCCCACACGTACCTGACACGTTTGGCAGGAACGAACAATGCGGGTCGAAAAACACGACGTCGCGGCCGCTCACGAAGCTCGGCAAATCCGTCAAGTGGTACACGGCGTTGAACCCCACCCCGAAGCGTCCGGTTTTGCCAACCTGCGTTTTCTTGAGACTGTCTCCTATCTGGCTTATCGAAACGAAGTCGCTTTCAGTGAACACGGAGTCGTTGAACACGAGCAGGGACGCGCCTTGGAACTGTTTCAGTTTTTCGCAACTCACGCTGCTCGCGCCGTGCGTTCGCAAATCGATACAGAATTTCACGACGGTCGCGCCCGCGTCGTCCTGTCGGCCGTCCGGAGTGGAGGAAGGGAACGTGGTTCGCGCGGTCAGAGAGTGTTGTGAGTGAACAGGGTACGAGGAGAGCTTTACCGGTTTCCCGTATCGTGTTCGAAACACAGGCACAAGGACAAAGGGCATCGCAGATGGATGCCGCGACCCGCAAACATCGGTCGGCACGACCAAGGGAAGAAGCAAGAAAGTTAACACGCAGATCTCAACTCATCCGGAGACACGCACCGCGTTCTGCACCAGCTCCTTTAAAATCGACGTTCCCTCGGGGTAGTTCGCCAGGATTTCGCGTAACCGCGCGGTCAAGTCCACTTTTTGGCCGAAGTCATCCCACACGGCCGTCGTGTCGGTTCCCTCCATCGCGCCCCGTTGGCGCGACGAAGATCTGTGAAGAGACGAGAAAAAGGTCGAACGATTTCCAAATCACGGGCCTGACGAGGATGCACTTTTTCGCGTTTGACTCATCATGTCAGAGACTGGACAGAAGCCGCCGTCATAACAGCCAAGGCGCGCACCACGCGATTCGCGTGTATCTGTCACCTTCGTGAACGTTCCCGGAGACGTATCTGTGCCGCACGTCGTGACACATCCGTGACGCTTCGCACACGCGGTGCCTGGGGAAAACAGTTGGATAACCTTTTGTGACTTTCTGGATATTTATCCTGATGGCCACATCGATGGCGACACCGAATGCTGCATGGGTTGCGATTCCCCGCGCCACCCGATCCACAAATCGCGTGCGCCGCGCTGTGGTGCCCCGCGTGTGTGTCCGCGCCGCCGCGGCGTCTGTTACGTACACCGCGGAGGACCTCGGCCGATCGTTCGTGGAGGTCCCGGGAGATTTGCCGGACGAACCGCAACGAACCCCTCAAGGCACGGGTAACGGCGTGTCCGACGTTCCAATGAATCCCTCGGCAAACACCACAAAAACCAAGGACGCCATCACGCCCCCAGCTGTCGACCTACCTGTGACTGAGCCAGAGCCAATTGAAGAATCCGTGGTTCTGCAGGACGGCGCACGCGCCGCGAGCGCGCCATGGGTTCCATTTTCGCCAGCCGGGTCGGTTTGTTTCGAGGTGGTTTTGGATTTGACAGACGGGTTCGAATCGGCGGGGGTGAGTTTCGAACCCGGACCTGATGGCCGGCCGAAAGTGAAAAGCGTGCCACACAACGGGCACGCGCACGGCGAGCTCATGCCCGGTGACGTGCTTCTTGAAACCACCGCGGTGGTGATGGTCGCGGATACGACCGGCGCGTCGAAACACGGCGTGGCGACAAAAACGTACGCGGCGCGTTTCCCAAATCCCGACACACCGTGGAGGCCCGATTACGGGTGACTGAATGCTCATACACATCCCGAAATGCACTACATACATCACAACTAGACTGTTTGCCCATACATTAAGACTCAAGACTGACACTTTTCCTCAACAATCACAGGTGGAGGGACACCAAGGATATGAACTTTGCCGAGTGCATGGCGGAGATTCGCGGAAACTCGAGACTGTTTTTCAGTACCCTCAAAAAAGAAAACAGAAACACGGAAGAAACCTCGAGCTCCGAGCTTCGCATGCGTTTGTGTAGGGACTACACCGCGAGTAACGCGATTCCCATGCGGGGGCACGAGTCGTTTGACGTGGCGCGGTCGGCGGAAAACGGCGGTCAAAATATACGCGACGAGTGGAACGAAGAATCCGTCTCGAGTTCGCGTCGTTGGGCGGCGCGGGAAGCGCAAGGGGACGGACGGTTTTGACCTCTCGGGATTGTGGACGTATCCGTGATTCCTGAAAATACACCCACCACTCAGTCTCTGGCTAGTTTTGCAACCGCTCGGGAAGCGCCTCCCTCTCCATCGCGCTTTTGTTTTTTTCGTACCGCTCGTCGAAAAGCCCGAGCGCGAACTTGTGCAGTCTGTCGTCCAGAAAGTTCAGGTCCCGAATGTGGTCCGTTAACTGACCAGAAATCTGACCGCGGTCATCCTTCACGAACGGCTCGAACTCACCCAACACGTGCTTGTGCAGTGACTGAAACGCTTTCGACTTCAACCGTCTGTACTTGTTCCGTTGCGCGCGCTCGCACGTCCGAAACGCCTGGCCTAGTGGCACGAAAGTAGGATCGAGACCCAACTTGTAAACCTCGACA
>Ga0222630_1000710_pt1 | contig 16584 bp, 14 predicted proteins | sample AntAcemetagenom3_FD_179842 | JGI IMG/M metagenome (GOLD analysis project Ga0222630, IMG submission 179842) | Saline water microbial communities from Ace Lake, Antarctica - #3 | ecosystem: Environmental > Aquatic > Non-marine Saline and Alkaline > Saline | place: Antarctica: Ace Lake | collected...
CAGATCACGCCGCGAGCTGTCGCCGCGCAGTGAGCCCCTCACCCTCGCGTCGTTTTACGCGTCGCGACTCGGAGTTGCTGCACCGCGTCGTCTCGCCACGCCGAGGTCACGCCGAGGTCTCCCTCAAACGGCTCGCACCGCGCGTCTGTGAGACAGGCACCGCTCGCGCACGCGCGAATTAACCCTAGCGCTCGCGAGTGATCGGTGCCTCCCGCGGGTCCACGCGAAGTCGTCGTCACCATGGTGCGCGTCACGCACGGCAAGTTCACCAAAGCCGTGTCCAAGAAGATGCGGCCCGCGGAGGAGTTGGAGGAAGATGACGACGTTTCCGGGTCGGACGCGGAGGCGGAGTACAAGGATTCGGACGCGGAGGTTTCAGGGAGCGATGATGACGACGAGAATAGCGACGACGAGAACAGCGACGACGACGAAGGGCCTGACAAAGACGGTGGCGCCACTAAGCCAGACAAACAAGTCAAGAAGTCACGAAAGCGCAACCAGTTCGTGGACGACGTCGCGGACGAGGACGAGGATGAGGAGGCGTCCGAAGATGAAGCCCCTGCGAAGAAAAAGTCCAAAAAACACCCCGCCGGGTCCAAAAAAAGCGACGCCAAGCGCAACCAGTTCGTCGACGACATCGCGGAGGTGGAGGATGACGACGAGGTTTCGGACGACGACGAGGGCGAGGACGGTGAGGGCGAGGAGCTGGATGACGGGGAACGCGAGGCGGTTGAGTTGGAAGGTACGGCCTTTCCCGACCCGAATCCCGCCCCTTCCATGTTTACCGCCCCTCGTGGAGTGCGCCGCGCCGGTAACACTTACTGGCGTACTGGCAACTGATACACACGGCACATACGCACTGTTCGGCCCGAATCCCGCCGACTGTTTACTCATACAAGTTACGGGAAGACTGACGCTTTGTTTTACCCGTCTCAGCGCAACAACGCATCCACGCGCGGTACCAGAACATGGAGAACATGGAGCGGCTGGAGAACGAGGAGGAGATGGAGAAGCGGTTGAAGGAGCGGTACGCGGCGCACCGTGAGCGGTACGACGGGGACGGCGTGGCGGATGCGGTTGATCAACAGGCCCTGCACCCAACCGTAAGAGACCCGAAACTCTGGATGGTCGTGGTGAAGCAAGGCAAGGAAAGGGAAACCGTGGTGTGTTTAATGCAAAAGGCGATCAACATGCACAAGCTCGGGAAAGGCGCCATGGCTATCATGTCCGCGGTGGCCCAGGACCACCTGAAATCGTACATCTACGTCGAAGCGGAACGGGAGGACTACGTCAAGAAAGCCCTGGCTGGGATGCGGCACGTGTACCACATGAGGCCGATTAAGTTGGTGCCTATTAAAGAGATGGTGGATTCGGTGACGGTGACGAAAAAAAAGATCGCCAACGTGGTGATCGGGAGCTGGGTGCGCATGCGCGGCGGGGTGTACAAAGGTGACCTGGCGCGGGTCGTCGATGCTAACTACGCGGATAACCAGTGTACCGTTAAGTTAGTCCCTAGGTTCGACTACGCGCACATGCAAGCCAAGGAGGAGGGTTTGGCGAGCGGCCGCGCGAAGAAAGAAGGTGCGGGGCTTTCCCAATCACCACACACCGCCTTCACGATTGCCCATACTCGTCATGCTTAGGGGCTGTTATTACCCTGACTGTTTACGCACACACATCACGACCGACTGACACTTTCGGCGTTAATCGTACCAGGCAACGCGCGACCGCCCGCGCGGCTTTTCACGGAAGCGGAGGCGCGGAAACACAACCTCACGTTCGAGCGCGGCAGACAGGACAGGCGCATGGGCGACGTGGTTGATGTGCTTTGCGGCGCGCACAAACTCAAAGACGGGTATCACGTGAAAACAATTTCGTTCGTGTCCTGCAAACTAGCGGACGCCCCGGCCCTGGACGAGCTACAGCGGTACGCCGCCGGCGAGGAAGCCACGGAGGCGGCGGCGGCTGGTGGGGGCAACCAGTCTGGAAACAAATCGAGCGCGGAGGCGAACCTCGAAGCTTTGGCGGCATCCCTGGGCGACGGCGCGGGCGGCGCCCGTGATCAGAACTTCCGACCGGGTGACCAGGTTGTCATCGTGCAAGGCGACTTGAAGAACCTCGCCGGGGTTGTGGAGCGCGTCAACGCGGACGGGTCGGTGCGGATAATGCCGCAGCACGAGATGCTTAACGAAGCCCTGGATATCGACAAGGACCACTTGAGGAAGTCGTTCGGGCTGGGCAGCCACGTGCGTTGCGTTTACGGACGGCACGAGGGCGAAGCAGGCCTCGTGGTGAAGGTGGAGGGCGAAGTCGCCACCGTGTTCAGCGACTTGAACAAGGAAGAGTTTGTGGTGTTTTCGCACCACCTCGCGGATTCCACGGAAGCGGCGCGGAAGGTTGAGTCGCTGGGCGAGTACGGCACGCACGACCTCGTGATGCTGGAGGACGGCTCGGTTGGAATGGTGGTCCGGGTAGAGAAAGACGTCGCGGTGCTGATGATGCAATCATCCTCCGCGGACCGGCCGGACGTCCGGCCGGTGCGGGAAACCGACATGCGCCGGAAAGTCAACACGCGCAACCTCAGCGCGGTGGACGGATCGATGGAAACCGTGGAGATCGGGTCGATGTGCCGGGTACACGACGGCCCAGGGAAGGGCCTGACGATCACCGTGGTACACATCTGGAAGGGCGTGGTGTGGGGCAAGGCGAGGGACATTGCGGAGCACGGAGGTATCGTCGTGGTGCGCGCGCGGGAAACCAGGGTGCACGGGGGGCAGCGCCGAGACGGGGGCGGCGCGCAGTTCGGGCAAGTGCCGCAATCGCCCGGGAGCGCTTTGCTCCGGTCGCCCGCGCGACACGGGTTGGACGGCGAGCGGGCCGGCGCCGGAGGGTCGGGTCCCGGGGGCCCTCCCGCCTCCCGAACCGGGTCCTTCGGCGGAGGCAGAGTGGGGCGCAGGGACAACGAGTTAATAGGCACGGTGGCGAAGGTCGGGGCGGGGGTTTACAAGGGGTACCGCGGGAAAATCGTGGACGCCACGGAAACCACGGTGCGCGTGGAGCTGGAAGCGCAGTCACGGACGGTCACGGTGCAGCGGTCGCAGCTCGTTGGCGCGGGCGGTTCGGGAGTTAATCACGGGGGGTACAACCCGGCGGACTCGGTGGGAATCGGGAGCGGCGCGGGCGCGGGCGGGTCGTCCTACGAGTCGTACCAAGGCGGGTCGTTGTCTTCGCAGCCGGGCTCGCTCGGTTCCAGGACCCCCATGCACTACGGCGCCGGGTCCGCGACGCCGATGCGCGACGACGGCGCCGGCGGGCGGACGCCCCTGCACGCCAGCGCGTGGAACCCCACCACGCCCGCGTACGAGACAGGCAATCAGTGGAGCGACCGTACCACACCCGCTGATGGTGGTGGTGCTGGTTCTGGAACTCCGGTTCAGCCCGGGTACACCGGCACGCCGGTTGGCGGCGCGCCGAACACGCCTGGCGCGGCGTATGGCGGTTTCTCTGGCGGCGACGACGCCGCGATCCCGGACGCCGACTACCGCGGCCCGTTCGTCACGAACGCGGTTGTCGTGCTTAGTGACGGCCGGCACGGGGTTTTGCGACGCAGAGACACGGCCGACACCGGCTCTGTTGTGTTGGGAGTCGTGAAAACCCTGGCGAACGGCGACCAGCGGTTGGACTCGCTTGAGCAAGCATCGGAGGTGACCGTTTCGCTCGCCTCGCTTGTTTTAGCCAAGCCGCAGAAAAAAGACAAAGTGCGAGTCGTGTCTGGTACCGAAAACTTCGGCGCCACCGCCGAGCTCATCGGCGTGGACGGCCTCGACGGGGTGATCAAGCTGGACACCACCAAGGACATCTCCATTCACGAAATCAAGGCGCTCGCCAGGATCTGGGTCGGGTAGACGGGGCGGGGTTCTTGGGGTTCGGACCTTTTCGGGACCTTTTTGTGATAAAATCTACCAAGGTGCACTGAGAGTCCTTAGTCTACTAAGTCCTTACCAAGTCCTGACTACCTAAACTCCTGACTGACTCACGTACCAGCTTTGCGTCGAGCTGCGGCTACTGGTACCTCTCCAGCTTACAAATCAGCGGACCGTGTTCAGCTTACAGATGTCTTCGTACTCGAACCTGCGCGTGGCGTTTTCTGCTGTTCCCCCCGAATCGAGCGTCACGACGGCTACAAAGTTGTCCAGGTCGAGCTTCTTCAGCACACCGGTCATTCCCCGCAGCGCGCCTTTCACCACCACCACGTGCCCGCCCACTTTCGGTAACACCGTCTGCAAATCGTTCTGGTCGATTTTTATCACCGTCTCGCCATTGTCGAGTAAAGCGACCTCGCCCGCGAAACCGCCGTCGCGCAGTTTACGCACGACGGCTTTTTTTTTCCACAACAAAGGCCGGTCCCGGAGCGCTTTGCTCACGATTTTCACCACGATGTTCGTTACGAGCCATGGCGAGTCGTCGTCGGTGGCTTTTTGTGACGCTATTTTGCTTCCAGGGGCGTTACTTTGCGCGTGTTCCTTTTGAACGCGTCGCTCCGCTTCGACGCCTCGGCGCATGATTTCTTCAATCGCGCTTGCTGGCTTTTTCGTTTTTTCGGTTCCATTTCCCGTCGACGTCTCGTCATCATCCTCCCCGAACGCGTTCGCGACAGGTACGCCCGCAGTGGGTTTCCCTCGTTTAGCAGCGTTGCCACCAAACCCGAAACTGGCTTTTCCATCATCCGCCGATCGTGTAAGTTCCGTTGCCGCGGCGGCGGTTCGAGCGCTCGCGTCGACCGACGTGTTCGCTCGTTGTATTTGCTCCTCGATCAACCGCGCGTCCCTCACCGTGGCGTCCTCCGCCGCGCGTACTTTCCGCTTGTGGCTTTGCTGCCGCATCGCCTCCTCGCGGTCCTCAGGGACGTACGTAAGGAACCATCCTTTCGGGGTTTCGTCGATGCTCGCTATGCCGGCGCGGCCCAAGTATTTAATAAACTCCGTCAACGACGTCCACTTCGTGCTGTTCATGTGCGTGTGTGTTTTGTTGCTGATGAACTCGTTGTACACCACGGACGCGGAGACTCTTGAATTCCGGTGCGAAACGGCCATCAAGCTTAAGAACTCCTTCAGGAACTCCTCGGAGAACCCATCAATGAACCGCCCCTGGTTCGCCCCGAACAACTCCATCTGCCGCAAGTGCGCCTCCGAAGTGGTGTGGCACTTGAACCCATTCTGATCGCGGCACTGCTTCGCACAAACCTGGCAAAAGAAACGGAGCTTCTGTAACCCCTTTGACTTGGACGCGTTGGCGATGCCTTTGGGGGATAAAAAGTCGTTCTTACCCATCGAGGTCGAGGTGCCCCCCCCGGGCGCGGACGATGGAAGACGCGAGCCGTTGTGAAAAAAATTGAAGAATATGGGAAGGTCCGACTTTTTCTGTTCGGCTGTCGAAATATTAACCAGCCACTGAAAATTCCACCCGACGACGTCTCGGGTGCGCCCGTACTACTAAGAAGTAAATAGATAACACTGCTGTGCACTACAGCGTCACGCCTCGTCCGTAAACACCGGCTCTGCCCACCCGAACGGTCGTTTCTGTAACACCGTGAACGCGTTTTGGTACCGCTTGTGCGGCTCGAGGAAAGAAACGTGATGCACCTCATCCGTTGGTTTGGCTTTTTTGATTGATTGTGTCGCCGCGTCCCGTTTTCGTTTCTTCGCGTCGCCGCGGTTACTCTCGGACTGTTTGCCAGTGATCACAACAGTTTGGTTTAGCCACCGAAAATCGCCACAGCGCACGCGTTCCAGCCAAGCTCTAGTCGCCTTGTTGGTGACCGTGCTGTGCACCACGACGAGCCCGCCGGGCGCAACGGACGGCCAGTACGTTTCCAAAAACTCGTCAAGACGGTCGCCGACGCCGAAGTCGATCCACAACATTTCCACGCCGCCGTGCGTATCGCCGTGCTTTGGGGCACACGTTGGTGGCACGCCCTGCCACGCGTCTCCGTCGTACATTCGCAAGTTCCCATCAATGCCCAGCCTCTTAGCTACCTTGCCAACCTCCTGTGCGGTGCAGAACGGGTGCGACAGGTCGTCCACGCAGTGCAACAACGATTGCGTTTTCACGAGCCGCGCCGCGCCGCGCGGATCGAACCACATCACGTCCGGGGGCATGCCTCGCATCGCTGCCTGGCCACCGCGTGCGTCGTCCGCACCCCGTGTCACGTGTTTCGTGTCATCCAGAAACCGCATCTCCGCGTCGTTGTCGAAAAGCGCTTGGCACCTGATCGAAATAAAATAAATGTCAGTCGTGTATGGGCAATCAGTCAGTGGAATGTGGTAAATGGGAAATACTTACAAAAAAAGCGACGTGTACCCGGCGCCGATTTCCAAAACGACTGGCGATGAATAAAACAAAGGGTCAGTCTTGAGTGTGCGAGTAGCCCGTATGGGGAAACAGTGCACTTGTGCTATATTCGTAAGAGTTACCAGTACTGGTAAGTGTTACTAGTACTAGCAACTGCTATATACATCGCGAGTAGTGCACTCAGAGAGGCGCAGTAAACAGTCGTGTTTGATTTGGGAAACGCAACGCGTACCTTTGGGTTTCACGAAACGGCACAGCGAGTACAACGCGGGTCCTAAATTCTCCGCGCCCATGTGCGGGTCGTGCGCTTTCGATACAGTTGCTAGCCATTGTTTGTCGAACAAAGCGCCCCTCGTTCCGGGCGGGGGGGCGTTCAGCACAGATAAAGCGGCGCACGCCGTGGCGGTCATCGGCGGCGCAGGTCGGGGTTGCGGTTTTGAATCGTCGGATGACGATATTTCGTCGTCGCTTTCTTCGTCGCTTTCGTCGATGCTTTCGTCTTCGTCGTCTCTGCCTTTATCGTCGTCCTCGTCGTCGTCGCTTTCGTCGCTTTCGTCGCTCTCTTTATTCCCCACGGAATCGTCCTCGCCGTCGTCGTCATCAGACTCCACATCTTCGTAACACTCACCGTCCGCGCACGCGATGTTTACCAACTCGCAAAACACGGTTCGTTTGGACCGAGAGTCCAACCCGAGCTCGCGTTTCATGATGGCTTCGGAAGCAGCCGCGGCGTAGATGTGCGAGCCCGAGAGTTTTCCGTTATTTTTAGCAACGAACCGTACGGTGTTCACCCCGATTGCAAGTGGCATTGCGTCCAAAAAACCCACCGCAGACGCGTGGTCCATCTCGAGGAACCTCTTCCCATTTTTCGACGTCACTTCGTGCGATGTGCGAAAACGACGTGGGACCTTCTTTCGGCGCTCCTTCACTCGGCTCAGTACGCGGGCCCGTATATCTCCCACTATATCCTCCACCACCTCGTTATATGTCCTCGTTTGGCCGCGCCTCTCAAACTTCATTCTCGCCGCGCGGACGCGTGGAAGGGACAGACCGCGAGGGCGGTGTGGACGAGAGATGGGAACAACGTTCAGTTTTTGGGCGCAATCGGGTTTTGTTTTCGTGTGCAGCAGGACGGACTGTAAAAATAAATTAGTTACAAAGCCGTTCTGCCTACTTCGGCGCCCCCAGCAGCTCCGCGCACCCCCCTTTGGACAGCATGCACCCCATGTACGTTTCCCTTTGGAACTTCACAAGAGGCCCGACGATTGGTGCTTGTTCCCAGATTTTACCGTCGGGAAGGTAATCGCGGTGGTACGTCACTAATTCCTCCGCGGGCGCATCCCCGGAAGTAGTCCCCAAATCCCCATCTCCGCCCTCGGCAAACTTCAAAACCGAAATCCCCGGCATATCCACCAAACTGCCCGTCCCCAGGTCCATGTCGAGCGACCATTGCGCGACGTATGTCCCGAGGGCACAGGTCTCGTCAGTAACAGTGAGCCACTGGTTGGAAAACGCAAACTGGTTGGTTAAGTAGGTGGCCATGTTTTTTTTCCCAAACACTTTCGTCAACCCGGGGCCGTCCACGTATTGGACGTTCGTGGAGTAATGACTCAAGCAGTTCTGTCGCCAGTTATCCTGGTTACACGTCAGTATCTCCCGGGCGACCTTGGTTCGATTCTCGCTGAAATCACCGCACGTCGCGCCACTCGGCGCGCCCGTGCCGTGCGCGCGCGCGGCGCTTGCAGAGCGAGACGGCCCATCGCTCATTCCCATTCCCAAACCCAGCCACACCACCACGCTGGCACACACACCAAGGGCGAGGTTCCGCGCCCACGGTGAACCGGGGTCGGTGCTCGCCGCACTGGTGCTTGCGTGACTTGAAGTGTCCACGCGAGTCGCTTTGGGGAATGATTCGGTTTCGGTAACGGGGGCGGACGACGTCGCATCCGCAACATCCTCGGTCGTCACCTGTTGTGGGTCACGCAGCGCAGGTGTGACGCCTTCCTCGACGCCCCGGTCAACCGCTTTCAACGGGAACGGCCGAGACCGATGGCCTCGGTGAACGCCTCGGTGCGTCGGTACCGACCCACCGCGATGCACGAAACGACACCGCGCAGGCGCGCTCGCCACGTGCGCGCGCATCCGTGGAGTGACAGAGTGCTCGCAAGTGCCCAAAAACCCGGCCGCGGAGCAGCCTGCTCTGCGGGACAGGTGTACAGGGGTGATTTCGGGGGTGCATCGTGTTTGTTTCCTCACCCGGTGTCAGACTTATTGCCCATTGCACGTTATCTGCTCTGCACATGCATCGTCATCATCTGCCACCAATCACGCGTGGAGATCTCCTCGCTAGATTTTCTCGCCTCGCGAGATTGCGCGCTTCATCATCAACCTCCCGACACCCACGTCGGGCCCCACCGCCCGTCCCTCGTCACAACCGGGTACGCGCGCGTCACCGCACCTCGCCACTCCCCCCCAACACGATGTCGGCGTTCGCTCTCGGCGCGAACGCGCTGCACGGCGCCGCGGTGGCCTTGGGAAGGTCCAACGCGGTGAAAACTAGAGGCGTGGGGTACGGCCGCGCGATCCGACGCGTCGTGGTGGTCCCCACCCGGTGCGCGGCGACCGAAACCGTGGAGAAGATCGAGATCAAGCTCCCTCCCAATGACGGCAAGGTCCGCGTGCGTTTCGCCCCGTCCCCTACGGGTAACCTTCACGTCGGGGGCGCGCGGACCGCGCTGTTCAACTGGTTGTACGCCAGGAATCTCGGCGGGACGTTCGTGTTGCGGGTGGAGGACACGGACCAGGCGCGGTCGACGCGCGAATCGGAGGACGCCATGGTCCGGGATTTGAAGTGGATGGGTCTTGACTGGGACGAAGGCCCGGACTGCGGGGGGCCGTACGGGCCGTACCGCCAATCGGAAAGGGAGGCGATTTACAAGCAGCTCGCGCTTCAGCTCGTCGCTGATGGGCACGCGTACCCGTGCTTCTGCACGGACAAGGAGTTAACAGTGATGAAGGAAGAGCTGGAAGCGAAGAAGCTCCCTCCGAAGTACATGGGTAAGTGGAGCACCGCATCCAAGGAAGAAGTGGACGCGGAACTCGCGAAAGGCACGCCGCACACGTTTCGATTCAGGTACGTGTTGGGGCTTTCCCAAATCCAGACACTGTTTGATGTGCCTGGTTGAGTGCACTACTAGTAGCATTTACCAGTGCTGGCAACTGTTACATACATCACAAGTAGACTGTTCGGCCCGATGACTCTGACTGTTCGGCCCGAATCCCAAGACTGTTTACTCACACAAGTCACGGCAAGACTGACCCTTTCGTTTTACGCTCTCAGGGTTCCGGTTGGCGAGCGCGTGGAGATCGACGACATGATCCGGGGGAAGGTTGGTTGGGACACGGACACCTTGGGTGATTTCGTGTTGTTGCGGTCGAGTGGGTTACCCGTGTACAACTTCTGCGTCGCCGTGGACGACGCCACGATGGGCATCACGCACGTTTTACGGGCGGAGGAGCACTTGCCGAACACGCTGCGACAAGCGCTGGTGTACGACGCGCTGAACTTCCCGCGGCCGAAGTTTGGACACATGAGTTTGATCCTCGCGCCCGACCGGTCAAAGCTCTCAAAGCGACACGGCGCCACGAGTGTTGGGCAGTTCAAAGACCAGGGTTATTTGAAACAAACCATGATCAACTACCTGTCGCAGCTCGGGTGGAACGACGGGACGGAACAAGAAATTTACGACACAACCGAGCTTATCAAGCTGTTCGGCGTGGACCGTATTAACAAATCCCCCGCCGTGTTCGACACGCAAAAGCTGAACTGGATGAACGGGCAGCACATTCGTTTGATGCCTGAGTCTGACCAGATCGAGATGATCGGCGCCGCGCTCGTGACCGCCGGGCTCGCGAGCGACACGGCGTCGCCATACGTGAAGAAAGCCGTCGCGCTGTGCGCCAACGGCATCGAGCTCGTCCAAGACGCGACGAAAGAAGTGAGCGCTATTTTGGAGTACCCGCTTGAGGCGAACCTTGCAGATGCGAAAATGATGAAGATTTTCGAAGACGACTTCGGGGACATCGTCGACGCCGTCGTGGCTGGGTTCGAATCAGGCGAGCTCGTGAAAAGCATTGAAACCGGGGAGTTCAAAGCCTTCGTCAACGCGGTTGGCAAAAAGCTGGACAGGAAGGGGAAAAGGCTGTTCATGCCGTTTCGCGTGGCGCTGACGGGACGGATGCAAGGGCCCGAGGTTGGGGACGTCCTGAGTTTGCTGGTCGCGGAGGGCGCGCCGGAAACCACGGTGTCCCTGGAGAAGCGCGTGGAAACCCTCAAGGCGGCGAGCGCGGCGTGGGCCAAGTAACGGGTTTTTTGTTACAGTACGTCTTTGGAGATATTTTCTTCTGAGACTTCGCCGCAAAAGCGCCTTTCTTTGTACATCGTACGCTCGTCTCGGTCCGAACCGCGGACTGCGGCCACATTACTTGTCCGCATCCTTCACCGCTTCCTTCACGGCTTCCTTGAACGTTTTCTTCGCCTCCTCGGCGGCGGGCGCGTCAGCCTTGTCCACCGCCGCCGCCGCCGCGGTTTTCGCGCTCCGCGCAGCGTCAGCCTTGGCCGCCGCGCTCGCCTCCGCCGATTTCTCCGCGCTCGCCGCCAGTTTCTTGGACGCGTCGCTCACCGCGGCGCCCGTAACGGACGCGACCTTCTTGAGGTTGATTCCCGTCTCGTTGTCGATCATGGTCAGCGTTTTGTCCAGCTCGCCGCGAGACTCGGGGTTGAAGAACCAGTTGTACGTGAAGTACGCCGAGTACCTGTGGTTGTTACACGAAAGTGGTTAACGTGTTGTATGGGAAAACAGGGAGGCCGGGATTTGGTGAAGGCCCAATAAAGGTGACATTTAAGCAAAAAGAAAGCCGATCGCAAATCAGTGTTGAAAGGTATTTTTCATCGCCAAGTTGACGCCGTTGAAAGGGGACTGACACTTTTCATACGTACCCGATGCCGATCACCTCCAGCGCCGATTCCGTCGCCGCGGGGAGCGCCGCCAGGGTCAACAAGAAGGTCCCCGCGAAAATGCTCGCCACCCCGACCGTGCCGATCGTGGCCTTGTCATAAACAGCGGGCTTGACCGTCTTCATCGGCGTCGGGCGCGTGGAAATCACCGCCGCGGGCTTCTTGTTGACGTTGACGGTTTTGAACGTGGTGGGCTTTGATTTCCGAACCGTGCCCGCGGTTTTGGTGATGGTGTAGTTGCCCGTTCCAGCCTTCTTGGGTGCCAAAGGTTTCTTCGCCGCGGGCTTGGGCTTCGTCGAAGAAGGGCTTCCGCCGAACGAAAACGCGGACGGCTTCTTCGCGGTGCTTCCGCCGAACGAAAACGCGGACTTCTTCGCGGCGGGCTTCGCGACAACCTTCTTCGCGACGACCTTCTTCGCAACCGGCTTGGGCTTGGGCTTGCTCACCATGGACTTGACCGCGGCTTTTTTGGGCGCCGCCGCGGTTTTCTTGCCGAACAAAGACACCGCGGCTACGGGCTGTTTTGGTTGGGTTTGAGGTAGGAGGCGGGGGGTCAGCAATTGATCGGCTGCGGAGAGAAACTTTCGATAGGAGATATTTCGGGACGACGCGATGCTGGTTTCGAACGCATCTCGGGTCAGCGTTCGTCCGCGTCCCCACGGTGTGACACCGTGTTCGCAATCGCCTGAAGTTCAAACACGACGACGACGCAATTTCGTGGTCGATACCGGCCGTGCGCTGTGACCGCCTCGGTGTCGCGTCCCGCGAAACGCGTGCCGCGCACCACACCGCGCGTGTCAAACGCATTTGGCAAATTTGTGTCGTGATGAATTGTCCGCAATCGGCAGGTGCGTGATCGGTGATGTGTTCGTACCTTGGCGGCACGCACGGTGGTTCTCGAGGCGAACATCGCGGAAGTCGGCGCGACGGCGGCGCGGAAGGAGAGGGATGCGGCCATGGTGTCGGTGGTGGCACGCGAGCGACGTGTGTGTGGCTGGCCCAGCCGCGCGTGGTTTCCTTCGCGGCGAATCGCCGCGCACGCCTCACCGAAACGGCAGGTTGTTATTGGCGGAGGGAGGATCCACCTGGAAACGAAAGGCGATTTTGAAGTGTGCTTGCCGAGAAAAGCGGTTTTTGGGCTTGATCGTACCCCTTCACCGAAATTAGCCGTTCAGGCCGTCGCGAAACCGCGGATTCACCAACCCTCTGTGAAACCAACGCGGCTCTCTCCCAACCGCCACACCCACGACGCACCGGCCTTTTCCCGCGCGCGCCCCATCTCCCCACGATGGCGAAGAAGAACATGAAGTCCAAAACCAAGGCCAAGGCGGCGGCGCCGGTGCGTACGGAGAGACGACTCGCATCGCCATCGCATTTGAATGCCCGTTTTTAATTTGGTGTTTATGGATTCCGACGCGGCGCGCGAATGCGGTACCGATTGAACGACCCCGGTGGTACCGCGCGTCGTACGATGCGGGTCACGTGCACGCGCCGTGGATTGAACCTCCGCGCACGCCACACCGCTTCTCACCGCCAACCACCCCCGTTCCTCACCCCCGCGTGTCCCCTCGAACCGTCGATGCGTCGTACTCACAATTCCTCGCCGCCTCATTCTTCAAATCTGTCCGCCGCTCCGACGAATTTCCACAGGCCAAGCCCAACAACAAGAAGGCCAAGTCTTCGTCAACCACCCCCCGCAAAGCGTCATCCGCGTGGACCGAGGTGGAGACCTCCGCGCTCGCCGCGGGCGTCGCGAAGCACGGCGCCGGTACGTACCGCCTGACGGGGGCCGTACCTCCCATGGCCACGACGCCAATCCTGAATAGTGTCCTGAAATATTTCAAAGAGTTTTGAAACCTGCGAAACGCGTGCGTTCGCGAAAACTGACATCAGTTTCCCTCGTCTCGCCTCACACCGTCCAGGCGCTTGGGCCAAGATCCTCGCGGACAGTGAGTTCAAGCTGAAGCTCGGGAACCGGTCGAACAAGGACTTGAGTGACAAGTTTCGGGGCAGCGCAGGCGGCGCGAAGTCGCCCGCGAAAACGCCGTCGGCCACAAAGACGCCGGTGAAGTCGAAGACGCCGACAAAGACGACCGCGGCGGTGGTGGTCGCCGCGCCCGCCGCGCCCACGCCCACGCGCGCTTCCACCAGGGCGACGCCCAGTAAGGGCCCTGCTGCGAAGCCCAAGACGCCGGGCGCGAAGAAGACGCCCCCGTCCAAGAAATCGGTCACCCCGGGGAAGAGCACGCCGAAAACCAAAGCGGTGGCGGCGAGAGGCGGCGTGGCGAAGAAAACGCCGGTCAAATCGCCGACGCGCGTTTCGCCCGTCCCGAAGACCAAGAAGGTTGAGGAAAAGGCTGGACTGTTTGGTTTTTGCGCTATTATGTGATGCGTGTTCGGTGCGAAAACTGGGGAGGGGCACAAAGGAAGGCCACGCGATGGGGTCACTAAAAAAAGTCGGTTTTGGAGAACGAGATGAACGGAGGTTTGTTAAATATAGCGCCCGAGGGAAGGGCACGCCGCGGAAGCGCGTTTGGTAATTTATGACGATGATTATGCGCCCGTCGTTTCCGTGGAGTAATCGTAACAACCACACAGTGTTCCCCTGGTTCGCCACTGGACGTATTTGCGACAAAAGAACTGTTACAAATTGCATCTCGTCCTCTTTAATCGTCTCGCTAGTATTTCTTTTTTCCTCCCCCATCGCGTTTACGCGTAGTTCATTTTCGTGTTCGCGAGTAACGCACACGCAGCCATTGAATTCAAACTCCCGAACATTGTTGCTTCAGCATCGATCGAAATAGCTCCTTGTGCAAGAATCTTGCCATGAAACACACTCGCGGCTCCCGCTTTAGCCGCGGCGTTTACGACCCAGTGAATGTTGGACGATAAGGCGCCGCCTTCTAAAAATATCTTCCCGTTAAACGAAAGCGCGCCGGTGACTCGGATAACCCACGTATCAGCTGACGTTCCTCTAAACGTCAAGTCACCTTCGTAAGCCAACGCGGGAATACTGTAATACTCACCAGGTAAAAGTACACGGTCCTTAACCGATGACGTGAACGGCTCGCCGCGATCCATACCGTTACTTACGTAATTATCTAAAGCGTTTTTCACAGCAGCAATCGCGTTTCCTTGGTCAAAAGATGGCACTGCCTGAGATGCCGTACCTGAAAGTTTTACACCCGTAACATCCGCACCTGCTCCAATCGCTAACGTTACACTTGAATAAACGTTTCCATCCATTTTTACGCTTGCACCGACGTGGACCGCAGCAGTAGAGTAAATATCACCAGAGTAAATATCAGAATCACCAAGGTGGACCGCTGCTTGACACGTTAACGTACCATTATAATGTGCATCCGCGCCAAATTCAGCAGCGCCGAGTGCTTCAATATCACCAGTAACACTTGACTTAGCACCACTTATAAATCCTCCTCCGGACACAATACCTCCAGTCAAAGAACTCCCTGCTCCAGTTGCTACTGCACCATTACAAGCCATACCGAGCCCCGCCGCGCTTCCCAAATCTTCCAACTTCGGCGAATCGGGAGATTTGGTTACGGCGGGCGCGTCGGGAGTAGTAGTTTCAACCGTGGTATCATCATCAGTGGCACCGGAAGTAGTATCAGTGGTACCAGAAGTGTCATCAGCTGAAGTACCGGAAGCAGTGTCAGTGGTACCAGAGGTATCAGTGGTACCAGAAGTGTCATCAGCTGAAGTACCGGAAGCAGTGTCAGTGGTACCAGAGGTGTCTGTGGTACCAGAAGTGTCATCAGCTGAAGTACCGGAAGTAGTATCAGTGGTACCAGAGGTATCAGTGGTACCAGAAGTGTCATCAGCTGTAGTGCCGGATGAAGTATCAGTGGTACCAGAAGTGTCCGTCCCCGTCGTCGGTTGTTTCAGCGATTTGCACGTGCAGCACTTCCAACCTTGGTTGGGAAACAGCTCGCACTCCTCCGCGGTTTTCCCAGCCACGTTGGAGCACTGGCACATGTCGTTCCCCGTCCCGCCGACCACGCAATCCAGCTCAAGGCCACTCGCGTCCGCCGCGGCACCGCACGTTTTGTCGCAATCGTCGTTCCCGGAGCCGCAGGATTGCGTGCACATGCCCGGGGCGGCGTCGTCGCCCGACACGCACGTCGCGCCCGTCGGGCCGGGTTCGGGCATCGGGTCGATGGCGCCGCACTCGCCGTTGACGAGACAGATGTGGCCGGGCTCGCACGCGACGCCTCCGCAGCACGTCGAGGTGACTTCGATGAATTCGCTCCCTGGTAACTTGTGGATAAGTTGCGCGAACGACCCGTCGGTTTTGCCCTCGCACCCGCCAAGCGGCTCCACGGCTTTCTCAGCAACCGCCATCGGCTTTTCCAGCGCGGTGCACATCGACTGCACGCTCGCGGCGTTCACGCACTGCGTCTTCGCATCGCCCACAGGTTCGGTTTCGCACGAACCCCAGATTGCGCTGTACTCGCCGTTCGCGACCGACCCGGATGGCAACACGCGGTTGAACCACGGCCCGTTCGGTTCGCGCAGGCAGGATCGCGCGTTGTCCTCCACGTAGAAAAAAGGCGACGCCGACGAGCACCGCTGCTTGTCTTTCCAGCACGTCACGCTGTGGTCTTTGTCTCCCTGCGTGGTGTAGTTCGCGGTGCCGCTGTCGTACCTGTGGTCGCACAACTCTTGTTCCTTGCAAAACGCGGGGGCGTCTTCCCCGGGGACGTCGCACGCCGCTTCGTGCTCCATCGTGCACCCGGCTTCGATCACGGCGAAGCCGAAGGAATCCCCCGCGCCGTACTCACTCGTCGTCACCGTGAACGCGTTGCGACTCGCGTCCGTGGGCGTCATTTCGATGCCTTGGTGGTACCTCCAGTGCCAGCAGTTTCCCGTGGACGGGCACCCCACCAGCTTCACCCGGCACACGGGCCAAGGCACGTGGCGGTTCCAAACCTCGTCGGGGACCCCGCACAGGTGCACGGTGAAGGTGACGGGCGAGACCCCGGAGCCCAAACGCCCGGTGGTTCGCAAAAATACATCGTCGGTCAACTCCGAAACGCTTGTGACGCCAAGCGCGGCGCGCGTGGTGGTGGACGTGACCGCCGCGACGAGAAGCATCGCGCCCGCGGCGAGGCCGAAAAGCCCCAACCCGCGAGTCACGAGGGACACATCCTTCTCCCCCGACGCCTTGCGGCGGGGAATAAGACGCTCCGTCTCGG
>Ga0222630_1000719_pt1 | contig 16476 bp, 9 predicted proteins | sample AntAcemetagenom3_FD_179842 | JGI IMG/M metagenome (GOLD analysis project Ga0222630, IMG submission 179842) | Saline water microbial communities from Ace Lake, Antarctica - #3 | ecosystem: Environmental > Aquatic > Non-marine Saline and Alkaline > Saline | place: Antarctica: Ace Lake | collected...
GACGCACCAGGCGAGACGCCCAAGATGAAGAACATCTTCTCAACTTCCGGGGTAAGCGCGCGGGTGCGGAGCTTTGACCCGCGACCGTGCGGGACATCAAGGCGCGCAGGTCGCGTCGAGGGCGCGGCGAACGAACACGACGCGCGTGTCGGAGCCGCACGCATCGCGAACGACGACATCGTCGCCGCGCGAGTGGGGTCTGTGATCGACGACGTGGACATTTTATCGTCAAAAACATGATGGCGATCGAAACAGAAATCGCGCGAAACAGAAGTGCCGTTTTCGTACCCCTCCGAGCGTTTTCGTCTTCTTGGACCCGTCCCTTCCCTTTGGCACGCTCAGACACCCGTGCACGCTCGTCGCCCGACGCGGTCGACCGCAGGTGCACTTCCAAGAAGGTGCGTACCACGCACGAGCGCGTGGCTGGTCAAGAAACGTGTCTCCCGCGGCGGTCATCCCGAACGAGGATGGGCTTTTTCGGACCAGCTGTCACTTTCCTTCCCCCGGGACGCACCAAATCTGACGCGACATTTGACGGAGAGACGAGTCTCCGGTCGACCAAACGCATCGTCGCAATTGCTGACCCGCGCCTCTTCAACACTCCCGCCACCACTCCGCCGTCACCCACCCCTCGCGCCACCGTCGCAGCCGCTTTCAAACCGGTTTCTTCGCGGTCCCGAGAAGCCTGTCATCATCTTCGTTCCGGAAACCGCCTCTTCGTCCCCGTTTCTTCACGACCCGAGACGGCCCACAAAAGATGGCGACTCCCGTGCGCACGCCCGGCAGCAGCACGCGCGTTCGCGCGCTCGGTTTCGCCCCCGACTCCGACTCCGACGACGACCACTCTCCCGCTCTTGGTTCCACGCAAAGGCTCGCGCTGAGGTTCGGGTACCAGTCTGCCACGGTGTCGTCGGCGTCCCGAATCAGATCACGAGAGCTCGCCGCGGCGCGGACGTTTCGCGAGGCGTCGCGGGAGAAAGCCACGCTGAAGCAGCACTGCGATTCGCTTGAGGAAAAGGTCCGGTTGCTGGAAAGGAGCCTTAGTGAAACCGTCCGAGGGGAGGACGTGACCGCTCCGGGTGACACGGAAACCAGAAGCGAGTACTCACACGTGGAATTGGACGGCGGCGCGACGCGACGCGAGGACGAGTCAGCGGCGTACGTTTCCGAAATCGCGACGTTGAAAAGCGAGTTGCGATCGGCGACGGAGAACCACGAGTGGCTGCGAAGCGCGCTGGAGGCCAGGACGTGCGCTGCGTCTAAAAGCGAACGCGAAAAGCAAGGCCTGCAAAGCAAAGTAACCGAACTTACAAGAATCGTGGACGAAAGCGAGGCGTGTTTGCGGGATTCGCAGATTGAGCGCGAGGCGCACAAAGCGCGGTACCGGAAGAAAAACGCCGCGGCGACGGCGCAGAGGCTCGCCGCGGAGGCCACCGCGGCGATGCTGCGAGGGGAGGTACAGCGAATGAAGGCGCGACATGACAAGAATCACACGTCACACGTGATGAGCAAGCTCTCGGTGCATGTCGTGGACTGCGCGTCGTCGCCGACGCACCCGAGTCAAGGGAAAGTGGCCGACGCGAGCGACGCGGAGGGTGATGACGATGAAAATGATGAAAATGAAAAGCCCAACGTCGGGACGCCGGGCGCGCGCTTGCAAGATGACAGCGCGATGGGCGCGCGCGGTGGCGATGACGGGGAAAGCGAAACCGTTTCGAAACCGGCGCGGTCAAAAAATGGGTTGGAGCTCACCTCTCCTGCCGCAGCGATCGTGTTTGAATACACCCAAACGCCGGCGAAGGTGAGTGGTTTCAGAGATGCGAAATCGAGGTCGCCAACGTTTCTCGGAGGTTTCGACATGGACGCGTCTGACGTGGTACGCCACGTGCTCGTGTGCGCACAGCTCCTTGCGAGCAACGCGCGGGCCGTGTCCGGAAACGCGGCGAGCGCGAGGGCGGGGTCATGGACTTGCAAAAACGTCGCCGCCAACGTTTTGTACGCAACCGCGGTCACCGCGTGTGTGTTTTCGGTGATGTGTGCGTCAAACTTTTTATCGCCGGCCACGACGTTCGGCGTGCGCATGGGTTCCGTGATTGCAACTCACAAAAAATCCCTGAGCTGGCTCCAGTGGCTAGCAGAGGTGATTTCTTTCGGGGTACACACAGGAATTAACCGAGCAGGGGTTGCCGTGTGAGGTGTTTAGGTTTCGCGGCGACGAAGTACTTCTGGGAGACGAAGGACTTGTGGGTTTCGCGCGACGAAGAAGAAATTCGTACGTGCGCGACCGGGGATTGGGTTTAGACACCACGTGATGCACCCGATAGGTATATATATTAAAGGAGTGTTACGTGGACGTACTTGTAGTACGTTTAGCGTCATTGGATATCGTTTGACCGTGCCTCTGCGGCTTCAGAAACAGTCGGCGCGTCGCGCTCACGTCTCGCCTTTTCGCGCTGTTTCGGGAGATTTATATTCCCTTTCAGTCTTTTTCGCTCGTTCGCGCTTCGGCACAGCTTCGGCACAGAAGGCACCGCGCGGCACGCCCACCGTCGGTCGCCATGTTCTGGCCGAGTTCCTCCTCGGCGCAGAAGGGAACGTTCCGGTGCGTGCAATCCCAAAACGATTTCCGTAACTTTGTGTCGCGTCAAGGCGCGCACCTCCGATCGATGGCGAGATCCTTGGGTCGCGTTATGTCGCGTGCCTTTTCGCGCGACTTTTCACACATCCGGAAAGGGCACCACGACGCGACTTTTACGCAAACGGAACGACTAGTAATGTATTTGCGGGAGGCTGCGAGTGATATTGTCTACTAGCCCTTCGTACCACTGGCGCCAGGAGTCACACAAAGCGAACACAACCACTGACCGTACCACCAAACATCCACACCCACTACCCCACCCCCATCCATGCAAAAAACAAAAAAACAAAAAACACAGCCCCAAGAAAAACTTCAACACCTCGAAAGGCGCCGCTTTGAAACAACACATCGACGCTACGTTGGGCAGTGGCAATTTACGCGAAGCGGTGTTGTTACCCCCCGGCGAGGACTTAAACGAGTGGCTCGCGGTGAACACGGTGGATTTTTACAACGCGATCAGCATGTTATACGGGACGCTCGCTGAGTACTGCATAGAGGCGAATTGCCCCACCATGGTACGCGTCGCGCGTTTCCCAAATCCGCCACACGCTGTTTACTGTCCCTGGTCGAGTGCACTAGTTTCATTCAACGGAAGTACTTGCTACTACTAGTAACGTTTACCAGTACTCGCGGCTGTTACAAATATAGCACAAACGCACTGTGGAGGCCCGATTACTCTCCCAGTGCCCTGTGTCCGGCCCGATTACTCCACCCAATTCCCCATGCAGTACACCCGTAGACTCAAGACTGACCCTTTTCTTTCCCACCCGCAAAGTGCGCTGGGGCGAAGTACGAATACCGCTGGGCGGATGGGGTGAAGATTAAAAAACCGATTCAGTGCAGCGCGCCGACGTACGTGGAGCTTCTTTTCGTTTGGGTGGAGAACCAGGTGGATGACGAGCGGTTGTTTCCGCAGAGCTCGGACACGTTCCCTGATGACTTTCTGGTTGCGGTGAGAAAGATATTCACCCGGCTGTTCCGCGTGTACGCGCACATCTACCACTCGCACTTTTCGTACGTGTTTCCCAATCACCACGTTCCGCCTCTGCGATTGCCCATACAAGACGTTAACCACTTTCGGCTTTTACAATCAGACAAATCGTAAGCCTCGGCGCGGAGGCGCACCTAAACACCCTGTTCAAGCACTTTGTGTTTTTCACCTCCGCGTTTTCGCTGGTGAAGCGCGAAGAACTGGCGCCGCTCGGGGAGCTGGTGGATGGGATCCTGGGAGTCGCGAGGCCGGCGCAGCAGGCGGGAGGAGTGTAGTATGGCCTTTGTAAATTTAGATTTTCGCCCAAAAAACAAGCACTGCAGTCAAAATAAAGCCAGACTGTCCCTCCGACTTCCAATTTACGATGGCACGACAGATCTGAGTCGCGTCGACATACGCGGTCGCGCTGGCGGCGGGTTTGGTTTGGCGTCGGGTCGGGTCGTACGGCGCGCGTGTCTGCGCCGTTTCCGGCCCACGGGTTGTTTCGTCGGATTTGTTGATACCTTCGCACGATGGCCAAAGGAAAGACCGGCGCTGGCAAGAAAACCACCCCGTCGGCGGGAGTTGGTGCGCCGGGGCCCGCGACGGAACCGAAGCAAGCCAAGGTCCGTGCCGAGTGTTCCAAGGCGTTCGAGTTGTTCGCCAAGAAGGGTAACCTTGTTAAGGCTTCGAAGGAGCTTGATAAGCTGGTGTTGAGTCACGTGAGCGATCCGGTGGTCCGGTTCGCGCGAGTCAGGGTCGCGCATTGCGACGCGCTGGACCAGAAACGACCCGATGGGGTACGGAAGAAGTTCACAGAAGCAAAGGCGTTTGCACGCGACGCGATCGCCGCGTGCCCGGACTCGTTCATCCTGAAAGCCATGCTCATGCAGATATACATCGACTTCCCGATTCAGAATAAGGAGCAGGCGGAGGAGGATTTGCAGTACATCGATCGAACGGCGCAGGAGATGATGGATGGATGGAGGGACGCATTTTTGGAGGTGGGTGAGGGATTCGCGTCGGGATTCGCGTCGGGATTGGCGTCGCGCGGCGAAAAAACAAACGCAGCCGCAGCCGAAGCGCCGAGGCTTGTCGCGTTCACGAACGAGCGCACCGCGGTTGCCGAGCTGGACAAAGACGTACACTCCATGTATTTGTTCCCCCGAAACAAGGGCAGCAGTTTGATCACTCCTAACGTGTTTCACAAGACGTTCCTTCGCGTGATGCGCGCGACGAAGGAAAAAATCGAGTTTTTTCGAAACGCGCACAAGCTGACGGCGCAAGCGCTCGCGGCGCGCGACGGCGACGCCGAGGTTTCCGCGGAAGATTTGTTCGTGGACCTATACAGCAACGCGAGGGACTCCCAGCGCAAGCGGTACAGGGAGGATGGGCTCGACGAGGCGGAAGAACTCGCTGCGAAGAGGGAAGCGCTGGTGCGAGGAGCGAGACAAGACGCGGAGTTTGAGGCGGCGAGGCTCGAGTTGGGTATCCCGCCCGCGAGCGGCGACCGCGCGCCCATGGATATCGACGTGGTCGGCGACGATGGCGCGGCCGTTACTGCGTCGCAGACAAAGGAAAAGAGCGTTTCCAAAAACGTCACTTCCCAGGCGCGGGGGGGCGACACCAAGACGGACAGACGGCCGTCCCGGCCGAGTGACAAGAAGAAGGAGGAAAAGGTTGGGGTTCCTCTTGCGCTTGTGAGGAGGTTTTGGAAGACAAAGGTTGAGGAGGATCCCAGATCCGTGCTTGACTTGACGGATGTGGGAATCAGCGAGCTACGGGGGTTTCTTGAGCTGAAGAAAGTTGTCGGGACGACGCAAGCCGTGATCCGCAAAGAAATCACGAAACGCGTCAACACGGGGAAGTGGCAAACCTGGCGGTGCGGCGGCGACGAGTCGAACTGCGTTTCAAGCGGCGAACACGACACCGAGCTGAGTTGTTTTCAGTGCGTTCAAACCCGCGTTCCCAGGGACGTGCTCCGCGACGTCTCCGGGGACGCCGCGACGTGGCTCTCGCCGTTCGCGCTTTGTGCCGACATCAAAGGCCTGGGTGCTCAAGGGTTGGTTTCAGAAACGTTCGAAGCAACAGTGGTTTCAGAAACTTCGCGAACGTTCGCGGACACGACCTCGACGTTAGCGATGACCTCGATGTTAGCCACGAGCAAGCTCGGCGAGTCGTTGACGCACGAAACGCGCGACGGCGCGTTGGTGTTTCGCGAGGGTTGCTTTTTTCCCACGCCCGGCGACATGGCGCTTGCCGTGACGGGAGACAAAGGGAAAGGTTGTTTGCTTTCCGCGGATTCTACCGTGCTTTTTCTTCGTGGCGTCTCTGTCCGCACGGCGACGTCGTTACAAGCCTTATCCCAGAGGACGCCTTCAAAGGCGTGTGACGCTCTTTCGCCCGAGTACGAGTTTGGCCTCGACGCGCGATGGGACTCCCATTTGTTGGCGGACAATGAAAAGCGCGCGCGCGAGGTCCGGGTGTTGGGGTTTGAAGACGCCTTGGGAAGGCTTTGTGTGGACGGTGTTGGGGGCGTTGATAAACTGCGGGAACACGCGCTGTGTCCGGGTGTGTTTCCGTCAATGGGTAGTTCATTTGAGTCAGAAAACTTCCTGGATTCGGAAAGGTACGTGTTTCCCAATCACCACATTCCGCCTCTGCGATTGCCCATACGAGACTGACACTTTCTTTTTTATCTCAAAAGCACGTTCGGGTTTCAATTCGCGGAGACCCACGACGGCACGCGGCGCCGCGGTTTCGCGGTGCGCGTGGAGGACTGGCAACTCGACGAGTCCATCGGTTTCGACGCTCTCCATGAACAACAGACTCGGATGGACGAAATCGCCAACTCGCCCGCGGTATTGCTGAAGCAGTACGTGGAGAAGCGAAACGAAGTGCGTGACAAGGTGCTTATGTCGTGTAGCGGCGCGCAGGGTGACGAGAAAAAAGAAGCCCCTGTTGCTCCTTCTGGCGAGAAACACGCCGCCATCGACGCGCAACTCGCGCCCGTCGAGGAGCCCGAGTTCGTGTACGCCCAAGACGCACCGAGCTGGGTGCGAAGCGGTGACCCGGACGACACGGAAAGAACGCCGATGGACGACATACTCACCACGCTCACGGTGTTCGCAGACGCGTCGGTGTTGCCGTTGCGTTTGGTGCAAGCCGTGGCGCGGTACGTAGGGGCGGTTGAGACAAAAAGCGCGGACAAACAGTCGGAAGAAAGCGCAGACTGTTTGCCGGTTGTGAGTCCAGAGCCCGATACCGGCTCGCGTCGTCGCACGGGCGCCGGCGCGTTCGGCGCGCGTTCGTTGGGCGTTCTCGGCGCGGCAGAACGCGTGTTGAGTGACTCGCCAGAAACCAAGGATGCGGTCGGGCGTCCGGAGAGGTTCTCGGGAGGACCCGGGAAATTTGACGTTGTGGGTGACACGCACGCGGACCCGGGGCCCGTGCGCCTTGACGACTTGTTGGGTCGGTTGCGGAAACTCAAAGACGACGACTTGAAGCCGGTTTGGGAGTTTTGCAAACAAGTTTGGCAGGAACGCGCAGCCTCGATTGAGCCCGTTATGAAACTCAACGGCCTCGTCAAATGCGACCCCGATTTGTTGTCCCTCACCTCGCCGGTGTTCGGCGTTGTCGTGGGTCACGACAAGACGACCGGACCGGACACGACCGGAACGACCGAAAACGGGAACGACGAGAACGACTCCGCAGTCAAGGAGAAGGAGTCCAAGAAGAAGAAAAGCGGCGCGAAGAGCGCGGGTCAACGCGGCGCCGTGTTGTCCGTGTCGCCTGTGGACAAAAAAGACGAGTGGGTTCCGAATGAACAATCCCACAAACTCCGGGTATCAAGAGGTGTGTGGCGTGATCTGTACGGTGCGCCGGGTGGTGAGGACACGACCGAGCCTTTCTTCGGCGAACGTTTGTTGGGATGGCTGTTCCACGACGCCGGCGCCGGCGTCGGTGAACTCGGTTTATCGACCGTTTCAAAATCGCCGTCCGAAGATTCGGCGGAGCGCGCGAAAAAGACGCAGCACGTTCTTGCGAAAATCGACGCACACTCCGTTCTATTCAAACAGTTGCTAGAGCAGAAACTGCTGACCCGAGGTTTAGTGGACGCTGTTTTAGTGATAACCGGCCGGTTAGTCACGGAACCCCCGTGCGTACCGACCGGGTTTGCGAGTCGCGCGTTTATGGATTTGGATCACGCGTCCGAAGCGGATGCGGAAAAGTTTGTCACGTTTTGGCGAAGACACGCATTTCTTTCTTTCCACGTCCTGGAGCTGCGCAAAACACTCATGCACCTGGACATCGCCGAAATCCAGGACGACGATCAAGCGCTTGTCAGGGAGCAGAAGGCCATACAAACTGAGTACAGCCAAAGCGAAGGTGTCAAGAAGAAGAGTTTGGCGGAGCGCGACGAAGCGGATAAAGCTTCCAAACGGTTAGGCGCCAAGAAGAAATCCGACGCCGAACTCCTTCTTTTCCACAAAGCACAGGCACGACGCATAGCCGTGGCGGAGGATTGCGATGTGCGCCAGCAGGAGTTGCAGGGCGCGTTCGACGAGCTGAATAAGCATATCGAGCCCGTGCATCGCGCGCACCTCCAAAAGGTGCAATTGCTGCAACAGCTGGAGTCGTCTTCAGAAATCAAAGATGACGTCGTCACTTCCGTGGGGGATGACGGATCTTTTTTGCGCAAGTGCTCTGTTTCTTTGGAGGAAAAGATCACCACGCAACGAGACTTATGGATTCAACACGAAGGGGAGTTACCGGACGCGACTTTTGAGGTAGCGCGCTCTGTTTCGAGGATTCCCTTCCGCTTGTCGCACCTGTTGTGCTTGGCTACGGAACGACTTGTGAAACTAGATTTGCAAATGGAAATCGTTCGAAACGAACGCGTGGAGGCGGTTACCTTCGTAGCGGAAACCCTCGCGGTGTCGCCAAGACACGGCGCAAACGCGACGCAAACCTTGGTCCGGCGATGCGTTCGCGAGCGCCTTGAAAACCAAGCCCAGGAGTTCGCGACCGCCGAGCGGGAGGCGGACGCGGCGGTCGCGCATGCGAAGATGATGGAAGAGGAGGACTTGGATTCGGAGGCTGCGCGGAAAAAGGAAGAAAAGGCAAAAGCGAAGAAAGCCAAGGAAAAGGCGAAAGCCCAGGAAGCCAAGGACGCCGCCTCTTTGGCGGAGGCAGAGCTCCGGGCGAAGGAGGAGGGTGAGAAATCGGCTGCCGAGGCGATACTCGCGGGGGCGAGGGATTTGGAAAAGGCAAAGGTGAGTATTTCCCAATCACCACATGCCGCGGACTGATCGGCCCGATTACCGATTACTCTGACTGTTTACTCATACACATTACGAGAGACTGACACTTTCTTTTTTATCGTATCAGCGCGACGCGGAGCGAAAAGACGCGGAGGCTTTGGAAGATGCGGCTCTGGCGAAACGCAGGGAACAGATCTTACGCGAAACCGCGCAACGCCAGGAAACGGAACACGCGCTTGTTCAGGACGCGGAGCGGGTTTCGCGAGTGGACGCGAACACGGACGACGACGCGCGGCGCGCGAAGGCGGACGCGGAGCGCGACGCCGTCGTCGCCGGCAACGCGCGCGAAGACGCGGAGCAACACGCGTTGCGCGAGCGCGCGCGCGAGCGTGTGCGCGGCGAGGCGCGAAGCAAAGCCGCGCGCGCGGCGGAAGAGGAGAGCAAGTGCAGTGAGTTTGCGGCGGATGCTGACCGCCAGGTTGCCCTCGCCTCTAAAGCATCCGCCAAGCTCAACGCCGCGGCGTCCGATTTCACGCCTCGCCCGAAATCCGACCCGCTCTCCGCTCCAACACTACCGCCCTCCGCGTTCGCGCCGCCCGCGCCGCGATCGTGGGGCGGTGAGCTCTCGCCGCCCTCCTCTCCCGCGGGCGCTGCTGCGGAGGAAGAGGCATCAGCCGCGGCGCACTTGGAAGCAGTCGCGCAGGCGTCCGCGGCGGTCGTGCACGCGAAGATGATGGCGGTGCGCGCGGTGGCGGCGCGCGACCACGCGTCCCGAGCCGCCGCCGCGGCGCGCGCCGAACTCGCCGCGGTGGACTCGGCGCCGTCTCCGTTTTCGGACGTTGTCGGGTCTTGGCCGACGCTACTTCCCGCTCCCTCCGCGCCCGTGGTGACGGAGCCGGAGGAAGATGTGGATGACCACGGGTTTGGTATGGACGATTTGGAAGCTGCGCTGCGGGCGTCCATGACGGAAACCAAGGGCCGGCCGAAAACGCCGCGTCCGCTGTTTGGCGACGAGAGTTTAGGGCAACCGGATTTCGGCGACGCGGATGGCACGGACGTTCTGGACAGAACAAACACGGGCGGATTGCGTAACCTGGAGGGTGAGTACAACTGTTTCCTGAACGTGGTGATTCAATCGCTGTGGCACTTGGATGGGTTCCGAAACGCCATGGCTAAATTCGCGGCGTCCTCGAAAGCGAAACGCGTTGACGCGGACGTCGCGACGGCGCTGCGGGACGTTTTTGGGTCCCTGGACGCGGCGCGGGACGAAACGTACACGAAGGTTGGCGTGGCGGCGGCGCCCACGGCGCTGCGCAAAGCCCTCAGCGCGCTTACCGACACCGGGGTTGAGGAATCCTTGTTCAAAGAAAACGAAATGGCGGACGCCTCCGAGGCGCTTCAGGCCATCTTCCACGCCGTGCACCGCGCGTGCGAACCCGAAACCGCTTCGGCGGTGGCGGTGGCGATTCCAACGCCAAACGAGAACGACGAAAAAACCAGAGGCGCTTTTCTGGACAAGGAGTGTTCCTACCTCTCCTCTGCGCACGTCGCGTTCGGGTTGGACATCGAGGAGCGCGTGACGTGCGTGGAGTGCGGGTTAACGACGCACAACCTGCGGTACACGAAGTTTTTGCATTTGTTGCCGGTCACGGCGCTCAACGCGACGATGGCGAATGAAGGGATGAAGGGCGTGGACACCACGGAAACCGAAACCGAAACCGAAACCACGGAAACCGAAACCGAAACCGAAACCGAAACCGACCCCCGCCTCGAAAAAGCCAAAGAAAAGGTATCCACGGCTCGCGCAATTAAACTCATCGACGCGCTTGATTTGAAGTCGTGCGATTCCGACGAAGGCGGGTGCGGCGTGCGGTTGAACGTGACGCACTTGATTGGCGGCCGCACCCCGGATGTGTTCGTTTTGGCGCTGACCTGGGAAACCGCAAGCGCAGACACGCGCACGGTTCAACAAACGCTGCAAAACCTGGATTTGCAAATCGACTTGGCAACCGCGTTTTCCCGCGCCGCCGACCACGGCGGGGTTGCGGGCGTCGACGACGCCGAGAGTTGTTCGGACAGGACTTCGTTCAAGTACACGGACCAGAAGAAATCGTCCCTGAAGTACAACCTGCGGTGCGTGCTTTGTTACTACGGCGAGCACTACTGCGCGTTCGCGGTGGGGGACGGCGAAAAGAGTGGGGACACGGAGCAGGGCGGCGGCGGCGGCTGGACGCTGTTCGACGACGCTACCACGAAACCCGTGGGGACGTGGGCGGATGTCTCGAAATCGTGCGAAAAAGGACGACTGCAGCCGTGCGTGCTTTTTTACGAACGAGACGACGGGAAGGGGAAAAGCGAGAAGTAACGATAGTAACACAAGAGTGACATGTATTGCACTGAAAAGTTGAAAGTTTAACTCACCAACGACCCCTCGATTCCGTTTCACGACTAACTGCGGATACTCCTCGTCACACGCCTCGTCTCTTCTCCGCCGGCGTCCGTCTCTACATCGACTTCGCGTCCGTGCGCGTGAGAATTTCCGGCGTCAACGAGGGGTTGTTGCGTTATCCGTATTAGTCTTCAACCCATAACATGAGAATCGTAAAAGTAGGCCGGTTTCGAAACCAAAAGGGTCGCTACTACTACTCGTTTTCTTGGCTTGTCGCGTACACCAAACTCTCCTGCACTTGCATAGGCAGTTCCGCGATGTCGATGGAGTTTCTGGTTTCGTTGGCGAAGATGGGAAGGCAAGGCATGTTGAAGATGAGGTTCGGTTCCTCGCCCAGGGCGAAAAGGCAACTTTCGCGTGTTTCGCGTGAATACACGCGCTTGATACACGCGATGGTTTCATCGATTTTGTCACTCAAATCGTCGCAATACAGTAACCGCGGTGCCTCTGCGAGCATTTGCCTTGCCTTTGCCGCGCCGAATAGGTTGAACAAATCGAGCATGCGGTCCACCGCGTTGGCGAGATCAACGACCATCACGTTTGGGTCGGCGGCGACCATAGATTTCACGTCCACGCCGGGTAACGTTTTTTCAAGCCGATCGAACTTCACCGCGAGCAACTCCACATCTTCGTATATGCTATCCAGCTCCACCAGCGTACGCGATGTGTTTTCGGCTTCCCAAACGCGCATGCCTTTCCCTTGGAAGAACAGCTGAACGCGGGCCATGTCCACGGCGAGATTCCCTGTCAAACCGGGCTGCCCATCCGGCGTTTTGAAAAAACTCGCCGCGAGCTCCGCCCGAGTTTGCTCGCCAGCCATCGCCAGCGCCTCCCCTAAAAGCTCACGACACTCGGCTATGGCGGCCCTGAGCTGCTCATCGGATACCCGCCTGTACGTCTCGTCGCGGTTTTTGTTTTTGGCGCGAGGTTCGTCGTTCTCATCCCACGAACCCGAAACACCATCGCCGGTGCTCTTCATGCTCTTCATCGGACGGACCCTTTGCCAACGCGTGTTTCGAGGAGTCACCAAACAGCCGCGTTGGCGTGGTGCCACACCCAACGCAGTGCGTGAACACCAGCCTCGACCCGCCATGGATGTCGAGGTCCCCAGCGCGGACACCACCCGATCCATCGCCGCGGGCGACATGCGTGACGCGTGCTGTGACGCGCGGTTGAAAATGGACAGCTCAGCATGCAGCAGTGGCGCGAAAAAAAACAGATATTCTAGATTGTCCAATGCAAAACGACGCGCGCTGCGAGGTCACACCAGTTGGCACCCCACGCTTGCCTTTCGCGGCAACTCCAACACATTCGCGTGTTTCGTACCCCGTCGATCGCGACGGAACCGCACCACCGACCGAACACAAGTCCCGCGAACCTCGGTACCTTTGCGTCCGGTTTTGTTCTACACACTAGCTAGAATACAGACACTACAGACACTACGACGCTAACAACAACGAATCGGATCGAATAAGATGGGTTGCTTCTCGTCCAAACCTGTGGATGCCACGCCCGCGCCCGCGCCCGCGCCCGCGCCCGTGGCGCCTGTGGCAACCGCACCGGACCTAGAGAAGGCTGCTGCGCCTGTGCCACCCCCACCGGTGGAACCAACACCTCCTTCACCTTCAAAAAAACAAAAGTCGCCCGAAGAGGTTGAAAATGAGCTACGTCTCAAAAACGTGTTCCATCTGTTCGCCGGAATGGACACCACAAAATCCGGGTCCGTGGGCGTGAACGCACTCGCGGTGGCGATGCAGAACCTGCCCGTACTAGGCACGAGGCTTTGCGAGAACTTAGGGCTGGAGGAAGGCGCTGTTGATGAAGACGCGGAAGACGCATCAGAAGCGTACAAATCTTTAGCGTCTAAAATTTTAGACGCTTGGGAAAAAGATCTCGCGACGCCCGGTTTCATCAAGCCGCACGAACTGGAAAGACTCATCACCGGCCCATCAAACGTTCCCAAAATCGGCGAGTACAACAAGTTACCCGATTTCGTGGAACGCGACCGGCTTCACCAGCTTAAAGGCGCGGCAGCGCGGGCGGAAACCAGAACCGAGGACGCCGGCGGTTTCGTCGGGCTCATCGACGCGACCGAAGCGAAAACAATCGCGAACCGATCGGTGACCAAACAGCGAATCGAACTCGAAATGAAACAGTTCATAGAATCCGACCCGGAGCTGTTCGGACACGGCGCCGCGTTCGCCTTGGCCGACAGCCCTCTGAAAAAAAAGAGGGAAGCGTACCTGTTGAAGATTGAAATGGAACTGAAAGAGGAGGGGATGTTGAACAAAGTGGGTGAGGATTTCGCTGGATTGACAAAAGAAGAAGCGGCGGCGCAGATCGAATCCATCAAACTCGGGGGCGTCGAGGTGTCAATCGAGGGCGAGGAGACACGGAAAACGAAGACAATGCCGGACCGGTTGGCGAAACGCCTAGAAGAAGACCCGAGGAAGCCGCCGGCGTACTGGGAAAATAGGCTCTCGAACGGAACACCTTGAATTTTGCGTTTTTGGAACATTCAGTAACTTTCCATCGCAAAACCAACCACGTTTTAGTTCGAACGCCGTCAAATCCGAGAAGGAAACGCGCCCTCGTCATAAGCCCTTCCCCCTCCTCCCTTCCCTCACTCACGCCCGCGGTAGTCCATCGGCGCTCGCCGAACCTCCCGCGCACTCGGCGGACGGTCGCACTCTCGTCGGTGGGGCGCCTGGTCATAGTCCCTTCTCGGTGTCACGCTGCCCCGATCTGGCGATTTTCTGGGCGGAAAACCTGTCAGAACGTGTCGAACGTGCAGAGGGGCTTTTCGTCGCGTCTCGGTGGCTCGGTACCTCGATTCATTTGAACACCCCTGGACAGAAGGCCGTCATGATGTCTAGCAGCAGCACCACCGCGTTGCGGCGCAACGGCAGTTTCTTCGAATCAACCCCCAAAGTGCAGTACCCCACCAGCGCCAGCGAGTACGTTGTTCTTGAAGAGATCGGCCGAGGCGTCAGCGCGAAGGTGTACCGCGCGACTTGTACGCCCTTGGGCGGCGAACAGGTCGCGGTGAAGATGCTTGACTTGGAGGACCAGGACCCAGGTCATTTAGAGGAAATAAGAAGGGAAGTGGCGAGCATGTCAATGGTGAGCCACCCGAACCTGGTGATGGCGCATTGTTCCTTCGTGGATGGACAGTTCCTGTGGGTCGTGATGCCGTTTTTAAGCGGCGGCAGCGCTTTGAACATAATGAAGTGGTCACACCCAAGAGGGCTTGATGAAACGTCAATCGCGACTATTTTAAAAGAGGTCCTGAAAGCGTTGGACTACTTCCACCGGAACGGCAACATCCACCGCGACATCAAAGCTGGGAACGTTTTGATCGACGCCGACGGAAGCGTCAAGCTCGCGGATTTCGGCGTCAGGTGCGGGGCTTTCCCATTGAACACGTACCGCCTCCCTGATCACAGCCCCTGTTTGACTGTTTACTACGGCCGTAACTCTTACCAGTACTGTGGTAAAAAGACACAGTACTGTGTCAATTTACCAGAGTTACTGTGTCTTTTTACCAGAGGTCACACTACTATACCCATTCCAATCCCTCATACACATCACGAGAGACTGACACTTTCTTTTTCATCGTATCAGCGCCTCAACGTGGGGATCGGGCGCGAAGCCGAGGGGAACCTTCGTTGGTACGCCGTGCTGGATGGCCCCGGAGGTGATGGAACAGGTTGACGGGTACGACTTCCACGCGGATATTTGGAGTCTGGGCATCACGGTGCTTGAGCTTTGCCACGGCCACGCGCCGTTCGCCAAGTACCCGCCCATGAAGGTAAGGGCCTTTCCCACCCAACACATTCCGCCTACGCGATTGCCCATACTCGTACCAGAAGGAACTGTTACGACCAGAAGGGACTATTCCCTCGGACTGTTACCCTGACTGTTTACTCATACCAATCCCTCATACACATGGCCCGAGAGACTGACACTTTGTTTTTCATCTCAAGGTGTTGCTCATGACCCTGCAGAACGACCCGCCGCAGTTAGAAGCGGAGCAGGCGGAGACGGGGCATCACTTCACGCGGGGTTTACGGGATTTCGTGTCCGTGTGTCTTCAGAAGGACCCGAAAAGACGCCCCACCGCGGCGAAACTGTTGGAACACCGGTTTCTAAAGGAAGCCAAGAAAGGCGATTTCCTGGTGAAGCACCTTTTGGAGAACATCCCCCCGCTCGGCGAGCGCACGCTGAAGCTGAACGAACGGGAAAAGAGCCGGCACGCCGAAAGAGCGGCGGCGGTTGCGTCTGGTAACCTGGGAAGCGCCGCCTCCACGGACGCGGCGGCGGAGAAGAAATCGCAACAGGAGTACGTCAAGGGCGTCTCCATGTGGAACTTCAACATGGACGAACTACGGGCGGAAGCCGCGGCGATGGACGACGACGCTTGTCGTCCCACGAAACATCTCGACCCAGGTACGGCCTCGGGCTCATCTTTCCCAAATCCGTCAACACGCTGTTTTACCGAAGCTGGTGACTGTTGTCCAACATCGCGATATACTCGTCCTGCGAAGGGACTATTACGACCAGAAGGGCGCATTCCCTCGGACTGTTACCACGACTGTTTACTCATACCAATCCCTCATACACATCACGAAAGACTGACACTTTCGGTTACCTGTCTCACTCAGTCCCGGAGAACCCGCCTTCGCGTCCGTTGTCCCCCGGGCACAGCAACTCGAACTCGGGAAGGTCCTCGCCGCGGGCGCTTGGGGACAAGGAGAAATCGTCGGTGGAGCAGCGAGGGCGGTTCACGGTGATTGAGAACGAGCAATCCGGTGGAGGAGGTGGGGTTGGTGGGGATCAATCTGTCGGAGGCGGAGGAGGGGGACAACAACCTCCAGCAACGACAACGACAAACCCGACCGAACCCGGTCAGGTTCCGCTGTTGCGCACCGCGTCGTCGGTTCAGAAAGGGCGGTTCACGGTGAGCGACGACGACACTTCGGGTGGCGGCGGCGGCGGCGGCGGCGGCGGTGGTGGTGGACAGGGCTCCGGCGCGAGCCAAAAGAAAACCACCAAGAACGCATCCTCCATGATCGTCGGCGCGTCCGAGCTGGAGCCCGGGACGGTGGCGCACGCTTCGAAGGAAAAAGCCGCGGCCGCGGCGGAAAGGGAGTTG
>Ga0222630_1000743_pt1 | contig 16164 bp, 19 predicted proteins | sample AntAcemetagenom3_FD_179842 | JGI IMG/M metagenome (GOLD analysis project Ga0222630, IMG submission 179842) | Saline water microbial communities from Ace Lake, Antarctica - #3 | ecosystem: Environmental > Aquatic > Non-marine Saline and Alkaline > Saline | place: Antarctica: Ace Lake | collected...
TTTCTTGAGTAGAAACAATGAAGTACCCTTCAGTGGGAAAATCAAAGCTGGCAGCGCTTACGTCCCAAGCTGTGCTTAGGGTGTATGAATAGACTGCATCCCCAGTAGACCCAATAACGTACATCTTTGTGCCATCGGGTTTGAAGAAGATGCCTTGTGGACTTGTGTCTTGAGCGGAAACACTGAAGTTCTGAAGGTAACTGGCCGACGTTACATCCCAAGCGGTGCTTAGGTCGTACTCATTTACATCATCTCCACTAGACCCAATAACGTACATCTTTGAGCCATCAGGCTTGAAGAATATGCCTTGTGGAACTGTTTCTTGAGTAGCAACACTGAAGTTTTGTAAGTAACTAGCTGAAGAAACATCCCAAGCTGTGCTTAAATCATACTCATTTACATCATCTCCACTAGACCCAATAACGTACATCTTTGTGCCATCGGGTTTGAAGAACAATCCGGTTGGATTTGTTTCTTGAGCGGAAACACTGAAGTTCTGTAGATAACTGGCCGACGTTACATCCCAAGCAGTGCTTAGGTCATACTCGTTAACATCGTCTCCAGTGGTCCCAATAACATACATCTTAGTGCCATCAGGTTTGAAGAACACGCCGGTTGGAGATGTTTCTTGAGCAGCTACGCTGAAGTTCTGTAAGTAACTGGCCGACGTTACATCCCAAGCGGTGCTTAGGTCGTACTCATTTACATCATCTCCACTAGACCCAATAACGTACATCTTTGAGCCATCAGGTTTGAAGAATATGCCGGTTGGAACTGTTTCTTGAGCAGCAACACTGAACCTCCCATAAGCAGGTGGCTCTGCATTAGCTAGGTCATAGCCGTCAGAAATATACAGGCCAGTTAGCCCCAACGTAAATCCGAGGGCAGTACCCGTCGTAGGGGGGTTGCTAAACACAAACGTAGTGTCAGCCGTAGGGGTGTAGCTAAACACGTTACCAGAAGTCAGGTCAAGAGTTGTGCCTGTGATCGTTCCCACCTTCTCAGGCGCAAGGTCTTCAGCCGCAGCCCCCACAAACACCACCGCAGAGCCTGACAGGTTGATAGCTGCGTCAGCGTTGGAACTCTCAAGGACAGTGCGTGACAAAGTAGTACCAGACGCCGTGTAGGTGCCCAAACCAATCTCCCAAGCTGTGCCATCTTCAATGACGTAGCGAACCACATCAGCGTCAACCACGCCAGCATCAGCGAACGTCTGGTAGCCACTCTCAGCAGAGCCAAGCGTGATTGTACCAGTGCCAGTTGTAGCAGTGGATACTTTGGCTCTGTTTACGAGAGTGACCATTGTTTAGTTAACCTTAGACTGGATCAGGGATGCCGATAGCAACGGACGACAGCGTGAACGTGTTGCCTGATGTGACAGACTGCGATGCTGTCAGGGTGCTTGTTGCCAGTAGACGGCTGTTCACAGTGTCCACAATGGCGTAGTGGGTTGCAGTGCCAGTGCCAGTGACCGAGCCATCTGTGATAGCAGCCACGACAACCTCACGACCACCGCCAGCGCGATCTGCGGGCGCACCGATGGACAGCGAGGTACTGTTGCCCAGAGTTACAGCAGCCACGTTGGCAAAGCTGGTTGCCTCTGCTGACGTGACGTGAATTGCGTTAGCTTCTGTGTCAAGAACGGTCAGGCCGTTGTCAAACACTCGGTTATCAAGAGTAGCCATGCTGGCCTCCGCTGTTGAAAGATGTGCGCATTGTAGCGCGATTTTGGTCGTGTGGAAAGGTCGCTGTTAGCCAGCGTTGGGGTAAGGGAACCTTGTTCTGATTTCCTCACGCTTTGCCAACCATTCGGCTTCTGTGGCCTCACCAGCCTGCCACTTGAAGAACAGGGGGTCAGCTTCAGCGGTGTATGCTAACTGGCGTTTGGCTTCCTGCTCGGCTTCCTGTTCGGCTTGTGTGGGCGGGGGTGGGGGAGGTGGGGGAGGTGGTGCAACGTAAGGTGCCGCAGTTGCCTTGGCAGCGTTGAAAACCTGTGCGCCGATTGGCTCCACATCATTTGGGTCAGCGGTGAACGGTATCCAGCCATATTGTGGATGCTCAATTTCGCAATTAATGCGACCGTCTTCAATAAAGATAGGATTGCGATTTTTCATTATGATACCCTCAAGTAAAGGCTATACCGTGGAAATAATGTCTGTTGATTATCGCTGTTTTCTCTATGATTAAAGAAACCCATCAATCTCCAAGTTCCGCTTGGGGCTGTTGCGAAAAACCCGTAAGAATGAGCGCCCGCGCTCGGATCAGCACCCGACCATCTTAAGAAGCTGCCAGCCTCAAGGTGTCCCGGATTTTTTGTGGTGGTTACGTTATTTTCAATTGAATAGTTATTATTAAAGAAAAACCCGTAAGACCCAATTCCCCCAGCAGAATGACCAGCCTGCGCAGCCCTAGCTTGTGCATCAGAGTAGCCAGCAGGAATGTCAGACTTAAAAGCGATCGCCCCTTGGTCATAGGTATCAACTTGCGCCTTCAGTTCGGTACCGGTCCAGCCGATGTAAACTTTATTGCTCAACTGACCTGCACCACCGCCCTGCTGCACTGGGGTGAAACCAAGGTAGTCCTCAACCTCAAACTTACTGGTTGATTGGTTCAAGACGCCAATCCTAATCCAAACATCGTCATCCTCTGACCGCATATACAATGTGTTCGCCGCCGTGTCATACCAAAACATATTGGCATAAGTCGTGTCAGGTTCTGTAGTCCCAGAGTTGAGAGACGCCAACGCCTGCAATGATGCGTTCATCGCCGTGCGGAAGGCGGGGGCGGATACGTTACCAACGGAATGGCTGGATTCTGACATCAGTTATACTCCACGAGGGCCATGAGGCCACTTATTGACGGTGTAACATTGTTTGCAAAGGATTTCAAAACAACTCTGAATCGGAAGGCCCGACCGAAGAACTCGCCCGCGCGGAATTGCTGGTAGGGTGACCACGTTGGCGTGCCAGCAGGATCGTCCGGCGTTGTTGACACGAAAAACTCCAGGTTGGTGTCAGCAAACTGCGCAGCGCCGGTAAAGCTGTCAAAAAGCTCCGGCAGGTCATCAAACAAGCCCGGCAGATCGTCCCACAGGCCAGCAGACGTATCCAAGCGGTTTACGTTCGCGTCAATGCGGACATGCGCTTTGCGGGCCGTTGACGTATCAATGACCGCAGAGAAGTCATAGGTCGCCTCAGATGGCGAAACCGAGGGGTCAGTGATCCGCAATTCGCTGCTGGCCACTGTGCAACCTGTCTTTGTGCCTGCGAAAGTCGGGCTGTCAGTCTGCGTGTCGGTGTTCGTGTAATCAGGCACCACGTCATCGGTGATGACAACGCTGGTCACGTTGGTCGAAGCCAAGCCGAACTTGTTGTAGGACCGCACCAGATATGTGCCGGGGCGCGTTGGCAGGGATGCAAAAGATGCTGGCCGCGATACCTTGTCCAGCGCCGTGGTCGCGTTGGCCCACGTTGCGTCAACCACCTCGACCGCGTGCCTGATCCGATAGAACGAAAGATCAAGATCGGTGATCGGCGTCCATTCAAGGTGCGTTGTCGTGCCATTGACCTCAGCAAACAGCGCGGTCACGTCAGATGGAACAGTCGGCTCGAAGGCGTCGATGCCTGTTAGGAACTCAAACTCGCCGCGAAACCCGAAAGCGTTAATCGCCCGCGCACGAAAGTCGTAAGAATCATCCAGCAAGTCAATCGCCTCGTAGACACCTAACTCGCCTGTTCCCAAGATGATGTAGGTTGAGTCCGACGATTTCTTGAACTGCACCTCAACCAAGTCAACGCCAGCAGGGTTGCCGCTAGTGACAGTGACCGCGATGATGTTGGTGATCTTCTCGTTGGTAATTTGCGTCCGTGCAGTTGCGCTTACGCCAACAGAAGGCACCTCGGTGAACTTGAGCAGGTTGGTATTGTTGCTGATGATTGCCAACTCGTCGGCGTCCCAGTCAAACGCCGCTTCGCTGGTTTCGCGCAGGGTCAGCGTGACCCGCAGATCGCCAGCCTCCGCCGCGCCGAACGACCAGCCGACAACCTCAAACTCTTTTTCGTCGAAGCCATAACGCGGGTTGGTGAACGCGATAATCTCGCCAACCTCCACGTCAAAGGCGTTCAGCCCGAAGTCGGCGGTCAGCGTCATTTGCTCACGCCCACGGAAAAGGGTTAGCTTGGCCAGCCGCTGTGCCGTCGCAGCGCTGGTCGTGAATGGCAACGCCAGATCAAGCAGCGTCTCCTGCCCGCCATCTTCCGTAACAAACGTCGGGCTTTTGATAGGCGGATAGTCCGCGGTAATCCAGCGGTTGCCAGCGTCGATGAACGTCCCCTGCACGCCGTTGAACTGGTCCTGCAAGTCAACCCGTGTTGACAGGCTGATCGGGCCACGCAGATCGTCCAGCGTGAGCACTTTGGCAGGCGCAACGTAATCGCCCACGACCAACTTCCATTTTCCAGCGCCCCAGAACAGCGATCCAGCGCAGGCGGTCATCATCGTTTGCAAGACGTTGCCGTGCGTCTGACCCGCCGATGTCACGCCATTGATCGTGTATCGCTTTTCGGTGCCGCCGCCAGCAAGGGTCACGTTTTCGTCGCAGATGTTTGCCGCTGCCGAAAACACGGTGTCGTCAATCGTGCCATCGTTCAGGCCGTAGCCAGACGTGATGTAATCGCGCACGCACATGGCGGCGTTGTTGCTGTAGGCCGTCGTGCTGGTGCGGGGATCGAACACCCGCTTGCCGCGCACCACAGCCGTTATCAGGGGCAGGCCATTTGCGAAAACGTCCTGGTCGAACTCGTAGCGGATGTAGAGATAGGCGATCCCGTTGCCGACGAAGCTGGCGTTGATCTGGCTGCTTTCCGACAGTAGGCTGGCTGGTGCTGTGGTCTGCGTGCCGTCATATTTCTGGATCCGGATCTTGCTGTTCCACGGTGCCGACGTGACAAAGCCGCTGCCATCCAGCGTCACAACTTCATCGTTGATGTAGATGTCGTTGATGCTGTCCACGGGATGCCCAGCAAGCGCGACGATCTGGTGCAGGAACTTGTTGTTTGTGCCGGTTGTCTCGTAATAGGTGATCGTGCCACCCTTGCGGACCTCGCCGTAAACGAAGTCATGCGGTGCGGCAGGGTTCTCGGCATTGACAAGTAAGCCCGACGATCCGCCAAGTCCGCCAAAGTCAGGTTTGGGCGAAAGCGCCTGCAATGCCCAAGACGTGACAAGGCTGACGCCGACGTAAGCACCAACAGCGGCCAAGCCGGTAAACCCAAGAAATGAGAAGCCAGAAATAGCTAGAGCAACGGGGGGCATATCAATTCACCTTTGCTTGCATTTTGGAACCCAGCTTTTGTCAATGTCATCCAAAGAAACGTATATCACACCACCGCGCGAAAGGAACGCGGCTTTCGTCCCGACGCAGATGCCTAATGCGTAACCGATCAGCCAACGCTCTGCTCGCTTGGTCGCCACCAGCGCACCGCGCGGCGGCACATAGTCAACGCGTCGCAGCTTGCGCTCGACCACTTCATCAAAGCTGTCCGCATTGAACCGGTCACGCAGCCGTGACGGCAGCGCAGGCTCGCCATCGGCCATATACCCGCCCACCAGGTCATCCGCATAGCCAGCGCCATGATACGCCGTGAAAGCCGCGTTGCTGAAGATCAGGCAATCATGCTCACCCCAGCGAAAGGGCTTTGACCTGACTTGGCGCAGGTAGGCGTTTAGGCGCTTTTCCGGCCCCATACGATGTCCGCATCCTGTATCGCGTTCACATAATCAAAGAAGGTGTCGCCCGCAAAGCGCGCCTTCTGGTTCTCGCTGGTGTATCGCTGGTTGCTGGCCTTGCCCGTCTCAACCAGCTTGCTGTCCACCGTCGCCGTGATCGTGCTGCTGTCGCCGCTGTCCTCAATCGGCATCCTGTTGACTTGACCACTGAACACCTCGACGACATCGGTCACGTTCACCGCGCCAAAGTAGACCCGGCAGACGCGGCGCTGATACGGCTCCTGCAATGCCAGCGACACAAGTTCGCTTGGGACGCCGCTCAGGCTGATCGTGATGTTCTTGGCAGACAGATCGGCAACCTCGCCCAACCCCTGTATGTTCAGCAGCGATCCGCCGCCAACGTATGTCTCGCCGCTGATCGTCCGTTCGCCATATCCAGTCCACAAGCGCACATCGCCGCCATCGAACAGGAACTCCACGGCATAGAACGGCTGGACCTCCTTTTGCGCCAGTGCGGTGAGTAGACTGGCAGGAACCGTGCGTGACATTAGATAGCCTCCATCGCGCCGAAGGTGATGCCGTATTTGGCAGCCTCATCCGACGACCAGCCGGTTTCGTTGCTCGACAAGCGGAAATTGCCGACCGTGTTTGACAGAACCGCAGCAACCGATGTCCGCGCAACGCGCAACGCAGGCCAGATTTCCAGATCAACTGCCGCCCCCGTTCCCGTGTAATCAGCAAGAACCTTGTGCAAGGTTGCAGATGCTGCGCTGCCAAGCTGGATGTAATCACCCGCCAAAAGCGTCTCGCCATCCGGCACAGTCGCGCTAACTGTGTTTGCCCCTGCGGATCCGGTGACGGTGCATGATGTCGCTGTTCCGCGCAATGCGCACCCACGCGGATCACCAATCAAAAACGTGCCAAACTGGCCTCGCAATGAAAGAAGGAACGCAATCCACGTCTCCGCCTTGCTGCGCTGCATCGCTGGCAAGCTGACATCCACCTGCCACATCTGACCAGCGTATGCGTGCGCCTGCCCTGCGAACGTAAAGGGCGACATGCTGTAGGCCACCGCGTTGGTCGCGCGAAACTCCACCGACCGGATGCCGGTAATCGCGGGCAGGGTTAAAGGATACACCAAAGCCATCAGCTAAAAGCCCTTCCATATGATCCGCCGCGCCGCTTGGCGTCCACGACAGCCGCCTTTGCGCTCTCTGCGATCTGCGGCATCAGTTGCTTAATCTCAGTCCGCACGGTCTGTTGCACGCCGGTTGAAATGTTGATTGTCTGGTTGACGATGATAGACCCGCCACCGCCGACCGCGCTTTGTGCCTGCGATACACTCAGCACTCGACCCGCAGTCTGCGGCACGAACAATTCGCGGCCATGCTCACCGACGACAGCAGGCTGCCCAGACCGCAACGAGCGGCCAGACGCGGCCCCAACAACAGGCGCACCCGCTGGCGCAGCAGGAAACCCGAGCGCAGACGTGATGCCGCCCACAAGCCGCTGAACGACCAGCACGCGGAACAATTCCTTAATGATCGAACCGGCCATTGAACGAAACGCATCCCTGGCCGACATCGTACCATCAACCATCGACATGAACGCGCTTTCCATGCTGCTCTCAACCATCTGCATTGTGCTTTGCAGGTTGTCCGCGTCAAAGCCCAGCGCCTGCAAAGCTGGAGATGCAGCGATCATTTCGTTCAACAGCTTCTCATAGGCGATTTTTGCAAGTTCAGCTTCGCTTCTAGTGTCTTTAGTTTCCTTTTTGGCAGCCTTTAGAGGCGTTAAAATAAGACTGGCCGCGACTGCGCTTTCTTCAAAACGCAAACCCAATGTTTGAATGTCTGCTTCCATGGCGTCGGTGATTTCACGACCGCTCGCCAATATTTGATTTCTGATTTCCGTTTCGCGTGCAAGTCTTTGCGTGGCAATGGTTTCGCGCTCGCGCTGCTCTGCGCTTATTTGGTTAAGTCGCGCTTGCTCCCGCAACTGCTTAATTTCTTTTCCCAATGCCATTGAACTCGCAACAGCACCCTCGCCTGCGGCCTGTTGGCGCTGGCGCAGGGCGATGGCTTCGCGCAATTCATCTTCTGCCGCAACTGCTTGCAATGCAAACTTGGCAGCGTCTGCTTCGTTGCCTCGCGCGAGGTTTGCAGTCTCTGCAGAACGCGCCTGACCGATCCTTGCAATAATTCCACCAAGGCCTTCATACTCAGCAGCAAGCGCCTTTAAGCCATCCGCATCTAGCAATTCTGGCAAAAAATTGCCTTCTGGAAACACTTGAAAAAACTCTCTAGCAGCTGCTGAGATTGTTGCTATACCGCCAGCGGCCTGCGCAAGGGCAGGGGCTATAGACAAAAGGGCTTGGGTAAGCTGAATGCTTATGACCTTAGACATCAGGTCCAGTTCATTCTGAGCCTCTTTTGATTTCGCAATAGTCTCGCGGTCAATCACCAGCCCAAGATCAGCAGCTTTTTTTGCCATCTCATCAATAGCTGCGGAATTGTTTTGAAACGCTGGCACAAGCGCGAGGCTGTCGCTGGCGATGGCTTCCATGTAGAAGGTCATGTCTGCCTGCGATACGTTTGCCCGCTCCAGAGCGTTGATATACGCACCCAGCTTTTGATCCGACGACAAATCGGCAAACGCCGATGCAGTCAAACCAACCTTGGGCGCAATGTTTTCAAAGAAATCGGCAAGCGGGCCAGCGCCAGTTTGCGCGTAATCCCCGAACTTGTCGTTCACATCCTTTAGAATGTCAGAAAGTTTTTCTTGACCGATCCCAAACTGCTGCGACGTCAAAGCCAAAACTTGAAACTGGTCTGACGCAACGCCCGCAATTCTTGAAAGGTTGTCAATTTCAGAAGCCGCAGCCAAAGCGCCGCGAAACGCTTGAACAGAAAGTGCCGCAGCGATTGCAGGCCCAAGCCGCTTGGCGGATGTTGCCAGCGCAGCAAAAGCCTTGCTGGTAGACGACAAACTCTTGTTGCTTTCCTTTGAAAAACGATTGACCCGCTGTTCCGAACGCTGCATAGCCCGCGAAAACTCACGGTCGCGCGCGCTCAAGATGACGTTTAGTTGTTCCGCGCTAATGGCCATCTATCTGCCTCACCAAATCGCGGTATTGATCCGCTGACATTGCATCTTGACCGGGCTTTTTCGGGCTGTGTGCATCATTCCAGCCTTCAAACACCGTCCAAGCGTCTTTCGGGATCATATCACGGATTTCTTCAGGACGTAAGCCAATCACGATCCCGCTTTTAATCATCGAACGCACGTTCAGGCTTTTGGGGATTGGTCCGCTTTGGTCTTTTTTTTTGACGCCTCATCCATTGCGTCTGGCATAAAGGCCACACCGATGATCGCCTGCGCAAGTTGGAACAGGTGCATCAGATCGCCCGGACCACATGCAGCCAGAACCTTGTCCGCATCGTGATCCTTCATGCCTCCGCCAACCAGACCAAGCGCAACTAGATCGCGGACCTCGGTGCTGGATGGTTTCTCGCCACGGCCAAAGACGCCATCCCAGAACTCAAAGATGCCCCGGTGCTTGTCCTCAAACCGCTCAATCTGACGATTGCGCAGGACAAACGAATAAGAGGTGTCGCCAATATACTCGACGACACCCCCACGCGGCGCTTCAGCCGTGATAGTCATTAAGCAGCCGTAAACGTAACGACGCCGGTGCTTTCCAGCGACAGCGAATAGGTCACGCCGCCTTCTGTCTCGCCGCCGAACTCCAGCGATGTGATGCGGAACGAACCAGCATATGTGCCAAAGTCAGGAACAACGACTTGGAAATTAGCCTTGTTGTCTGCGGCCATCGCCACGGTGTTCATCCGCGCTTCTGTGGTGCTGTCTTCAAAGAAACCGTCGCCGCTGACTGAAACGTTCTTCAGGCCAGCTAGGGTTTCAGTCCACAAAGCACCTTCGGGCGCTGTGCAGTCAGGTGTAGTCACATCAATTGCGGTGTTGTTGATCGTCAGGGACTTGCTGTTCAATCCACACAGGTTAGCAAATGCTTCGCTAGATTCCCCGTCGCCAATTTTGACAAGCAGGGCGCGTCCAAGTTGTTTAGCCATTTTGGCCTCCATAGTTTGCGCTTGCCCACGGCGCGGGGTTAGGCGGGTTTTTCAAGCATCGCTTGAAGCGAAATGACTGCCGTGTAGCCACGACCTTCATTGTCTCTTGTAACCGAATATGTCTGGTAAATCAATTCGACCAGCGTATGTCCAGCGACCGTCACGGACGGCTCTTGCCGGTGTAGCGCATCCCTGACAGCCTCGACCATCCTAACGGCCTCCACGCGGCCTGAAGCGCTGCGAGAGTGGGCTTCGATGGATATGCCAGTCAATGACCCTTCAATCGTGTCAGTGTCAAACGCGCCAGGCTCAATGTCGCCAAAGCGGATATATGGAAACGTCACATTCTGCGGCGGCTCATCGTATATTCTTGCGCCGACCAACGCGGCCACGCCAGTATTCGCAACCAATGCGGCCCTCAGACCCTTTTGCAGGGCAAGTGCAAATCCATCAGCCATTTGTCACCCTCCGCGCAGCTTTGTTAACCGCCGCTTTGATGCTGGCTTTAAATCGCTTTGCCATGTGCTTCTGCATGATCCGCATGTAAGGCGCTGGGGATGTTGTGCCGCGATCACCTTTTGTGCGGCCAAACTCGACCGAACCCGCCTTGATCTGGGCCTGCTTGGTTGGTGGCGCAGCCTCTACGGCACCGCGAAAGCCGTCTTGCGTGTCGTATTTCGTAAATATCCAGCCCTTTAACTCGCCGCTTTCAACGGGAACAAGCTGACGCGCCATCCGCGCACCGGCTTCTGTATTGCGACGGATCGCTTTTTCAACATCAATGCGAACAGCGTCCGGCAGATCCCGCAGTTGCTTGCTCAGTTTCTTCGCGCCAACGACCCTCACGATGCCACCCCGCGCATCAAAAGAAACTCAAGAACGGTACCTTTGTCGTCAACTTGCATCACATCCTTGATCGCCCAGGTCTGGCCCCGAACCTGCACGCGATCCGCTGCTGTGAACGTTTCGGTAACGCTGTCTTTGCGAACCCGCATCGTGGCTGGGCCAACGTCAGAAAGCGCCCCACCTTGGATCGCCTCTTTGCCGGTGCGCTCACGCAAGTTGGCTGACCGTGTGGCCACATCCGACCAGCCGGTGTAAAGGTTTCCGTAATCGTCAACAGCGCCCTCTACAAGGCGCTGGAATGTAGCCCGATCACGATATGACCCTGCCCTAACCATACCAAGCCCTGCGGTGCATATCGACCAGCATGTCAAAGCCATACGGGATGTTGGACAACTCATCCATCATCGTGTTTTCGCGGTTGTCATACCAGTGGCCGATCAGCAGCATCATTGCATGGCGCAGCGTCTCCGGCACGCTGGCAGATGTCGCCCCGTAGCCTGCCGTGTATTCAATGCGGATCGCGTCAGCCCGATCTTGCGTCACGGGCCAGTTGAACCCAGACTTTGGCCCAATCTGGGTTGTGAAGTCTGTGCCGGTGATTTCGTAGTTTGACAGCGTGTCGGTCTGCAAAGCGCCGTCGATGTCGTAATACTGGACCGCCGTGACCTCGATCAGCGGACCCATAGCAAGCCGGACATACTGCGGCGGAACGCTGTTAACCCATTGGCCCCACTTCTGCGTAATCATCGCATGACCAAGCGCGCCTTTTGCGTCTGTGTAAGACGCCGCAGTCTTGATAAGGCGGTCAATCATCAAGTCATGGTCTGGATGCTCAATGCCCAACTGCCCCTTAACCTCCGCCAGCAAGACGGGTGCCGCAGCAGGTGCCTCAAGCAGCTGCAAAGCGTCAAAGCTGGCCAAGGGCTGATACATGATTATTCGTCCTCGGAGATTTTAGCAGCCTTGCGCGTGTACGGCTTTTGTACGGCGCGCTCAACCTTAACCGCGACGACGGGTTCAGCGATGCCAGCAGCAATGAAGCGAACAGCCTCTGCATCGTTGCAGTCAATCACGTCGCCCTGATTGTGCGAAAAGTCGATGCCTGCCATCGAAGTGAGAAGTTTAACCTTTGGCATTGTGTGCCTCCTATAAAATCAACTTAGGCAGTGGGGCAGGATAACCCGCCCCACCAAGAAGTTGATTAAGACGCTGCAGTTGCGAGGTGCTTGATCGCAGCAGTGTTGGTCAACACGCCGTCGAAACGGATGTAGCCCAAGATGCCGAAGTCAGGTGCGAAACGCTCGCGCGCAACGTAAAGCGCGGGTGCGCCGACCTTGCGGACGTAGAACTTCGACATGTCACCAAACAGCATGACCTTCGAAGAAACGCCCGAACCGAGGTTGGCCATTGCTTGGTTGACGACAACGTTGTAGCCCAGCAGGTTCTGGGGAACGCCAGCTTGATAGTTGCCCATCTGCCAGAGGTAGTTGCCGTCGCCGTCCTTCAGCTTGCGCACAGCGGACAAGGTGGCGTCAGCCATCATGATCGCGGTGTTTGGCGAAGTGCGGTAAGCAGGGTCAACCGAATGGATCAGGTCGATGATCTCATCCGCAGTGATGGCGTTGGTTGCGGCTGCAACTTTACCAGCACCAGAGTTGGTCACGATGCCCTCAACGTCCGAAGAACCCGAACCGGTTGTCAGCTTTGCGTTGGCGATACGGCCAAGACGCTCGCCCAGCAACTCACCCAGCAGCGATTCCATGTTCAGGACGCTGTCTGCGTTCAGTTCTGCCGACCAACGAACCCACTTAGAGTCCTCGGCAAACGCGCCCAGAGATTTCTGACCAAATGTCACGTCGTTACTAGCGTCATCCGTTGGCTGCGTGCCTTCGGTGTGTGCTTCGGTAGCGATAGTGGTGTCGTCAACGGTTGGGATGTTGAACGGGTTGCCTGCAACGGTGTTGATGACAGTGAAGAACTCGTTGCCATACATTGGGCCAGTTGCAATCATTGCCTTCTCGATGAAGGTCGCCAGTTCAGTTGGAACGGTGAAACCGCCAGCCGAATTGGTGCCGCCAGTCTGCACGCGGTATTCTTTCAGAACGTTGCGCACTTCCTGATCGACGTAACCTTCGCCGCCGTTGGCAATCATCTCGGCAAACGCCGAACGATAGTCCATCTTGAAGCCCTCATCGACAGCGCGTGCAGAGCCTGCGTCCGCCATTGGGCGACGGGACAGATCAATGCTTTCGCCAGCCCGAAGTGCGGCCTCAACCTTTTGCAGGCGCTCAACCTTCTGACCCAGCTTGTCGTGGTCAGCCATCATGGCGTCAAACTCGCGCTCAATCTCAGCAGCGCGGGCTTCTGTGGTAGTGTCTGTCACTTCCGACAGTTTGAAGCGGGCTTCGGTGGCAATGTTCGCCATCTTCTCCCGCAGTTCTTTAATCTCAGCCATCACGGGCCTCCATCTTAGGGAACTGGTCTGTCATCACGACGATCAGGTCCAAGCACTTGCCCAAGGTGCAGGACAGGGCAGTAACAGCGGGAGCCGCTGCTATTTCGCCAAGCTGGCCCTCATCCGAAGGCGTCGTAAAGCTTGGGTTTTGTTTTGCTCATCGCGATACTGCTGCAATGAACGTAAACCGATTTCGGTGCCATCATAAGCCGGTGTGGTCACGATTGACACGTCATAAAGTTGCAAGTCGTTGATCATGCGCTTTGGCATGTCACCGCTGTCGTCCCAAGTCTGCCGCGTTGCCACAAACGCAAACGACATTTTGTCCAGATCGCCGCGCTTCATTTTGGGAACAATCGCTCGGACATCTGGATCGTCACTGTCTAGTTCCGTTTCAATGTAAAGCCCGCGCTCATCCTGCGACAGACGCAAAGTGCCAGACCGCGTGCGCGCCAATGGCAGGCCATCGTGGTTGACCAAGAACACAACGTCATCGTTGCGCTCAAGTGCAGACGTGAATGCACCGGCCTCAATCACTTCTGTAAAAAAGCCGCCGATGTTAGTTTCCTGCCCGAAAACAGCGGCATAACCAGCGACCCGAATGAGGCCATCATCTTCCTGCCGAATTTCGACAGGCTCACCAAGCGCACGGATTTCAGATTTAACCATCGGGGCCTCCAAACTATGTGGCAAAGATACCACGAGACTAGGGGCCGCGTCTAGTGTCACGGCAGCGCAGCCGGGGTCAACCCTGTCGTCATTCAATAACAGCATCAGGAACCCCCAGGTTTTGCGATCCAATAGGAACCGTTGCGCCCTGTATCATCAGGCTATCGCCTGCTGGCATCGGACTCATGTTCTCAATATCGCGCACTTCGTTCGGTGTGCGGATCCCGTTCTGGATTGTCGTCGCGTGTGCTTCCATGCGGGTCTTGAAGTCGCCGCGCAGAAGGCCGTCAACATTAAACTCGACGTATAACTTTGATCCGCGCGGGAACAGCTTGAGGTTCAATTCCTGCTCAAACTGCTCAATCCACCGTTTCAGCGTATGCTTGACAAAGTGCAAATCCTGTTGCTCGGTGTTGCTATAGGTGCCGCGCGTAAGGTCTTGCAAAAAAATCGGCGGCAGGCTGTAGATGCGCGCGATCTGCTCAATGCTGAAACGCTGCAACTCAATCAACTGCATCTCACTTGGGTTAAACCCGACGGGCTTCAACTCATGCCCCATTGGGATAGCCATGACCGGTTTGCCTTCGCGCGCCAGCTTGGCCGTGGTCTTGGCAACGTCCTCAGACGCACGTTGTGCCGCTGCGCCAGACTGGAACGGGCCTTGCAGCGTCATTGGTGGGATGCCGCCGGATTGAAATGCCTTGGAACCGTATTTAGTCGCCGCAATGGCCAAGCCGATCGCGTCTTTGTTGGTCATAATCGGGCCGCGAAGGTCAAGCTGGTTGGCTTTGAGCATGTAGCTGATGTCGATGACCTCGGTGGCCTGATACTTGATACCTTTATAGGTATAAACTTTGACCATCTTTGGCCCGTCTTGAACGTGGTCAACGCGCGTGTGGTGCGGGTCCAGCGGCCAAATGTTGGCAACCTGCCCATTGCCTGTGCGCTCAATGTAGCTGACGCAGCGACCTCCGGTAAACACTTGATCGAAAAGATATTTGCGCCACTCAAAAGACGACATTTCATCGTTTGCTACGTCGTGCAGGATGCCAGCAAGCGGGCCTGTCTCAACGCGCTGACGGCCCTTGCTGGTTTTGCGGTAGACGTGCAAGGGCAGGCCAGCCAGCGTGCCGCTGATGAAGTTGACGGCGGCCCATACGGCAGGAACGCCAAGCGCGCTGTCAATCGTGACATTGATGCCGGACTCGGACAAACCGCCGCCCCAGCCCATAACCTGCAAGAAATCTTCGGCAGAAACCGGTGCGTTCGGGTTTTCAAGAGTACGTTTTTCAGGCTTACGGAAGCGATCAAAGATGCCCATTAGTTCAGGTCCACGCGCATGGTTTCGATGCAATGATACATCAGTCAGGGCCAAATGGAAAGGGTAACGCGAACGCAGCCTTTTCTCCGCAAATCTAAAGGCCAACAGTGGCTTCACGCTTATCAAGCCGTCATCTGGAAGGTCGGATCGTCCCACGGCGACGGCGGCAAAGCAGCGTCCTCTTGCGATTCAGCGCCCAGCGCCATTGCCAGCGCCACAAGCCCGTCGATCTTGCCCGCAGACTTGGCCTTGGTCAGCTTGCGATTGCCCGCAGGATCGCGCTCCACAACAGCGTTGGCCGCGCACATGTTCATGATCGGGTTGCTGCCGTGCAGCAGTTTCCGTTCAGCGACTAGCCGTTCCAGCTTATCGACCGCCGGGGCCATGTCCTTGAAGCCCTGACCGAACGGTGCCATCGGCACCTGCGCGCCGATGATGTCCAACTCGCGCTGGAAGTCGTTGATCCGCCAGCGGTCATACGCCAGCATCTGGATGTCGTATTCCTCAGCCGCCTCCGCAACGTGACGGGCGACGACAGCAGGGATAATAACCGGACCGTCAATCAGCGTCAGGTAACCTTGATCTGCCCAGATGTCATACGGCACCTTGTCCGCCTTCGCCTTCTCACGCAGTCCATCGCTGGGCAGAAAGAACTTTGACACGATGTGGTATTTGTCGCCGTCAGGGAACACCATGACAAATGCGGTCAAGTCGCGGCTGGCTGACAGGTCCAGACCTGCGTAGCACATGCCGCCAAGCGGGATGTCGGGCTGTTGGTTGTTGGCCTCCCATTCGGTCCGGTTCAAGAACGGGCTGACGCCCTCAACCCGCTGGTTTAGATACAGCCAACGAAAGCTGGCCTCCTTTGCAGGCAAGCGCGCGGCTTGCTTGGCAAAGTCCTCAACGTCCTTCAGGCTGCGAAACTCGCCCATCGCCGGGTTCGCCGCCTTCCACGCATCGCGGTCCATGATCTCGCAATCTTCTGGCGCGGTGTAGACGTGGCTGACGATGCGCGGGTCTTTGGCGTTCTTGGCGTCGTCCAGCCAGATCGAGAA
>Ga0222630_1000748_pt1 | contig 16055 bp, 15 predicted proteins | sample AntAcemetagenom3_FD_179842 | JGI IMG/M metagenome (GOLD analysis project Ga0222630, IMG submission 179842) | Saline water microbial communities from Ace Lake, Antarctica - #3 | ecosystem: Environmental > Aquatic > Non-marine Saline and Alkaline > Saline | place: Antarctica: Ace Lake | collected...
AGTAAAGACGAGTGAACGCGAGGGGATAAATTCTTTTCATACAAGTATTGAGCAAAACACCAGCCACCTTGTCTCTCTAAGCAGACGTCCACTCAAATCGAGACCGCGCCATCTTGCCGCGGCCTTCCTGCGCGCCAAAACTGACTGGACAGGATGGTCGCGAAATCCTCGTCAGAAATCCTTCGTAATTTCAGACGCGCCACAGGCGAGGTGACTGGCGAGGGCGCTCGCGAAGTCTCCCCGTCGAGGAAGCGCCTCGACGCGTGACGCGCGAGAGTGCGAGGTGCTGCGAGCGCGCGAGACGCCCGCCCGGACGCACACTCGTCCGAGACCGCGTCCGGCCGCGCGCATTGTGTTTATTCTTTTTCTCGCGTCTCTTGCGTCCAGGATGTCGCCCCCGGGGTTCGAGCGTCGCACGCCTAAGGAGATGGCCGTGATCCCCATGCGCGACGACGTGGCCGCGGCGCTTTTCGCGGCGGCGTGCGCGTCCACCGCGGTCGCGCCTTTTCTGATGTGCGTGGACCGCGCCGTTGTTGCCGCGGCCGCGGGCACCGCCCCCGGGGGCTCCCTTTTCCGCGCCATCGCCAGCGTCGGGTCCGAGTTCGTGACCAAACCGAAAACCGCGTTCGCGCAGCCCGCGCTTTGGATGGTCGCGGGGGTCTACGCGGGCACGTACTTCGCCAAGAACGTGAGTGACGTTGTCATCGAGAGGCGGGGATACCCTGAAACGCACGCTGGGGCGAACGCAGGGAAGTTCGCGGCCACGACCGCGTGTAACATGGGCGGGTCCATTTTGAAAGACGCCGCGTTCGCGCGGTTGTACGGCGCGAGTTTGGCCACGGTGTTAGTAGTCCCACCGGCTTCGTACGTGTTGTTCGCGGCGAGGGACTGCCTCACAATAGGAGGCGCTTTCGTGGTACCGGACGCGCTGGCGAGCCTTGTTACGCGGCACACCAAAATCGACCAAAACGCCGCGGCGACGCTCTCGCAATTAGTATCCCCACCCCTGATGCAGGTGATTTGCACCCCCATGCATCTGTGGAGTTTGGGTTTGATCAACTCACCGGAAGCCAGTGTGGCGTCGCGGATCGCGAGGCTGCGACTCGCCACCCCAGCGGCGTTGCTAGCGCGGTCCCTACGAATGCTCCCCGCGTACGGTTTAGGGGGGATACTTAACTCGACCCTGGTGAACAAAGGGCGGGTTTTGGCTAAAAAAAAGGGTCAAGGGACGAGTGCGAAAAGCGCGTCGTCGAAGACTGACCTTACGTCTTCGCGAACGGACATCGCTTCACAGACCCTGCCTGGGGGGTCGAAATTCGGCCAGGGCGTTTTCGGCGGGAACACGGGGGGAGGTTTGGAGGGGTTCGCGGTTGGGTTCGGGTTGCGAAACGCGCGGTGGTTCGGGCGTGGGAAACAAAACGGGACGACGGACAAACCCAAACCGGGGAGAGGGAAAAATGAAACGTCCGACAGGTCGTCCGTGAATCGCGGTTCGGAGGCGGGTCCTGTACTACAGGGCCGGTCGAGGGCGAAAAATGGCAGGTTCGCCTCCGTTACCATGGGCGGATCTCCTCTTGGGGCGGGGAAAGCGGGTGACGCCGGTGCCGACTTTGATACCGACACTAACTTTGGCGCCCGAGGCAAAGCGCGGTTCGCAAAGAACACGGCCAAGGCGGGGAAGGGAAAACCCGGCCCGCGTTTTGGACGCGCGTATGTGTGGAGACCGGGAAGAACCGCGGACGTGGCCGTCGCGACACGGTGACGAGAGAGATACGTTTTATGGAAGGTCATTCAAGGCGCCGGCGGCACGGGTGATTGCGTCCCAATTCTCGTTTCACACTCATCATCTCTTGCCATTTTTGTGGCTCGGCTCGCTCGGGTGCCTTCTCGTGTCTCGTCGTTTTCAACGTCACGCGTTTTCAAAAGCGGTCGCGCTTGCGGCGACCGTGCGGCCTTGGTGGCCGCGTTTTTTGGCGGTCTCGTAGACTAGTGACATCGCGTGGCGTAGTCTTGGTGTTCCATTCGAAACTCGCGTCACGCGCCATGGGCGGCCCGTCCTCCTTCGTGCCGCGTCGGCCGGACCAGCTGGATGAAATACCCGCGCTCGTCGATGCGTTCGTGGCGATAGCGTCCGGCACCGCCGCGGCGGTCGCGGTGGCGCCTTTTTTGATGTGCGTGGACCGTGCCGTGGTTGCCGCGGCCGCGGGCACCGCCCCAGGTGGGTCGCTGTTCCGCGCCATCGCGGTGAACGCGGGTGAGTTCGTCAAGTTTCCCCGGGTCGCGTTTTCGCAAAAAAGTTTATGGATGGTCGCCGGCGTGTACGCCTCGACGTTTGCGGCGGCGAACCTTTCCGATGTCGCGAGCGAGCGCACCCCAGGCGTGGACCCCGGGGTGCACGCGGGCGGCAAGTTCGTCGCCACCACCGGGGCGAACATGGCGTGCGGGGTGATGAAAGACGTCGCGTGAGTATTTCCCATTTACCACATTCCGCCGACTGATTGCCCATACACGACTGACATTTATTTTTACAATCTCAGGTTCGCGAGGATGTACGGCACCGCGGCGGTTGGCGCTGCGTCCGCCGGCGCGGCGGTTAGTTCGAAAGGCACCACCCTGGTGGTTCCCGCCATGTCGTACGCGCTCTTCGCACTGCGTGACTGTTTAACTATAGGCGGCGCTTTTTTCGTACCCCCCGCCCTAGCCGCGACCCTTGTTGCGACCGGAAGCACCCAAGACGAAACCACCGCGGTCGCCGCGTCGCAGCTCATCTCGCCGCCGCTGATGCAGATTCTGTGTACCCCGCTGCACCTAATGGCGCTTGATTTGGTGAACAACCCGGTGTCGTCGAGTGGGCGAAGAATTGCCGCGCTGTTCACCTCGAGTGCCGCGTCCGCGCTTCTCGCCAGGTCCTTAAGAATGCTCCCCGCGTACGGCATCGGCGGGCTACTCAACGCCAACTTGTGCCGCGTCGGCCGCGCCAGGAGCGCCCGGTACGCGTCCGGGGAGATGGCCGGAGAGGAGTGGGACGTCGCGATTGATGGGTGGGATGGCAGACGGGTGGGAGACGAAGAAGAGGACGGCGATGACCTGTTCGGGGACGACTACGGCGAAAGAGCGCTTCACGCCATGGCGTTCGCGCTTCACGGAGGCGTGCACCCGGTGGCGCTCGCTACGAAAGTCACCGACGACCCGCTTCTTTGGAAGTTCCGGTGGGAGCGGCTGATTCAGCGGAGCGTGTCCAATTCGTTACAGGAGTACGGCGGGGACACGTTCGGCGGGTGCGTGGTCGTGGGCGGGGACGCGGATGTCGATGAATCGGTAAACGCGTTTGTGAAACGCCTGGACTCAAACGGGGATGGCCTGCTGGACGTCGGCGACATACACCGCGAGCTAGTTCGGGAGAAAAACGCCGGCGAAGGGTGGGCCGCGAAGGCGCTCATCGCGACCGCGGGCAGCGACCTTGCGAAGCAGTTCGTAGACGCCGCGGATGCGGACGGGGACCGGAAGGTAAGCGCGGAGGAAATCAAAAAGCTGCTACGGGAAAGCGTGGCGAGGAACGAAAAGTAGAAGATAGTTGGTGTGTTTTTGCGTATAATATTCTTTGCATTCACGTTCTCAAGTAACTCTGGTCATGACGAACACGCAGTCGTCTTCCTCCCCCGCGTTCGCGACCCTGCCTCTTGCTTGTTCTTTCCGAAGGCCTTGCAACGTCCGGGCTGCCCGCACAACGCGCGTGTCGCGGTCCAGAAACGTCACGTCCCACACCCGTTCCACGTCGGCGAATGTTTTGGAAAAGAGTTTATTTCCAAAAAACGACACAGTGACGTCATCAAACTCGACTCGCCACAAAGAGTCATCATTCCCCATGCATTCCCACCTCGCCCTTAAACTCGCGCCTATAACGTCGTACGGCAACTCGAGCCGGTTGAGGTACGTTCCGGTTTTCATGTCAATGTCCTGAAACGCGACGCCGCGGAACGGACCTAGCGCGCCGTTGGACGGCGCCGGGGCGGTGCTGTACACCACTTCCCACGACTGCGATTGCGAAATAAAAGGGTTGGTCTTGAGTGTGGGTGTACTGAATGGGGGATTGGGTACGGTAATCAGGCGGAACAGGGCACTTGTGTTGTGTGTAGTTGTGTTGGGATTTGGGAAATACGACAACACGTACCCCGTCTTGCAACGGCGACGCCGCGGTGCGTTGGGTGGGGTTTAACCGCTCTAGGGTAGATATCGCCCGTTCCACCGCGACTCGGCGGTCGTCGTCGCACCGCAACCCGCGCTCGGTGCCTGCCACCGACGAAAGCACCATAGCCTTCGCCGCAGTCAACTCTTTGGAACACGAGGTGGACGCGGCCGCGCTTGCTGACGACGCATCTGCCGATGCGCGGCAACGCGAAACGCGCGCCGCGGCTCCGGGAACGCGGTACGACCGAGGATGAGGGGTATGCGTGGACGCGAAACTCGCGGTGAGCGCCGCGACGGCGGCGGGCATGCTGATAACTCGGGTGCGCGCCGCGGTGTGTCGTTGGTTCCTTGCGACGGCAAAACAACTGTTTCGTTGGCTCGTCAACGCGGCGCAGCCAAGAAAGCCGTTAAATGTTTCATTTCGTTGGATGTGCCGACCATTGAGGACGCGCTCAGCGCTTCTCCGGTCGCTGGAGGGGGCTGACGCGCGACAGGACCGGCGTTCGGGATTTCCCGGTGGTGCGGTCGGGCGCGATGCCGCCGGAACGCACGTCCGGCCGGTCCGGGCCGAGGCCGAGCACCGCGGGGGCGCCAACATCTACGGCAGGAACATTCGGACGACCCCCGGCGTCTCCGTTACGCCCGGGGACGGTTCAAACCACCCCCAGGCCGTCGTCGCCGTACGACGCCGTGCCCGGGGTGATGCGCCAGCCCCGGAATTCCGTGCGCGTCAGCGATGGGGCGGGAGGGGAAACCCCGCGACGCGTGTCTCTCGTGGAGCGGCAAGCGACTTATGGAAAATCGCAGGCGGGCACGCCTTCGCGAAACGAGGCGGGTGAATCGTCAACACCTCTGGTGAACGCGAGCACTTCCGCGAAAACGACCCCCGCACAGACGCCACGAAGGGCACCGCGCGAGTCGGACCAAGTGTCGCCACTCAAAACACCCGCGAAGGCAAAGACCCTGGTGATGAAGTCTTCAAAGAAATCGCCAAAAACCGATGATGCAGAAATGGACGGAGAAACGTTGGACGCGGAGTCGGACCGCGCGCCGGCGCCTTCGCGACCGCCGCCGCCCCCCGAGTCACCCGCGGGGTACCTGGACAAGCCGTCTCGGGTCAACCTGGGGGACGGGGACGAAAAAGCGCTGACGGAAATCCCGGAAGTGGGTACGAGGAACAACGAAACATTTGCGGAACCTGCGCCGGAACAAACAAAAAACGACGACGACAAAAAAATGACGAATGCGTCTCGTTTGGCAACTGCGCCGTCCTCGGCTGAAAATTCCGCGCCTTCCACCAGCGGCTCTCTCCACGACACGCAGGTTCTTTCCCAGCGCCTGCAGCACTCGGAAACCCTGCGTCGCACCGTGGAGCGGCAGCTCGCGATGGCCACGGAGCGCGCGCGCGTGATGGGCGAGATCCTACACGAGCAAAACGCCTTGCTGGAAAACGTGCCGGCCGTCATCGCGGCGGGCGGCGCGGCGCGGTGGCGCGCCAAGGCGGGCGCGGGAGGCGGGTACGGCGCTGAGTCGCTGGGTGTGCGCAAGGCACTGGAATCGTTTGAAATCGAAAATGTCACGCAGGTCAAGGAAACGACGGGGGTGGCCTCGCTGGCGCGCAGGGTCGCCGAGCTCGAGCGCGCGTTGGCGGCTAAGGAGACCGAGTTTTCAAGCCAAACTGCCGCGCTGGAGGCGCTTGAGGTGGAACAATCCAAGTTCGACGCTGATGTCACCGCGATGAGGTTGGCGGAGGAGGCGTCAAGGCGGGCCTCCGCGGCGGCGGGGAAAAGAGCCAGGGAGGTAAGTATTGCACTTCCCAAATCCTGACACACTGTTTTACCGAAGCTGGTAACTGTTTGTCCATACATCGCGATATACAAGACTGACACTTTTCTTTGGCCCAATCGCAGGCTTCGGAGCGCGAAGAAACGGCGCTTGATGTTTTGGCCGGCGAAACCGCGCGCGCGAACGCGGCGGAGGCGGAGATCACAACGCTCGTGATGCAATCGGACATAATGAACGCGCAACTGGAAGTCGCGTCGCTTCGGCTTGACGTGCTCGTGGACGACGGGCGTCATGACAACGGCGACGGGCACGAAAAAACGAACGGGCTCGCGGAACGTTTAAGAAGGGTGGAGCTGGACCACGCGCGCATGTCCCGCGAAACCGCGTCCCTGACGCGCGCGAAAACAGACGCCGAGTCCTTGCTCGTCGAGACCCGGGACTTGCTCGGCGAGGCGGAGGCGCGCGGTGAGTCGCTCGCCGCAGACGCGGTGAAAGCGGCGGCGCTCGGAAAGGAGAACGCGGCAAAGGCGGCGTTAAGCGCGACGCAGAACGCGAACGTGCTGAAGAAAAGCTTGGAGGAGAGCCGAGCCGCGGCGGCCGCCGCCGCTGCCGCCGCGGAAACGCTCCGCGCCGAGTGCGCGTCTCACATCTCCGCACGCGAAGCGGCTGACTCGGCACGCCTCGCCGCGGAGTCTGAGGCTCGTCGCGCGATGGCCAGCGCGGCTGAGTCTATGGCGAAAGCGACGGAGATTGCGGCGGCGGCCAGGGTGGAGAAAAGCGCGGTGTCCGCCGCTGGTGACAGCCGCGCGCGGAAATACGAATCCGACCTCGCGGCACAGCGGGAACGCCTGGAGGACGATTTCGCGCGTCGCGAGTCAGAGCTGAGGGAAGACAATAAACGCGACCGCGCGGAACTCGTCGCGTCACGCGAAGCGGAGCGCCGCGCGCTTACCGAAGAGGCCACGACGCTCCGCGCTTTGGCTGAATCCGCGGCGAACGCTACGTCAAACGCGGAGGCGGCGCGTGACGCCGCGGAGTCAGCGGCGCGCGCCGCGAAGGCTGAGCTCGCGTCCGCACTTACACGCGCGGCGGACGCTGAGGTGGCGCGGGGGGTCGCGGCGGGAGACCTGGCCGCGACGCGCGCCAAGCTGGACGCAGCCCGCGCGGAGATTCCAGGGCTACGCGCGGCGCGAGACGACGCCGACGAACGCGCGAGGGCTTCGCTGACCGAGGTGACCGCGTTGGAGGCTTCGCTTCGCGTGGCGCGTCGCGAAGCCGCGGACGCCGCCGAGCGTGCTGCCGCTGCTGAGTCTGGGCGCGACGTCGCGTCGAGCGGCGCGTCGGTGGCGCTCGGTCGCGTGCGGGACACGGAATCAGAGGCGACCGCGAAGGTTGTCGCCGCCGGCGTCGCCGAGGAGACGGCTCTTAGAGTCGCGGCGATCGCGAAGACGGAGCGCGTGGCCGCGGAGGGCGAACGCGACGCCGCGCGCGCGGAGCTCGCAGCGATGCGAGTCCTCGCGGATGCGCTCACGCAGCGCGTGAGCGAAGCGGAGAAGCGTCGGGACGAGGCGCTTGTTGTTTTGGAAGAAGCAGAGCAGAGTCGCCGGGTCGCGGAGACGGATGCCCGGGAGGAGAGGGAGACGGCGACGAGGGCCGCCGCCGCGGCTGATTTCGCGACGAGCGCCGCCGAAACGGCTCGGGCGGAGCGCGACGACGTGCTCGCTCGGTGCGAAAAACGAACCGTGGCGGCATCTGACATAGAAACCGCGGCTCGCACGGCGGTGTCCTCGGCGGAGTCTACCGCTCGCACAGCGGTCGAGCGCGCGGATAAGGCTGAGCGCGCGGCGGAGGACTGCGAAGCGCGTTTGGCGCGAACCAGTGAACGCCTAGAGCAGTGTACCTCCGCGCTGGTCGCGACGAAAACTCGGCTCAAATCTGCCGAAGCGGCGGCGAAGGCGGCGGGCGAGGCTACTACGGACGCGGCGCGCCGGGCGGAGGACGCCGAACGCGATGCCGCCGCGGAAACGGCGATGGCATCGGCGCAGGCGGCGCGGGCAGCGAGGGAGGCGGAGCTCGCGGAGGATGCCGCGAAGACGGCGAGGCATGAAGCCGTCGAGGCGACGCAACGCGCGAACGACGCCGCGGCGCTTGCGAGCAAGTATGACGCCGCGCGGGAGGTGGCGGAGGCGCGGGCGAAGGCTGCCGAGGATAACACAAGAGTTGCCACGGAAACGGGCGACCGCAAGGTTTCGGAAATTCGAGCCGCGGTGGAGGAAAGAGTCGCCAGGGTCAAAGCGGAGGCGGAGCGCAGGGTGGACGCCGCCGCCGCGGAGGCGTCGGCGTCGGCGGAGGAGCGCGGGCGGCGCGCTGAGGCGGCGAGCGCGGCGGCCATCGCCGCCGCCGCGAGCGCGGCTGAGGACCGCACCCGGCAAGCCGTGGAGGCGCGGCGGGAAAGCGAACGGGTCGCGGCGGACACGCGACGGGCGTTTGAAAGGGAACTGTCGGATACAAAAGTTGAATGCGCGCGCGTCGTGAATGAAGCCAAGGCGGAGGCGGAGCGCGAGGTTCGAAGGTACGTGTTGCGTTTCCCAAATCATGACACAACGTTTCTGCCGCCCCTGTTTGAGTGCACTACTCGTGATGTATGTAGATCGTGATGTACGTAGCAGTTGCCAGTACTCGTAACATTTACAATGTAACATACCCGTAACAGTTGCTGGCGTACTGGCAACTCCCACAAACCCACACTCGCCGACTCGAGACTGACACTTTCTTTTGTTCATCGTAAGAGCGCGTGAGATTTTCGAATCAAGAGAGCCCACGGAAACGGCGGCGGCGCGACGCGACCTCGAAAAAGCGGAAACCCGGTACGAAAGGGCTGAGGCGCTGCTTGTTGTGGAGCGTGAGACACGTGTAAAAAACACGGAAACGGCGCTTGACCGGGAACAAGCCGCGCGGCGGGAAATCGCGGAACTTAAACTGGCGCTTGTGGCGGCGAGCGACGCGGAGCAACGCGCCGAGGCTCGCCTCACGACACGCGCGCAGCACCAAAACGCGAACCAAGATTTGACTCGTATGGGCAATTACCCTGGTCAAAACCAATTTATTTCAGCACCGCACAACCCTGCTGCTCACGGCACGTTCGAGTTGATGCGGCAGCACGCAACCCGCACGTCGGCCTTGATTGCGAACCAGGAGGCGATGATCGCCGAGCTGCGGCGGGAGCTTATGCTGGCGATGGAGGCGGACGTGTTAGGGGACGGTCAGTCGAGTTTTGAAAACGAACCGCCGCTTGAATTAGAGCCGGCTGAGACGGCGCGGAGAGCGTCAGGCGCCTCTGCTGCTGCTCCCGTTCCTGTTTCGGTTCCAAACGTCACGGCACGTGTGGCAGTCCTCGTGCCGCCCATAAGAAGCGCCGCTTCGGACACTCAGGAAGCGGAGACCGAAAAATCGGAACCCGAATCGCCGGTACCGCCAACAAAGGAAAAGGAAAACCCGACACCGGCGCCGAAAGAAACCGAACCAGAAACCGAAACCGAAAAAGAAACGCGCGTACCTCCCGACTGGGCGTCCGCGTATTTGGACATCGACGCGACGCGCTTTGCGGTTGACGCGGCGCGGCCGAAGCCGGTGCCGTTGGCTTCTTCTGTTTATTCGACTTCTAACACCACAAAGACGGACTGGGAAGCGGCGTATTTGGACATCGAGGCGACCAGGGCGCTGGCCTCGGCGACCAGGGCGGGCAAAGAGAAGGAAATCGTGGCGACTGTCGTCACGGAAATCGCACAGACTGTCACCACGGGAACTATTGCAGAGACTGTCCCGGAAATAGTAGAGACCGTCACGGAAGGCGGCGAGTCGGACACTGCGAACGACTGGCTCGCGAACGACTCGCTCGCGAACGACTCGCCTGATAACAAAAATGAAGACGCCTCTGATTATTCCCCGGACAAAGCCGTGGCGCGTGATTTGATGGACAAGTTAGCGTTGATCGGGCCGAGCGGCGCGGACGCGCTTTTAGCGCAGAACCCGGAGGCGCGGAGGAAAGTTGCGCCCGGCGAGACGACGGATGCGGCGCAATTGCCCGAAACGCAACCGATGTCCAGGGAAGAAGCGGAAGCTGAAGCGGAGATGTACCGAAACGTAAGCTTGTTGAGGTGATAGATGAGTAGAAGGTGATGTAACAATGACCAGAGGAGATAACTTATTTTCAGTATCATAATCTCACCTCGTTATTTGTTTTCAACCTCCTCCGGCTTTGCGTACCCGTCCCCCCCCGTGGTCAGGTACGCGAGCTTGTCGAACTTGTCCCCTTTGGCTTCCTTCACCAAACGTTGCAGCTCTTTCGGTTTTTTGATTTGGCCCTGGATGCCAATCTCCTCCCCAACCTCGCCGCCGTCTTTCGGTACGACCCACAGCGGCCACGCGCTTGTGTACCCTTCGCACACCGCGTCCGGCTTCGTGACGTTTGGCCGTCCATCCGGGGCGTTCTGGTACACCCCATTGGGAAAGCACTCCACGTAGTCGATATATTCCATGGCTTCCTTGCCCAACACCTCTTTTTGTTTGTTGCAGTTCTCGCACCAAAACGCGCCGTACAACCGCGCGCCCGCCGCTTTTAAAGACTTGCGATCGGTAAAACAAAGTGTCAGTCTTGAGTGTACAAGTGCCATGTATATCGCGATGTATGGACAAACAGTCACCAGCTTCGGTAAAACAGTGCACTTGTGATGTAGTGAACCGTAATTACGGGCTCCCCAATCGGCATCCGGCAATGCGCCCTTCGCAGGACGAGTATGGGAACGTACGGGAGTCCGGGATTTGGGAAAGCCGGCACACGCGTACCTTCGCCACCTCCACGCTCTCCGCGCTCGACTCTGTGGTGACTTCGTACTTCAAATACGGCACGGTGACGACTTTCGTCGAATCCCCTGCCGCGAACGCGGGGGCGACGGGGAGTGTAATTTGTGCGGCGACCGCGGCCGCGAGCCCGGCGAACGCGGCGTGACGCCGCGTCGGCTCGAACGTCGCGTTGTCACCACAATCGACATCCATCGCCATCGCCTCCACGGACGAATCGACATCGATGGATGACCTTCGGCTCGACGCCTTCGCGGTGCTCCGCGTGCGGTACGGACGCGGGGCGGGGGTTCTGTTTGACGCACATGCCAATGTGGGGTTTGGGGGGGTTAAAAAGGTCAGGACACTGTCGGGGTTTTAGCAAGGCTCGATGGTCCGGCCTTGTGCGATCGCAACGAAACAGCGACACGTGGGATGGAAACGCGATTGCCGAAACGGATGTGCCGGAACCAAGGGCGTACCTTCCGCCAACCGCGACGTTGCCACCAATCGCGGCGCGGCTCACCACGGAAGCGGCGTGCACGTTCGTGGAGAGCATCGTCGGTGCCATTGCTCGATCGGGGTGGCGCTGGAGCGAGGGTCGGCACGGAACGCGCAACGGGTTTTGGATTTGGGTTCCGGTGCCTTTGGACAGCACTTCGGCAGATTTTTACGCGACGATGCTGAGAGGCATCTGATAGGCCGATTGGATTTTCGTATGGGGGTGCAGTCTTTTGTTTTTGCTCAAAGCTCTTCTCTTCATGCGGAGCACCGACTCCCAGGTACCAGGAGCCGCGTGCAGGAGCCAAGCGAGAACGACCTCTGCAACTTTTCACCTTTTCATCACACTCGTCGCGCGCGATTCGTCGTTCTGCCATGGCGATGCTTCGCGTGGCGAACTGTCCTTCCCAGGACCTGGCGTTGACGAACGCGGCTTTCGTGAACGACGCGGACACGGCTTTCGTGCCTTATTCCGAGCTCGGGGATTTGGTGTTGTTCACGCGACCGCACGCGGATGTGGAACGCGGCACCATCGCGTTGAACGGCGTGCAGCGAAAACTGCTACGCGTAAGCACCGGCGACGCCCTGCGCGTGGAGCCGTTTACGTTGCCGAACACGCAGTTCAGCGCAGCCGCGATGACCGTGGAGCTGGAGTTCACGAAACTGCGGACCGCGACGGACTTGACCGCGGCGGGAAGGCACGAACAGGTAAGACGGACAGATTGAAACACCAGGCAAGCGAACGGCAGGTTGAGATTGGAGCATGGGAGATTGAGATCTCGCTGTTCCCGCTGCAACCTAAAAGGCCACGCACTCGCGTTCGCGACACCGCAACACACCGAGCAGCGTGCTTAACTCAGCCCAGCATGCTAACCACCGTCTCCCCAACTTAAACCCGGTGTCTCGCGACGTTTTCTCTCCTCGCAAACAACCCATGAATCCCCAAAAAAACCATTCACCAATCCCCCAAAAAAACAGGTCGACGCCCCCCAGATGGCGGCTATCCTGCAAAGGTCCTTCGTGTCCCAGGTGTTCACGGTTGGGCAGAAAGCGGCTGTGGAGTACTGCGGGAACAACTACCTTGTGACGGTTAACAGCATGCTTGTGGACGGCGCCGCTTTCGGCGTGACGTCGATGCGCGGGTCGATGACGCCCGAAACAAAGTTCGTGTTTGAAGCCCCGCACGGCAGCGGTATCAAAATCGGTAACCAAAAGCAAACCACGGTGAACAGCAGTTTGTTCAAGACCAAGGACTTTTCCTTCGAGAAGCTGGGAATCGGGGGGTTGGACAAGCAGTTCGAGGATATCTTCCGCCGAGCGTTTTCCAGCCGCGTGTTTCCCCAAAGCGTCGTGAAACGGTTAGGCATCCAACACGTGAAAGGCATGCTTCTGCACGGCCCGCCCGGTACTGGTAAGACGTTAATCGCGCGGCAAATCGGCAAGATGCTCAACGGCCGAGAGCCGAAAATATGCAACGGCCCGGAGGTGATGAGCAAGTACGTGGGGCAGAGCGAGGAGAACATACGGGCGCTTTTCGCGGACGCGGAGGCGGAGCAGAAACTGAAAGGCGACGATAGCGAACTGCACATCATCATTTTCGACGAAATCGACGCGGTGTGCAAGGCGAGGGGGTCCACGTCAAGGTAAGTATTTCCCAATCACCACATTCCGCCGACTGATTGCCCATACAATACTGACATTTCTTTTTTACAATCTCAGCGGCACGGGCGTGCAGGACTCAATGGTGAACCAACTGTTGACCAAAATCGACGGCGTTGATTCCCTGAACAACATCCTGCTCATCGGGATGACGAACAGGCGGGACATGCTGGATGAGGCTATTTTGAGGCCCGGGCGGTTGGAGGTGCACATCGAAATCGGGCTGCCGGACGAACCCGGTCGGCACCAGATTTTGAAGATCCACAGCGCCAAGATGAGCGAGAACGAGTTCCTAGGCACGGACGTGGACATCACGGACATCGCGAAGCGCACCAAGAACTTTAGCGGCGCGGAGATCGAGGGGCTGGTGAAATCCGCGGTTTCCTTCGCGCTGGCCAGGCAGGTGGATTTCCAAAACCTGAGCGCCATGGAGATTGACGAAGGTACGTATTGCATTTCCCAAATCCAACGACTGTTTACCGCCCCTCTTTGACTGTTTGAGTGCACTACTGGTAACATTTACCAGTACTAGTTAAGCCACACTACGGTACCCTTCCCAATCCCTCATACAGTTTACGAGAATATTCCAAAAGACTCAAGACTGACCCTTCTTTTACGTCGTCTCAGACAACGTTAAAATCACGCGCGCCGATTTCGAGCGCGCGCTGGGTGAGGTGAAGCCGGGTACGTATTGCGCGTTTCCCAAATCCTGACACACTGTTTTACCTCTAACGCTGGTGACTGTTTGTCCGTACATCGCCCAACACGTGACTGACACTTTTCGGTTACAATCACCAGCGTTTGGCGCCAGCACGGATACGTTCGAGCGGTGTCGGTTGAACGGGATGGTGTCGCCTGGCGCTGGGTTTGAGAAGCTGCATCACACCTGCCGATCTTTAGTAGAGCAGGTTCGGGTTTCCGAAAAGACCCCGATGTTGACTTGTTTGTTGGAAGGCGGGAGCGGCAGCGGGAAAACCGCGCTCGCCGCGACGCTCGCCATCGGCAGCGAGTTCCCGTACAGCAAGCTGGTGAGCGCTGAGACGATGGTGGGGCAAAGCGAGATGAGCAAGTGCCAAGCCTTGTCCAAGGTTTTTGAAGATGCGTACAAGAGCCCGCTTTCCCTGATCGTGCTTGACGACATCGAGCGCCTTTTGGAGTACGTCGCCATAGGTCCGCGGTTTTCGAACGTCGTGCTGCAAGCGTTGCTTATTTTGCTGAAGCGCGCGCCGCCGCCGGGGCGAAAGCTTTTGGTGATCGGCACCACCTCACTGCCGGAAGTTTTCGGCGCCATGGGCTTACTGTCCGTGTTCAACGTCACCCTGCACTGTCCTCTTTTGAGCCCGGAAAACGTCAAGCAAGTCCTTGCGCAGCTGGACGCGTTCAAGACGCACGAAATAGACTCCGCCGTGGCGCTGCTGGAACCGGAAACGCCGATCAAAAAGCTGTTCATGTTACTGGAGATGGCAAGGCACGGGGGGGTGGGGGACACCCAGGGCGCGGACGGGAACATCCCCATCGAACGGTGGATCGCGTGCATGGAAGACCTGGCGGGGTAGTGGGGAGGTTTTACGTGGCGGGAAGTGGGGACGGACGCGGCGGAGAGTAGAGAGTAAATACTTTTAAAGAAGATGTTTCCATCGTTCATCGTTTTTATCGTCGTTTGCATACATTACGTCGCATACATTACGTCGCATACATTACATCGCCCGCCGCAAAAACACCTTCTTTTTGGTTAGTTTCACGAGTCTGAGTTGACATCGAAACCGGGGTATATGCATCTTACTTCTTGAACTGCGGAGAGAAAGACAGGGGGGGTCAGAGTGTGTACCAGTGTGTGTACCTCGCGACGAACCGTTGGCGTTCGAGAATGAAAACTGTTGCTGGGAAGAATGCGTGCGACGGAAAAACCCTCGTTTCGTCGTTTCCGTCGTTCGCTTCGGGGGTGACCGATTCGGGGGTGTTTTTGTGCGTGGGGTGACGCGTGATCCTGTCGTGCGTTGGAGTTAGCAAGGACGTACCAGGCCGGTGAAGGTGCCCATCGCGGCTCCGTATCCGAGTCCCACCGCGACCGCGCCGACGCGCATGAACTGTGAACGGCGAGAGAAACGAGACGGACGGGGACGGTCAGTGGCAGGTCGACGACCTGGGGTGGAGCGCGACGCGTGGCACCCTCTGGCGGCTAGGTCACGCGAGGTGGGAACCAGGCGGCTTGGAACGTGCGTAACCGTTCCACGCGCCCTTCCCATGGCCAGTATCCATGCGCCGTGCGAAGCGACCGCGAAGGGGCACCAGATGCGGTTTTCTCGCCTCGCCGATCGCGGGGATATTTCCAGAGGGACCCCGGACGAGTGGGACGCGCGGTTCAGCGACAGGCACGTACCGTGGCTAAAGAGCTTTTGCCCCCATAGGGTCCGCCCGACATGGTTACGTCGACTCCGGTGCTGCGCTGAGACCGTAATGGCGTGCTTGGGACGATCAGTCTCTCAAGCAGCGTCGCAACTCGCAATCCAGGTGTTGGTCGCGACTTCCTGACTGCACGCCACAGGAATTTGTTTCAAACGCACTTTTTCACAGACACATCACATCGCTCAAGACGTCCGCCTCCGCGTCGCCGCGCCACATCGCCACGCACAACGCACACGCTTAGACTGTTCGTCCTCCCAGCGCACTCCGGTCGTTTCGAACCTCCCTCGGGTTGCGTGTCTTCCGGTGACAAAGTTCGCGGACGCAACAACACGGATGTGGGCCATCGCGTGGAACGTCGGGCGCGTAGGCACCGTCGTGTCAAGCCGTGGTCGATCCGTGGTGCGTCGCAAGACCCCGGCCCTTGTTGCGACCGCCCGGTGCGTCTCACGAACGAGCGCCGCGGGTATTCCCGGCGGTGATGCCTTTTCTGGGCGAATCACCCGCCTCGCAAGCGGCGTCGCGTCGAGACTCAACCCGATCGCGGTGTCGGGTGGCGCGAAAAGAGGCTTGCCAAGAGTGCCCGTCCCCGACGCAGGCGGCGCGAGACGCGGCGCCGCGGCGAGGGCGGCGGAAGGCGGAGGAGTCGGGGGCGGAGGTAGTTCCGGGACCGGTGGATC
>Ga0222630_1000764_pt1 | contig 15830 bp, 17 predicted proteins | sample AntAcemetagenom3_FD_179842 | JGI IMG/M metagenome (GOLD analysis project Ga0222630, IMG submission 179842) | Saline water microbial communities from Ace Lake, Antarctica - #3 | ecosystem: Environmental > Aquatic > Non-marine Saline and Alkaline > Saline | place: Antarctica: Ace Lake | collected...
TTTGTAGAGGGACTGCTAAAGCAGTTGGGGCTAAGCGATCAACGCATCATACTAATCGCCAGCGGAGAAACGCGCTCTAACCCATTAGCGTATGGCCTGACCCCCAGCATGGAGTGGTTTGATTCAAGCGTAAGCGCAGAGACTCGGGGAGTACATCGTACCCGCGCCGGGACAACCGGAGTCAGTGCAATTGGGGTTAGCCCTTCCATGTTAGCTAGCGGCGACCGTCAAGCTATTCTTGAGGTTATCGCCCACGAGTTTGGCCACATGCTTGAGCACCGGGCGTTAAACGCTGCGGCTCCTGAAGTTCGGGCAGGGTTAGAGAAAGCGCACAACGCGTGGCTTCGGCAGCAAAAGGGCAAGACCGCCAAAGAGTTAGTAGAAGCGTTACGTAACCGCAAAATGTCAGTGCTCGACGTAGACGGTCTGTCGCCCGCGGAGGCCATTTATCTGGCAGACTCCGACTCCAGTGCGGGGATGAAAATATATGTTGATTACCTCAAGTCCTTTAGCGAATGGTTTGCGGATAACGTATCTCGTTGGGTTACAACCGATGAAAAACCCGTCAGCTTGATTGAGAAGTTCTTTGTGGATGTAGCGAAGCAGTTACGCAAACTAGCTAGTATCGTTACCGGTAAGCGCTTTATGCCAGACCGCGCAGTAGCCAAGTTTCTGAATGAGATGGGGGCGATGGATATCAGCACTGTGCGTGCAGCCGCTGGCGGGCCGATTGAAAACTTCGCTAAGAGTACGCCTATTGATGCTATCGTGGCGTCAAGTGAAATGGCTCAGGTGCCGACCGGCCCAATGACGCGCGCTGTGAAAATGATAATCGAAGCCTTTAGCGATACCGCAGGGATTGACTTTGTGGACAAGTTTCGCACGTTGACTGTTGACGCTGCTGCCTCCGCGGAACGACGCTTAAATGTATTGTTTGATGGGGCCGTACGCTCCTCCAAAGGTATCTTGAACCCGATGGGGCTATACCGCCAAGCTCAGGACACCAGCAAGCTCTTGCTGGATTGGTTCATTGACGGCGCCCTCGCGAAGGACAAACTGACCGGCACTTACCGTACTGTCAAAGGCGCGCACTCAATGAACGAGGTGCTGACTATGGTGAAAGCATGGGGTACGGCCAACGGGTACAAGTTCGAAGAGGCATACAACACGCTCTCTAAAGTGTTTGAGGCTAAACGTCTGGACTCTCTACGTAAAGAAAACGTCATCCTTAAGAGTAACGGCGAGACCCAGTACGGCATAAACGCGTTATCCAAAAAACGCGAACAGCAGGGAGTTAGCAAAGATCGGCAGATTGACGAGGCGTTGGCGTTTGCTGAGAAACATAAGAAAGCAGTTGACGAGATTCAAACTGCTATGGACAGCGTTCGTTTCGGCCTAATCGACGGCATGGTATCTACTGGCCGGTTATCTGCGGCGGACGGTGTTAACTGGAAGAAGAACTCAAACTACATTCCTTTTGAGCGCATGTCCGAGTACGACGACATGTTTCGTACGCAAAAAAGTACGGGTAAGGGGATTTCTCAACTTAAAAAACTACCCGAGTTTCTCGGCTCAGAAACCCGTGAAGTCGGCAATACCTTCGACAACTTTGTGAAGACTTCTGGGTGGATGATTGAGCAGACTATAAAGCAAGACGCCAACCTTTCCACTCTTAAGATGCTGGAGCGCTTAGGTCAAGCTACTCGTCATCGGGCTAAAGGCCGCATATCAGACTCAAAACTCGTGCCCGCGTTCGACAAGGGCGAGAAGATTTACTACGAGTTGCCTTCTCGCTGGGATGTCATGGCGTTTAAAGACCTCGCACCGCCAAAAGGCGCGTTGGTTAACTTCCTGTCCAGCTTCTCTAACATCCTGCGTGCAACTATTACGTCCATGCCTCCGTTCGCGGTTCGACAAGTTGTAAACGACATCCAGCGTGCGTTCGCTACGTCGGGCGTGGAGCAGCCTCTAAAACTCGTGTACCCTGCGCTACGTAACTTTTTAGTAATTAGCGGAGCTGAGTTAATGGGCAGGCGCCATCCTTCCGTACGTGAGTTTGGGAGACTGGGCGTTATAGGTGATTTTGACTTTAACACTCGCGACCCGATGAGCTCTATCCTGTACGACCTTGGCTACCAGTCCCGCGGTAAAGTAAAAGAAGTGTTACACCGGTTGGAAGGTATTACCCGTGCGTCTGACTTGGCGGTTCGTAAGGCAATCTACGACCAGACCATAGCCGAGAAAGGTGACGCCCTGCTGGCTACTACACGTTCACGCGAGTTCATTAACTTCCGTAGGCGTGGGGCCAGTAGTGTGATGCCCGCCTTAGCAAGCACCATTCCGTTCTTTAACGCGTACCTGCAGGGTATGGACGTATTGCTTCGCGCCGCCACGGGTAAATCTGCTGCTGCGGGACTAGATAAAGCCGCTGCTAAAAAGATGTTCTTTGCGAAGGTAACGCAGATGGCCGCGTTCTCAACGCTATACGCCATCATGTCTTCTGGTGAAGACTACTACGACGAGGCGGGCCTGCAAATTCGCCACAACAATTGGATGTTACCCGGTGGAATCAAGTTTCCGGTGCCAGAGGAATTGGGCGCAATCTTTAAGGTGCCTGCGGAGATGATGGTCGAGTACTTCATGCGTAACGGCACGAAAGAAGAGATGCAGGCATCGGATGCCACCTTTACTGCGCTAAAGTATGCGTTCGCTCAGTACTCCCCAATCGGCGGGCGCATGACCCCAATCCCTGCCGCCATCAAGCCCGTCATTGAGGCGGTTACAAACTACTCGTTCTTTACAGGGCGCGAACTGGAGGGTGTCTACCAACGCGGTCAACTTCTGCCATCACAGCGTACACGTGGTAACACCAGCGAGCTGGCACAGGCAATATCAAAGTTCACGGAGACTCTCCTTGGAGAAAACAACGCCATCTCCCCCATCATGATCGACAACACCCTGCAGGGTTACTTTGGCTCTGTGGCGGGCATAATCACGATGGGTACAGACCAGTTAATAAACTCTGACCGGATGGACCGCCCCCTGCAGAAATACTGGATGCTGAGTAACTTCCTATACGACCCAATTGGTAGCCGCCGCTTAGACGAGTTCTACGAGTTGCGCAGCAAGACGTTTGGGGTAAAAGGTACGCTGGATAAACTGGCCAAGGAAGACCCCGATGCCGCAGTGAAGTTCGCGAACGAGCACATAAACGAACTGTCGCTGGCGCAAGGTATTGGCTCGGCACTAGGACAACTCTCCGACACGCGCAAGTACAAGAACTACCTAAACTCAAATATGGCGGCACAGTCGATGGACCAAGACGAGCGTGCGGCCAGTATGAAAGAGACTCGTCGTCTGGAGCAGGGGCTGGTCGGTTGGCTACGTGAAGTTCAGGCGGATATGAACAAGGCTAAGTAACTCGCCAGACGCGCACACCATAGAGTCCGTACTCACACCGATTGCGGGTCTCTATGCGTATGCGTAGCCATCTAGTGTACGGACGTAACGCCTTGTGTACGTCCTCTGCCTGCGCCGTTGTAGGTAAGAAAAAGGACGAGCCGTGTGTCAGTCTGTCCCACATTATGTAGAAGGTCACCCCAAGAAACGGGAACACGTTAATGTCCTCGCTGGGGATGGCAGGTTTCTTAAAGGTCTTGGTCTTCGTTAAACGCCGTCGATTCGATGCCAATTAGTGCTCCATCAAAAATGTAACATCTCACGGGGATACCGCTCATACTGCCTAGCGCTCCGGCCCCAAGACGAGTCAGGTGTGACTTGCCCTCATGCTTGAGGTAGTTCAGCTTGGTCAGGTTCGCTATTGCCCGTTTAACATCCACTGAGCGGCTCGAGAAGAACTTGCGAAACTCCGCCACCGGTATAGCCAACTCATTACTTGATGGGTCGTACCGCATCTTTAACTCCCCCTTGGGCATCATGGCAGGTCTTTGCGGCGCGCCGCCTGCTGCGGAATACGGTGCTACCAATGCGTTGTTAATATTCGCATGGATAAACTGAGCCAACGTTTCACGTGCTACAGCCGTAGGGTCGCTTACATCGGTACTGTGAACCAACTTACGCTGGGCAATCTCTACCTGCATGGACTGGTAGACCCGCTTGATGTCAATGCTGTGCAGACCCAACCGCTGTGAGATGAGTGCGCCCGTAAAGCAAATCGTCAGTAAGCATGAGTAGAAACGGTCACGCTGGTCTAACTTAAACTCCCGGTCAACCTTCTTCTGCATGTCAGCCAGCATCTCCATCACTTTGTCCATATTCTGGATGATGTAGTCGATGTAGACAGGGCCCGCCACACCGTAGTTCGTGCTCAGCTTAGAGAACACCGCGTCGATTTCTTCTTTGCTAGCGCCCATATACACAGGTACATCCAACTGCAGGACGCGACGTAACTCACCATCAGACATATTCTTGTTCTGCATCAGCATGTCGATTACTGACGAGTTAGAAGAGGTGATAGTAATGTTGCACCAAGTGGTTGTGTTCTGGCGCAGAGTGTTGGACTGCGCGTTCATACGGTTCTTACCGCGCCCATCTGTCACACCATAGGCCATGTCCGACACCATCTCGGGCGTGTCGTTGCTAATCTCGTCAATCGTAGCCACGATGCTATTCAACATACCGACCAAGTGGTTCTTAGATGCCGCGGTATCCTTTGGACGGATCAACAAATCCTCGGGGGAACCGAAGATTGAGTTAGCTACCATCTGTGCCGTTGACTTACCCGCGCCAGACTCTGCGTTGTACAAGTGAACCAGCACGCCCTTAACAACTGGGTGGTTCAGCAGCTTCAACAAAGGTGAACCAAACCCGCAGAACAACGTGAATGCATGCGCCTCTAGCCCAACTCGGTCGTAGAAGTTGGCAATGGTTTTCCACTCTTCTAGAGTACCGGTTGGCTTGAACGCTGCCGCCATTTGTCTCGTTCCACTTGCGGGGGGAGCCAGTTTTGTACCGCTTGCGGTGTACTCAAGGTCGCCAACAACAAACCCAAGTCTGTCAGAGGTCCAACCCATCTGGTGACGAGTCCGGTTAGCCGCGTATTGTGACTGCAGGCGGCGCAGTGATGATGCAAAGTAGGCCATAAGCTCTTGTGTATGTTTTCCATAAGTAATAACGCCGTTGCGCACTAGCAAGTCACGCAAGGTGTCGGGCTTCATGATGTCCTTGACGGAGCTGTAGAACCGGCGTAAGCCGTCCTTGCGCATGTGCAGGTTGATGCCTACCATCTCGCCTTCGCCGTCCCCATTAGTATCCGAGTCGTAAAACCGTTCAGTTAGATACAGGTCATCTCGGTATATTTCAACCTCCGTCTCGGTCTCGCCGTCAGCGGCTTTAACCTTCTTGAACACACCACCGTTCACACCACGAAAATATGGGTGGCCGTACGAGGGGACGCTAATCTCTCTAGACGCGTGGTCCTCATCTTCTGGTGCGGCAATAGTGTATTCACCTTCCGCAGTGAGCGGAGCTTCCGCAACAGTCTTACCCAGCATCAAAGGCGTACTGACGGTCTGCTTACAACCCTCACACCCAGCGCCATAGTTCTCTTTGTACCAGCTACACAGGTACGGACCTTTAGTCTCTGCTGCCTTCTCTTCCGTGGTCGTTGGCTCGTAGTCTGGGTGCGGACTAGACAACTTGTGGATAGCAATTACGCGGTCAGAGCAACGCGTAGCGATAGACAACGCGGCACGCCACAAAGGCTCCTCTAGCGTAGTTGACTCCCGCAGTGCCCGGTCGATCTGCGCACAGCCATTACCTTTCAGGCTGAGCTTGGCCAACTTCTTAAACGAACACTCAGGGTAGTCCCCAGCCAGTTCGCGTGATGTGTCATCCATGCCGAACATCTTTGCTGCGGATAAATCCACAGGCGGCGTAGGCAGGAGGCCTAACATTGTCTCGACATCTACAGGCTGACCCTGTGAAATGATTTGTACCGGACGGCTCTGGCCGTTCTTAAAATTAGCAGTGCCCGGCAAACGCAAAATACGAGCCGCGTCTGTAGTCACAGAAGGGTCGGCGTGCAAAGCTTGGGTGCTACATAACTGTTTCAGGGAACGGGCCATAGGCTTCCATTCTTCAACAGTCACATCGCGAGTCAGCGGCCAATATACGTGCAGGCCGCCACCAGAATTTACAAGAGTAGGCGTGGGTAATCCCGTTGCCGTAATAAATGCAGAGAGCGCTTTAGCGCCGTCCGCTTGGTCGATGTAGTCTTTCTTAGGTCCGCAATCAATATCAAGGAACAAAGCGCGAAGGAACTGGACATTGGGTAATTTACGCATGCCTTGGTCATCATAAGATGCCATTGCAAAATACGCGTCTACACCCGTAGAGTTATGCCCGTCCGCAACCGCCTCGACTTCCTCAAGGGAATCGTGAAACGTCTGGTGAACCACACCACCGCGAATACCAACGGCGCAATACCTGCCACTCGTAGGTAAGATGGAGCGAAGAAAATCTGTCACATGCACTCTTTCAGAAAAGAGGATAAAAGGGTGGCACTCGGTGCCACCCTTCGGACGACATCACTTGTAGTATCGGGAAACGAATTTCTCAATAGCCGCAAGGTGAAGACGTGAGCGTGGAGCGGAACTACCGGTCAGCCAGTTGTACACGGTCGCCCGAGTAACACCCAACTTATCTGCTACGAACATCACAGGATATTCTTTTAGTAGAAGTAGCGCCGCCAAGGTTTTTACGGGCTCGGTAAGAGCCGCACGTTCCACACGCCGCAAGAAGTGGACGCTATGTCCACGCCCTGAATTAATCTTCATCGTCAGTCAACCACTGGCTCAACACGTCCTCTGCGGCTTTGCCAACTTTCGCGGGCTCTGCTTTTTGCTTTGGACGAATAACCGGCTCGTCTTCTACATCCTCCACTGGCTCTTCCACTTTAGCTTTCTTCGCTACTACTGGAGCTTGCGTGAACGCCGCTGGTAATGCGGGTGCATTGTCTTTCTTAGGAGCAAAGCGCAATTCCAATGCCGCGCGGACATCGTCAGTTGTACTCTGAGCCTTAGCGACATTCCACTCCTGCTCACTCAACGGGCGAACTGCACGGAACTTCAACACTGGCACTGCTTCGCTTGTATCAAAACGAGCTTCGGTAACAACGCCTGTGATTGGAATACCGTGACCGGACAAGAATTTACCGTACGCTTGTAGTGGCATCTTGTCGCCATCAGGACGACCAAACAAAGACTTAGCCGGAACCGTCAGACGGTACACATTGCCACTGATGTCGTTTTCTAATGTCACCGCGATACGTTTGCTGAATCGGCACGCACGCGCTTTACCTTCGCCTGAACCTTCGATGTTTTGCGGGCATGTACCGCAGTTAACACTTTGGCGAGACTCGGCAGCCACTTCTTCGTTGGGCACGATACCTTCAGAAGACCAGCATGATGGGCGGATGTCCTTGCCTTCTTCGTACTTCTCAGCGTAGAACGTACGCTGTGTACCTTTACTAGTCGCGATAATGACCATAGGCATCGAACGCTCTTCGTTCTGCCCGACTTGTTCACCACCAACCATCATGCGCCATACACCACCTCTAATGGAGATGCTCTTACCGCCGGAGTTACCAGCAAGTTCGCGGGTCGCCTCATCAGCGACGTTACGGAGGTAGTCAGGGATTACTGAACCGGACTGAAACAGACTAATATTACTCATGGTATTTCCTTTAAACGAGTTTTAATTTGCACGCGAACGAGTGACCGTAACAGCATAACGTGAGACTACGTTAGTACCTTCGGGCAGCAAGTCTGGGCGCTGGTTTATGAATTCTGCGAAAGCGGTTTGGCTGAGTCGTCTCTCAAGAAGTTCGGGTACACCGTGCTCCTTAACAAACTCATACATCCGTCCCCAGTCGCTCGTGTCATAACGGGTTTTGACCGAACGCTTGAAAGAACCGAACTCGGTCTTCCCGCCATCTTGGCCAGTATCTTTACACAACTGCAGAAGCTCTTGCTCAATTACATCGAGCTGTACCTGCAGAACATCAATTATTTTTTTAGCTTCCGTTTCGGCTTCGCGTTTTGCGTCCCGAATCTTAACGTAGGCTTTTATCAGCTTCTGTACGTCCATTCTCTTTCTCCTTATAGGTATGAGCGGGGGCTCACATAAAGCAGTGTTTTCATCCACCAACACTACGGCGCTAACCCGTATCTCCCCCGCCCATGAATCAAATTATACACTGTCAATCCTTTGAGTCAAGGACTTTCTATTTCTTGTTTGTAAAGTTCTACAAGGTCCATGTGCATGTCGATCTTTTGCCCCAACATAACGTACATCCGCTTCTCTACAGGCGACCCTTGCAGGTGGGTGACTGTAACCTTATTCTTCTGCCCTTGGCGGTGTGCACGCGAATTTGCTTGTAAATAAATCTCGGTGGAGCTTACTGGACCCCACCACACTACTTGGTCAGCGCGAGTCAACGTGATACCGTGCGCAGTCGCTTGCGGAACCATTAACAAGATACGCACGTTGTCTTCGGTTTGAAAGTCCTTAATAATCTCGGCTCGGTTCGGTGCTGATATTCCCCCGTGGATTGTGGCTGACGTATACCCTGCGGCACGAATCTTATCTTCCACCAACGTCAACGCGTGGCGATACGGTATAAACACCAATACCTTCTGGTCGGTTTGGTCGATCACATCCACCAGCGCCTTGAATCGGTTAGCCACATCAAACTCCACCACGTCCCTATCGTCCGTATACACCGCCCCTTGTGAAATCTGCAGCAGCTTGTTCAGCATCGACGCGGCGTTCACTGCGGTAATCTCAGCGCCAGCGGCTAGTGCCACCATTTGCTGCTTAATGTTTGTGTAGTACTTACTCTGCTGGGGGGTCAATGGTACATCTCTAACCGAGTACAACAGGTCAGGCAGGTCTAGGCACTCTTCCTTAGTGAACCGAATCGCTGGCTGTAAGGCTTTATGTACGACGTCCTTGGAGTCCTGCTTTGGCACCCACTTGTACTGCGTAATCTTAACCATGACTTGATCCCGAAACTTTCCATAGAACATCGGCACGGTTCTGGGGTTAACCAGCTTGGCCAGACCATACGCATCAAGCGGTGACTGAGAGGCCGGTGTGCCCGTCATAAGCCACAACCTAGTAGTTGGGTCCGTCAGCGCCGCGATCGACTTCCAGCGGTCTGTCTGCACGTTCTTAATGGCGTTGGCTTCGTCCACAATAATCAAATCAAACCCGCCCGCCTTCAGCTCCTTCTCGACTACCTTCACACCGTCAAAGTTGATGATGACAAATTCGTAGTCCTTGCTGAGGACTGCCTTGCGTTGCTCCCTACTGCCCTGCGCAATAGCACATGAGCGGTGCATGACAATCTTGAACAAGTCTGCGCGCCACGCGGTATCCATAATAGATACAGGGCAGACAACCAGTACCCGTTTGATTAGCCCCTTGTTCATCAGGTAGTCGGCAGCCCATGCCGCCGCAGCGGTCTTACCCGTACCCGCCTCGTTAAACACAAAGCAGCGGGGGTGCGTGGCTAAGAAAACCGCGGTGTCCCTCTGGTGATCGAACGGGGTGTACATACCGGGCCACTTGTACCGTCCCAGAATGGGATGAGGTACATCTTTGATGCCGAGGTTACGCAGAATCCGCATCTCGTCCAAGTCCCAATGAACCATGACTTTTGATACGCCATCGTTCTCGTCAAGGATGTGGCTCTTAGGTATGAGCGCAGTTATTTGTGACGCCTTCCGTGTATTAAACACGAGCGCCCTGTCTTGCAGGATTTCCATATAACACCAATATAACAAACACACAAAAAGGGCCCGGAAGCGAACTTCCGGGCTAAATTCCAACAAGGATAGAACCGTCGGCGGAGAAGACCGACAACAAATCTTACCCTACCTAGCGCCGCAGCGTTAGGATTTTTTAGTTTTAATCGCCCCTGTTTTGGTACGGGGGAAACTCCGATTGACATTCTTACTTACAGCGCGTAGGTTACTCGCGGCGGTTGAACCGCCCTTTGACAACGGCTTCTTATGGTCTACGTCCATGCCGTCTCCCTTGGAGACTCGGCCTTCCTTCATCAACTGACTGCGGGCAGAGTTTCGCTTGGCGCGATTCTTCTTCTGGTCCGGGGTGCCTTGGTACTTGTCGTACTCGGCACGGTAATCTCTTTTAGCATTAGCCATGGTTTTCACAAGATTCAACTGGGCAAAATCTGCACAGCGCGGAAGCGCGAGGATTCCATACCCCGTGCGTCAATGCTGCGTTGATACCGTCCGCTCTGCCTGCCCACTTTGACAGAATCTCAGGTAGTTCTGCCCTAGTGTACTTGGCTTTAATGACATCGCCAACTACCAGAAACAGCAGTGCCCCCTTGACAACTTGGACTTCCGGGTGGTGCACAAACGTCATGGCCGCCATCAACTCCAACTGCCCCTTGTCTGCATACTTGCTTGACTTCCCGGTCTTGTAATCCACAACAAAAGCGGTCTCCTTAGCATCATCTACCAACAGGTAGTCTGGGACACCTCGGAACCACGCATCAGCCGCAAAGAAGTCTGTGGGGCGAAAGTTAGCGGTAATAGCCATCTTGCGTTCGCAGTACACAATTCCTTCCATATGAGCCAGCGGCTCGGCAAACTTTTGGAACTGTGCGAACTTGGGGGGTATCGCTACCCCGTCCTGCACGTAGTCCTCGAGTGCTTTGTGTACGGCAGTACCGTACAGCGTAGCGTCAGTGTCTTTCGATTTAAACTGTTTGAGAATCCGAACCGTATGAAACCTGCGAGGGCAGCCCTCAAAATCTTTAATTGAGGAATACGAGTGCACGAGTGCCATAGAAACAACCTGTAGTTCTTTGAGTTTTATAGTATAACGCTATCCGCCATAGCTATCCCCTACATCTGATTCACACCCAAGGGGTAATCCTTTGGCCCAGCTTGGCTGCCACGACATGCACGTCTCAATGTGCGCCTTCGCTTCTTCCTCCTCCTCGCGCTTAGCCAGCGCCCCCACCGAGTCGTGTACGGTTAACGCCACCTTATACCGCTGAGCAACACGCAGCATCTGCTCGGCCACTACGCAACGGGCTACTGCTTGGGTAAAGTTTTCCACGATTTTCCCGCCGTATATGTACGTCTTGATACCCTTGGACATATACGTCCACTGGTCGCGTCCTTTCTCCTCGTCAAACGCCTTCGCTAGACCCGGGTACTGGACAAATAGCCCACTAGGCAACGTCAGTCCTGAGCCCGGCACCGCATTGATAACGCCCGGTACATCAACCTGAAACGTCTGCCCCATGCGTAGCGCCTCCAACGCCTCGTCCGCTTTGTACCATAACTCTTTTATGCGAAAGTTCGATGCGCGGTATGTATCAATCATGCGCTTGGCTTCTTCTAACTCGACCGTAACCCCCGCCTGCGTCTTCAAGAACGCCTGTAGCTTGTGATGCCCAACGCCAAAACCGGCACCGAGAATAACCACCTTGCCTACCTGACGCTGCTGCGTATCTATCTTTTCCCGAGGAGTGTCGTAGATTGCCTCCGCCATAATTTTGTACACGTCTTCCTTGTTAGTAAACGCCTCAATCAAGTCTGTCTGGCCAGCTAGCCACGCCAAGGTACGAGCTTCAATCTGAGCCGAGTCGCAGTCAATAAATACATAGCCTTCGGGCGCTCTGATCGCCTGCTTAATCTTCTTCGCGTTAGCCCCACGGCTCGGCAGGTTCTGCAGGTTTATCTTATCCTGACCCGACCACCGCCCGGTGTGCGCACCGTAGTACCGCAATGGAACTGGGAACGCGCCTCGGTCAGCCATATCAATAAATCGCTTGGTACGTGTCTCCTCAATGGTGGACTTGTTACCTAAACGTGCCGCAACAAGGGACTGAATACGGTCATCCTCATGCTCCGTCAACGCCTGAAACTCCTCGTCTGTCTTGGCGAACGCGTATGTTTGCTTACCTGTGGTCGGGCTGGTTTTCATTGGCGGCTCTACACCGTAGTTCTCCAGCAGTGTTGCAAACTTCGGGTTGGACATGAGCAACTTCTTAACGTCCTCGTCCTCATCCGCTTTCAGAATTCTACGCACACTATCCAGTAGCAATTCCTTGCGCGCCAGCACGTCATCGTAGTGGTCTATCAAGTGCTCCTTATCTAACACCAACGCAGGTTCTGTAAACATACGCAGGGTTAAGTCGATGAGCTTTAGCTCCTTCTTGGGGAACCCCATCTCCATGTAGATGTTGAACAAGCCATACGTCAGCGACACATCATTGCAGCAGTAGGAACCGTACCTCGCCAGCTCCTCCGCAGTGAAGTCATCATAGTGTTTACCCAGCGCGTTCAGAACCTCGTCGCCTTTTACCCCGATACGAAACCGCTCTGCCTGTTTAGCTAGTGAGTGCGCCCGCTCATGTGGGTACAACGCGCGAGACATACCCAGTGTGTCCGCCCATGCCATCGGCTTGATGCCGTAACGCCACGCCATGATTGCCCCATCAAACGCGGTGTTCTGCGCCACGACCATCGCATCAGACCAATCAATACTGGCAAGGTGGGCGGCTACTTCATGCTTGGGGAACCATACTGGCGGCTCGTTGTTAATCTGTGTCGCTACCCCAATCGTCTCGAACTGGGAAGAGCGTACGTACTCTTCGGTTGTTAATTTGGTGAGACTAAACTGTCGGTCGTAGTACGTCTCAAAGTCAATCGTTATTAGCTTCATCTAGAATCTTCTCGTAAGGGTGATAGTTGTGTACAGCGTTATGGATGTCAGCGAGGCACGTGTGCAGGTAGTCAAGGTTCTTCTCGTTAATAACGAGGGCCAAGCCGCCAGCCTTATCAATCTTTCGCAGGCTGAGTACTTGGATACCTGTTGGTTTGTTGTAGCCAGCTTTCGCCTCGATTCCAATGAACCGTCCATCAAGGCAGGCGAGTATATCTGGGGTTCCGTTTGCTGCGTACATACCACCGATGTAGTTTACGGCGTATGCGCCAGCGTCTTTAAGCGCCTTGTGTATCTTCGCTTTTACTTTGGCTTCGGGTGTTGCGGCCATGAGTTCTCCTTTGTTAGGGGTGGGGGGATATGTAGATTCGGTGCCCCCCTCACCGTGTGGAGAATGGAGCTACTTGCAAAGATCACTGTCTATGTGGACAAGTAGCACCCCCAAAACATGTTCGCATCTACAAGGCTTGCATGCGTTGGGCAGATTTTTACCACATAGACTGAACCTCTTCTAACTTTTGCATGTAGTGTTTGGTCTTGCCTGCATCGTCTGTGCCTGCCTTACGTCCGGCGCGCAGGCTGTGCTTGATGATGTTGCCCTTTAGGAACCCAACGAATTCGTCGTGCGTCAGCACCGCTTCCATTACAGCCCACGGCTGTACCGCCATCTCTGTGTAGTGCGAACCGCCGTGCTGTATATCATCGGCGCCACGGTATAAGGCGTCAGTAAGAATCTTTGTCGTCATGGGGGGTCTCCGGTTTGTGTGGGGTGGGTAGCGCAAGGACGCTCATTAAGGCTCGTCGCAAGATGCCGTTTTCTTCCCTTAATTCCGCTACCAAAAAATCAAGCTCGCGTTCTGTTTCAGTCATCGTCGTCGTCCTCATCGCAGTACATATCTTCGAACTCAAGGTATATAGAGGTCAAAGCGCATATGACGCTCGCCATCTCTAAATTTTCGCGCATGGCAACGTGCGCCAATGCGGTAAGGAGGACGTTCACCTGCTCATCACCCGCTCCCGACACACCCAACGTGAGGGTGATCTTGCGGTGTGCTGACTCCCTAGCAGCGGGTGTTACGTTTAGCTCGCGGCGGTGTCCGCTCATATAAACCCTTTAGTGTGTAGCCAAGGCCCACAGGAACCCTGTGGTGGCTGAAATAATCATAACCGCAATTAGCGTCAATCCGAGTCTATATACATCAATCATGTGTTCTTCTCCTTTGGGGGTACGGGGGTCTGCGGCTTCATAGCGTCTGCGTACCCACGCTCATACTCTTTGCGTAGCAGTTCTTCGGGCTCCCACGGTAAGGGCGTACCCGCGTGTTTGTATGCTTCGGCACGCCACATGGACGCGCTCAGTTTGTATCGTTCGCAGTCGTTGCAAGTCATTTCTTTCTCCTGTGATATTTATAAAAAACGTGAAACCCAATTACTTCAGTCATTTCCAACCTGCCCGCCCACTGCGGGTAAACAGCTATTGTGTGGTAGTGCGTTGACTTTCTCGTGTTGTCCTTCAATCGACCCGCTACCGCCCTTGCCACGACTCGTTGCACTTTCTGTGTGTACGCCACCAGCCTAGGGTTCCGCGCTCTGTAATCGTTAGCCCAGCTAAACTGTTTGCTTTGATAAACAACCCTGCAGATTGAATTAGGCCAGCGCTTACTTGCGACCCTGTTTAAGACAACGTTAGCTACCGCCCTGATACCCGCCAGACTTTCGCCACGTGCTTCGTAGTGCAGATTGTCAGCCAAGCATTTTGCCTGCTTACTGTACGGCACGGCCATTACTGATGTTGGTAGCATCAACAAAGCCAGTAGTAACTTAAACACTGCCTCTTGCGCGCACGCCGTCGGCGCACCAGTTGGCGGCAACCATCTCAGGAGCATCGTCTGCGTGTCTGTAACGGGCCACGATTTCGTCACACACCTTTGCACACGCCTCACGTTCAGCCTTCACTGCCCCTTTGATGCGCGTGAGCCACAAATGAGTGTGCTTGTTGAAGACATCGTTCCTGACAAGGGCGGCAAAGTGTTCAATGTCCCCATGCAAGGTCAGTCCGTTGTCTTGAACCAATTTAATTATTTCATCGCTGCTCATGTGTTCTTCTCCTTTAATCTAGCTTCAACAATTGCTGCGACATCAGCAAACGAAAAGTCATTGACGACATATGGAACACGGGGACGCATTGAGTCGTAATCTTCCGGTGTTAGCCCTACCCAAGGCTTGTAACTGTAGTCGTCCCTGACAAGGGCGGCAAAATGCTCCAAGTCCTCAATAGCCAAGCTGTGTTCTGTTAGATTCATGTAGCATTGAAGCTCCGCCTTTTTTGCCATGCGAATAATGTCATCGCGGGTCATGTGTTTTTCTCCTTTAGTTTGTCCTCAATGGCGTGAGAAAATTCCATATATTGCATTGAGTCCACTTGCGTATAAACACTCCAGATTTCCTCATCCGTTAGCCCAACCCAAGGCTTATCTACCTGCGCTTTTGTGGCAACGTAATCAGCAAACAACTCTACCATTGACATGATACGCGGGTCAGTCCAGCCCATTTTGTATTGCTCGGTCATGTGTTCTCCTTTAAGAAATAATCTTTAAAAACCGTGCCTTTAGATGCATCACCTCTCCAATTCTCTTTAACCCACCCCCTCTTCCCAGACTTATAGGTTCTCCAATGACCTCTGGCTTGATGCCTGCGTGGGCTTGCGTGCGTGCCGCCTTGGTGTTCCTGCTGGGGCTTAGAGGGCTCTACTACAACTGTATGCCAGTCATAGCTCGGCAACTTGCCTTGTTGGGCCTTTCTGCGGTTTGTGAATGTATTCCTTACCGTTGGTACAAACGCTTCAGTCCTAGTGTCCAGTGACGAATAAAACATAGCAACAATTCGGGTCATCATTGTTAGGTCTTGCGAGTCAATGGGTTTATCAATCGGCCCCACTTTTGGCTCGCCATTATATTCAGCGAACAAAAAAGACCCGAGGGATTTATACCCCGTCGTCTTTAGTATCCAACCCGTTACTATGGTCGCGGCAGGCTCTGTAATTATCAACAACAAAAAGTCTCCGTGCGCTGTGTGGGCACACAACATTACTTTTTTGT
>Ga0222630_1000766_pt1 | contig 15805 bp, 17 predicted proteins | sample AntAcemetagenom3_FD_179842 | JGI IMG/M metagenome (GOLD analysis project Ga0222630, IMG submission 179842) | Saline water microbial communities from Ace Lake, Antarctica - #3 | ecosystem: Environmental > Aquatic > Non-marine Saline and Alkaline > Saline | place: Antarctica: Ace Lake | collected...
AATTCAGACTAAAACTGAAAATTCATGCGCCAAATGGCCAAGGAGACTCACATCAAAACTGATAACAACCCGTTATCGGATCGGGTGGTTGGGAGTTACTAAAAGTGTATAAAAACAATATCGTATTTATATTGATGGTGGTATTTCTTCAAAATATGGAGCAGCGCGTAAATGTTGGCATTGTACTTGCCTCTTTGCGGTATGGTTAAGAACACACATAGAGCGATTATTGATCTGGCTCAATTTGAGCTGGGGGATCCGTTAGTGGCTCGATTGATGGCCCACGACGTTGCTGTGGCTGCGTTCCCTGACACTTCTCAGAATACCAAGTTTCTGACCGATTTTTTTGTTTTATCCTCCATGCGGGCCAGTGAGCTGGGCGGACAGTCTGGCGTAATTGAAGCCGCCAAACGCGTTAGTGCTAAGTCAGTCCTGATCGTGGATAGGATCGCCACAGCCTACAAGATAGAGGCAGAATTGGGTGGCCGTATAGTCACCCTGTCACTGCCTTTGACGGTGTCAGATTTTCATGCCGTGCAATTTGTGACGACCCTTCTTCACGGCACGAGTAGAGCACTTGTTGAAAGCGACCATTCTCGAAAATTATATGAATTGGCTGGGCAGGTTGCGCCGTCGGATGTGAGTGTGTTTATCAGTGGGCCCACCGGCAGCGGCAAAGAAATTATGGCGAGGTTTATCCATGATCGATCACCGCGCAGGGACAAGGAATTTGTAGCTGTTAACTGTGCTGCTATCCCGGACAACATGCTTGAAGCAATGATGTTTGGCCACGAGAAAGGTTCTTTTACAGGGGCTTCCAGCGCAAACATAGGTGTAATCCGCGCAGCCGATGGTGGGACATTGCTGCTTGATGAGATCTCGGAGATGTCTCTTCAGCTTCAGGCCAAACTGTTGCGCGCCATTCAGGAACTAATGGTCACACCCATTGGGGGGACCAAGCAGATCAAAGTTGACCTGCGTATTTTAGCGACATCCAACCGAGACATGTGGGAGGAATGCAGGCTTGGTCGATTCCGTGAGGACCTGTTCTATCGCTTGAATGTTTTTCCAATCGCGACTCAGGCGTTAAGCGAACGTCCTGAAGATATCCTGCCCATAGCGCAAACGCTGATAATGCGCCACGTCAAAGACGTGACGCAAATCCCAATGCTAGCACCATCCGCCGTAGATATGTTGCTAGAGCATAGCTGGCCGGGAAATGTCCGTGAACTGGAGAACGTGATCCAACGTGCTCTGGTTCTGAGGACAGGCACAATTATCAAGTCGGATGCGATCATGATCGACAAATCAAGCACAGTTAATGTAAAAACCAAAATAGAAGAACTACCCGCGGCCGAAAGGCCACGCAGGACATGGGAGATATTGAGATGAAGATTCTAGAAGGTGTGAATTCGATTTCATCGATTACAGCCACTGATGCCCTGAACCGGGCAAAGGAAATGACCGAGCGGGCGACGAGTGGGGCCATGTCCACCCCAGGCGACGACGGACCCAGCTTTGCAGATCAGCTGCGCGACTCTCTCGATTCCGTAGCGCGTTCACAAAAGGAAGCAGCGCAATTGGTGCGTGATTATGAGGTTGGGAAAGAGACAGACCTAGCCAAGGTGATGGTAAGCCAGCAAGTGTCATCGCTTGGGTTTCAATTGACCCTTAACATCAGGAACAAAGCGATGTCGGCATATAAAGACATTATGAATATGCCCGTGTAGGGCTACTGAGGCAGAGTTAAAACGTGCTTAATAAAAACAAACAATGAGTGAGAGCTCGACAAATAGGCGTGCAGCCTCGACCCGGCTTGGGCTGCTGCCAAAGGCCGCGGGTGTGCTTGAGGACGTGCGGTTGCTTTACATGCAGCCGGCAGTTCAGCGTGCGTTCCCTGTTTTGGCAGCTGGGATCTTGGTTGTCCTTGGCCTGAGTCTATATCTGCTTTTGCAGGCACCAGAGCGCACGACATTGTTTTCAGCCCTACCAGAGGCGGAAAAATCAGCCGTTATGGATGCGCTGCGCAGCACTGGAACAGACGTTCAGGTTGATCAAACAAACGGTGACATCACAGTGCCTATTGCTGACTATTACAATTCGCGCATGTTCCTTGCTGCACAAGGGCTTCCTCAATCCATGCCCGATGGCTACAGCGTCTTGAGCGACATGCCCATGGGCACAAGCCGCTCGGTTGAGAACATGCGCTTGAAGCAAAGTCAGGAAATTGAACTCGCCCGTTCTATTAACGAGATCGACGTAATTTTGGCCTCTCGTGTGCATCTTGCCATTCCTGAACGTTCCGCTTTTGCACGAAATGCTCAAAATCCGACAGCATCGGTATTTGTACAGATACAGCCAGGACGCAGTCTGAGCCAGCAGCAGGTGATGGCCGTCGTTAACCTTGTGGCATCTTCCGTTGCAAATCTACCTAAGACAAGTGTTACGATGGTCGACCAAAACGGTCGTCTCTTGTCCGATACAGTGGATAACCCTGCCACGACCTTGGCTGATAGTCAGCTGGAGTATCAACTGCGGCTGGAAAGAATTTATAACACCCGCGTGGAAAGCTTGCTGACCCCTATTGTCGGCCCAGGCAACATCTCTGTTCAAGTTTCCCTTGATATTGACTTCACTCGCACTGAACGCACAGAAGATATGGTCATCCCAGACCAAACCGCCCTGTTGAGCGAACAGATGGCATTAGAAGAGGACTTGATTGGTCAAACGGGGGGTATTCCGGGGGTAGTCAGCAACACGCCACCGCCAGTTGCTAAGTTAGAAAGCCCTGCTGTGGGGGGAGCCGATCTCGCCAATGCCACGGCGGATGCACAAGGTGAAGAGAGTTCTCGTGTGCGCTCCTCAAGTAATTTGCGGAATTACGAAGTCAGTCGGACGGTGATGTCCCAAAGTAGCCCAATGACAAAAATTAAAACCGTGCATGTAGCGGTATTGCTGCGCGAACAGCAGCCCCTTTCTGAAGAGACCAATCCAGAAGGTGCATCACCACCTGCAATTGGCCTCGATCCTTCCCGTATCGAGGATGTGAAGGCGCTGGTCTCGCGCGCGGTAGGAATAAATGAAGCGCGTGGTGATACACTTATTGTGGCAAGCCTGCCGTTCATTTCACCTGAGGCGGTGATCTCGTCTATGAACGTGAATACTGATCTCGATTGGTATAAGGACCCGTGGGTCCAGGAGATGATGCGGAACGGGCTGATGGCTCTGGTTCTCGCCATTGTCACACTTGGTCTGATCAAACCGCTGTTATCGCAATTCTTGTCCGCTACGGGTGAGGGCGCACAGTCTGGCGAGTTGCTCACTATCGAGGCTGACGATGGCAGTAATATCGAAATAGAAGAGGGCCAGACCCTTGAACAAATCAAAGCGAAGATGAAGCCGAAGAAGAGCACAATCTCAGCTGAGATGCTCGATACCGCTAATAGCTATGACGACAAGGTCGCTCTGATCCGTATGATCGTGAGCGACGAGGCGGGCCGCGTGTCTAATGTTTTCAAGGCCATGATGGAAGAAGACATGGATAAGACCGGATGATCGAGAACAAGGAAATAGCTTGATGGCTGATGCAGACCTAACGGACCTGACAGATACCGAGATCACCGAGCTTATGACGGGGACGCAAAAATCTGCAATCCTAATGATGCTACTGGGTGAAGAAGAAGCTGCCGAAATACTCAAGAACCTGTCGCCACGAGAAGTGCAACATCTCGGTGGAGCCATGTATTCTGTCCGAAATACTGATCAACAAGCAGTTAATGCTGTGTTGGATGAATTTTTGGCGATCATCAAGAAGCAGACCAGCCTTGGCCTTGGGGCAGGCAACTACATTCGCAATGTCCTTAACCGCGCCTTAGGTGAGGACAAGGCCCAATCTGTCCTCAGCCGGATTACCCCTGCCAGTAGCGAGCGCCCAATCGAGATCCTTGAATGGATGGATGCCCGTTCAATTGCAGAGTTGCTACAGGACGAGCATCCACAGATTATTGCATTGGTGACTTCATACTTAGACTATAGTCAAGCCTCAGACGTGCTGAACCTGCTTCCAGAAGATATTCAAGCTGAGATTGTTCAGCGGATAGCAACGCTTGAAACCGTCGACCCCCAAGCTTTGCGCGAACTGGAACAGGTCATGCAGATGAAGTTCAAGGCAAATACAAGCCTGCGCTCTACTAAGGTTGGCGGCATCAAGGCAGCGGCGAAAATTATGAACTTCACCAAGGCAAACACCGAAAAGCGCATCCTTACTGCAATCAAACGCAACGACAAAGATCTCATGCAGTCCATTCAAGACAACATGTTTACCTTCGACAACCTTGGCATGTCAGACGATCGATCGTTGCAGACTCTGATGCGGTCTGTTGAGCCCGAAGATCTCATCATGGCGCTCAAGGGTGCCCCTGAAGATCTACAGGCCAAATTGTTCGGTTGTATGTCCACACGCGCAGCCGCCAACATTAAGGATGAGATGGATGTGCTGGGGCCTGTGCGTCTGACGGAAGTACAGACAGCGCAGAAGAAGATTATCGAGTCAGCTCGCAAAATGTCAGATGAAGGGACTATTGTACTGGCTGGCCGTGGTGGGGATGAGATGGTTTGATGCAAGACATTCTATACCGTAGCACCCAACCAACGCACTCGGACGGCTTGCAGCCCGTAGACCTTGCAAACGTTCTGGCGCAGGTAGGTAATCCCGTTTTCGAGCGGAATAACAATGCGCCAGGCACAAATGAAACCACGTTCCGCCTGTTATCTTGGGCTAAATTGGCTATTAAAATTCCCTTAGAACCGGAACCAGCCGAAGAGCAACAGGTCGTGCCAGATAACACGAGACCTTTGGGTGAAGAAAATACCCTATTAGATGAATCCACTTCTCTGGAAGGCCAGGCCGCTGAATTAGGCGATGATAAGGTGGCGAGCGCAGGCGCTATTGACTCCACAACAGCGATGCAAGGCCCTCAACTCATTGTGCCCGCACCCGTTATGGACGAGGTAATGATCCAGAAGATCAAGGATGAAGCCTATGGGGAGGGGCTTTTGGCAGGTAAAGCCATGACCGAGAGTGAGCGCGAGGCAGAGCTGGCGACCCAATTCGCACAACTACAACAGCTTATGACGGCCCTAAATTCAGCTGATGTTTTTGATATGCAAGCAGCCGCCAACAGCATCGAAGATGCCGTCCTGACCCTTGCGTCCGAACGGATTGGAATGGTACTGACAGATATGACCGAACCATTGAGCCGGCGTCTGGAAACGCTGCTGGATAGCTTGGTGCATCTGATCGGTATACGTGAGGTCTTTGTCGCACCGGAAGATATGTCACTCATGCAACGATGTATTGACGAACACCCCAATCCACCTGCGCTCCATTTGCGCAGTGATCCCTCCATGCAACGCGGCGATGCACGGCTGCGGGTTGGCGGCGCGGAGGTTGCAGATCTGCTGCGTGACCAAGCTCCAAGCGTTCTTGCCAAAAAATCAGTTGAGACCGTTTGATGCTCAACCTCACCGAACAGCTGACGCGTTCCCTCCAACAAGATCGCACCCACTCTGGTCAAAATTCAGTTTTGAGCGGCAGAGTGTCCCGCTACGATGGTCTGCTAATGGAGTGTGATGGATTCCCTGTCTCCGTTGGCACTGTCTGTTCGGTGCAGACAGTGGATAATGGCCATGTTCTCGGCGAAGTGATCGGGTACAGTGAGGGTCGCAACAAGCTGGTCTTGTATCAATCTGGAGCTGCGGTTCAGGCTGGGGCACGTGTTTCGGTCGTTGATCAAGGGACGGCTGTCGATGTAGGCTATAGCTATCTGGGCCGGGTCGTGGATGCCCTTGGGCACCCCTTGGATGATGGGGAGGCCCCGGAGATTCAGGCCAGAGTTCCGTTGAATGGGAAAATGCTAAATCCTTTAGCACGACGCATGATTCCTGGTCCACTGGATGTTGGCGTGCGTGCGGTCAATGGTCTTCTCACAATTGGGTATGGGCAACGGATTGGAATCATCGCAGGGTCTGGTGTTGGCAAATCCGTTTTGCTTGGGATGATGGCCCGGAATACAGTCGCAGATGTTGTTGTGATAGGTCTGATTGGCGAACGGGCCCGTGAAGTGGGTGAAATGGTGCGTGCCATCATGAACCCTGAAACGCAAAAAAAGGTCAGTATTGTGGCGGTGCCTGCGGACCGCTCTCCGCTGCTGCGCATTCGTGGAGCGCGGCGGGCCACAGCTCTTGCGGAATATTTCCGGGATCAAGGCAAGAATGTCCTTTTAATAATGGATTCTCTGACCCGTGTGGCTCATGCGCAGCGTGAAATAGGCTTGGCACTTGGAGAGGCTCCTACTTCAAAAGGCTATCCCGCTTCCGTTGTGTCGATGATACCCACCCTGGTTGAACGAGCTGGCATGGGTGTTGGGCCAGACTCTGGTTCCATCACAGGTATTTATACAGTGCTGGCAGACGGGGACGACAGCAATGACCCTGTTGTAGACAGTGCGCGGGCTATCCTGGATGGCCATATTGTGCTCAGTCGCTCGATTGCGCAAATGGGGATCTATCCGGCAATCGACATTCCTGCGTCAATCAGCCGGGTGATGTCCGATATTGTGAGTCTACAACAACAAACAGCAGCGCAAAAGTTCAAGAAGCTGGTCTCACTATACAACGAAAACAGGGACTTAATGTTGATGGGGGGCTATGTTTCAGGTCAGGATCCCGATCTGGATCTAGCTGTTACCTTGTGGCCAAAACTTGTTGAATTTATCAAACAAAGCCCCGGTGAACGGGCGCAATTGGCTGAAAGCTCCAATCAGGTTTCAGCAATTGTGGGACGGTAAACATGGGTGAACGCAAGGCAAAAATGCTCCGCAATATGGCATTAAAAGAGCAAGCTCGGATGCCGGGACTTATTCAGCGGCAACGGATGTTACGCGAAGAGATTAACCAATCAAAAAGCCTGATTGAGCGAATGAACGATCTGCGCGTAGAAGCTAAAAGTGACGGTGTATCGAGTGCCCAACGTCTGCAAAGTGCCCGTTGGTACGAATTGCGCCTGATTGACGAAAGTAAGCTCTTGCAAAACAAGCTAGACTTTCTTGAAATAGAGATGGCAGATCTGACTGCTGTAGTTACCCAAATGGGACATAAGCAACAGATCGTATCGAACAAAGCCGACGAAGTGGCGCGCCTTGCAAGAGAAGAGAAAGAGACTCGCATCGAGGCCGCCCAAGTTGTTTTACGCCCAAAATCTCATATTTAGAATTAAATATTGGTTCAATATTTGGGGTCAATAACAGATTTAAGCATTTGCTTGGCACCGATATTGCACATGATAAAGTGTACTCTGTTTGCTTGGGTGAAAAAAATATGATGGCATCGCCGCTGACCAAAGTGTCTAGTACCGCAACAGCCCCGGTTTCGACTGCCAAAATTGGCACTCAGGCTGGGATAAGTGTGGATCTGCTCTCACCCAATGCTTTTTCTGAAATAGTCGCCAACTTTGGCAATGAGGCCGTTGCCGGTTCAAGTATTAATGCGATCCCTCGTGAGATAGAGCCCGCTCCTGACACCGCCCCAATCAATAATAGTGTAAATTTCCTGCTCGGTGATAATATCAATGCGCAGCTTTTGATTGATCCACCGGATCTAGTAGCTATGGCGCGATTGCTGCCGTTCGCTATCGGCAATGTTATTTCTAAGCAGGAAGATTCCAATGGCATCCAGCTTTCAGCCCCTCAAATTGGTGGAGACATTACTCCCACCTCTGAGATGACATTAGTGACGTTTCTGGCTAATGCGCACGATTTGATCTCTGGTACCCCCCCTAAAGATGAGCTAGGTGAGCCACTAAATATTGCCGACCTGCTCGTGGCACGCGATGGGCAAAATTCAGTTTTGGGTGTCATGCCATCTAAGCAAGGCGCAGTTCTCACACAGGCTTTGCCCTCTACTGCACCACTTGTTGAGGGTACCCTGACATCAGTGCTGCCTTTAGCTGACAAAAAATTGGTACCGACTGACAATAAAACCCCGGTTGAGACCACACTGAAAAGTATTGGGAATTTTACCAAGTCAAGTATGGAAGATCTGCCTGTTGTGCCCGCAAGAGTTGCTGTATCTGTTGGTGCTACACCGCTGCCTGAGAAGGCCATTTCTCAAACCGTTGACACAACAATCCTTCGCGATAGCGGACTACAGTCCGCCGCATCAAACGCACTCCTGAACACTGGCTTAGAAGTAGAGATCGGGCAGGGAAAAAAGCAATCCGTATTTACAGACCCCTCAGCCATGGCGACGCCACAAATAGCAACACCTCCCTCTATTCCGACCCAACCAGTCATGTCTGATTTGACACGGATTGTTGCCACTAACCCAGAACGCTTGGTACCCCTTACTTCAAACGCTAGCGCACTAGAAACTATAGCGGCTATCTCTGGCGTAGACACTGCGCCCGGAGGCACAGGTGGGCAATCACAAAGCGGAAATGCCCAAACGGGTACCGGAACCAACAATCAGCAGGGGATGGCGCAAAGCCAGAATCTGGCAACTGTTTTGGATGTGCAGCGCCAAGGCTGGACCAAAGCGCTGGTTAATCGTGCCATGAGCATGGTACAATCAGGAGGCACTATGACCTTCAAAGTCATGCCAGCTCACTTAGGAATGATCACCCTGAAACTGAGTGAAGGGCGGCGCGGGACAGACTTGCGAATCGTGGCTGATGTGGCCGCAACAGCCTCAATGCTACGCGACGTTAAACACCAAATTTCAGCTGCATTCGAGAGCGCGGGCATTACACTAGGGGAATACTCCGCTGGAACAAACGATCGCGGCGACAAGGGTTCAACGTCGCAAAATTATGATAAAGTCGAAAGTGATGCTGAATCAAAAATTAAATCAAATCAAGATATTACAGAAATATCTAACTATTCTGGCGATGATCACTCAAGTATCAACATCATTTTGTAAATCGAAAATAAAGGCACAGAAATGTCTGAAGAAGAAGAAACACCAAAAAAATCTGGGCTGGGAAAGATTCTGATCTTTGTTGGAGTTGGAGTTATAATGCTTGGGGCTGGGATAGGTGCGGGTTATTTCCTGTTCGGTAATCAACAGAACACTCCAGAACAGATCGCAGCTGAGATCATCGACAAAAACCGCGGCCAAGAAGCTGAGGTGACTGAAGAAGAGACGGACGTGGATGAAGCCGCCGCGCCAGAAAAACGGTCAAAGGAGAGCTCAAAAGAAGAGGTTTTCCAAACTCTGTACTACGAAATTCCGGGGAACCTGACCACAAACCTCAAAGATTCTCGACGTTTTCTGCAAGTTGGTATTGGCATAGCTACACGATACGACGAAGAAATTCTAAAGAATGTCGAAGCTAACCTTCCGGCACTCAGGGCGGCTATTCTTGCCACCCTAAGCGATTACAGTGAAGAGGACGTGGTAGGTCGGGAGGCACGCAAAATACTTTCTGACGACCTAAAAGAAACTATCAACGCTGAACTGGAAATGCTTGAGGGCTTTGGTGGTGTTGAAGAGGTTTTACTGACCTCCTTTGTTATGCAATAGGTCGAGCAAATAGCATGTCTTCCAAAAAACTTACTCAAGTAGAAGTTGATGCGCTAATCAGCAGCGTAAACATCAATACGCTGGCTGCAGCTGATGTATCAGCATCAAAACAGATTAGAGATTTCGAATTTGGCGCGGACGATTTATCTCTTCTTGGGGACTACTATGCACTAAGGGTCATCAATGATAGGTTTGCACGTCTGGCGCGCGCCGTCTTTCAACCGATGTTGCGATTTCAACCACGCATTACCGCAATGTCACCCGAGGTCAAAACATTTGACGAATATTGCGAAAACGCCCCTTCCTTGATGAGCTTAACAACCTCACGTATCGATGAGTTGCGCGGCAGCAAGATGATGGTGATCGAGCCTGATTTAATAGCAGCTCTGACAAATGCATATTATGGCGGCGACCTTGGACTAAAAAATCGTCCCCGCAACGATTTCACAGCCACTGAAGACAGGATTGTCGACATCATCACAAAGGGGTTGAACGAAAATTTGCTTGCTGCATGGCAGGACCTGATGCCACTCACTTTTAGTGATGAGAGCCGAGAGGAAAACCTACAATTTGTATCCTTTGTTGATGGGACAGAAACCGTTATTATCTGTAGCTTTTCTATACAATTGCCAAAAACGAAAACTGCGCGCATTGATATTCTTTATCCGTTGCAAACGCTGAAACCTATCGCCGCACAGCTGCGCTCGCGGATGCAATCAGAAGTAATGGACGACGATCTTACTTGGCGTGAGCGCCTTGAAATCGCTGTATCAGAGGTATCGTTGATTCTGGATGTACAAGTTTGCAAGCCTCGCCTGTCCTTGAGCCAACTCATCGATATGCGAAAGGGAGATGTATACCCGATCAGACTCCGCGAGGGTCTGAGCGTATTGATCAAGGACGAAAAGATATTTATCGCCAATATTGGCGAAGTAGCAGGCACAAGCGCTATAACAATAACAAAAAAAATACACATGGGGTCCTAGGACAGACAAATACTGGCGGATTTAAATTGAGGCCTGCGTTAAAACAGCGCCAGAATAATGGCATCGTAGAGCGAGAAAGCGCCGAATTTATCCACCTTGACGACGATACTATTAGCGATTGGTGCAATAGCTGACACAATCAGCCTTAGGTAACCAAGCTTGCTTTAAGGCGATCAAAGGCTGGTGCAGAAAGACCCTATTTTTTTTTAAAAATCCATACTATCCACCGGGATGTGATAATTAAATTTAGCTCGAAGAAACGAGGACGACCATGTCAGACGATGATCAAAAAACACCCACGCCCCAAACGCCGGACAATGAGAAACTTCGCGCACTCGAAAATATCGAAGTCGAGATGTCAATCGAAGTTGGTCGGGCTAAAATCACAATAAGTGAATTGTTACGCTTGAATGAAGGCTCCGTTGTCGAACTCGACCGTCTCGCTGGTGAACCGCTTGATATTCTGGTTAATGGTACGATGATTGCCAAGGGTGAGATTGTGATGGTTGGGGAACGTTATGGTATCCGGTTCACAGATATTGTTGACCCCGAAAAGCGGGTTAATGGCATATAGTTATTAAAACACAAGGTTTGAAAAAATCCCAATGTCCACGTCATTCATAGACACCTCAAGCTTACTTATTGTAATAATTTTTCTGATAGTTCTCATTGCTGTCCGCCAAATAATATTATCAAATCCTAATATTTTTCGCAAACATATTGGGCTCGCTGGGAGTCGAATAAATTTTTGTGAAGCATATCAGGTTGATAAATATACCAAAATATCTCTTTATGAAATCGATGGGCAGACTTACGCAATACTTCACGGTGGAGCAAAACCACCAAATCTTTTTCCTATAAACCAATTGAGTAAATTGGATGTCTGAGCTCCCACGTATAACATATTCGAAAAAACTATTCGTACCTCTACTGACAGTATTTATGCTTGTGTTTTCTACTTCTGGAGTAATCTCTCAAGAGGTGGTGGGAGGCTTACCGGCGCTCAACATTTCAACAGGTGAAAATGGTGAGACAACCTATTCATTATCTCTTCAAATTCTGGCGTTAATGACGGCAATAACAATACTGCCATCACTTCTGTTGGGGCTAACAGCATTCACACGAATAATTATTGTTCTGTCACTTCTCCGACAGGCAATGGGTACACAACAAACTCCTCCTAACCAAGTATTGATTTCTATCGCACTATTTCTGACCCTTTATGTCATGGCACCAACATTTGAGGATATATACAGAAATGCCGCTTTACCTTATTTAGAAGGGTCGGTATCTGCTGTGTCCGCCATCACCAGTGCGGCCGACACGTTGCGGGAATTCTTGATCCTCAATACAAGAGAGACAGAGCTATCAATGTTTGCCGAGATGGCCGGCGATGAACCCTATGCCACCAATAAAGATGTTCCTTACCCAGTTCTTTTTCCAGCATTTATAACATCTGAACTCAAAACGGCATTTCAAATTGGCTTTCTTCTCTTTCTTCCCTTTCTTGTTATTGATCTAGTGATAGCGTCTATCTTGATGTCCTTAGGCATGATGATGTTGAGTCCCATGCTTGTATCCCTACCTTTCAAATTGCTGTTGTTTGTCTTAGTGGATGGATGGGCAATGACTATTGGATCAATTGCCTCAACGTATGTGAATTAGCCATGGAATTTGATAAAAACATCGAAAGCCTGCAATTAACATTTTGGCAAATAATAATTACCGCAGGCCCAATTCTTGGAGTAGCACTAGCGGTAGGGCTTACAATCGGCATTTTGCAAGCGGCAACCAGTATTAATGAAATGACGCTCAGCTTTGTTCCCAAGCTTGTTATTGTGCTGGCTGCACTGGCATTGCTTGCGCCATATATAATGGGAGAATTGGTGGATTTTTTTCAAAGCACTTTTGAACAAATTCGAATGCTAAAATAATGCCATATCTTCCGAGCCTAGACGAACTAATGGGGTTGAGCGGCATAGACCTGCAACGCCTATTTGACTTCCTACTAACTTTTTTTCTACACACGTTAAGATTATCGGCGTTCTTCTTAGCTGCTCCCTTCTTTGGTGCAGCTGCAATACCAGTCCAAGTTAGAATAATAATAAGCGTACTAATATCTTTCAGTTTTTTCGGCCTGATTTATGCCCCAAATCCTATTGATTTGCCATTTTTATCAATTATTGAAGTTGTTCTCATTGAAATTACTATCGGCATATCTCTTGGATTATGCGTGACTATTATCTTTTCAGCCGTTGCTCTGGCTGGTGAAAAAATTGCCCAGTCTTCTGGGTTGGGTTTTGCAGCACAAGTAGACCCAAACTCTGGTGGCCAAACTCCAGTAGTAAGTCAGATTCTAAATCTCTTTGCCATCACAGCATTTTTATCTCTGAATGGGCACCTACATTTAATTTTTTTATTGCGATCAAGTTACGACATCATTCCATTGGGCCAATCTTTTGACTTCAAAGCCTTAATAGGTGCGGTGTTGAGTGCAGGTGGTCATATGTTTGCAATTGCATCCATACTAATGCTGCCAGTGGTATCAATATTACTTTTAGCAAATGTCACCGTCGGCGTTGTGACGCGCTCAGCGCCGCAATTAAACCTCTTTTCGTTTGGCTTCCCACTTACAATTCTATCCTGTTTTGTGGCCCTATATCTTTCGACGACGCCGCTTGCAGCAGGTATTAAGGATATGATCTCATTTATCCTTCAATTTTTGGAAGACACTATATTGGAGGCGCGCAATGGCTGATCAAGCGAGTGACGGTAGTCAAGAAAAAACGGAAGAGCCAACACAGAAACGACTGGAAAAATCCAAGGAGGATGGAGAAGTTCCATCATCTAAAGATCTATTTGTATTTTCAACATTGCTAACTGGTTTTTTTCTTTATATCGCAATTATGCCGTTTATTTCTTCTATTATAATTGAATGGTCAAGCCTATTTCGATTTTCTGGAGAGACCAGTTTACCAGATTATGTTTTCAATAATCTTAAAGCTGGTTACGCATTGATGTATTGGAAAGCAGTTATCTTTGCCCTACCTCTCTTAGTGATTGTGATTTTGACGCAAATGACAATGTCGGGTACCATCAATTGGTCTTCCTCAGCTCTTAACTTAAAAGCAAGCCGGATTAATCCTCTAAGTGGGTTCAAGAGGATGTTTTCCATGAAAGCTTTGGTAGAGATGTTGAAGGCCATCGGGAAAGTATTATTCCTACTTGGTGCCGCAATATTTGTAATGTCAACACAGATGGATAAATTATTGACTGCACCGGCAACACATTTAGTTGGCGGAATCAGCCGATTAGGAGATGTATTTATTTTTCTTATAATAGCATTTTTACTTGTCCTTGCAGTGATGGCAATGCTGGACGTCTCTTGGCAGTTCTACCAGCATAACAAAAAACTCAAAATGACTCATCAAGAAGTAAAAGACGAAAGCAAACAAACGGATGGTTCACCCGAAGTTAAGGCTAAGATAAGGCGCCTTCAGATGTCAGCTGGCCACAGAGCCAAACAACGTCGTGAGGCTATGGACGACGTTCCCTCCGCTACGGCAATCATTACTAACCCGACACACTTTGCCGTAGCATTAAAATATGAAGTTGGTATAGCAGGGGCACCAATCATTCTCGCTATGGGGCGTGGCTATCAAGCCCAAGAAATAATTAGTATTGGGAAAGAAGCTGGCGTAACCGTGTTCCAAAACGAGCTCCTGGCCCGGGCATTATTTTTTGCTGGACAGATTGGAGAGGAAATACCCACGCCTCTCTTTACAGCCGTCGCAGCCATTCTTGGTTTTATCTACCGCTTGAACAACGGTGACGCAGTGGATGAACCGGATTTAGAGCTCCCAGCAGATATGCTTTTTGACGAAAATGGAAAGTCAATTTCATGAAACAACCAAACCATCAAAGAAGATTTCATCGCAGTAAAGGGGAAATGATCAGTACCTGCTGTTTCTTTATTGTAGGTGTATTTTTTTTAGGTGAAGCCAATTTTCTTCGTTCAGAGGCGCTTCTTTTTCAGTCATTTCTTATTAGCGTTTGCGGCATACTCTGTATTTCTGCGGGGTTTCGCTTTCAGCTGCATAACATCTGGCAGCACCTTAAACAGACGCGGAAATGAGTGGGCACGATAATAAGCCACGGATGGTCTGCGGAAATTGCCGTTTCCTTGGGGTAACTTATCAGCCCCATCAACCCTGGAAGTGCATGCGCTTTGGCTTCAAATCCAAAGAGATCCCCGCAAGTGTTGTATTTCGAGAGACTGGCACGGAATGTGCATTCTATGAACCAAGAACACGGCCCGCGCGAGGGTAAAATTTTAGGACAAAAAAAATGGCTCCACGTTCGCCAAAAACCGAAGACAGACCAGATCTAGACGAAAGCATTCAAATTGCATTGGATGCTGCAGAGTCATCTATGGACGTCACTGCAGAATTTGAACGCATTTCTGCACAATTTATGGACACGTCTAAAAAAACGAAGCAGCTTGAAAAAGTATCGCGTACCGGGTTGATTGTTGGTTGTGCGGTTGCAGTCATAAGCGTTATGACGATGGGCCTGATTTGGCAACGATCTTCTTCAAGTTTGGAACGGTTGGCGGCCACTAACATCGAATTGCTGGTGATCTTGACAGAGAACGTGTCCGCCATTGATCAAACATTTGCCCCCGTCATGAATGTCATGGAGGGGCTCCACCAAAATCTTGCCGAACTGCAGGCAGAAGTCACTGCCGTGTCCGAAAAAATTTCGCTTTTTGAACAGGTCAAAACTGACATCTTAAATGTTTCAGGTACTATAGAATTACTAGACACTCTTGAAGAGGCACAAACCCGTTCGGAGGCGATTAAAACAGAACTTGGCGACCGAATTGCAACTCTGAATGGAGAGCTGGCCTTAAACGTGTCAACTGCGGTGCAGGATACTTTGTCCGGACAGGCGGACGCGTATAATAAGTTGATAAATGAGATGTCTGTTGTGCTGAACGAGCTTGGTACATCTGATAATTCGCAAGATTTGTTGCGAATACAGGCAAGCATGAATGGCAAGTTCCAAAAGTTGGATGAAAAGGTCAGCAAAATCATGACCTCGAAACCAACTGCGCGTGCGCCAAGACCACAACCCATTAAAAAACCAGACATTATAAAGTACCCATGACAGCCGCTGCAGAAAACCAAACAGCGGATATTATTGAAAACCTTCCCCCTGGTCCGTTAAAATTGACCAAT
>Ga0222630_1000770_pt1 | contig 15766 bp, 25 predicted proteins | sample AntAcemetagenom3_FD_179842 | JGI IMG/M metagenome (GOLD analysis project Ga0222630, IMG submission 179842) | Saline water microbial communities from Ace Lake, Antarctica - #3 | ecosystem: Environmental > Aquatic > Non-marine Saline and Alkaline > Saline | place: Antarctica: Ace Lake | collected...
GTCTAATCATACCCTTTAACTGTTCAATTGCAGTTTCACAGCGAGTTAGCTTACGTTCTAGGACGGTTATAGCTGCTCGCTGTTTTCTTGACTGCTCTTCCAAACTCTGCACATAGCGTTGTGTAGGAATCTGTTGTTCCATACCATTCTCAGCTATCATAGTAAAGTGATCACCGCCTTGTGCTTTCAAGCCGCCGCTAACACGATTAGGATTCTTATCAGGTGACTGTGTTAACGCTGATTGTGGCTTGCGCCCGTACATTTGATTTAAGTAGCTCATATTTTATTTACCTCTTTAATTCGTGTAACAGGAATTCTTTGGGATCGCACCAGTAGGTTTCAAAACAGGCTTCTCCTGGCCCTGTTACCATACTTGTTACAACTTCACAACGTTTGAACCAAATATATTTCCCAGATAGATAACACTGTCTAGGTAACAACGAGAGCTTCTGCTCTTGATGTATTCGTCTCTTGTTGAACATCCATTGATCGGGCAAGCCCATGCTTATTTTTTCTGGTATTGGCATAGTTATATAACTCTATTGATGCTAAATTCTTAAATTTACTCTCCGCCATAATATCTGCGTATTCAAGGAACGATAACGCATACTCATTTACAAGAGGATTAGGATATCTGTCGCTATGCGCTCGCAATTTAGCCTTCTTATGTCCTGCTTCTAATAGTGCTGGAAAGTTAGGCATAGTATCGTGTGCAAATCCCTCAGGTAGTGCAGTGTCTCTACTATACGAATAATGTATTGCAGGGCGTACACCTCTCCAAGAATCTACTATGCGTTTAAATCTATCGTCGGTTGGTGAAAGGTACTCTCCTTCACGACACCACGTATGGTGTAAATCAAGTACAAGGGCACAATCGTTGACAAGTTCGAGGCTTGAATCAATGCCCCATTTGTTTTCGTCGTTTTCGATTGTGATGCAGTTTCTTGCTTCAGGTGAAAGTCGGCGTAACGCTTGTCGGATACCCTCGGGGCCTTTTCGACCGGAGATATGCACGTTGCATTTGAAATCTTGGAAGGTCTTGCCGTAGCCCATCCAGCGTACCATATCTGCATGATATTCAAACTCCTCTATACTCCGCTCTACTATGCCAGCGTCATCACTAGCAAGTACAGTAAACTGGCCAGGATGCATAGACAAACGTACATCAAGCCTACGAGCAGTCTCGCCCACCTTGGCAAACTCTCTTTCACAATAGGCCCTAACGTCTGGTAGTCTCCAATAGTACCGCCAATCCTGCTGAGTGTAAACAGGAAGACAATCGCTGCCGAGTCTAACCATTCTAAGACCTTCAGGTAAGCTACCAACATATTCAATTAATCTCCCGTAAGCTGCAATGTTGTGTTGCATAATATCCCACAACCGTTGCTCTGCAACTTCTTTAGTTTGACGGTTAAGCCATTGTACAGTAGTTGACTTAGTATTTAGTGGCCGCTGAATTTCTTCTAGAAGTTTTTTAGGTTGAGTTTGATCTGGGTGCATGTATTTGCATGCGAATCCTATACGTTTAATAGTCGAATTTGTCATATTTTTTGCCTTGTGCCTTAAGTTCTTGCCAATTAGTAGGATATCTATAATCACCGTTTAGCAAATGTGTGCCTGAATTGTGTAGTGCGTATTGCCAGCTTGCCCACCAACCGTATTTTGGGCTCAGCTTTTTATACCATCTTACAAATAGTATAACACGCTTTTTAATGTTTGTCAACCTACAAACGCCCGCTCTTGCACAAACGTACCCTGTGTCTTTTTACTGCCTTCACAAAATCCTAATGTACTAAAATGTTCTTTTAGGTCGTTGTTAAATCCTATACTGCCACACAACATCACACGTTGAAAAGACGGATCGTCAATCTTAACAGTCCCGTCCTCCATAAATTTTTGAATACGTCCTTTTAGTTTGGCATCTTCTTGTGTCACTGTGCTAATATATTTAATAGGCATTTCGTTTAAAAAGTCTCTGTAACAATCTTGTTCGGCATTTAATCTAGTTGTCCATGTCACTGTTATGTTTTCAAACAAGTCGTATGTTTCAGGATCACGCAGTATACTAATAAACGGAGCAATGCCTGTGCCACTTGCCATCATTACTAAGTGCCCGCCTAGTTCTAAGTTAGCAAGCAATAATGTGCCAGTTGGTTTCTCTCCCACTTCTAGCATATCGCCTACTTGTATATTTTGTAACTTGCTAGTAAGTGGGCCATTTGGTACTTTGATACTGTAAAATTCAATCCAGTCATCGTACGGTCCGCTTGATATACTGTATGCCCGTTTAGGTGTACCTTCCATACTTATCATTACAAACTCACCTGCTGTAAATCTGTATGTTGACGGCCGTTCAACACGTATTCTAAACAGTGTGTCTGTGTAGTGTTTAACATCAATTACGCCCAGTAGCATACTATCTCCAATTGTCTACCACCCATGAATCTTCGCAATTATGTGGTTGAGGATCTCCGTGGAATACTGCTATGCAACATTCTACTCTTGGAGTAACATTTTCAATTGTTTTCAATATACGATTGCCTTTTGTTCCACCTGGCGAAAATTCTTTTGTTTTTCGAACTTCCCATTTCCAACTTAATATCCAACTATCTGGATAAAGCATTGCTTGCTGACTTCTAGTTGCTTCGTACAGCCAATCCTGATCACCAAACAGTCTACGCTGAATGTTGACTCTGTCTTTATCAAATTCTTCCCAAACATGACTTAATTGTCCAGTTTTAAATCGTATAACACTGCTGTTATATTTTGGCCATTTAGGCCGCATTGCTCTAGTAAAGTCTCGTATTGTACACCAATGGTTTGGTTGATAGGTAAACAGTTTATCTATATTACTTGCAATTACAACATCTAGATCAATGTAAAGTATAGTACCCTTTATTGGGAGATCATTTGAAAACATGTAGGGCTTGTACCACCAGCCTGATAATCCCTTGGGCAATGATATTACTTTTATATTTGAATCTAATCCGTTTGCATCTTCAGTCATGCACACAAATTCGTAATCTATTCTACAATTACGTTTAACCATATTGTACAAACGATTAACATAATCAGCAGAATACTTTGTGCCATGTTTTAAGCATAGCACAAAGAATTTATTTTCTGTTACCGGAGCAGGAACTGTAACAATTTCAACAGGAATAGATTGATGTTTAGCTTCTTTTTCCTGCTTACGTTGTTCTTTTATTCTGCGCCATTCCTCTTTGGAATATTGACTCTTGTCAATCTTAGCCATTTGCAAATAATATCTTTTGAACTTCAAAAGGTGTGTAGATTGCTGAGTTAGCACCATGCTCTGAACACTCTGCTGATTCACACCAGCAACGTCCGCCGGACATTTCTTTAACCAGTGCATCTGCAAAACGCCATGCATGTTCTGCAAACTTTTCTACACCAACGCCGTCCATTACTACAACCTCTGCTAAACCCATGTTTTCAAGTTCAGCAAATTTGTACAAGAACGGATCTTCACGATCAATTACAGTCTTGTGATCAAAACTATTTTCAAGCCAAGCCTTCAAAGGTTTTAGCCCGCCAAAGTCTACTGCCCAGTTTTTGTTATCTAATTCTTTACAACCAAATGTAAATTTAAATGCCAAACTGTAGCCGTGTAGCAAATGACAGTGTGAATGTTCTGCGTTAGGTTGACGGAACACTGCACTAAGCCCAATTTGATGCCCGTATGTTTTTGTCGAATAGTAAGCCATTGTATACTCCTAGGTTAATGGAGTGTGCGGAATATTTATAGAGGGAACGAACACCAAGTCCTCTTACAATATACATTATATTACAAACTACTTATCTTGTCAACCATTACGTTAGAATATTTCCAGGCGTTTGGTAATTCAAACGTATCATTATGTATAACAAAACTAACTTTTGGATAGCATTTAAACACCATTCCAATTTGATGTATCCAATACCTAGGATCAACTGCTCGTTTGTTTGCATCGTCGTAGTTGCTAGTGCCCTTGTACACGTTGTTTACAGTTTGCGTAGGGCTGTACAAGTCAAAGCCTATTAAACGCACTGTAGGGCTCTTACACAGCTTCGCAGCCAGCAATACAGCGTAAGGTCCGCTGCCCCATTGAAAGGGCTCGTCCCATCTTTCGGTTCCGTTATAGGGAAGTTTTGGAACAGCTCGAATCCGTTTAAATTGGTTGTAATGACCTACCCAATCTTCTCTAGTGTATACTAGTGCATAATCGTTTATACCATTGTCAATTGCTTCGTTAACCATTCTACGATCAACACTCACTAAATGATCCACAGCATAGTCGCGATAGATTGCATTGCATCCTATTTTGGTGCCACTTAAATCATCAATGTTTATGGAGGTGCGACTTTCGCCATTGCCGAATACATACATATATATATTTACTTTACTATAAGCAATATGTTATCGTAGGATTGGATTTTTTCTTGTTTAAAAACTATGTAAGTGCAAACAAACTCGCCTGTTATGCTCACACGATACATCCCCGGAGATAGCTCTTTAGGCTTTACTAAGCTCCAGCTGTTGGGTATTGCATCACCCGGAGTGGTATTACGTACATACTGTTTTGAAAAGCGATCTAGCAATATAGCACGATTATCTTTACTGTACGCAGTTCCGTAGACTCTAGTACTTGTACATTCGTGACGCTTTGATCCTATCATAGCAAACTCAATATCTTTATCACCTGTTACAGGATTATTAATAATTTGAATTTGTACGTCTTGATATACAAAAGAATTCTTAAAACTCATATAGGCAACTCCTAATACAATTAGTGTTACCATACTAAAGCCGCTGATGATGTTAGTAGCTGCTTTTATTAATGCGTAGTTGTTAAGATTCATTTCTAATACTTTTCACTTCTTGAGTAATGGCTTTTACTTCTTGATTAACTTCTTGTAGATTTTTACTTGCTCTATTTAGTGTGGTTATCAAGTACTTGATAGTGAATATTGCCCACCACCACCATACTACAGCAGTTATTGCAAATCCAACCAACCCTACGTAGAATGCAGTTTCAAAATCAATAATATCAAATATTATTAGTATTATACTACTCAGCAGGAATGCTGTGGGAGTTAACCTTGCGTATAAGTCCCAGCGTTCTACCTGTTCAGCAATAAGTTGATTCTTTTTATCGTCCATAAAGTATTTATAGACGCTACACTGTGTGTAATAATGTGCTTTTAATTAAGCACTTATTTGGCCGAAGGGCTTCCATTCGCCTGGGGTACCTTCTCTAATACAAATCCATCCTACGTATCCTGTTGGTTTTGGACTACTATTCCAAACAACATCACCCAATGCGTATGAACCTGAAGTTGGTGTGCTTGTACCTACTTCAAATTTCTTACCCTGCATGCGTATTGGTCCAGCAGTAGTAATGTCGGCGTCACTTGCAAAGTTTTTAACACCTACACCAATCTTACCATTAAACACTGCTTTAGATGCAAATATAACATCGCCACTTGGTTCAATACTAATGCGTTTGGTATCGTCAGTAACAATGTCTAATCCACTAGTAGTCCAAGTACCAATTTTAAATCGGTAGTCATCAGTTGCATCAATTAAAAATTCGTGGTCTAAACTAGCAATACTAAATGCACCATTTGGGCTACTGATTCCTAATCCTAAACGCATACTATCAGCATCATAGAAGATATGTTCGTCGATGGTGACTGCGCCAGCAACACGTAACGAATCTAATGTACCTACACGTTGTAGGTTACTGTTAACAATTCCTAACCCAATACTGTCTTCGCTTATTACAGTTTGATTAGCAATACGATATTCCTTACCTTTAGAAACATCAATTGTTTCACTACTAAACAATCTGTCCGGACTGCCTTGCATAGTTAACTGTCTAGTATTTCCAGCACCTGTCCAAATTAATCCTTTGCTATAGATGTTACCACCTTCTGCTTTGAATTCTAAAGGACCTGTTCTTTCGTTTCTTACATCAGCACTAATCTCATCTACGTGTAATTTAGTTGCAGTAATTTCACCCTTAACAGTTAAACTACCTTCAATGGTTAGTGGGTTAACAATAGTGTTAACACGCAATACTGTAACGGTAACGCCATCGTTACCAACAAGTAACGTTGGTGCAGTTGCAGTATCTTTAATACCAGTACTTGCAAAATTAGTAATTGTTCCACCGTTAATCTTATTACCTGATAATTGTCTATCAAGTATTTCAGGCTTTGGTGCAGGCTGTTTAGATATTGCTTCTACCGCTGCACTTACGGCAGCAAAGCCATTTCTCATTTCTATTAGTTTATTTTCCATATCGCTCATTGTGATAAATCCCTGCTGTTACAGTATTTATCACAATGAGTTATAGATTATGATACTTTAAGCAAGATAGTATCGATGTTAATACGTCCATTCATCCTAGTATCTACTGCACTAATGTTATCAAGGAATGTACGCAACGCTACTTTGCCAGCTGCCTTGAACGCTTTAAGTTGTTCATCTGGCTTGCGCAATGTCTTTTGAATACTAAGTTCTTCGTTAAACCCTGTAATAGTAGTGCCTTTAACCTGCAAGCCACTGGTACCGCGTCCCATTCCAGTTGGATCAATGTTAGTTGCAACATACTTGCCCAGCTTGCGAGTCTTAACATTAAATGTCCAAAGTTCGTTTGCTCCTACAACGTCTGTAGGATTAACACTTGCAAGTTTATACTTGTCGTCCAACTTCAAAAACTTCAGCTTACTAACAAGTTTATCAGCACTCTTAGGTTTGGCAATACGCGGAGCACGAGTTGCTTTGGCTGCATCAATGATATACTCAAGTGCTTGCATTAAATTTTCAATAGCACTAGTATACTTTGCAATATCTGATTTCTTAAGATGTGCGTAGCCTTCTTTAAGCTGTGCCCACATGTCTGTTTCTAGCTCATCCATCTTTTTCAACTGGCCAGCTGTGGGCATACGATCCAGTTCTTCAAAATCTAACAGTTCTTTTTCAAAGAATGTTTTCATCTTACGAGCATGTGCTTGCGTAGTACCAGCTTTGCTAAAATGTGTTTTAAAGTTAAACCCTGTTGGATCAAAGCCTGGTTTGTTTGTAATAAAGCCTTCTAACCATTCTTCAATTGGCTCAGCAGTTGCTCTCGCCTGGTCTGTAATACGCTCTTGGATAGTGGGAACATATACTTTAGAACTTGCTTTTTCGTCTAGCTTTGCTTTAGCAACTTCTTTAGCACCGCCAACGATTGTTTTTTCTAGCACTCTTTTAATATACTCACTTACAGGCGTCATTTGGCCTGTTGTGCCTGCCAAACTATCCCAGTGTACAGCATGCTTTGGATTAAGATCCATCATTCCAGTGCGCAACAATTTACACAAGATAGCAGTATTAACACTAATGCTGTCTGCACCTTTAGCTGCACGAGCACATTTAATCTGTTCAGCAGTGTAATCGTTTTCTTTCATCCACGCCCAGCAATCAGGTTCTAAATCAGCGGACTTATAGTTGTCATAGTAAAACGATTTAGAATGACGCTGGAAAACATGATAATCATACCCGCTCCAATTTTCGCAACCTTCCCAGCTTGGACCCGTGACTTTTGCACCACGTCTAACTACTGGTGCCGAACGGGCCTTTTTCTTTGGAATTTTAATACCAACGCTTTTTGCCATGCTAACTCTCCTATTGCTGTTTATGTTACTATTATATAGCCGAGAGGCTACAATGTCAACTCTTTTTAAGAGCCCAGAACGTGGCTTGTTTGCCACTGAGATATCCTGTGATAACCACACGGTTTGTGTATGTGGGCAGATCCAACCATGTGTGGTGGGTTATTTCTGTGGCGTTTTCCATACAGAATTTGCCTGCAGGTGTTTGCTGCCATTCATAAATTGGTTGTGCCATATAGACCTCAACATCCTCTACATCACCCATAGTAAATTCGTGTAGCTTATATTTTTCTCTAACTTCGCCGTTGACTAGTTTATATTTCATGAGCTCCATCTTAGAGTGTACAACATGTGATCTTTTTCGTGTTCGAAGCGAATTTCAAATATAGGTTTAGGAAACCATCTTGAGTGACTCATAGGTCCAAAAGTCTGTACGCACCATGCAACACGTTCGTCCCATTGTTGCTGTGACATGCCACCACACTTGCCTTTATACTTCATGAACTCCACCTCAACAGGAACCATACATAATCCTGTTCATACACAAAACAAAATCTATACTGATCAAAATGATCTCTCCCAGCCCAGAATACACACCAGATGCCGGCTCTATTGCCCACCGCCTGCCACCGTGTGTCAAATTGTTCCTCGCACCACTTCATAGCATCTTGGTGCTGATCCTTGTGAATCAACACTTCGTAGTTGAACTGACTGTGAGTAGGGACCTTGATTATCATGTCCCGCTCCATCGTAGAGTAAACCAAGTGGCATCTCTATCTTCACTGAAGAAATAATCAATCTGAACCGGATAGTTGCTGCGTTCTATAACTTTCATGCCCACCTTAATGTAAACATAGTAACGTCCCGCTCATCACTAAAATAATAAACAATACTATAACAGTCTCCCGCATGGTCATTAGTAGTAAGTACCGTATTCGTGGTATAACTTGTGCAGTGTTTTTTAGCCCATTCCAGAGCTTTCCACTCCGGATCATAAGGCAATGTCACTGTCATGACGAGAACTTCAATGCAAACAAGGTAGCATCTTTGCCTTCTTTAAAATAAAAGTCAGTGCTGTTATGATGATAGACAGCATTCCACTGATCCTTAAATGACCCTAAGTGTTTGCCTAACCATATCTCAACATTGTCAATTTTAATTCCTGTGACATCTACATCAAGATTCACACAGTGCGGCCACAGTTCTTTTTTCAGTATTCTCACGATCCACTCCACCTCAATGCAAACAGAGTAGCCAGCTTGGGATCTTTCACAGTGATTGTGGGAATGTAATCACCAGCAGTGTCATGAACCTGTTTATCATCAACCCGTTTATCATAGGGCACAAACCTACGCTCATAGTACCACGCACACTCATCAAAGCCAACTCCGTTAGCATTATCCACACCTGAGCCTACATGCTCCTTTAACCATTCTGTACACCCATCAGGCACGCCTTGAGGGAAATCTACTCTCATGGACTCCTGATGTAGGTTAGCGTTCATATACTTTGCTTAACTCTTGATCTGCAATAGCTCTTGCATCGTGCAGTGCATTGTGTGGAACTTTGCTGTCTGCACTGCTTAGATCTCTGCGTATCTCCATAGTAATCGGAGGATAGTTTAAACACATGCCTGGCCCTGTAATCAAAGCATCACAGAAGTGTTTGATATCTTCTGGCCAGTCGGAGATTAAATGTATGCTGTGATATTGGAATAAGAACTGTTGAAGTTTAGTTTGAAACACGTCTAGTTCGATAGGTTCTTTTTCTAGGAACGGCATAACATGTTCAGCGACCCAATCTTTTGGATCAGCACAGTGCAACACTTCGTAGAACTCGTTGCCATCTTCACCAACCAGTGCCATACTGATAAGCTCGCCTTTGAACTCGTTAAATTCTGTATCTATATAAATTTTCATTCTATTATTGCTTTCTGTTTTGGACTATTGTACAGGCAGTTGCCTCGCTCTCGAATCAAATTAATAAGTTGTTGAGGATCAACTTTTGCAATTTCTTTAAGTTCAATTTGAGTAATACTGTCAACTGTAGTAAACGACCAAATTTCAGGACTACGCTGAGGATTATATCGAGCTCTCATTGTCATTGCGTGTAGGCTAACCGGAGCAGGCTTTAGCTCTTTGCCTGCAATTACGTTTAGCAGAGAATTACGTTCCCAACTAGTACAGTCTACAATACACTCAAATCCTAGGCAGTCCCAGGATGCAATAAATTTACGTTCTTTCATCTGTAATGACTATCAACTAATCTTAAAATATTTTGATACTTATCGTATGCAATCTTTGCCGCGGGATTTTCATGTCTAATTCGAGTTTCGCGATCATGCTGTTCTACAATATAGACTGCCTCGTTTCCTATAATGTAGTTGCTCGTCCGTGCGTCGTATAGCCATTTGTCATGTTCTAATAGAGCACGGAAGCGATCCTCTGGCATGTGTACTTCTACACATTTAACTTCGGTGATGGGCATAGTTTCAAATATTTCAGGATCACTGTCACTGCATACAGCATATGACACTGGTTTGAGTCTGCGATGCATACGACTACTTTCACGCACATAAGCATCGTACTTTTGGCAAAACTTGTCAACTTCTTTCATAGTTTTTCGCCAGGTTCAAATCCGCGGAATGTTTTAAATCTGGGAAAGCGTAGACTGTAGGTGCCGTCTTGGTTCTGTGTTACAGCATCTGCCCTAACTTCAACAAGCTGACCAATAAGAGAATCCCGAGTATGCCAAAAAGTGGATCTCTGCTCATCCGCAAAACCACTGCCCACATTAACACGTATATCCTTGCCGTCATCCTGCCCAGCACATACAAAAGCCCCAAGTCTTCCTTCATTGCGTCCAGTTCCTTCTTCTAAATTGGTAATACTTAATGTTACTTCAATGAATGGTTTGGCTTTGAGCCAAGCATGACTGCGTTTGCACTCATATCCTGCGTCCACATCTTTGATCATAACACCCTCATATCCTCCGTCTACAGCCGCTTTATTCAGCTCTACAAAGCGTTGTTCACCTTCTACAGTGTCTAAGTCAACATCTTCCCACTCAAGCGCTTGTACGTGCTGTAAGAACGCCTGGTGTTTTGCAACCCAATGTAGTACAAGTTGACTACGGACATTCTGTGGCTTATTCCATACACCTTTTTGGAATTCATTCAACGGAACACAGTCAAACAAATGTAGTACAGCATCGCTTGCTGTTACATTGTCCTTGCGATGTACCTGTTTCATTAGGTCTTGGAAGTTAGCACTCATTACTTCTCCGTCCAAAACCAAATCATATGGCGGTGGATCAAATTTAGCTACAGTTTCAATTTCTTTAATAATGTGTCCAAAGTTATGAAATTCTTTGCCATTGCGACTAAACATATTAATACGTCCGTCTACACGGACAATAGTAATAACTCGAACACCATCTAGTTTAACTTCAATCTGTTTCTTACCAGTCATCTTCTTTTCGTGATTGGCGCTGTCGTGTGCAAGTTGGCAAGTGAACACAGGAACTGCATATTGCGGGAAGTCTTTAGCAACCTTGTTTACAGTCTTTTCACTTACACCGCATCGCAAGTCTTTGATAAGGATACGACGATAAAAGCCGTTCCACTGTGCTGTGGTAGCAACACTCATTGCAAGTTCAATTGCATCACGAGCAGCATGTCCGGTAAGCTCACGGTTAATCAATTGATCGGCAAGTACTTTAAATGTAGGCCAATCAAGCCCCTGTCCTGTAAGTACATCTGAACGTTCTGGAACTGCTTTAACACCGAATGTGATCATAGCATCTAGTGCCATACGCACACCTTCAAAGAACTCGTCTAGTCCTTCTTGCATTGCAGATTCAAGAATGCCTTCTTTGTTAAGACGACTAGGATGATCCTCTAGCGATGAAATAATACTTTGTGGCTGTGTTCGCATAATTGTTCCGGTTCTATTTCTAGTGATTGTCAAAGACTATGTATCCTTGCAATGTATATATTATAGCACGAGATAGAGTACAGAGCAAGATCTAATCTTGCCCTGTTCCCACTTTTCAATGTCATACAGACGATGTTCAAACATTTAGTCCCTCATTAGATAGGATATTAGTGCGTCATGTAAGTCTGGCTCACCATAGAACAATACAATCAACACTCCTGCTACTAGGTAAAATCCAAAGTCACTCATCGTACTCTTAACTCGTCAATGTTGATAGGTGTGTAGTTGATTTGCTCTACACTTACACATCTGTGGCTAGGCGACGGTGGAGGATTTTGGTGAATGTGTCCGTGTACATTTAACATACTGCCTTCACCAAATCTGTGGCTTTCACCCAACGTGCTGTTGTGTACAGGTACGTGGGTTAACAACAACCCAAACTCTGGGAACATTCTCCACATCATCACTTCGCTGAAGTAGTTGCCCAACAATTTGATGTTGTCGTGGTTACCAACAACCAAACGTTTCTTACCGTTCAATCTGTTGAAGTTAGCATCCAACCACGCTGGCTTGTCCATTCCAAACAACACATCGCCCAAGTGGTAGACTTTGTCACCAGGCTTAACAACACTGTTCCAGTTGGCAATCATTTGCTCGTCCATATCTGTAACGTCCGTAAAACGATCGCCACGAGTAGCCTTGCCGTCACAGTCGGTGAAGTTCAAGATACCTGCGTGATTAAAGTGTGTATCGCTGATTACCCAAATATCTGCCATTGTGATCCTCTTTTTGTTTATACATACATTATAACATATTATAGGCTTTTGTCAACCTATTTAATGTACTGATGCTTTTGCATCTACTTTGCACTCAACTACCCAATCGTTGAATTGAGTAAACTTGTTAACTTCAACACCAAGCCCAACTGCTTCATTTACAAAGTGCTGTAGTAATGCGTTGTACAGTGCATCGGGCATTGTTTGTTTATCAAATTTAATTTTCATTACCAATTCTCCACGCCTGCAATTTCTACACTAAACTCACCGTCTAACTCATTTACTTGCGTTCGAATAGTAAGGGTAATTACACTACCAATACCTGAACTAGCTTCATGTGCTAGCGCAAAAGATTCTGCATTTGGAAACTTGTTCATAACTTCTAAAATCTTTTCTACATCTCGTTTATTAATATACATCATGCTATCATCCAATCCATTTCTTCTTTTACTTCAATACTTTCACTACCATCATATTCATTTATACGAAACAATGTACCTTCTGGAAGCCAAGCAATTTCCAAACTGTCCATGCCGCCTGTGTACATATCTGGATACCAAAGAGTCATGTAAGTGTTCAACTTATCAAAGTCTCCTGTTTCAACACACTGTACTACCATAGGATCAAACAGCGCTTTGTTGCCATAGTCGCCGCGGCCCCAAGAGCTCCAACCAGCGCCGAACCCTGGACTGTATAGTACAGCAACTTTTCCGTCTCTAATTACTTTGTCCATATTAATTACCGCCTTTCAATAAGAACTTATTAGAAATTGCTTTGAACGAACATTGCATATCTAGAATCTTAAACACAAGTCCTTCTCGTTCACAACCAACCATTCCCATAACTGACTTACCTTCTGCAGACATTAGCAGATCAGCAATGGTAGTTGACTCATCCATTGTGAGGGTTCCAAGAACAGGCACATGTTTAATATCAAACTCATCAACGAATGCTTTTCGTTCTGCAGGAGTAAAGTACTTGTTGGTATCAATATTGTAGATGTCAAACAAGAAAAAATCTTGTCCTTTGCTCTTATATGGATTACCTTGAATACCTTCTCCAATCAGTTCACCTTGCAATGCAATATTACGATTAGCACGACGAAGTTTTAATTCTAGATCATTGGCAACTGCAACTTTCCACAGGCTGTTAGTTTCGCTTGGCTTGAGATCAAGATTACGTGAACAAACTCCAAACTCTCCATCACGCAAGTAAGCTGTCATTGACGCACCGTCTAGCTTTTCAGTAATTTCCCAAGCATGCTGTTCTTTAGCCCAGTATGCAAGTTCTTCCTTTAGATTCTGAATACGTTCTTGATCAGTCTTTTGAAGCCAACTTGGAAACATACCTTTAACTTCACCAGCAAGACATGCAGGAATAGGAGCTTCATACTTGGTGATACTAAGGATAGCAGAAACATCCATTCCTACTTCAAGACCAAGAACACAAATACCGCCGATGTTTGCTGGCAGCAACAATCCTTGCGATAGTTGTCCACGCAGTCTAATAGTACGCAAGCGTTCGCCTGCAATACCGTCATACACTCGCGGCTCGTTGCCTTTGCTGAGGAATGGTGCTAGCGCATGCGGAATCCATGAATCAATTTCACAATAGACTGCTAGGTCGCCTACTTCATATTTTCCAAGGGAATCAACCACCCACCACCCACCCACACGGTACGCGCATATTTGGTCAGCATCAGGGATAGGTTTAATTTCAGTGATCTTGCGAATTGTTGCTAACTGTCTCATAATAGTCTTTCAGTGAGTTTTTAATTTTTTACTGGTTCTACTAAGTGGTTATATGTTAAGTACTTGTTCATCTTGTGCTTTATATATATATTATAGCACCGTTTGTGCTGCTGTCAACCATAATGGTGCAACCTACAGGAATCGAACCTACTTCAATGTCGCTTCAAGACACCGCTATAACCATATCAGCTAAAGTTGCAAAATTGGTGGAAGTTGATGGTAACGCTCCACGTGCCTTGACTTCACTACCTTTAGGAACGGTTTTACAGACCGCCGTAGTGGGCATCTTCCTTATTTCTTATAATCCTATATAAACTTGGTACATCGTGACAGGATCGAACTGCCGTCTCTGCCGTGTAAAAGCAGGGCCCTACCATTAGACGAACGATGCATTAATTGTGGCGGAAGGCTAGAGAGTCGAACTCTAAAGGCGCTATTAACGCTCGACGCATTTCAAGTGCGGTCCCATCGCCAATTGGGTTGGCCTTCCTAAGACAAACAAGATACTCTGAAGCGGGGGATGGATTTGAACCAACGATCTCTAGCTTATGAGACTAGTGAGGACGACCAGACTCCTCTACCCCGCATCAGAATACCCTACTCGCAATAACTTATACTTACCATTAGTTGTATTGTCTTGTTATGGACAACAATCGCCCTGTTGTCGTTTGCTTTTAACTTGGTAACTAGTATAGAAGCATCGGCCGATGCCAACTCTACTTTCGTTACTTCAAACTGGATATTCGATGCCTGCAGGACAGAGCGAACATTGCCAGTGCATTAGGCTAGTGGACACAGCCTTTTTCCAAAACAATACAACTAATGGTAACGCTACGGGGAGTCGAACCCCGCTCTTCAGGATGAAAACCTGATGACCTAACCGATAGTCGATAGCGTCATATTAAAACTGGTGGAGGTTAAGGGGATCGAACCCTTAACTCTGCCTTGCAAAGGCAGCGTGTTCCCATTAGCACTAAACCCCCAATTTTGGTCTCCGATGCAAGAATCGAACTTGCGCTCCTTGGTCCCAAACCAAGAGTGATACCATTTCACCAATCGGAGTTATCTAATTTTTCGAATATACTCTAAGCCAATTTCACCGTTTTGGACTTCAAGTAATGCTGAAATAGGAGCATTAAATTGAGTACCATCATCTTTGTATCTATGTTGCCTTGCAAGCTCTCTTGCTCTTTGCGAAGCAATAACTACCATAGTAAACCTATTTCCGATGTTGTCAACAATTTTCTCGTTGTCAAGAAGTCCTATTCGGCTATGTGTCTTGTCATTCATATGTTCCTTTTGTTGTTAAAAATATTGGTGCCCCTTGACAGAATCGAACTGCCGTAGCCTGATTACAAAACAGGTGTAATACCATTATACTAAAGGGGCGTTAATCTACTTATCTTCGTCTACTAAGCCCGTTTCCGGATTTGAACGTTTTGTTTCATACTGCTGCATCATCAATTCTTGTAACTCAGCAACATCGACTTCAGGTAATCGAGACCTCGTTTGATGTAATATGTTTCAATATGCAAACTCATTGTAGGTTGGATTTTGCAACCAACATGCAAGCCGAATATTGGCTCTGTCTTGTCTGTTAGACCACTACGAGTTTTTGAGGTAATTACTCCCCAATCTGATT
>Ga0222630_1000772_pt1 | contig 15755 bp, 16 predicted proteins | sample AntAcemetagenom3_FD_179842 | JGI IMG/M metagenome (GOLD analysis project Ga0222630, IMG submission 179842) | Saline water microbial communities from Ace Lake, Antarctica - #3 | ecosystem: Environmental > Aquatic > Non-marine Saline and Alkaline > Saline | place: Antarctica: Ace Lake | collected...
AATGGCGAAAAGCTGCATGGCCATAAGTTTTTGTTAACGGATTTATTAAAGAAGCAGATGGCCTTCGACGGTTTTGTGATTAGCGATTGGGATGGCATTGGTCAAGTTGATGGCTGTAGCAATGAGACCTGTCCACAGGCAATTAATGCTGGTGTGGATATGATCATGGCCCCCAATGACTGGAAAAAGCTTCTCGCAAATACCTTGGATCAGGTGCGCAGTGGCGAAATCCCTATGGCTCGTATCGACGATGCCGTCAGTCGTATTTTGCGGGTAAAGTTACGCGCAGGAATGTTTGAAAAGGGTATGCCGTCCAGCCGCGATGAGGCCGGCCAGAATGACTTAATTGGCGCACCGGCCCATCGAGCTGTGGCGCGTGAGGCGGTAAGAAAATCGCTGGTATTATTGAAGAATACAGAGCAGTTACTGCCACTAAAGTCGGGCCAACATATTTTAGTGACCGGTGATGGTGCCGACAATATTGGCAAGCAAAATGGCGGTTGGACCATAACTTGGCAGGGCACGGAAAATAAGAATTCGGACTTCCCCGGCGCCACCTCGATCTATGCTGGAATTCAGCAGGCGATGACTGGGATTGGTGGATCTGCTGAGTTGAGTAGCGATGGCAGTTGGCGCGCAAAGCCAGATGTCGCCGTGGTTGTTTTTGGCGAGGAGCCTTATGCCGAAGGGCAGGGCGATAGGGATACGCTGCTCTATAAGGATGGACTAAAGACGGATCTTGCCCTCCTGCAAAAGTTACAGCGTCAAAACATTCCGGTAGTGGCTGTGTTCCTGACTGGGCGCCCACTTTGGATCAATGCAGAACTCAATAGTTCTGATGCCTTTGTCGTTGCCTGGTTGCCCGGGACAGAGGGTGGCGGTATTGCCGACGTGTTGGTGGCCAACAAGAATAACCAACCCAACTATGATTTTACTGGTCGACTGTCTTTTGACTGGCCCAATAGCGAACTAAACCCGGGAAATAGTGCTTTGCCTGTGTCCTCTTTGCTGCTTAACCGCGGCGACGGGCTAAGCTATGGCGGTAGTCCAATTATCTCTGATTCGCTTAACGATATGCCAATCCCAGATAAAGCAATCGCTGATCAGATTATATTTAGCGGCAGCGTTCGTGCACCTTGGCTAGCTTATTTAGGTGATGAGAGTGATTGGCAAACAGTTATCAGTGGCAACCGGGCAGTCTCAGCCTTTGGTCGTCTTAGCGTTGCAACAGTCGATGGCTATGTGCAGGAAGATTCACGTTCATTGGTGTGGACAGGAGAGCGCAGTAGCCAGTTTTATTTTCAGTCAGAGACCGCTTTAGATCTGACTAAACTGGCTGAGAAAGACGCATCATTAGTGCTGACCTACAGAATTGATAAAGGGCCCCAAGGTAAAGTATTGCAGCGTATGGACTGTGGTTTCCCCTGTTCGGGAGGGGTTGACTTCACTAAGCTATTAGAAGGGATGCCCGAGGACACTTGGATTACCTCGGCGGTAAAGCTAAGCTGCTTTGCTAAAAAGGGTGTTGATTTAAGCCGTGTTAATACGCCGTTTTTACTGGTCAGCCAAGATCCATTCGCGATAACTATTAATGATGTTCGGATAAGTGTTGATGTTGATAAGAGCGCGGTTGTCGAGTGCAAATAACCCAAAAGGGGACCGTTGCTGCTCCGTCTTTCAGTTCTATGCATCCTCACGTATGAATACAGATAAGCATTTTCAGCTGACCAATGGCCGCATTGAAGCGAGGCTACGTTTTTCTGCTGGATCAGGTATCTGGCCAGCCCCGGCCGACCAAAAGGAAAATATCTCGGCTATTAAAAGAATCTGATTGGCCCCTGATGAGTAGGTTTCACACCTATCCGTTCGAACGCAAGCCAAACATCCTGCGCTGATATGTCGATGATGAACTCTATTTCACGCTCAACGTCAAAGATCTGGCCCCTGAGGTCTAACGCGTTGAGGACCTCCAGTTCCATCTCATCCTCAATCTTGCCCTTGGTGGATTTGGCGGGGCTGCAGAGGTTAAAGGCCTGCCTGCAAAACTGCTAATAGATTATGTCAGGGTGCATCAGGGGAAGCCTTTTCCCTCAGCTAACGGTCCTTGATAGCTAAGTGCCTCTGTCATGTCTATGGTTATGTCTATGGTCATGTCTATAGATAGAAAAATAGCCGCTGTACTGCTACTATCGAAGGCTTGCTCACCACAATCTTGGTGGCAGATTAGTTGATTTCGTGAGGATAATCTATGCAGGCAACATTCACAAAAATGTCCGAAGGTACCGCGCAAGACTGGCAGATTATTATGCCCGAGCAGTTGGCCTTCTTTAAAAAGCTTCCAGACCGCATTCTTAGCCATATGGAATTGTTGTCAGGGGATTACGGTGGATTTGCTGTAGATCGCCTCCAGCACTCATTGCAGACCGCTCATCGCGCCGCAGAAGCCGGTGAAGACGATGAGTATATTGTGTGTGCGCTGCTGCATGATATTGGCGACACGCTGGGTAGTGCCAATCACGCGGATGTTGGCGCAGCAATTCTTCAGCCATTTGTTTCTGCGGAAAACTACTGGATGATTAAGCATCATGCAATCTTTCAGGGTTATAACTTCTTCCATTTTCTCGGTGCTGACCGCAATATGCGCGATCAATATCGTGATAGCGATAATTTCAAGCGCACCGCTCGGTTTGTTGCTAAGTACGATGACCCGGCCTTTGATCCGTCAGTGCCGATACTCTCGCTGTCACTGTTTGAGTCGGCATTGCGGCGGGTATTGGCAGAGCCAATAAATAGCATCTATAAAGAAGCAATGGCTAACAGCAAATAGGAGGGGAGGAATCGATGACTGAGGGTAGCGTCAAAGGGATTTATATAGCGCACAAAATGGGTGCCAATGTATCGGGGCACCAAAAAGTGTCGGTGCGTGCGGGTAAAGGTATTGAGGGCGATCGCTACTTTTCAAATACCGGTAAAAACAGAACTCATTATCAGGGTCAGCCGGACTGGGAGATCACCCTGATTGAGTCGGAGGTAATAGCGGATTTCAATAAAGCCACGGGGAATAAGTTCCATGAAAGTGACTTTCGCCGCAATCTAGTTACTCAGGGAATTCGACTCAATGATTTGGTGGGTAAAACGTTTGCAATAAATGGTACTAGCTTCTATGGGGTTCAACTTTGCGAACCCTGCGCCAGTCTGCAAAGACGATTGGCGGTAAAGATATTGCCCGCGCTAGTAGGTAAGGGCGGGCTGAGAGCACAGATTCGAGGCAATGGTGTAGTCGGTGTCGGCGATACTATTGCCTGAAAGGCCGCATAATTTTATTTTTTAAAATTAAAAAAACTAGTCGCGGTGGTGGTGGTAGCTGACGCTATATCATCTATATTTTCCCCTCTCGCGGAGGCAATTCCGTAGAGAACATGCTCTAAAAAAGCGGGCTCATTGCGACCGTTTTTAGGCTTATAAGGCATGGTTCTTGGTGTTAAATAGGGGGCATCGGTCTCAATCATCAGTCTGTTGAGGGGTATATTTTTAACGATTTTTTGTAATTCTTGTCCTCTTCGTTCGTCGCAAATCCAGCCGGTTATGCCAATATGTAGGTCCATGTCTAGATAGCGAAAGAGCGTTTTTTTGTCGCCAGTAAAGCAATGAATAACACCGTTACAGATATCATCTCTATAGCTTTGTAGCACCTGTATTTGCCTTGGCGCGGCGTCACGTTCGTGTAAAAAGAGTGGCATGTTAAGCTCAATAGCTAATTCTATATGGGCTTCAAAAGATTTTTCTTGTTGCTTTTCTGTGGACAGTAAACGATGGAAATCTAAACCTGTTTCACCAATAGCCACAACAGATTGATGAGAGGCCAATTGCCGTATTTCTGATAAATTAGGGGGGCTTAGAGTCTTGGCGTCATGGGGATGAATTCCGGCTGTAGCCCATAGCATTCCGGGAAATTGGCTTTCAAATCGTTCGCATAGAGCTACCACCGCCTGACTCTCTTCGACCGATGTCCCTGTGAGGATGAGCCGCTCAATACCCGCGGTTTGGGCGCGCTCAATCACCTGTTCAATATCTTTATCAAAGCGTGAATTAGAAAGGTTAACACCAATATCGATTAGCATTTTTAGACTCAATTTAAATAGTATTATTTATAGTAGTTCGTCGCGTTCATATGACTCAAGCATATCGGGGGTCAGGCCTAGCTTGCGTGAATAGATCACCGAATACATCAGGACATTACGGACATAGCTTCGGGTTTCCTTAAACGGTATAAGGCTTATCCAAATATCAAAAGGCAACTTTCCGGCACTGTCTTTCTGCCATCGCGATACACGATGTGGCCCTGCATTATAGGCTGCTGTAGCTAAAATCCTATTATTGCCAAAGCGTTTGATTAAGCCTTTATAATAATTCGCACCTATAGGCACATTGGTGTTCGCATCATGAAGCTGTCTTTTACTGTGGTAGGGGATTTTATATTTTCTAGCGGTCTCTTTGGCGGTCGCTGGCATCACCTGAATGAGCCCCATAGCGCCGGCCGGCGAGGTCGCTGTCGCATTAAATCCACTCTCCTGTCGCGCCAGTGCGAACAGCATATATGCGGGAATTTTGGTTTTTTCAGCTGCCAAATTAATTTGCGCGACATACGCTAGTGGAAAGCGGATTTGAATGTCATCGTACTGTTTGGCCGTGCCCAAGCTGGCGATTGCTTTACTATGCCACTGCCATCGATTAGCCAAGACTGCTGCAGCTAACCAGTCCTGGGTAATAAAACTGGCTGTCGCCGAACGCCATTCTCGGCTGGCGTCTAAACTGAGGCCATGAAACAACAGCTCTCTGGCTCGCTGTATGGCCGGCTGCCTACTGAGGTTTACAACATGGACTTCGGCAACATCGAGTGGCTGATAGTTGAGGCTGTACTCCTGTGCTAATTTATCACTGGCCAGAAAACCGTAAAAGTCACGTTCCCTTGCAAGCGCTCGGGTCAGTGTCAGTATGTTCGCCTCAGACTCGATTGTCGGTAGCTCCTCCATACTGCGTATCGCCCAGTAGCGCCAATTATTTTTTTCCTTGTTGGCCTGAGGTAATCGCGCTAGCCAGTGTTTGACGGCTGGCCAATCAAGCTCCCGCAGAGCTTCTCTGATGCGCCACTCGGTCAAACCGCCGGCTAATGCTTGATTGAGCAAGTCTAGATGCTCTACAAAATAGCCGTCCGCAGTAGCCTGACGACCGTCTTTGTAAAGTGCCTTTACGATCGCGCTAACCACATTAGCCTGTGCGCTATGGCTAAATTCATGGGTTTTTTGGTATTGAGTCCAGTGCTTAAGTGCGTTCACAGGATCTTTTCGAGCCAGATGTTTTAAGCCATGTTCGAGAATATTATGCTCATCTGAGCTTTGCTCAGTAAAATCCTCATATTGGCTGACTCGGGCTGGTAGGCGGTCGACACTGTAGTAGGTGTTGTAGCGTTTTTGATATTGAGGGCTGATAAAAAAACGCCTTAGATACCGGGCGAGCTGATAATTGTGGCTCATAATAGCCTTGTTAAACCGCTCCCAGGCCAGAGCCTCGCTAATGTGGCCACCTCGAATCAACAGACCAAATATTTTATCGCAGGCTTTCGGTTGAGATTTTCCCTCGGTCCACAGCAGCAGGCCTGCCTGCAGCGCCTCCGTTTTCTTACCGAGACGATACTGCGACAGGTGAAAATGACATTGGCGGCTGGTGTTGGCGGTGTCAGTCGCGTAGGAGTTGAGCGAATAAAAGTCGACATAGCTTTGCCAGTGACGATGCCGGACCAGATAATCTAACCAGCGGCCCTGAAGATAAGTGGCTTTGACAGTCCCCTCGTAACTGGTTAAGTAATTACGCACCTCTACACGACGAGAATAACGCATTCCGGCTATCAGATCAGCATAGAGGAGATAGGGGTAAAGTGGGTATTCAACTAACGATTGGCGTTGTTTACGCAGTGACCGCCATTCGCCCTTGCGCGCCAGTTGGAGCGCTTTTGTGTAGGCTTGACGCTGCTGTATTAGGTCGTCGCTGTTAGAGTCGATGGCATAGGCACGGGGCAACAGGGCCAGTCCGATTAAGAGCGTGAACAACATGAACTGTTGAATAAATACGCGGTCTATGCGGGTCATGAGGTTCCTTCCTGTGAGATGCGGTCGCGCTTGATTGCAGATTGAAATTTAGCATTTCGGTCCGCAAATTACGAGTCACATGCAGATTAATCGTTGGAAATTCGGACCGCCAATACATCGCATCTGGCTCCGTGGAGCACCGAGCTACTGGTGGATCCGAACACTAGCGCCAGGCCATGGCGGCCATGGCTGCCAACCACGATAAGATCCATGTGTTGTGCTTCGGCCATATTGTGCATCTCCTGCGCTGGATGCCCCAAAATAACATGTTGATTGTCCTCACTCACATTTAACTGTGCTGCCAAGGACGATAGTCGTGTTGCGGCCTGATCCTGTAGTTGCGTCTGAACATCCGAAAGATCGACTAAAATATCGCCGCCATAGGTAAATGCCAGTGGCTCTAGAACATGGCAGATGGAAATTTTTGTGTCGCTGTGGCTAAAAAGAAACTTGACGCGGTCTATCACTTCCTGTGATTCTGGTGAAAGATCTAATCCGATCAATATGTGTTTGTACGCAGACATGATTCTAAACCTCGCAATGTAAAGAGAGTAACAGTATCTCTATAATGCCTAAGAGTCGCAGGAAATGAACTGGTTTTTAGTAATATTTGGCATTGCTGTCGTGATATCTCCCTTAATGTGGCTTAAACAATCACCTCAAGCTAAGCGCATGACTATGTTGCGTGGCATGGCGACTCAGCGGTCTATTCAGGTGAGTTTGCATCGTCGTCCCGATGCTCGCGAGGATGAGGTCAGCCTCGAGTCAGTCTTGTACCGATTGCCTTGGTTGGATCGGAACGCCAGTGAGCAATGGGTATTGCAGCGATTTAGTCAGCGGGGCTGGGATTCCGTTTGTGAGGGATGGCGTTGGACTCAGCACCAGGCGCATCCAGATTGGGATGACGTGCTGGCCCAACTGATACCGGCGTTGCCAATGGGTGTTAGCGCATTAATTGCCAGCAAAGCGGGTATCGGTATGATCTGGGATGAGCGTGGTGATGCCCTTGATTTGGAGAAAATCGCAGCCAGTTTGCAGCTGTTGCGAGAAAAAAAGCAGAAATATGGCATTGATGCTTGACCTGAGGGCAGGCGAGCACGTATATATGCCGAACCGGTGTGCTGCAAATCGGCCAGATCATTTACTGTGAGTACCGTTTTTAGATTCTATACGGTGCCGTATTTAAGGAATTAAGTTCTATATGGGTAAGTCTTTAGTTATTGTAGAGTCGCCAGCCAAGGCTAAAACGATCAACCGATATCTGGGTGATGACTTCATCGTTAAGTCCAGTGTCGGTCATATTCGTGATCTCCCCACTGGGGCCAACCGCACTACCACTGACCCTAAGGAACGCGCTCGACAGGCCGCAGTGACGCGTAAGTTATCACCTGAAGATAAGGTTATTCACCGTGAAAAGAAGGCAAAATCCCAGCTTATAAATAGTATGGGTATTGATCCGGACAATGACTGGAAAGCCGAGTATGCGACGCTACCGGGTAAAGAGAAGGTCGTAGCTGAACTGAAGAAGCTAGCTAAGGGTGCTGACACTGTGTACCTCGCGACGGATATGGATCGCGAGGGAGAGGCTATTGCTTGGCACCTGACTCAGGTGATTGGAGGTGATGACAGCCGCTACAAGCGCGTAGTGTTTAATGAAATCACCAAAAATGCCATTAAGAAAGCCTTTGAGAAGCCCGGGGTACTCAACACTGCTCGTGTGGATGCTCAGCAGGCGCGGCGCTTCCTCGATCGTGTGGTCGGCTTTATGGTATCGCCACTGCTATGGGAAAAGGTGGGGCGAGGGCTCTCAGCTGGCAGAGTGCAGTCGGTAGCCCTAAAGTTAGTGGTCGAACGCGAGCGAGAGATCCGCGCTTTTATCCCAGAGGAGTACTGGACTGTTCAAGCGGATCTAGAACCCCGGGAGCAAGACGAGGGCGATGAATTAAAGGTTCGTTTCGATGTTAGACGCCAAGGTGGTAAAGCGTTCCGTCCAGTCAATAAAGTTGAAGCAGACACCGCGTTAGCCGCATTGCGCTCAGCAGATTATGCGGTGAGTAAGCGCGAGGATAAACCGACTAAATCAAAGCCATCGGCACCTTTTATTACCTCGACATTACAGCAAGCGTCCAGTACACGTTTGGGTTTTGGGGTTAAGAAGACAATGATGATGGCCCAGCGTCTTTATGAGGCGGGTTATATTACTTATATGCGAACGGATTCCACGCATTTGGGCCAGGATGCCGTGACGACCTGCCGTGAATATATTCAACAGCATCATGGTGTCAAGTATCTACCAGAAGCGCCAATTGTTTACAGTAGCAAGTCAGGTGCTCAGGAAGCTCACGAGGCTATTAGACCCTCGAATGTCGACATCCGTCCCGGCAGTCTAGATGATATGGAAGTGGATGCTCGTCGTCTCTACCAGCTCATCTGGCAGCAGTTTGTGGCCTGCCAGATGACCAATGCCGAATTTACCGCGACGACTATTACCGTTTCCGCTGGAGGCTTTGATTTGGCCGCCAAGGGAAGGGTGACCCGCTTTGATGGCTATCTCGCCGTAATGCCGGCGAAAAGCGCTAAAGATGAAGATGACGAATTACCGGATCTACAGCAGGGCGATTTAATGAGTATGCTGCTGCTGATTCCTCAGCAGCACTTTACCAAGCCTTCGGCACGATTTTCTGAGGCGGCGCTGGTCAAAGAGCTTGAGAAGCGGGGTGTTGGGCGACCCTCAACTTACGCCTCTATCATTTCTACGATTCAAGATCGCGGCTATGTGCGCATTGAGAACAAGCGAATTTTTGCCGAGAAGATTGGCGATATAGTTACCGACCGTCTATCAGAGAACTTCACCGACCTTATGGATTACGGCTTTACCGCCACCATGGAAGAGCGTCTGGATGAAGTGGCGGAGGGTAAGCTGAACTGGAAGCAGCTACTTAACACTTTTTATAAAGATTTGAGCGAACGGGTCAGTAAAGCCAAAGAGCTAGACGGTGGTATGCGACCTAATACACCATCTGAGACCGCGATCGCCTGTGCTAAGTGTAGTCGTCCAATGATGATCAGAACGGCCGGTACAGGCGTTTTTCTGGGCTGCTCAGGCTATGCGCTGCCGCCCAAAGAGCGCTGTAAGCATACGGTGAACCTTACTGCTGGCGACGAGGCAGTTAATATCGAGGAGGACGATGAGGCTGAGTCAAAATTATTGCTACACAGACATCGCTGCAAATTGTGCAATACCTCAATGGACAGCTACCTTTTGGATGAGACACGTAAGTTACATGTCTGTGGTAATAACCCAGACTGTATTGGCCATGAAGTAGAAATAGGTCAGTATGTGATCAAGGGCTATGAAGGCCCGCTGATAGAATGCGATAAATGTGCTAGCGATATGCAGCTTAAAACCGGTCGCTTCGGTAAATATTTTGGCTGCACCGGAGAAAACACCGAGGGTCTACCCTGCAAGAATACCCGCAAGTTACTGCGTAATGGCGAAGCGGCACCGCCAAAGGTTGACCCAATCTCTATGCCAGAACTACGCTGTATTAAGGTCGAAGACTACTATGTATTACGTGACGGTGCCTCGGGAATTTTCCTCGCGGCTAGCCAGTACCCACGCCATCGTGAAACCCGTGCGCCAACGGTTACTGAGCTGCTGCCCTACAAGGCGCAGATCGATGAGAAATATCAATTTTTACTGACGGCACCGGTTCTAGATCCTGATGGTAAGACCACAGTGATCCGTTACAGTCGTAAAACCAAAGAGCAGTATGTGCGTAGTGAGGATGACGGTAAGCCCACTGGTTGGAGTGCTTACTACAGTGGTGGCAGTTGGAAGGCTGCCGCGAAAGGTAAGTAACGAGCATGGCACTGTCTATTTATCTGTCCGCCGTGAATCAAAAATTACTGTTTGCTAAGCGAATGCTAGCTTCTGACATCAAGGTGTCGCTGACGGGTCGTCAGGACATTCATCAGGCCACGGCAATTGCACAGTCTGCAACATTACAGTTGCAGCGTGCCTGGTGTTGGCATCTTCAGGATGTTGCCTCTAATTACAAACTGCAGGATCCTGAGGCGGTTGACTGTGCCGCGTCACTGGTTGCTCTGTTGGCGGATGAGGGCAAATCGCCAGGAGAAGCGATTGAATTGAACAACCTCGCTTCAGATGAATTTTCTTGGGTATCGGCGCTACTGCATGCCCATGACCATCTCTATGCGCTTCCTATCGCCCGCAAAGCCGAGATGGACGCGGAACGACTTCCTATGATTGCCGTAGACATTGGCGGGGATTTCATTGAGTGGAATGTCGAGCAGGCAATCGACTGGCTCAATCAGATGGAGGAATTGATTGAGCGGCATCGAGATATGATGATAGAGTTTTAAGGCTCAGCTATCCTTAGGTTAACAGTGCGCGCTAGACCTGTTAGAATTGCGCAGAAGCAGTAACATTATTGGAATTACCTATGCCCCTTACGGAATTTGAATTAATCATGTTAGATGACGGAGAAGTTGCTCTGCAGCGCTCTGGCACCGACGAGATATTGGTGCGCATCACCTTCTCTGAGGAGGTTCTCGACTATCTGGATGGTAAGCATATAGAAGTCGCCAAAAGTATGATGGATGCTGGTATTCAAACAGCCTTTGAGCTTAACGAAGAGTCTGCGCCATTAGCCTCAGATGCGGACGAAAAACGCAACATTCTGCATTAAATATGACCGATATTGCCGCGCTAGAACAACTTGCCGATCAACGTAAAGTCTCATCATTCCGACAGCACCTGCTGCTTTGCACGGCGGGGAAGTGCGCACCCGCGGGCCAGGCTAATGCTTCATGGGAATACCTTAAACGTCGTATCCGTGAGATGGGGCTGCTCGATGTTGACTCTGGAGTCTACCGTTCTAAAGTAGACTGTCTGAGAATTTGCCGGCAGGGACCCATTATGCTCAGCTACCCCGATGGAACCTGGTACCACAGCTGCACACCAGAGGTTATTGAGCGTATTTTGCAAGAGCATGTGCTTGAAGGAAAGCCGGTAGCAGACTACCGATTTGCTAATACTTCGATTTAACTACTGGCTGCGACAGGACTGTTCTCTTAGATAGTCACCCTAACAACGCCAACAGCCAGACCTTCAATAGCAAACTCCTGTGCTCTCAAATCAACGATTATTGGCGAGTAGTCACGATTTTCAGGTAGCAGATGTATCTCATGCTTGCTACGAGTATGCTTGAGACGTTTAACCGTCACATCGCCGTCGACTCGCGCCACTACGATCTGCTGATTCTCTGCAGTCGGCTGCTGATGCACGGCAAGCAGATCGCCATCCATAATGCCGACATCGACCATGCTCTGACCCTGTACGCGTAAAAAGTAATCGGCATGGGGGTGAAAGGTACTGGAGGGGATCTCTCGGTAGTCCTCAATATTCTGTTCGGCTAAGATTGGCTCACCTGCAGCAACCCGTCCTACAATAGGTATACCGTTAAATTGCTCCACCACGCGGATACCTCTAGAGGCTCCTGGAATCATCTCTATCACGCCTTTACGCGCTAACGCCCTAAGGTGGTCTTCCGCTGCGTTCGCCGAACGGAAACCTAATGACTGTGCTATTTCTGCCCTTGTGGGCGGGTAGCCGGTGTCTTCTAGGTTGGCTTTGATTAAATCAAAGATTTGTTGCTGTCGAGCGGTCAGACGTTCCATAGGATGTTCCTTTTATCGAATGCCTGTAATTATATACAGTATGTCTGGTTTGGCAAGCTTTACTATAGTGTAGTCATTAATAGGGGAAAATAGATGTTCGAAGCAAAGGTTCAAGAGGCGTGGCGTGTACTGCGTATTCAGTCAGAACTGGTGGCTGGAACTGACAAATTACTGAAGACGGGAGCAGCGGTAACGGTGTTTGGGGGAGCCCGATTTGAGCCGGAGACTGAGTCTTATCGACAGGCGCAGAGGTTGGGAGAACTGTTGGGTAGGGCCGGGGTGCCCGTGATCACAGGCGGGGGGCCAGGTATCATGGAGGCGGCTAATAAAGGCTGTTTTTCGACGGCAGCTCAGTCTATAGGTCTTAATATTGATTTGCCTTTTGAGCAAACGAGTAATCCCTTTCAGGACCTTTCATTGGAGTTTCGTTACTTTTTTGTACGCAAGTATCTCTTCGTGAAACACGCGGTAGGGTTTGTTATATTCCCTGGTGGTTATGGCACCTTAGATGAGCTATTTGAAGCGTTGACGCTAGTGCAGACCGGTAAGATGGAGCCTTTCCCGATTGTTTTAGTAGGTGTCGACTACTGGCAGGGATTGGTGGACTGGATGGCTCAGCGTATGTTGGCGCAGGGCTGCATTTCAGCGGAAGAGCTGAATCTATTTCAGCTAGTCGACACTAGTGATGAGGCTGCGCAGATAATACTTAGCCATATCCATGCAGAAAGTGGGAAGGTATCAGTCCCAGACTAGTTAACATCATCCCAGTCAAATTCAGCGTCCAGTCCCAAATCAGTCAGCGAATCTGCATCTATCCCTAGGCTGATAATACTGTCGGTAAAAAATCGCTCGTGGATACTGAGATTCATCGAATCACCGGAGTCATCTGGTGCATTGACGCGTATCAGCGACATCTGAGCCCAGTCATTTAAATCGATGTCGGAAATTTCTCCGTCCTCGTATCTGATGTCAATAGTGGCGCTGCAGTCATCGATAGCGATAATCTCAAACAGTTGATTGATCGCGAGGTCCTGATACCAGGCGCCAGTAGAGGGAATATGAATAGCCATAATCATTCTCCTAATAATCCTACAGAATCTGTAAAGTAGCACCAACTAGGAAAAGATGCATTGTCGGGGGTCGGCAGCTAATGTTCATAGTTAGCGTCGAATAGTTATGTGTTTTTTTAGATAGAGCACCTAACTGGCCATAAAATATAGGGTTATTTTTGTCGTGCTCAATTCGAATAAATGGGTAAAATACCCTAATGGAATAGCAGCCTCTGCTTTAAAAATAGATTGGTCTAAAAACCCACACCATTATTGATACAGGATCTTATGACGACGCAACACAACCAACATTACGGGCGCCTGATGCTCGATATTAGTGGCTATAGCCTGACGAATGGCGAGCGAGAGCAGCTGAAAAATCCTCATGTTGGTGGGGTTATTTTGTTTGCCCGCAATGTTGAGAGTCGCGAGCAGATTTGTGCGCTAGCCAGTCAGATTAGACAGGCTTCGGCAAAGGTTATTATAGCTGTAGATCAAGAGGGCGGTCGGGTACAGCGCTTTCGAGACGGTTTCACAGCATTTCCGCCAATGCAAACTCTCGGTGACTTGGTGGCTCATAATTCAGCTGCAGGACTAGGCTTAACTCAGGATGTGGGCTGGTTAATGGCCTCTGAGGTGATTGCCTGCGGCCTGGATATTAGCTTTGCCCCAGTGTTAGATGTCGATCGAGATACTAGCAGTATCATTGGTGACCGCTCTTTTTCGGATCAGCCGCAAGCCGTGGTTGCTCTGGCTCAGGCTTTTATAAAGGGGATGCATGAAGCGGGTATGGCAGCCACAGGTAAACATTTTCCTGGTCACGGCGGTATTGTCGCCGACAGTCATCTAGAGGCTCCCGTAGATTATCGCAGCTGGAACGAGTTGCAGGCGCATGATCTAAAGCCCTTCGCGGCTCTGGCAGGTTCTCTGGATGGTATGATGCCCGCGCACATTACTTTCCCCAGCGTCGACCCAGATTCCGTGGGTTTCTCGTCGTTTTGGTTGCAGTCCGTGCTGCGCGATCAATTGGGCTTTGACGGCGTTATTTTTAGCGATGACCTGAGCATGAAAGGCGCGGATATTGCTGGTGGTTATGTCGACAAGGCTAAGCTTGCGTTGGCGGCAGGTTGCGATATGATTCTGGTTTGTAATTGTCCTGAAGGTGCGGTCGAGGTGCTGGACTTTATGGCTAGCAGCGAGATTGATGGCGGTGAGAGGCTGGCTAAAATACGGGCCCGAAAATTCCGACATTGGGATGAGTTGGAAAATCATCCTCGGCGGATAAAAACGATCGAGCAACTTAAATATTTAGAGACACAGCAGGGTGCAACATGAGTCAGATAGAAAACTGGTTGGTCAATTTAACGGGTGAGCAATACCTGTGGGTATTTGAATTATTTTTAATTGTGCTTGTTGCGTTGAGTCTTGGTTTTTTTCTGAATCGCCTTATCGATAAGCTTGAACTCCAACCATCTAGGAGCAAGAGTGTTTGGGATGATGCCTTGATCGAGGCTTGCCGAAGGCCCGCAATCTGGTTGATTTGGATTTTAGGAGTTAATTTTGCGGCTTCTATTGCGGCGCAAAAAATGGACTCACCGCTGCAGGGACTGATTGATCCGATTAATCGTCTGGCATTGATTTTCCTCGGCTCTCTATTTGTGGTTAGGTTTATCAAGCGCGCCGAGCGCAATCTCCTGCATCCTAACTATATGTCCAAGCCGATAGACGAAACCACAGTCCATGCAGTGGGTAAATTACTGCGCGCGACCGTTATCATTACCGCTGTATTGGTCGGCATGCAACTTTTTGGTTACAGTATCTCCGGCTTGCTGGCCTTTGGCGGCATTGGTGGTATTGCCGTGGGGTTTGCGGCAAAAGACCTGCTGGCCAATTTCTTTGGTGGCCTGATGATTTATTTAGATCGGCCCTTTTCAGTGGGTGAATGGATTCGTTCGCCTGATCAGGAAATCGAGGGTACAGTTGAAGACATAGGTTGGCGTCTAACGCGAATTAGAACCTTTGATAAGCGCCCTCTGTATATCCCTAACGCGGTATTTGCCAACATCTCGGTAGAGAATCCTTCACGTATGAGCAATCGACGGATTAATGAGACCCTCGGCATTCGCTATGAGGACATCCATAGCATGGAATCGATTGTGGCTGCGGTGACTGCAATGTTACTTGAACATCCGGACATTGACACCAAGCAAACAATGATTGTTAATTTTAATAAGTTCAACGCCAGTTCAGTGGATTTTATTGTGTACACCTTTACTAAAACAACCAACTGGATTGATTTTCACAGGATCAAACAGGACGTTCTGCTAAGGGTTGCCAGTATTGTCGCTGGGCATAATGCTGAAATTGCCTTTCCAACATCGACGATACTTCTCCAGAATCCATCGGTAATGTCCAGTAATTAGTAGAAGTAGTATTTAACCACAGCAGCAGATCAGCAATAGTCGCGGCGCTAAGGTGGCCGGATGTCGCAAGCATCATTTTCTCAAAAAGACAGGGCGCACTGTGTCGTCATTGACTTTATACTAGCCCTTCACTCATTTAGGTAGGAGCTTTTTTGTGCGGTGTTCTCTCGTAGTTTTTTTATGCTTCGGCCTGCTGGGCTGCTTGGGCTCACCTGAAGGTGTTGTGGCGGTACAGGATTTTGACAGCGACCGTTATCTTGGAAAATGGTATGAGGTTGCGCGCCTTGATCATAGCTTTGAGCGGGGACTGAGTGCGGTCACGGCAGAGTATTCCATGCGTGAGGATGGCGGCATTCGAGTCATCAACTCGGGTATATCTGCCGAGTCAGGTGTTAGGGAGGATGCCGAGGGGAGGGCCTATTTTATGGGAACTG
>Ga0222630_1000786_pt1 | contig 15578 bp, 11 predicted proteins | sample AntAcemetagenom3_FD_179842 | JGI IMG/M metagenome (GOLD analysis project Ga0222630, IMG submission 179842) | Saline water microbial communities from Ace Lake, Antarctica - #3 | ecosystem: Environmental > Aquatic > Non-marine Saline and Alkaline > Saline | place: Antarctica: Ace Lake | collected...
GACTGACCCGGAAGAAGAGTTGACCGCGGTAATTATGTTGCAACAGCCACACCCTGCCACTCAATACGACTTTGAGAATGCGGTACAGCAAGCCATTATTGAATAATGCAAAACCTACGCTCTACTGCCACTTTTATTGTGGCAGCGGGGTACTATCTTATTACCGATTTCAGCCTTACTGCCTGTGCTGCTTCTTTTCTTACTTCTTCCCCTGCTTTAGCCAGCTTTTTTACTTGTCGCCAAACTGCTTATCGATGCAGACCATTTGCTGTCACGGAGTTTATTTGAGATTATTTGTCTTAAGCAGCAGATTAACAAGCATTGAGTCGCAGACACTCGCCGTGATCAAACCCGAATGAGCTATGGCTACAAAACAACTTGTAACGAATTAATTTTAAGTTCAGACGCCGACGATAAGTAACCTATCACTATGCATACTCGTTTTTTTTCAGCACTTTTTGTATCCGTTCCTCTTTCTACGATGGCTTTTTCGGCCGAGGAGGAATTTACTATCTTTACACTTGAAGCAAACTTAATTGCTGAAATTAAAGGGCTGCAAGCAGATGACAATCCAGACCAAATTATAAATTCTTACTATGACCTATTAGATAAAGATGCCATGGTTAGACTTAATTTGCATCGAGCTCAGTTGATCTCTTTAACGCCTAGATATGAAATCGCGTACAAAGCCGCAGATAGCCCAGAGTTATCCGAGCTTATGGACAAAATCAGCTTTCACTGGGGGGTCATTCAAAGCATGCACGCCCAACAATTTGTCCGCAGTGTGCAAAAGCTCCTAAGCGACGCTTATGACCAAAAGCTTTTAGACGTGTCCCGGGTTTCACAATAACAGCCATCAGCAGCCCAACCGCGGTCGCCTTGACACTTTAAGAGACAGAACTGGTAATCGCAGAGAGCTTCTTGTACTTAATTATTAACATCTAAACCCCGTTGAGCTTGCTCCATATGGGCTGACACCATAAGTCAGTCTATGCTGGTAATTGTGTTTTTTGCCACAATGTCGAGATCTACATGAGTCCAACTCACCTCACAGGGCCAATATGTGCGATTTGCTGGCGCCAAGCTCGTTTGCGATTGCGAGCCGATCGGCCCCACTACAGCTAAATCACTTAGAGCGATTGTGACTGATAAGTTCGGCGGTGAAAAAAACTACAGACGCAGCGATGAGCGCGCGCCAGAAATGAAGCTGGGAGCATACGAAGAAACACGAATGTGCCAAAGTCGTTGGTAGCTGCAGGCAAACCAGAATTTGGGTATATTTTCGCCCGTCTACTTATTAAATAGTGGCAACTATCAGATTAAGTTCTATATGGTTAGATTCAGCGCAATCACCGCAGCGACTCGCAACACTATCTTATAGCCGCCATTTCCATACAGCCGAGTTTGATAGCGTAAAATAAGCTTGGCTATAACGACACCCTCGGCGTCACCCGACTCTTTATATCAATCTGTACATAGACGAATTTCGTTTTTGCTGAATTTTATTCTGAGTCTTGTGGCGTTGCTTTTATTGCTGCAGGGGCGATGTCAATGTGCCACCGAAATCGCCCTAATACTACTGATTAACTGTTTGCCAATTAAGCTTGGCAATCGGTTTAAAGCTTTCATTCCCCATGAGGTTGAGTCACTTGCTGTAATTTTTGTCTTCATGTCTTTTTTTGAAGAGGTTTACGACTACTATCTACGTTTATGGTGATGGGATGTTATCCTTAATGTAGGCTCAGCACTGCTTTTAGGGATATTAGGGTTTCCAGAGTTTTATGTGCTTAATGAAAAAAGCAATTAACCTTGATTTGCGGCTCGCCTTCTTTACATTTATGCTTGTTGTGAAAATGGGCGTGCTATGGGAGATTCTCGAATTCGCTATGAATCAAAATTTTGGTATGATCATATATAAACATGGAATCGTTGATACTATTTGGGGTTTTTAAACTACTGGCTTGAGCGCCTTGATTATCTCATTCCTAAAGTGAGTCTATTTACGCGGGCACAACAATGAGTCTTTTATGGAAAGATGGGCTCATCCGTTCTAAAAAAATCCTCGCTTATTTGGTAGGAATCAAGCATCACCTTAGATTTAAAATATAGATGGTATTTAGACATCTCGCATTAATTAGCCTGTAATAAAAGAGCATTGATCATGAAAAAAATGCTTTTAAGTGGCGGCGTGTGCAACCAACTCCGGCTCTTCTCCGACCTTGGAAATGAACATTAGATATGGTGAGATCGTTACATTTTACCGAGTTTCAGCTCCATCTGTCGCACCCACAGGCACAGTAGTCGAAGGATTCACCGGCTTAGTTCTTGCGAGAAATCCCAAACCAAGGCATCAGCCAGCCGCCGCGCTAGGTGAAGCCCGCCTCGGTGGTTCTGCCGCAGCAGATATGCAAGACCGCGTACCGGTACGCGGCATTTGTTTTAATAAAGGTTCCGAAACCAAAAAAATTACCGAACACAATGGTTTTCACTCCGAGAATTATATTTCTTTTGAGAGACGTGAACACACCTATCTGATGCGATTTGCGAATCACCTCCTCACGTACCGGCAGGTATGCGCAAACGTACCGAGGAAGTAGGGATGTGTCATGGTGCAAAGGGAAAAGTTTTCGCCGCGCAAACTCAACACGAAAGGAAACAGGCAGCACGTAAAAAGCGAATACTCTGCCAGTGCTAATCAAGCAGCCGAAGTTAAGTTATCATCACACCGCACCACGTTCAAAAAAGGCACGATCACTCGGAGAAAAAAACACTTTCACCGACAACTATTTTGTATTGGGCTTGGGGTGGCGTTACACTTATATCTGAAATTCAAAAAAAATATTTTGAGTACCCATGCCAATGAACAACATAAAAGGCTTGCCATATTCCCCAGCAGAATCTCCAGCGAATGAAAAGGATCGATTAGCTTCCCTTTATAGATTGGAGATTTTGGATACCGCGCCAGAGCCCCGTTTTGATCGTCTGACAGCTTTGGCGGCAGACGTGCTCAATGCTCCTATCGCGTTAATTTCTCTTGTGGATGAGAGTCGGCAGTGGTTCAAATCGAGCTGCGGCTTTGCGGCAAACCAAACTCCTCGTGAGCAGGCTTTCTGTTCTCACGCGCTGCTGTGCGAGCAAATATTATTGGTAAGCGATACGCACAATGATAAGCGCTTTGCACATAACCCATTGGTCACGAGCGAACCTTTCGTTCGTTTCTATGCCGGCGCTGTTCTGCATTCCTCAGAAGGGTATCCACTAGGTACTCTGTGTCTAATTGATACCAAACCTCGAACGTTTTCAGCCAAAGAGCAAAGGCAGCTTATCGCATTTGCCAAACTCATACAGGCTGAGATGAATCAGGATATTACCGACGCTCAGTCACGTATGCGATCTCAGCTGTCTGCTCACCTAGACCCAATGACAGGCTTTTTTAACTACGCTGAATTTTGTAGCCGATGTGAAGCCATGCTCAGTCAGAGTGAAGATCCGGGGCAAGACGTACTGCTGTTTATTTCTCTGCCGCAGTTAGATTTTATCTATCGAGTCCATGGGCTGGAAACCTATCAGAGTGTTATTGGCCCTGTGGCTCAGGTTTTAGTAACCACTTTTAAAAGCGAAAAAACTCTCTATGGGCGCCAGCTACGTGAAGGCCTGTTGGTTTTCATCAAAGGCTGTCAGCAGTCCCTAGAAGAACTTGCAGCAAGCGCACAGCTGGCATTAAAACATGAGGTTCGACTTCCCAGTTCGGTGCCCGATTTAGCAATTCGCATAGGCGTGGCTAAAGTCACTAATAACATTGATCAAACAACTCATCATTGCAAGGCGGCAGCGAGATCCATACCTCAAGAGAAAGGCATTGGGTACAATATTTTTTCTGACGAAGATTTATCTGCGGAAAACCGTGCCAGTAATATCGCCTTACGTCTTCTGCATGCCATTGAGGAAGACGAGTTGAGCCTACATTTTCAACCAAAAGTCAGCGTGAGTTCTGGACACCTGATAGGGGCTGAAGCGTTGCTAAGATGGGATGACAATCGGCTTGGAAAAGTACCACCACGCGAAATAGTCAACGCCGCAGTCGCCGCTGACCTAGTCACTATATTAGATAACTGGGTTTTAGTGGCAGCCGTCAAGCAAATCGCCTATTGGAAATCAGCCGGATTAGATCCAGTTCCTATTTCTATCAACCTTGGTGCTGAAAGTTTTGCTGAGCAGGCACTACCCAGCCGGATTCAAAATTTGTTGACGACATACAAGGTGCCTGCCGAACTGCTGCAGGTTGAAGTATTAGAAACTGCTATTTTGCATGACTTCGATTCCATACTCCCCATCATGGAGGCAATTACTCAGCTTGGGGTGCAGTTTGCATTAGACGATTTTGGGACCGAATATTCTTCGCTACGCTATCTGCAAAGACTGCCAATTTCTGTTGTTAAAATCGATCGAAGTTTTGTACAAGGTTTAGTCGCAAACCAAGATGATGCCGCCTTGGCTATGGGGATTATTTCAATTGCCCACGACCTGGGGATGAAAGTAATTGCCGAAGGAGTTGAAAACAGAGAGCAGTATGTTGTCTTAAGATCATTTCAGTGCGATGGCATTCAAGGCAATCTATTTTGTGCCGCTTGCAGTGGTGATGAAATAGCTGACTATCTTTTACCTAGCTTTAGTTTCCCCTTGCCCGCCTTTCATCAGTAGCCTATCACTAACAGCTTTGTACTGTTGATCGGCTGAGCTTCGATTTTGCGCAATTCATACCCTAACCGAGCAGCCCAGATGCTTGAGCTGAAAATATATTATGATGCCGCTCTGCGTGCTAAAAGAAGCTATCGCCGCCAGAATTATACCCACCACTGGGCTAACCACGCGCGCCCCGCTGGCGCTAATGAGTGCATGTATCCATTCCGTCGCCAGCATCAATAGAGAGGAGACAAATACTCCTGCCAACATAGCTATTGAAATCTGGCTCTATTCAATGATGGTATAGCGGCTATTCTCGGTGAGCAAAACGGCAGCCAGCATGGCTCCATGTCCGGCGATCGAGGTTACTGCCAGTGGAAAGATAGCCGTATCCATATGGTCATCCGCGTGCTCTATTTCTTGCTCAGGCTTACTTTCACCAAAACCACAGTTAAAGCAAAAATCACAGTCAGAGCAAAAAGAAAGAAGACGACATCAGCGACGTTTTTTTGACTTCCTCTATGTGTTGTAATGGTAACGCTTCGAGGAGACAGTTTTTACCTAAGTGTCATTATAGGCACTACAGGAATACTTACCGCCACCACTGGCGTCTCGTCACAAGCATCAGTGTCAAGCCTTATTAACGGCATTTTTCCGACAGCACAAAAGTCGTTCAATTGGGAGGCAATATAAAAGTCGGCGAAATAACCGGCGAGGTCGTATCAATTGACTGGTCATCTTTAAAAATCCGGCAGTTTGATAACCTCTATGTGCGAGGTCCCAATAAACTACTGATCCATAATAATTTTTCAGACTGCCGGCATTGTCCAATTCGCCGCTTAAATATTCAATTCTATATTGCTTGTAAAGAACACATTAAGAAGGTGCTAGACTTATTTATAGGCGCGGCTGACACTTACCCAATGTGATTAGACCCGCCCACTGCGCTCATCATTTTCCTAGGCTTGGACAATTCATCACTAAAATTTCAGTTTCCAGCTTCGCAACAGAGGACGAGCTATCTAGCTCTACCCGAAGAAAAAAAGCGATCCTCAATGTCACGCAGAATAAACCCCTCAGGTATGTTTTCCAAAGCCGACCGATGGATCACTCCTGCTTTCTCGAAGTACTTTTTTCTGTCTAGCATCTTCAGTTTGTTCTATAGTTCCGCCAAATACATGAACAAGACGAATAAACTCAGGGATAGTGTTACACCCCTGTTGACGAATTTGATCCAATGCAGCGGCAACTATGTCTGAAAATGCCGCCATTTTCTAAGTAATAACAATAGGAGAAAGTGTTAGCCTGTAACCGCTTCAGGTACAGTTTCCTTTGATGGCCGGCGGCGCCCTATTCGGGTTGGTAGGCCTGATGTTGGCGGTGTCAGTAGCCGCTATCGCTGGAGTAATTTTAAGCTTGACGATTAGCCAGTATAAAGATGGCCAGTATTACGAGGCACAGCCTGCCCACTTAATTTAACACCATAGATTTCACGAATACCCTTTAGCGGTTGTCCTGCTTCTTCATTTTAAGAGACATGCTTCAAATCTATCAACCCATAGAAGGTTTTAGGTAGATTCGGTTGCTGAGTAAGATTCGATAAACTTGCTAGCGTAGCCTAGAATCGATGAGGTAGTCACGTATCTCCAGCCGCCTGAAGAATAGATCTTAGTGGGCCTGAATTTACGTCTCATTTATCTTCATTGAAATCCATGGCCGGTGATTAAGATCGAAGGCCTCTGTTCTTAATATCAGGCCATCCCACAGTTCAATTACGTACCGAAACCCTTAGCGCTATCCGAAAAGGTGTAGCATAATCCGCCGATATTGCTTGTATGGTTTATCTATACGGAATTTTTTTCCTGGTTTTCACTTTATCAGTCAATTAATCAAGAGGCTGGGCATTGATCGCATCAATTTTTAGGCTTTCCACCATACTGTTTGGTGTCGCCATTCTTATCACCGGACACGGATTGCAGCTAGCCTTTATACCGCTGCGAGTCCAGATGCTCGGCTGGAGCAGTGCCCAAGGCGGTTTACTGAGCTCCCTGTATTTTGTCGGCTTTTTATGTGGCTGCTTCATCGTGCCTAAAATGGTCAGCCGAGTTGGCCATATTCGATGTTTCGCGGTACTTACGTCAGTGATGGCCGCATCCGTTCTTAGTTTGGGATTACTGGAGAACTATTACTTCTGGATGCTTCTGCGGGTTATCACCGGCTTCTCAATAGTAGGCTTATACCTTGTTATTGAAAGTTGGCTAAACGCAGAAGTTGGCAATGAGGCGCGCGGAGGCGTCTTGGCTACCTACACCGTTATCGTATTAACTTGCTTGGCATTAAGTCAACTATTACTAAATGCATCTTCACCAGGTGGCTACACTTTACTGATTTTTTCGGCGATGCTTATCGCTTTGGCGGCTGTTCCGGTTTGTCTTACTAGCTCGAAACAGCCACATGCTATACCGGGTGCAAGCTTCTCTCCTTTACTCGTCCTTAAAACTTCTCGCGCTGCGGCTTTGGGCGCTTTAATCGCGGGTCTAATCTCTGGTTCGGTTTATGGTCTAGGCGCGATTTATGGAATTCAAGTGGGCCTGAATGTCAGTAGCATTAGCATCATGATGGCATTAGCAATCGCCGGTGGTGCACTCTCTCAATTGCCTTTAGGCAAGGCTTCGGATCGTATCGACCGGCGCTTAGTTATCCTTGCTTGCATGATTTTTGGAGCGATAGTTGCTGCAGCAGCTTTAGTTCTGCCACAGACCATGTCCTTTGGCATTATGTTTTTGTTTGGAGCCTCAGTAATGCCAATCTATGCGCTGAGCCTGGCGCTTGCTAGTGACAATACCCAAGACGGAAATTTTCTGGAAGTGGGAACAGGATTAATGATGACTAATGCGGCAGGCTCCGTGATTGGCCCTTTACTGACCTCACAGCTCATGTTCAGGTTTGGGCCAGACTATTTTTTTATTACCAGTCTCTGCATTTTGGTCTGTGGCGCCGTCGCGGTAGCCATAATGATTAGAACTAAAACTGGAGTCACAGAGCATCCTAGTGACTTTACTTTGGCCAGTTCAGCATCTGCTCAGGCTGCTTTGCAATTAGACCCTCGAGCCGAAGATGAAAACGGCTCATCAGATGAGGGCGTCATTGATGAATCTGATTCCACAACTTCACCTTAGCGCCTAAAAATCCCTAGGAGCTAGGTGTTTTAGACTTACACGTCAGCGGTATCGCAGCTTAGTGAACCCGCAACATTGCTAGCACCACTTCCTCAGTAGGACACCCTAATCGCCGGTTAAGGGACACTCCTGTGCTAGGTGTTTCTTATCAGATTGGCCAAGATAGTCAGACCTCGCTGCGCATCCTCCTCATTGGCATAACTGAGATTTAGTCTTAGATAGCTATCTAAGGCCGCATCACATTCATTGTTGCTGAAAAAGTGATCTTGAGGCATAAACGCTACATTGAGCTTAAGCGCTTTTTTTAACACTTCATTAAGGTCTATTTTCTGGTTCAAACGAAGCCAGAAAAATAACCCGCCTAGAGGTATCTGCCATGTCGCCAAAGCCGCAAAATGCTCATCTAAAATGTTAGCAAAAGTGTCGCAACGCTTACTATAAAATTCACGCAGCAGTGCCAAGCGCTGTCCTCGACTCTTATCCGTCAGTAACGAAATTGTGAGCCACTGACTGATTTGGCTACTGTGTAAATCCGCAGCTTGCTTTAATCGAGAAAGTGGCTTGATCAGATTATTAGAGAAGATCATGTAGCCTAAACGCATGCCAGGGACAAAGGTTTTCAAGAATGAACTTTGCTAGATTCAAGTGCCTTCGTTCATAAAACTACAAACGAGCGTTTTACAACAAGAATCAAAGGCAAGGTCCCTGCAAGGGTCATCTTCAAATAGTGGCACTTGATTAGCTTTACAGAAATCAGTGAGGCCTTGCCTTTCTTCACTGCTATAACAATAACCGCTTGGATTCTGGAATGTAGGTATTGCGTATAGCAGGCGTAAGCTATTCTGGGCGTCGGGCGATTCTTTGGCACTATAGTTAAAACCCTTGAAATCGGCTCCAAATAGCTTGAAAACTTGCAATCCGGCTAGGTATGTCGGTCTTTCCACCGCAACTGCCGAGCCGGCATCGATAAACAATTTCGCGACCAGGCCAATTCCCTGCTGCGAACCTGAGAGGATCAGCACTTGATCTACCGTGCACACAGGGCCCTCTCTACACCTATCAGCATAAATCAATTCGCGCAGTTCTAGCTCTCCGGCACTCTCCCCATATTGCAAATATTGCTGGGACATACCCTCTAACTCTAGTTTAGGCATAGACTCTAACGCTGGCAGTCCACCGGCAAAAGAAATCATCCCAGGTTTGTCGATAACTGATAGAATCTCGCGAATAGGAGGTGGTTTTAGATTGTCGATTCTATTGGACAAACGCAGCATAATACCGCTCTCAGAACATACTGATAACAACCGTAACAACTAGGTCAATGTTATTTACCTTTTAACAGAAGTTTAACCTGAATTTTTATTAAGTCAATATGCTTGACCAATTAAATCAAAAAGAATTGCTGGAAGCGATAGAGTTATTCTACTTCTCTTATCGATCATTCACCGCCGGCCCAGATCAGATACTGCAGAATCAAGGACTGGGCAGAGTTCATCACCGAATCCTCTATTTTGTCGGTCGCAACCCTCACATCAGTATTAATGAGCTGCTAAAAATACTTCAAGTAAGCAAACAAGCACTAAACCCACCGCTGCGTAAGCTGATTGAATTGGAGCTAATATCTCCCCAGCTATCAGAAAATGACCGGCGTATAAAGCAGCTGATCCTAAGTAAGAGGGGGCAAGCGTTAGAGAACAAGCTTACGAGTACACAGCTGCAACATCTTGAGAATGCGTTTACCGGCAGTAAAAACAGCTCACTTAAAAACTGGAAAGAATTGATGCTACAAATATCATTGACCGGCCCCGCGATTAAGAAATAGGAGCCCCTTAGGTCAATAAAGCTTTTTTGGAACAAACAGAGCCAAGAATTACGCACGTGTCTTTTTGTAGGAATTTAAACTGTTAATGCAAAAAATCGCTAGAGCCAGCCAAATCAACGTGAATGTAACGATTTCGGTGACGCCAAAATCCTCGTCATAGAGCAGGATTGCCAATAGAAAACTAACGCTCGGGGCAATGTATTGAAACAGACCCAATGCTGTTAGAGTCAAGCGCTTGGCAGCTGCCGCAAAGACAATTAGAGGAAATGCCGTAACTGCACCAGAAAGTACTAAAAGTATATCGAGGCGAGCACTGAGTTTCAGGAAGACGCCCTCACCACTGCTTTGTAAAACTATCAGATAGCCTATTGCCATAGGCATAAGAATAAGTGTTTCTACTGTTAGGCCAACAAAGGGATCAACATCTATTTTTTTTCTTACCAAGCCGTAGCCGCCAAAACTAAATGCCAGAGTCAATGCGACCCAAGGTGCCTGCCCAAACATCAATAACTGATTTAAAACTCCCAGTGCTGCTATTCCGATAGCGAGCATCTGCAGCCTGTTAAGGCTTTCCTTTAACACCACGGTTGCAAGAAAAACACTGACCAGTGGGTTAATGTAATAACCCAAACTGGTCTCCAGTACTCGCTCACTGTTTATCGCCCATATAAAAACTAACCAGTTTACCGATATGAGAAATGCAGACAGCGCCAGCGGCGCTAGCCGCCTTACACTTTTCAGAGTCGCAAAGAAGTCATCAAATTTGCCGAGTAATTTTAGCAGTACAACAAGAATCATAACCGACCAGATGATCCGATGTGACAAAATCTCACCTGGGCCTGCTGCATCGATGGTTTTAAAGAAAACTGGAATTAAGCCCCAGAAACTAAAGGCAGTTACCGCGAGAAAGGCTCCTTGTTTTACATTTGGAGAAGTCATTGCTGGATTTCGTGGCGTCTTTTAGCAACCGCGCTTAGATTGGCGGTATTAGGTTTTATGAATAGGGTGTTGGAGTAAATACAAAACATTTACTCCAACACCGGTGTTTCAATATTAGAACACTCAGGCTTAGCTATTTCTTCTTGATTGCGTTCTTTAGCAAATCACCTAGTGTTCCGGCTTTGACAGGAGCTGTACCCTGAGGCGCGCGCGAAGCACGCTGAGGCGTTCGAGCCCTGTTGTCGGCTTGTTTGGGCTTATCCCCAGCGGGCACCAGTTCGTCATCGAGGCGCATAGTGAGTGCAATACGCTTTCGCTGGATGTCCACTTCCATTACTTTTACTTTGACGACATCTCCGGTCTTTACAACAGTATGAGGATCTTTTACAAAGCTGTTAGCAAGTGCTGAAATATGCACTAGGCCATCTTGGTGAACACCTATATCGACAAAAGCGCCAAAATTGGTGACATTAGTTACTACGCCCTCCAAAACCATGCCCGGTTTCAGATCTTTGATAACCTCAACGCCCTCTTTGAAGTCGGCCGATTTAAACTCAGGCCTTGGATCGCGACCAGGCTTTTCTAACTCCGCTAAAATATCTACAACCGTCGGCAAGCCGAACCTTTCATCAATAAAGTCTGCTGGTTTCAACTTCTTTAAGAATGATGCATCGCCTATAATCTCGTTAATCGTCCTATTATTTGCGCTGCTAATTCTCTCCACTACGCTATAAGATTCTGGATGCACGGCAGACGCATCCAATGGGTTATCGCCATTAACGATTCGAAGAAATCCCGCCGATTGCTCAAAACTCTTTTCGCCAAACCGCGGAACTGCTTTGAGATCCTCTCGGCGCTTGAACTCACCGTGTGTATTTCGATGAGTGACAATATTAGAGGCAATTGAGCTACTTAGCCCGGCGACTCTTTGTAACAACGGAGCCGACGCCATATTCACATCTACGCCAACGGCATTAACACAGTCCTCAACTACCGCGTTCAGCGCTTGACCTAACTTTAGCTGGCTTACGTCGTGTTGATATTGACCTACTCCAATTGACTTAGGCTCAACTTTCACTAGTTCAGCCAACGGGTCTTGTAATCGGCGCGCTATCGAAATAGCACCACGAACGGTGACATCCAAGTCCGGGAACTCTTCTCTGGCGATATCTGAGGCCGAATACACCGAAGCACCAGCTTCACTTACCATAGCTTTTTTTAGACCTAGCTCAGGATGGCGCTTAATTAGATCGCCAACTAGTTTATCTGTTTCTCGAGAGGCGGTGCCATTTCCAATGCTTACTAGCTGTGCTTTGTGCTTTTTAGCAAGTTTGGCCAGGACATCGATGGATTCGTCCCATTTGTTTCTCGGTGCATGTGGAAAAATCGCCGTGTCTTCTAGGTATTTCCCGGTCTGGTCGACAATAGAAACTTTAACCCCAGTTCGAAGACCCGGGTCCAAGCCGATAGTAATTTTATTTCCGGCAGGAGGTGCCAGCAATATTGCTTTCATGTTTTCGGCGAAGACTCGAATCGATTCTTCGTCAGCAGTTTCTCGCAATTGCCCTAACAAGTCAGACTCTAACCTAGTTAGTAATTTAATTTTCCAAGTCCAGCGAACAACTTCCAGCAGCCATTTATCCGCTGCTCTTTTTTTGTCCTCAATTGCGAAACGCTTACAAATCATCGCTTCGCAGGGATCAAGCGTTTTGACAGCACTATCTTCTGTTTTGAGGTGAGAGATTAGTGACACCGCAAGAAAGCCTTCCTTACGGCCCCGAAATACCGCTAAAGCCCGATGCGGTGGAATCTTTTTGAGCTGCTCGTCATATTCAAAATAGTCTCTAAACTTTTCTGCTTCGTTTTTCTTATCCTCAAAAACCCTAGACTGCAGGTAGCCGTAATCCCATAAGTAGCCGCGCAGCTGACCACTTAACTCAGCATTTTCGCTCCACCTCTCCATAAGAATTTGTTTGGCCCCATCAAGGGCTGATTTACTGTCCTCAACGCCCTTGTCTTTGTTTATAAATGACTCGGCAGCCGACTCAGGGTTGAGAGTTGGATCAGCATAGAGCTGGTCCGCTAATGGCTCTAATCCTGCTTCTAAAGCAATCATTGCTTTAGTTCTTCGTTTTGGCTTGTAGGGCAGATAAATGTCTTCGAGCTCGGCTTTTGTCTGCGCAGCTTGGACTTGTTTCTCAAGTAGCGGAGTCAGTTTTTCTTGCTCACCAATGCTGGACAAAATGGTTTGTTTACGATCTTGCATTTCCCGGAGGTAATGAAGCCTTAACTCTAAGTCTCTAAGCTGTAAATCGTCTAGGCCTCCCGTGGCTTCTTTACGGTAGCGGGAAATAAAAGGAACGGTAGCGCCTTCGTCCAGAAGAGTGATTGCTGAGCTAACCTGCTGGGTTTTTACCTTTAATTCTTCAGCAATTTTTTGAACTATATCCATAGTGAAATCTAATTTCCTTATTATTTAAAATCGACAATAAGCACTCAAAGTGTATCGCCGCGCATTCTGCGACAGAGCCCTTAGATGTGCAATGCCTAAACGATTTATCTATTTGAAAAGCCAAAAAACACAGCCTGAATATGAATGACAGGGCCTTGGCGAAAATAACCAGAAAGCTTGCTTCTTAGCCTATCTTTTATATTTTCAGGAACATAGGCCACATTATACATAAAAGGCAAAAGCCTACCGCTATTGGCCTGTGGAGCGAAAGAATGCCAGCCAACGATCTTCTCTCGACTTGGCTCAAATATTGCTCACATAGAATGCAGTAGTAAAGCAGATCAACAATACCACCTAAAAGAAATGGAAAAGGAAAAGGCACATGGCTGAGTTGGACGCATCTGAACAAGCTCCTGAACTGTCACCTGAACAAGCAGAATCTGATAATTCTCGCCGCTACAGCAGCGACGAAGTGGCCGACATCATTAGACTCAGTCTACAAGATGAGAATCGAAATTCAGAGAACAGTATTGACCATAAAGAACTCATTTCAATCGGCAAAGAAGTGGGTGTAAGCCAAGAACAAATTATTCGCGCCGTCGGCCTTTTAGAGGACGAGCATCAAACCAAGGACAAAGAACGATTACTTTGGCTGCGCTTTAAAGGCCATTGCTTTACTTTTGTTTTCGTTAATCTAGTGTGTGTATCTATCAACGTTTTAACCGGTACAGAGAGCTTCTGGGCGGGCTATGTGCTTTTTGGTACCGGGCTATTTTTACTCGGCCATTATGCAGGACTTCGATATGCACCTGACTTTGTAGAAATGGCAATCGAGCGAACAAGGACACATGCTTTTGGTCACCCACAACTGTCAGTTGCAGCGGACGCTAATGTTAACTTCACCGTATCGGATCCCTCTGGGTTAATGGAGTCGACGGGACTCGTTTATATAAAAGATGGGCAATTACATCTCGAATATCAAACCAGCGATTCGATTCTAGGCCTACTTAAAACCGGCATTAAATCTGTAGAAGTCAATTTTGCGGATATTAGTCAGTCTTGCTTAGAACACAAATTCTGGAGCTCGGAATTAGTCTTGCGGGGTAACAGTATGCGGGTTTTTGGCAGCGCTCTAGGAAGTTCTTCTGGCACCTTAAGACTCAAGATAAGTAAAGAATATCACAGTGCCGCCTTAAACCTTTTGAGTCAGTTGAGGCAATAGGCAGAGCCGGTGAATCTCTAATAACATTTATAGTTGGCGAACATAGTTGGCGAACATAGTTGACGAACATTGGTGTCGCAGTGATTACTCTGACATCTTCAGATTCCGAAACCTATACTCCGTTTAAATCCTGAGACTGCCAAATTTACGAATCAGGGGTCAAGGTGTTGTTTGCAAACAGTTGTGACGTGTCGCAAGCAAATCATGACTCGGCCCCTGACGGCACTATTCGACGATGTAGTCAACAGCGCTTCTTCCAACGAGAGCGCTACGGGGCTAAGCCAAAATAGTACGTGCTTGAATGACCACCAGCCCTAAACCGAAGCTACTCTATTTTGAAGCTACTCCGTTTTATAGAAGGTCAGATAGCCGGTAAACATTTCTTCCCAGCTGTTTATCCCAAATTCAACTTCCTGAGTCGGGTCTGGGTTAAACGGATTGGAAAGCGAATTATCAAAAGCGCCTGTCACATGGACAATACCGCCCGCCGGAATCGCCTGAGCATGATCTAGCGTGTAATTTGGCTGCCAGCCATAGTTGTAAGCGGGAATGCTAAAGATGTCCCGCATCACGCCATCGGGCGTCTCTAACGTAAATTTCATTTTCTTGCCACGAAAGTTCATTCGCGAACGCACCGCGGTAAGTTGTACGGCATCACTAAACTGATAACTTGCATGCATCGGATGATTGTTTTCATAAGGCGGAATGACAAATCTGGATGACACCGCTTGCGTCAAAATTTCTTTGTTGTCCTTTTTTTCAGAAAAATATAATCCAATAACTGTTTCATCAGTTGTGGCAACGCCATTGGATACATAGTGAGACTGCATGGAAAGTTTATAACCTTTCGGTATAAGAACTGCAGTGCCTTCTGGAAACTGAGTCGCCGGATTGGCGCCGGGAATATAGCTTCCTACAAAACGCCTAGTAACGCTTTTTTCATCTTTCTCTGCCCCCCAAAAATCTTCTTCAGGAGAAGAGACAAAGGTCATCAAATGGTGCAACACCGCTTCTTTGCCAGGGCGGTATTGAAATGCACGAACCCATTTATCTTCATCGAAAGTTAACTCCGCTTCACTATAGGCGTAATCCTGAATTCCGACCGCTGGCACTTCATTAGGCGGAGTCTTGACAATAAAATCTGGTTCACCGAGCTCCCATTCGAAAACTTTTTCAATAGGCACTAACCCCAGTGGATCGACCTCACCATCACCGCGCGGAGCCCCAGCCGCCATCCAATGGATTAATGTCTGCCTGTCTTCAGTAGAAATATATTTAGCG
>Ga0222630_1000788_pt1 | contig 15554 bp, 18 predicted proteins | sample AntAcemetagenom3_FD_179842 | JGI IMG/M metagenome (GOLD analysis project Ga0222630, IMG submission 179842) | Saline water microbial communities from Ace Lake, Antarctica - #3 | ecosystem: Environmental > Aquatic > Non-marine Saline and Alkaline > Saline | place: Antarctica: Ace Lake | collected...
GCTAAAAAGACACAACCCTCGCGTGCGCGAGGTCCGCCCGGTGTGCCAACGTTCCTTCCCGTCCGCCGCGTCCAGGGCGTCTTGCGAAACCAAGTGAAGCGGCGGGCGGTCGGACCACAAAAGGTTCGTGGCGGTGGTGGTGTTTTCCGTGAAACGAGTTCCTCTTCCCCCTTGACCGCCCGGTTTGACCAGCGCCATCCCAGAGTCCGCCATGAACTGACACACCGCGTCGTACATCCTTTGCCCGTCGTTTGTTTGATCAACAACCGCGGTCGAGGCGCACTCCAAACAAAGGAAACGGCCGTCCGGGAGCTCCGCGTACGACACACCCTCCTGCCCCGAGTCACAGCTCTCCACGCGCTCGCACCCGTCGCACTTTTTCGTGCCGTCGTGTTCGTGTTTTGGACAGTACGTCGCGTTTGACCAGTACGGGTGCGTGAGCCACCGCACGACCCGCCCGTTTCCTTCCGCAGGGATCTTCTCACAGCACACCGTGCACCGCGGGTGGTACCGTTCCGCGTAACACGTCGTGTGGTACGGCACGCCGTCCTTCATGGAATGCGTGCCGGTTGAAATCGGGTTCCGGCATCCGCCGCATTTGAAGCAGGGTTGGTGCCACCGCCCGAACGACGTCCTTACGTGCGCCCCGAAGGACCCGACGGGCTTGGCGCACCCGGGACAAAAACCAGAGGATCCCGATCTGTTCAGAGCATTGCGGCCCACGGAAGAAGTGTTCGGCGCGTCGCCCGCACCGGCGGCGTCTTCCTCGGACTGCAAGCGCCGAGCCAACGCGGCGTCGGCGTCGTCGGCGGGATTCGCGGCGTACGGATTGAAGCGCGCGCCTCTTTCCGTTTGTGCCAGCGCGTTCTCCTCCGCCTGCATCGCCGCAGCGAGGGAGGCATCATCGGAATCAGATGTTGGATTCAAAGGTGGTTGATGCGTATTGTTCCGACTGGAGGGTGGTTGCGTATTATTCTGACTGCCTGTCATACAAAACCCGGACCCGCCGGCGTCCTCCTCGGCTTGCAGCCTCCGGGCGAGCGCGGCGTCGTTTTCGGGTTGTTGCGCTAGGTGCGGAGGGATTACGCCACGTGGCACGAGATGTGCTGCAACCGGTACGCCAACTTGAACGCCACCGTACGGGACGCTCGGCGCGCCGAAGGGCACGGGGCGGGCGTAGTCACCCGGACCGTTGCGAATCGGTTGCGGATTATAAGTCGGCGCCGGCGGAGGAGCGCCTAGACCGTACAGGAAGCCCGGGGTAAAATCATCCATGAAACCTCGTCCCTCACCTGGTGCGTGTGCCGTGTTCGGCCCGAACGGAACCGGTTGCGCGTACGGTACGCGCGGGTAATACGCCGGAGTGGCTTGTGTAGGCCCACGAGAGGTCCCCCGCACCGCGTCTTCCTCGGACTGCAGTCGTCGTGCCATGGCTTCATCAGACTCCACCTCTTTTAGTTCGATCTCGGCAGGGCCGTGTACGCCGGGAGGCGGCACGTTCGCCCACCGCGCGCGCTCTTCCTCAATCTCCGCAAGCGCCGCTTCCAACGACGTACCGCCCACGGTGGGGGCCCCGCGGGGGGCCGCCGCGGGGCGCGACGGCGTGTCCCCCATCAACGGTGGGCGAGAGACTGACGTGACTATGCGGAAACACGTGCATTATTACGAGACGTCCAGTCCGAAAACGAGATTCAGGAAAAGAGACTCGCCACACAACGCGCCGCGCCCGCTCGCGGACGTACACACAGGCCTCGTCCTCGTGCGTGCGCCGATGACCGCCGCGGCGCTTGAGGAAAGCGTGGAGGAGCTTCTGGAGCGGCTCGGGGATATCGGCGTTTCGTGCGATGATTTGAGCGTGGAAGACGTGCTTTACCAAGCCGTCCCCAATCGATTCGTGCGCGTCGGCGCGCACCTCGCCTCCGATGTCGCGACGGTCGTGGCGACCGGGCTCGTGGGGGTTAGCGACTCGGACGGCACAGAGGCCGCGGTGAGTGCGATTTACCGCTCCGCCGCGAACGCGGGGAACAACCCCACCGCCGCGGCGGCGCGGCTGGAGCAAGGACTGCGAAGACTCGCCGCCGCCCTGGACGACACCGACGCGGGTGCGGCTGGCCGCGTTTCGGTTGTCGCCATCCTCAACGCGCTCGTGACGTACGTGCAGGTGGGCACCATGCTGGCGCAACGGCGGAGCAAAGCCAACGCGACTGGCAAGGACGACGACACGACGGTTGCGGCGGCAGGTGAGTTTGATCTCCGACCGGGGAGCGACATGGACGCCACGCCGAGTCATCCATCCTTGGATCCTCCAAAGCATACATCTTTGGATCCAGCGCAAACGGTGCGGGTTTCGAAACAACTGTGGCGTGTTGTGAACGGCGTTCGTGTAGACGACGGCGTCGCGAAGACGCTCGCGAGCAGCGGGTACGGCGGGTACGGGTCAGCAGGAAACAGCAGCCAGCTGCCATCGACATCACACGCACCGTGTGCGCTGAGTCTTTTGGACGCGGTGCTCGCCGCGGTGCGAAGAGCGTTGAAGGCGCTGCCGAGCGACCATCTGCTAACCGCCGTCGCGCTGACCGACGCCAACAAATTAACCGCTCCCGAAAAAACAATGCTGGAATCAGTAAACTCCGCGCTTTCCGAGGAGTACGCCACGCGCAAAGAAACCGTTCAGAGACGAGCCTGGCTCACCGTCCAGGCGTTCGGGCAAAGCGCGCGCTTGGTGAAGGGAAATTGCGCGCCGCAAATCACGAGTCTCTTTTCCAAACGTGCCGGGTTCGGCGCGAACGGCGACGCGGTCGGAGATGATGGAGACGAAAGTGAAAATGAAAACGACGACGCCCTGCCGGTGACCTCAAAAGTTTCCCTGGCTGACGCGTGGGACTGCCGGGTCGCGGATTTAGCAAGAGGTACGTATTGGGACTTTCCCAAATCCAAACACTGTTTGCCCATACACGACTGACACTTTATTTTATTTTATCGTAAGTCACGCAACGCGTAAACGCGGAGCACGCGCAGACCCTGGACGCGTCCGTCAAGCGCGTGCGCATCGGGTCGGTGCCCGACCGAGGCGGGCGGACCGAGGTGAGCGACCGCCGCGATTTGGATTCCAAAAAACACATGCCCGCGTTTACGGAACGGAACCCGGACGCGGCGAAGCACGGCGGGGGCGGTGGTGTAGGGGGTGGCGTTTCCGGTGCTGGTAACGGGAACAGCGGCGGTGCTGGTGGAAGAGGAAACAACGGCAGTGGAAACGGGAACAACGGGGGCGGCAGAGGCGAAGAAAAAGCCGGGCGCAAGGGAGGAGGTCGATGAGATTTTTAGTAAGGGTAAGCTTATTTCGTCACACAAAGTCGGGAAACCATGTTCTCACACCGTCGGTACGTGCCCCGCCCCAGCAAGCGCGTCCTGCGTCGCCCGCAGCGCGGCCGCGATTGACGTGTACCCTCCCGGGTCGACTTTCGGCGCCGCCGCGGCCACGACGGCGGGCGGCAACCCGGCCAGCCCGACGACTCGCACGCGCGCGTTTGACATCGGCCACTCCAGGGGCACGTCCATCGCCGCGACACCGCCTGTGCCACTGTACAGACCGACTCGCACCAGGGATGCGCCGGCTGACCACTCCATCGGGGTCTGCGCCGCGGTGCGTGTCAGCGCTTCCGTTCTTCCAGACGTCGCCGCAACGCGCATCTTTATTTCGGTGAGGAAACTTTGCAACGATTTTTCGCACGCCCCGGCCGCCACGACGCTCGCGACGACGTCGTCAATCGGGACGTCGCCCGGGGTCAAGGAAATCGATTTCACCGCGGTGGACCCAGGGTGAAAGATGATCTCAACAAGGTGCATCCTTTGAAAACACGGCGTGCCGGGAACCGCGCCCCCAACAAGCGTCGCGGCTTTAGAGGCGGGCGTCCCGTCAACCGGCTCCAGCGCGCTCATCTGCGTTTGTGGGATTTTCGTCGTCACCGCCACCGCGAGTTTTTCACTGTCGCACTCGACGATTTCGCACCCAATAAGCGCCTGAATCATCAGCCGCTGCTCCGTTGCCACCGCGCTTGTTTCTGCGATTTCGGAAGACGCGTCTAACTCGCGCTGCTGCAGCGTGTCCGCCCCCGTGAAAAGCCGCAACTCCGCTTCGACGGTTTTCAGTTTCTGTTTAGCCGGGTTCAAGGATTCGGCCATGGTTGTGACCTCCGCAGTTCGCGTTCGCAGCGCGTTCCGCACCGCTTTCGTCTCCGCATCAAGCGCCTCGATATGCGCCCGCGCTTGTTCCAGGGACAGGTTCTGGTCTTCAGGGTGCGTGTGCGCGCTGATACGATAAAAGCCGAAAGTGTCAGTCTCTCGTAACGCGTATTACGTAACCAGTCAGAGATAACCGTCCCTTCGTCAGGACGAGTATGGGCAATCGCAGAGGCGGTGTGTGGTGATTGAGAAAGGCCCTTACCCGTTCGCGGCGTCCAAATCCGCGTCTGATAATCTGCTCTCCGCGAGCTCGCACTTCTCCTCCATCTGTTCCAAGTGCTCGATGCGTCTTGTTAACGTTTCATGCAACTTTTGAAACTGCTCTGCAACCGCCCCCACTTCCTGAGTTAACAACTCAACAGCCTTAGCCTCGCGGTCGTTGGAGTCCTTAAGCACCTTGATCGCCGCGTTTGCGTTTACGAACGCGGCCGTTTCCCGCGGCGGGTTTTGCGCGCTCGGCATGAGCGCCGATTCCAACACGCTTTTCGGGAAAAAGAAAAAGGTCAGTCGCGAGTCGGCGAGTGGGTGTACTTCGTAACGTGTATATCCGGGATTGGGTAGTTCCGTAGTGGTGTGACTTTCAACCTGTACTCCATGAAACGCAGGTAACAGTGCGTTTGTGCTGTGTGCAGTTGTAACAGTTGTTACTAGGTACCCTGCAACAGTCAAAGAGGGTCCGTAAACGTTGCGCCTGGATTTGGGAAAGCCCCGTCCGGCCGTACCTTCGCAGAAAAGCACACTCGGTGCCTAACTCCACGGTGCCGAACTTCATGCGCTTGACGTTGTTTTTGATCCTCTCCAGGTCTTTGTCCGAGTTACCGAGGGCCTTTTCCTTGGCGCCGTTCAGCATTTGAGTTAGGGATTGCGAGGTCTGGTCCAGCTCGGCCAACGCGACTCTCAACGAATGCGCGTTCGGGGCCGTTCGTAACTGCCGCATCGCGTCCCCCTTGCTGAACGCCCCGGGGCTGTGCACGGACATGTCCTCGAACGTTAGCTCGCGCTCGATTTCCATGGTGGGCGTGTTATCTAAAGCTTCGCGGTCCGCGTCCGACCGAACGACCGGTGAGATTGCAGGATTACAAAGCTCAACGATGGCAAAGCCGGCCGACCGGATTCGCGACGTCGGTGACTCCAGATGCCGTCCGCGTACCCTCCGGTGCGCCGCGGGGAGACGTCAAAGGCACTCCTGACGGTAAAGCGCGCCTGCGCCCGCGTCCGTCGTTTAGAGACGCGCGTGACGAGTGTGAGCCTTGCCTGGTGTGGTCCGAGGCGATGGCGTTGCTGGGGGAACGAACGAAAACGCAGTCGCGCGCATGGAAATTCAAACGGCAGTCTCCGGTTTGAAGAAATCTTCGCGCCAATCAAAAAATCAAACGTTCCGAGCTTGAAACACTCCTTTTCACTGGCTGACTGGAGGAGAGGCTCTTTGACCGCCGCGGAACGCGTTGTTCGGTCTTCCGTCGCTTGGTTTCACCGCGAGTCAACGCCTGACGACTGGCGAATGGTGAAACACCTGCTTATTTCCGACATGGCTGGCCAGATTTCACCGCGCGTTGGTGGCCGGCGCCTCGCCGGCCCCCGAAAAGCGCGGACCCGCGGGATGTTCGCGGCGTACCAAGGCGGGCCATTCGTGGAGATCTTCACGCCTACGGTGCGTCCCGGGGCGAATCGAGAGCTCTCTGGACGTGTTTGCCAACACCAACGCGCGCGTCGGGTCGAACGCGCGCGAGTTCGACATTCGAAAGAGCACCCCACCGTCAAGTCACGCGGTCCAGGCGAAGGGCCGGCCGGTGTATCACCACGACCGGTCGTACCGCGTGCTTCGTCTTTTCCGTCCCGTGAGTCCGTCCGTGACGGTTGATGGGGCGTGGTGGCAGCACCAGCCACGGAATTCGGGAACACGCACGAGGCGTGCCTTCGGCGATGCTGACTCGTTTTCGCGTGTCACACGCCATTTCGACTCGTACTAAACGCAACACGTGTCCACTCGCCCTAACCCCCATACCCTAACATACCCTACCCTTACCCTACATTTACCCCACCCTAACAGGGCAAGGACCCGCTTTCCAACTGTTCCGTCTCACCCGCCCCGAACGCGGTGCGTCGAGTGTGGGCCAAGGATGTTAAAGGGTACGTGTACGTGTTGGCCGGCGTTGGCGGCCACCGGCTGGCGTTTCCCAAAAGCGCACCCGGCAGCGGCCACGTCGGTGGTGTCCCGGCCGCCGGTTTGGGTTTGCGACAGCCGTACTTGGTGTTCCAGGTGTTCGTCCCTAACGAGGCGCACGTCTCGTTAGAAATCGGTTTTTCCGATGACACAAACGTGCGGCGCCGAATCGTGTTGTCCACGTCCTTCACCGAGGTCCGTTCGCGTGGGCCAGGCTTTCCCAAATCCCGCCTCCCGTCCCGTGTTCCCATACTCGTCCTGCTAAGGGAGCAGTACCTCTGACTGTTTACTCCGTCACATCACGAGACACTGACACTTCGTTCTACCCATCCCAAGGTGAAACCCTCAGCGCTGCACGTCCAGGTCCCCCTGCCCCCGGATTTGCTACCCCCCGAGCGGTGGACCTCGCTGGTGGTGCACCTCCCGAGTTTGGTCGCCGCGCTGTTTTCGGAAAACGGAAACTCCAGGGGCGTCGCCGTGTTTAACAAGATCGAACAAGTCGGCGTGGGCGCGCATTGCCGGGTGCGGAAAATATTCACCCTGAGGGACGCGCCGGTTGTGGACGGGGGATCGGCGCCAGGCGGCGGGAGCGAGCAATTGCCATTCGCAAACGGCGCGGAGAACAACGAAGGCGCTGTTCCGGCGGGTCGGGACTCTGTTGGGTTTTTTGACGCAGACAATGACCGGCCGCAGCGCATTCCCAAGGCTGTCGATTTTCCCAACGGCGTGCACCACCTACTGTCCGTGGTGTACCCGTCGCGGCTCTCGCGAGGCGCGGTGTCCCGCGAGCGGAGCCGGGGGTCGTCGCGGGGCAATACCGGCCCGGGTGGGCTATCGGAGTTTGCGGGGGTTCCCTCCGGGGGACGCCCGGTTGTTTCGCGAGGGAGCGGGCGGGGAGTGCGACACGGCAACGGCAACGGCGACGGCAACGGCAACGGCAACGGCAACGGCAACGAACACGACGGAATTGAGAAACACGAGAAACTTGCGGGGCGGCAACACGTACGCCAAAGTGAACGGTGGGGCTTCGACGCGTTGCCTTGTGCGACGACGGACGAAGGCAACAACGGCGGCGGAGACGAAGGGTGGCACGTCGCGTTCGGTTCGCGCGTGGGCACGCCGAGCGGAACGAATCGGGGGGGGACGCCTTCCCGAGGCTCCCGGGTTGGGACTCGAGAAGAAGGTTCCAGAAACTTGGCGCGAGAGCGTCTCGGGAGCGAGCGCCGGCTGAGTTTCGAGGGTGATCCGCGCTTGGCGGGCGATTCAAACGCGCCGCGAGCGGTTTCCGCGGTACCGGCTTCGAGAGGAGTGAAATTGGGATTCAATTCCCCCGGCTCCGGACAACCAAGATTGCTCTCCGGGTCCCTGCCGAAAACGCACGGCAAAGGCGGGTGGGACTTTATGCGCGACGGCGCGGCAAACGGCCGGGCGAGTTTCTTGTTGGACGCGCCGGAGGAAAAAACGAGTTCGGGTTTCAAGAAATACGACCCCGCAAAATACACCGAGCGCGACGCTTCGGATGACGAAACCCGCGATGTTTCGCCCCACCGAATCGAGGGCTTGCGCGAGGCGTTGGCGTCAACGCTTGATTTGGCTGGAGTTGAAACGTCGGGTGAGGCACAGATGCAACACACGCAACACACGCACTGGAACGATAGCAACGGCATCGCGTATTACGACGGCGCGTGCGAAACCGTTTCGAAATTTGACGACCCGAGTCGCGTTGGAACCTTCACCCAAGCCGGCTCAGGACCGGCCTCTGGGTTGTCTCGGCCCGGTACGGGCGGGTCCACACTGTTACGTTCCGGGTCCGCCGCCGGGTCGCCGAAAAATTACCGGATGTACACGCCCGAGCTGGTGATGGTGTCGTCGGCGCGCTCCGCGGGGGGTGAACACGAAAACGAACAAGTTGGCGAAGACCGCGCTGCGCTGTCCGAAAAGGAAAACGATTTCGTGAAGAGTTCCACGACACCGCGGGCGGGTGTTCTGCCGGAGTCAGGCCGGGAAACACCCCCCGGACCGCAACGCAAAACCCCCGACGACTTGGATCTGGTGTACGACCCCATCCTGAACTTTTACTACGACCCCAAAAACGGCAAGTACTACGAGTTGGTGTGAGGGACGTGTTTAGCAGCATATTAATATCATGATCATGACGGAAGTGAAATACTGAGTCAGGTACCAAACTCAAACTGTTTAAAGGCTAGGATTTAGCCGCACTAGTTAGCTCGATGTTCGAAAAAAGAAAAAAAAGAGCATGACGGAAGTGTTTGATACAGGTAGCGTTAATTGTCTTTGGGGGTTCATCATCGTTAGTAACCGCGTGTTACAAACCCCACCGTACACACGCGAAAAAAAGCACGTCCTAGTGCCCCCACAACGACGACGCCCATGACCTGTGTTGTTGGTACTTGGGCGAAGTCGGAACGCCGATCACGGTGGGCGCGGCGCCGAGACGCGTCGGGTCTTTTTCAGATTCTTCATCAGATTCATCATCTTTCGCGGACACGTCATTTCGCGTTTCTACCTGACCCCCCGCCTGACCCAACGACCAGGTCGCACCCACCCCCCCATCCCCTAAACCCCTCTCTAGCTCCTTTTCCCGTCGATTCAGCTCGCCGTGGTCGTACACGCGTTCTTTTTTCAGTATCTCCGTCACGATCCACTTTTTGTTTTTCGAAAGCGGCCGCGAATGCACCAGCTCGACTTTGTCCCCGACCCCGCACGCGTCGTGCTCGTCGTGCGCTGTGAAGGGGGGGGGAGGGGGTCAGGACGTGCACGGGTGGTGCGTGGAGAGTTCCAAACAGAGCCGTCGAAGAAAGGGTTGAGGGAGCGCATTTAGGCACGAAAAGGCGCAGCGATCGGTGATCGACGACGGGGGGTTCGGGCTTCGGGACGCGTCCGTCCGCGTCGGCGCACGTACCCATGTACTTCTTCCGTCCTCGCACGTACTTCCCCCACCGCGGGTGTTTGTAAATGCGCTCCACCATCACCGTGACGGACTTCATCATCTTGTTGGACACCACGATCCCCTTCAAAGGCTTCACCATCGCACTCGTCGCCCGCGCGTGTGCACAGCCGAAGCGCCTCTCCTTCTGAGGAAACCGCTGCGTGAAAGGTCTTTGCTATGCACTGCACGCCCCCCGGAAATCGGTCGCAAACCGGCCAGCAAAAAGAGCCGAAATGGCTCTTTTCGATCAATCTGACGTTTTTTGATAGGACTACCTTCAAATAATTCCGTTCTGAAAGCATGTTTGATAGGACTTGTAGACGTTTTTTTTCGTATGGGCTTTCAATCTGGCCGAGGTTAGCGACCGATTTCCGGGGCGTGTAGTCCATAGCTTGCTGGCGAAAAGATTTCTGTCGCGAGAAGAGTGTATCCGAAAAACATCAGATCTCGCGTGCACCATCGGACTCGCACGATGGCGTGCGTAAGCATGGCGGGTATGCACGCGGTGGCGCGGGTACCCACGCGTGTCGCCTACACCCGGCGGCCGTTCGAAACGACGCGCGTTTCGCTCGACGACGCACGCGAACCTTCCGCGCTCGCCGGATTCATTCTTTTCACGTCGTGTCAAACCGCACGCGCTTCGGCACACCGAGCAGTCCATCTGGATCGACCAGGCACGAAGGCACGGGCGTGCTCTTGGCGACACGCGAACGCCCAGACGTTGGGCGATGGCACCGAGCAACGAGTATATACCTTCGGAAGTCGAAGCCGCTCGCAAAGCATATGTTCCCCGCAGGTGCGTGCTTCCCTAGTCCTCGCTTGTTTACGATTTCTCCTGCCATTTTGCTGCGAGAGAGCTGAGCAGCTGACGCTCTTCGACGCAAACTTAAAACACAGTGAGTCTCCGAAGGTCTACGCTGCCGAACGGTGGATAAAAATGGTGCGCACACTCCGCAATGATGCGAGGTCTCAAAGACCCATTCGCCTACACCGTTCGCGTTGCCCGTCAACGGCGTGTAAAACTCACCTTCTAACTTTCATTCCTCCGCAGGGCGTCGCGCCGGTCTGCTCCGAGTGCAAAACCACGGAGACGAGTCGCTGGTACGCCAACAGGGACGATAAGGACATACCGGCCTGCGGCGTTTGCTACAACCGACGGGTATGTCACGCGCGTCGACCCTACACGTCAATATTTCATAATCTTTGTGTCGTCACATCCTGACCCAATACCCGCGGTGCGTTTTTTCGCAGCTCGCTGCCAGCAAAGGCAAGTGCTCCGGTTGCGGTAAGGATGGGGCAAATTCAAGCGAAATGCGAAAGTCGAAGCTCAATAACGACGAGTGGTACTGCACGCCGTGCATATTTCAAGAAATGCGCATTTCGGGGTTCTTCTTCTGTCTCTTTCTCTCTCTCCTTGCCCAGGCGACTTCGTAGGTGTGACGACTTCCGCGACGAGCTGTTTCGTCTCGACTCACGTCGTTCGAGTTCCATATTCTTCGCAGGAGCTGGACGTCGCCGCGGCCGCGGGGGAGGACATGCGTGACGTGCGGGACGGATACGACCGATACGTGGTACAGGTGCAAAGATGAGCCCGGAACTAAAATTTGTGTGCCTTGCTACGACAAGAACCGGAGGAACAATACGAAGGCGGCGAGCGCAAACGAGACGTGAGACTTCGCGCCAACCGCCCGGGTTTTGAAGCGACGTCTACGAACAGTTTACACGCAACGCCAATCGACTCAAAACCAACTCACGCGGATGGAAATTTGAATAAAAACATCCGCAGTATCTGATCAGGCTCACATCACTTCCCCACCCCAAGCTTCACCACGCAGTCGTACACCTCCGCGTCCAGGCGCCGGGCGTTGATTTCCGATTTCACCATCGCCAGGTTCAGGGTGTTGACGTTTTTCTTGACGTGCGACGCGACGTTCCAGTTACTCTCGAGCGCGCGCTGTGATTGTAGAACAAAATAAACGTGTCAGTCCCGTGTTGGGCGATGCATTGGACGATGGCCTGGTCAACAGTCAGGGTAATCGGTCTGAACAGTCAGCAGCGTTAGAGGTAAAACGGGCGGTGTGTCGAAATTTGGGAAACGCCCAAGGCCGTACCCCCATGCCGTCGAACACTACCAGCCAGTCGTTTCCCGCCGGTACGTCGTTCATCTCTTCCGAGATCCACGCGTTCAACGCAGAACCGGTTCGGTTCAAATCAAGCAACGTCGAGACTTGGCCCGAAGATACGCACGTGACTTGGCCTCCGTTTAGTTGCGCGCCCAGCAACGCGTCCCTTGTTCCGGAAATACCGCCGGGCTGGTCGGACGGTGTCTCCGTCACGGCTTTTGTTGTGAACGAAAAGTGTCAGTCCCGTGTTGGGCGATGTATGGAAAAAAGTCACGTCACCAGCTGAGAGATAAAACAGTGTGCGTCGGATTTAGGAAATGCGCAACGCGTACCTTTCAGAAACGCAACCGTTTCGCAATGCGTCACGTCGTTAAGCGCCGCGCTCTCGTTCGACGCCAAAACGACTTTGGTTCCCGACCCGCCCAGGCCTGCTAGGGTACGCGCTAACAGGGTCATGCCCATAACATCCGCCCCAGCGTTGTCGCAGAAAATAACCACGCGGCGCCACGGCCTTGTCGTCGCGCGATCCGCGAGCGCGTCGAAGGAGTCGAAACGCCATCCGGACGCGCGTCCTCCGCTCTCGGCGCCTTTTTCGTCGCCGACGCGCCGCACCACCTTTCTGGCTTCCGCGAACGTCTCCCCAAGCGCGGTCGCATCCAGAGCTGATGGACCGGTTTGATGGGAAGATGATGGACTGGTTTGATCGGAAGACCTCTCAAAGGTTTGTTTCGAATTGGAAATATCCGCCACCCCCGCAACCGCCGCCGCCGCGCCGGCGTCGAAAAGGTTCCCCGCCAGGCAACACTTTTTTTGTGTTTAAAAAAAGTGTCAGTCTTGTAAGGCCATGTGTATTACGTAATTAGGGGCGGACAATCGGCAAACAGTCGTCGGCTGATTTGGGAAACCCCCGATTCGTACCTCCAACACCGTTTGCAGCGCAAATCGTTTCTGTTTTTCTTCGTCATCCGCCGCATCCGATACCGGACCCTTTTTCGGCTGCAAACTCCCCTCTGTTGGTTGCCATATTCCGTCGATCTCGTTTGCCAGCACGCCAAACAGCGCAGCCGCGACCGCGTTTTCCTGTGCTTTCATGCCGGCGAACAAATCGTCGATCCCAAACCTGCGCAGCAAACGCTCTTTTTCGTCAACCATGTCCAACAGCGTGGCGCCTTGGTTCGGTTCCGGTTGTTCCGATTCGTCACTGGATGAAATACCTTCCAAGTACTCCACATACGCCTCCTCCCATTCCTCGTACCGGTCGGTAAAGTCGTTTCCTAACGTCCCAGCCCCGACCTGCTGGAAAGTCCTGTGTAAGTTCGCCCGGTGCGACGGGAGCTGTCCCAGCAAAAGAACCACCCACGCGGAACGCGCCTGCCATGAGTTGGCGCACGCGTCGCACACCCCGGGGGAGACGTGCGAGTAGTACGTGCTTCCCCGATTCGTAAGCAGCGGGAAGGGAGACGCACCGGGAAGCGCTCCGTGTGCGGCGCGATGTCGGATCGCATCCAAGGTCGTTTCATCAACGGTTGGCGTTTTGGAACACGCGAGGGTGGTGCCTCGAGTCGCAACAGGCTTGGCCTGCACAACAGGTCGCGATCCCGGGCGTCTGGACACGCCACGCGCGGGCCTGACGAAAGGCACCGAGACGCACGTCGTCATGGAGACGCCGCACGTCATGATCACCCGGACGCGTTACGCGATCCCGGACGCAGATGCGTGACGCCGCCAAACCCACGGACGGACGGACGTGCGAAGGAGTGGCGGTGGGTGCGCGTGCACGCAAATGATAAGAAGAGCACGACGAAAACTCACAAGGTGCTCACTCGGTGGGTCGATGAAAACGCCAGAAACGCGATGAAACGCCTCGGTCGTCGTGTTGAGCTCGGTGAGCATCCGTGTCAAATCGACCGTGGACGGCCCTTTCGACTTGTCTTCCCCTGTCCCAACCCAGAAAGCGATCACGCGCGCGCGTCTGACGTGGAAAGCGCTTCTTTTTCTTTTAGAACTTTCCTTTTCTTGAGACTTGTACTTCCATTTCACAAAAGAAAAGAAATGGAAACCCAAAAAGCGAGAGCAAATCAAAACACGAGAAAAAGGTTTGGCCCTACACGTGTCAGTCAGTCTCTCTCATTGTTACTCGGGCTTCGGCGTTTGCCGGATCACGCGCGCCGGCCGCCGGGCACTTCTCCGCGCGCGACGCGCGGGAAGACACGGCACAGACCCGCGGGGTAGTGCTACGGAAACGGGTTCCCATTTCAGCAATGGGGATGCGATCTGGCGAGGTGACGCCGCCGTTTCTGCGTAAAGTGTACGTCTCTTACCGCGCGGTGCGCATCCGCGGAACCTGGCACGCGATTCGCTTTTCCGCGTCCCATCATCCTCGGACCCTGACCCTCCCTTTTCGTTCGACGTAGGTACCACATGGTGGACGACGCTTCGTGTGAAGACATCGTGTCGTGGAGCGAAGAAGGCACGCAGTTCACGATTCACCAGACCAACGAGTTCGCCAGCGAGCTCCTCCCGAAGTACTTCAAGCACAGCAACTTCAGCTCGTTCGTCCGGCAGCTCAACTCCTACGTACGTTCCAGGCACGCGATGCGATTTCCACCCTTCTCGGCCCGGTCGCGATGACCGCGCCGTAACGAACTCGTTTGACCCCGGGTTTGGGTGACAGTCACAATCACCGCGTGGTGGCGCTATTCCACGTATCCCCGCGATTCACACCAAGCCACGCGCCACCGCCCTGCGCGTTCCGCGCACCCCCGCCTCGTTCAAATTTGTATTCGTTTCTCACCAGATTTCCTCTCCCCTCACGCTACTACGCGCGCAGGGATTTCGCAAGGTCAAGAACACGTGTTGGTCGTTCGCGAACGTGCACTTTCGGAAAGGGCACAAGGACGACCTGACGAACATCAAACGCCGGATGGGCGCGAAGGGACGGGGGGAGGCGGGCTCGGGCGTTGGCGCGGACGCGGGCAAAGGGGTACGCCTTTCCAACACCACATTCGCCGCCTGGCCACGTTGATTTTTTTAACACGAAACGTTTCTAGAACGTTTCCACCGCGGCGCGGTGATTTTTTTAACACGAAACGTTTCTAGAACGTTTCCACCGCGGCGCGGCGCTGACCCTCCCCCACCTCCCCAACTCTCTCTTCACACAAAAACCAGGCCCCCGAAGGCGACGACCGCAACATGTTCGAAGAAAGACAGCTCATGTTCGAAACGCGGTTGCACCAAGAGATCCAGGTACGTCAGGAGAGCTGAGACAGGCCCGATCGGGATCGCGGAAATATCTGCTAAACGCACGGCTGCCGTGCGTCGAGACGCATTGGAAGCTTCCAAACTGTTTTGGAAGTTCCGGGCACGCAAAAAGCAACATCGAAAGATGGCAAAAAGCGCACAAAGCTGACCGACCCTCGTTTCCCACCCGGACCCGGTTCGTTCTTTTCGCACTCAAAACGAATGAATCCAAAACAGTTTCACCAGTTCGAAGTCGCGCACCTGGTGCACCGCATTTCCAAAGTCGAGCACATCCAGGAGGAGCTTTTGCGGATTTTGATAAACCCCACGGCGCAGCTGGATGAAGCCGCAAGGACGGGCGGGAGTGGGTACGGCGACGCCCCCGTCACGATCAACGGCGTGCTGGAAGGGTTGTACAAGCAGTTGCGCGACGGCCGAGGGTCCGGGCCTGGCCAGGGCGGCCACCCGGGACCCGGGGGGCACCCGGGGGCCCACGGGGGCATGCCCATGCCGTACCGACCTCAGGGTGGGGGCATGTCCATTGGGGGTATGCCTCCGCCGGGTTCCGGAACTGGGGGGATCGTCGGGCTCAACGCGAACATAGCCGCGGCGACGCAAGCCGGGATGGCGGCCGGGATGGCCAACCCACTGCACGCCAGTCCCATGGCCAATCCGATGGTGAACCCCGCGTTTCTCGGGATCTACGACCCCGCGCAGATCGAGGCGTTTTACCAAGGCGCGCGGAGCGGCAACGGCAACGGCGGCGGTCACGGCGGCAAGGGCGTCGGGCAAGGCCAGGGGTACCGGAACCCGGGTGGAGGCGAAAACGGGGGGG
>Ga0222630_1000790_pt1 | contig 15532 bp, 12 predicted proteins | sample AntAcemetagenom3_FD_179842 | JGI IMG/M metagenome (GOLD analysis project Ga0222630, IMG submission 179842) | Saline water microbial communities from Ace Lake, Antarctica - #3 | ecosystem: Environmental > Aquatic > Non-marine Saline and Alkaline > Saline | place: Antarctica: Ace Lake | collected...
GTTCTCGTCTAGGCTCAATATGTATGTCACTCGCCCGTTGTTCGAACGCGTATTGAAGCAGCCAATCGACAACTTTGACAATATGCTGATCATTGGCTTCCGGATCTTTTAGTTTTCCAAGCTCGAGCATTTGCTCGAGATTACCGATCCCCTTCTTGTGAGTTCCGCTTGCTGATGCGCCTCTAATAGAACTTGAAAGGCTGTAGAACTCTGTCGTGACCCGTTCAATTTCCACTGGGTTTGCGACAACTCTCTTTATTTTCTTCTGGGAAGTATGGGAAAGGTCGGTCTCCCACGAATTAATATAAGGTTCCGCACAAGCAACAGTAACTTGAAATGCGGTGACTGCGACCACCAGAATTTTATGTCTTTTAGCGAAGGCGAAGGACATCACCTGAGTGACTTCAGCAACGTCTATTTTGAGCGGATCAATTCGATAATAGTTCTGACCACATTGCTTACTAAGCTCCATAGTCAAAGATTCGATATCTAGAACGCGGCCGACAGAAAGCTTATCTTCCAGCCCTAAGTCTGCAAGATAGTGCAATATGTGGTGGCCACGTTCCTCAGGCTTGCGTCTATTGTTGATAACAAACTCGAGGTCTTCTTGGCTAATTCGCCCAGAAGCTAAAAGCTCATTCAGAAAGCCCTTTAGATCAAGTGCTGCATTACTGCCTTGAGCACTGTTGGTCTGTTCCTCGATAACCGCCATCGATCTGTTCCCTAATAAGAACGTCTAAATGGAAATTGATAGACGCTGCTAACTAAAGCAGCCAGTTTAACCTCGCGATGGGTAAAAACAAAGATTTGGACCAATAAAGTGCGTCATTGGTGCAGTGATTTAGCCAAACGTAGCAAGCCCAAAGGCTCTAAGCTACTCTATTAGCTTAATCCACTCACCTTCTTTTGGGTTGCCACCGGGATAGTAGCCATTTAAAAGCCTGAGAGTTTCTTCCGGATAATTTGCTATTTTGCTGCTCTGAGCCACTATAGCAAAATCAAAGAACTCGCTTGCTTGTACGTACTTCAGTTTTAACTCTGTTCCAGCCACCACCTCACCACGTTGAATTGATCGGAAAGTCCTAATAGTAGAAAGTAACATATCGTCGATTTCATCTATCGATGACTGATCAGTAATCTCACCCCGAAAAACAAAAGCACGTGGCCCCAGATAGATTACTGCAACTCTTTGTGTATTCCCGTTTTCTAAGAGATTTGTTCCGGTGTGGCCGAGGAGCCTATATTGGTCTAATGATTCCGATTTCTGAAGGTTGCTAATACCGACCGTATCTTTTAAGAAAATGCGCGGCTCGATGTTTTCTTGTAGACGCTGGGTTTCAATCCGGAAGTTGCCGACATTTTGAGCACTTGCAGTTACCGTAGTTGTGGTTTCAGTAACCTCCCAATCATCAGGAAACAAAACGGTATAACCCAGCAAGGCTTGATAGTACCGGTTGCGTACATCTTGGGTTTGTGAGGCTTGGCTAGCCCCTATTATCAATCCGTCTATTGTTTGTCTAAATTCTGTGTTGTCGGTTTCCCTAATTTCAACATCGTCCAGACCGGCAACCGAGGCGATAGCTTCTTGTAAACGAGTATCATTTCGTGGATGAGAAGCGAACAGTCCGTGGTAACCACTGCCGCCGTTATTAACTCTTTTGTTAAAGTCTTCTTGGTTTTTTAGAACAGTTACAACATTGATCATTGCAGTAGGATCGTATCCCGCTTCTTTGATATATTCGGCTCCTAGACTATCCGCCTCGAGTTCATGCTCTCTGCCAAAGCCACTCAACCCTGTCTGCGCCCAAATAGAAGCTACTTCACTGATTTGAGATCCGGCATAGTTGCTTCCGGTTGCTACCGCTGTCACTACCCCACCTACTTGCGCCGCAGTCCTAGCTAGTGTTCCTCTTGCTTGCTGTTGCACCCCGTGACGCGCAGTAATATGTCCAATCTCGTGTGCGAGAACCGCAGCCAGTTCAGCCTCTGTATTCATAAAAGTAAGCAAACCCCGGTTAACATAAACATAGCCTCCAGGCAGTGCAAATGCATTAATTTCAGGACTGTCAATAATGCTGAATGTATATTCTAAATAAGGACGATGGCTGACCTTGGCGACTTTGTTTCCGACTCTTCGCACGTATTCCAATAATTTCTCATCTTGAAATAAGGGCATACTAGCTAATACTTTTTCGTGTTCCTCTTGGCCGATTCTCTTTTCTTTTTTCTCAGTCATCAAGACTAAATTAGCGCCTCCGGTAGCCGGGTTCACGGAACACGACAGTAACATCGTGGACACTAATGCGCACAAAAAAAGCTTTCTAGGAAGCTGACTTATTACTGCCAATAGCGCGATAATTTGTGGACAAAGACTGTACAAACTAGCCATGGTGATCCCCGTATCTTTCATTAAATGCGCAGCTAGCTGCCCTTAACAAACCCTTTGAGTTGATCTGCCAGTCGCGAACAGGCGTTCGCTTCGACACGAGCAATAAGTGGTATCGGAATCACCAGCGCCGGTAAATATGATTGCCCTGAGGCATCAGTATTGATCGTGCCAACATTCGTAAATGAGCCTACATCCCATATTCTCGCGTCAAAGTTCGAATCGTCTTCCCAAGTACCAAACCCAAAACATCCGGCTCCGCCCGGCCCAACGGTGCACGATATTGATCCTGTTCTACCTGATGTCTCTGTAAACCCATCAACCCAAACTATGTAACGGATACCAAATTCACCCATTTTATCTGCCACCACATCTTCTGCCATCAACTTAGCCAGATCTTGAGTTCTAAGCGGTGCTGTTCTTGGCTCAAACCATGGGAACATAGCGTCTATAAACTCTTGTTCAGGTATGATATTTAGCGCGTTATCTCCTCGCCCCATTTTTTCGCCAACGCAATCGATAAATTCTGACCTGGTTTCATAGTCGCTTGCTTGACGTCGCCCCAAAACCACGACCGTTTCGTCACTGGTAATCCCTGTTTCACCTTGCCTGAATTCATCTACTGTGGTGCTAGTACAAGAAGCTATAACGCTTAGCGCAATCAACAAACAGAACTTGTAATAGCCTTCAGCAAATACTGGATAAGGGTTCATCTTTTCCTCTCTTGACTGGGCTTCAGCCTCATTGCTGTTTAAGCCAGTCTCTAACTTCTGGCACGTCGCCAAAACTTAATGAAAAAGTAGAGGCTAGATCTCTTAGCGCAACAACAGCAGCATCGTTAATCGCACCTTCTACAGTTCTAAACGTTTCTGTTGGGCTCTTACCATATGACGTTACCACCCAATCGGCAATATAGTCGCCCTGAACTGTAAGCAACCGCATATTGTATTTTATCCACACTTCATAAACGTCCAATTTTGTTTTCGCAGGTAAGGCTAATTGAAACTCTTCGATTGCAGGAGCAAATATGGCATCCACGCCGGCTGTTTGTGCCTCTTCCATACTTTCTACGAAAATTACCTGCTCAAACATTGCTGGGGTTATCGAATTGAATAACTCCATATGGGAGGCACCACTTTCAATATTGAATTCTTCTGATCCTGTTTCAGTGTATTCAAGGTAAGCAAAGTCGCGCAAAGCTTGATCGTAATACACCGCCACAGAAACAGGCATCTTGCTAATATTTGGTGTCGGGAATTGACCCTCTATGACGACGTTATTGACACCGCAGTTGGCGAGCAACAAAGCGAACATGGGTGCTAGACCAGTTTTATTAAGTAGTTTATTCATTTTCCTTTTAACTCTATTAAACTCAAAATCATGCTGCAGAGCCTTTAAAACCTCAAAGCCAAGCTATCTGAAATCATTGAGGCCTACAAATGTACCACCATTTCGCGATGTCATCTCGCGCATTAAGGTCGCATAGCGATAAACACTCTGTCTGAACCTAGCAGGCTGGGCAAAAATAACAGGAAAGCCAATACCATGTATTCTGACTAGTCTATTGCCATTTGCATCTTCCACATTAATTCTGTCGATGGTTTGCAGCACATTGCGAATAGACCCTCCCGGCTGAAAATCGTCGCCAAGTACATAGATGCTGATTTTTTTGTCCGGAGCATAAAAGGTATTAATAGCACGTGTAACGCCTTCCACCGGGCTGCTGTTGCTATAGGGTTGCCAATTGCGCAAGGTTGCTATAATTCGGCTTCGGGTCGATGGTGTATCGGGCATCCACTTTCCTGCATAGGAATTGAACATATAATCGCCCATGTCATTCATTATCTGAATTCCCTTAACTTCGGGGTATACGTCAAGAGTATCGCCAATTACCCCCAGCATTTTGTTCCAACTTGGGTTGTTGAACATGCTGCCTGAGGTATCAATAATAAAGATAATATATTCGCTGTCTACAGGCACACCGCCAACAGCATTGTTTTCCGGCGCAGAGCTATTAGCTAATAAACGCTGCATTTCCTCAGTCATTGATTGCTGGGCAATAGCCAATTTACCGACTTCGTCAATAGTTTCGTCAGATAGCTCGGTGGAAGTCTGATAACGCCCTTGGATATCACTCAAGTCACGGCGCAGGCGCGCTACGCTGTCATCAAGCGATGACAATTGTTCATGCTTGGCATTAAGCTCTCGATTCAAGACTGTAGTTTCTCCGCGGATTGCAAAGAGGGCTTCCTGCAATTCCATAACCCTGCCTTCGGGAGGAACATCGACGATTTCCAAAGTCACTGGGTCATTGATCTTGGTGATTATTAATAAAATAATCATTGCCCCGAAGCCGCAAGATGCGACATCCAAAAACGATACCGTAAAAGAATCATTGTCGGCTCGTTGGCGCCTCATGACTTACTCTTTTTTAGACGGACACTGCCGCTACTTTGATTTATCAATTTGGTTGGCTTCATAGTTTATTAACCTAGTGCGTTGTCTAAGGCCAATCTTTTGAAGGTGTCACAAAAGATCCGCTCGAATACTGCGCCAATTCCCAAAATACCGCTGACGCAGAAGGATCGCCTTCCAGCGGCATTAATATGATATTGACAGGCACTCCTCTGGGCAACTCAGTAACGGCGTCCTCAAACAAGTCTGCTCGTTCATCTGGGGTAACCAATCCATTAGGATTGCTACGATCATTTAGCGTTGGAAGACCATCGGTTATCAGAAATATATTGTCAGGTGGCGGATTCATATTGGCCACACCGCGAAACACTTTTTCCATATTTGTGCCGTTATTAGGAACTGTATTGTCGATATTAATAATGGCCTGGTTCAATTGATCTCGATCAGCCACTTCTAACCATTGAGCTTCGGTGCCCGGAATAGCACTGGTGTAACTGTCACTAAAGGACCAAATTTGATACCGGCTGGTGATAGGTAACTGAGTACTTATCCAGTCAACGGTTTTAACAACGCGCCGCCATTTCGGCGCCTGCTTCTTTTGGACAGCCGGTAAGTTTCTGGTTCTAATAATATTAATGAGCGTGCTATCGAGCATACTGGTAGAGCTGTCGACTAAGATAAGTATGCGTTGGCCGCCTAAGAAAAAGCCTGACAGATATTGACGATTTCCGTCTCCAACAAACTGTCTCACATTGTTGCCTTCCTGTTCGAATGCACTGGCCTGTAGCCTGAGTAATTCTTCCTCAAGTGCTTTAATATCTGAGCGCAGCTTTTCAACGCTTTCTACACTGGCGATACTTGAGTTTTCTAATGCGGCCAATTCTTCTAGAAATGTATCTATTTTCTCCTGAATCTCCCGCGCCAATCCTTGCGCTTGAACGACGTCGAAGGTTGTTTCTGACAGTGTATTACGAACCCTAACCAAGCCTTCTTCTCCTTCTTTAACTTCTTCCGCCAAAAGATTAATCTCGGCAGCTAGGATAGGATTAGAATTGTTCTTAGCGGTGATACTCGAGTGATCCATGATAAGAAAGATTAAAATCACAGCACCAAAACCGCAAAACATCACATCTAAGAATGCAAGGCTTAAGGGAGTGGAAGGGCTGCGAATGGATTTTCTAGACATTTTGCACCTGGATCGCGGTCAAGGCTTCACCTTGAGTAGTGAATTGGAGCTGGTCTCCAAGACAAATTTTCTGCAGCCCTTTGACCGGTTTCAAGTTCAGATAGAATTCAAGCTTTCCACCATCAATAAAAGCGCCGTTACTATTGACTGAGATCTCCCCAAGCAAAGAAGGCAAATCGCCGGCGGCAACATTAATACTGTTGGCGTTAGCCACCCACTCTGTAGTGACTGTGTTGCGAATCTGAATACCATTGAGTGCAACAGCCCTATTTTGAAACACAAAATGTGTCGGTACTTCGCTTGTACCTAAATCAGTCTTAGCAGCGGCACTAGCTACTTCAGCTCCCGCGGCAACGGCTAAGGATCGAACTAGATGAATTTCGTCGCTGTGAGTTACTATTTTTTCAGCATGCCCTAAGCAGGCTTCAATTATCGCATCGTCTTGTAATACTTTAACCAATTTGAAATGAGGCAGGCTTGCCATATAGCCAGGTAATGACGCTAAGTCTTTATTAAGAATGAGGCTAGAGTAGCCACCGGCAAGCAGCGGTTCAAGCTCTTGGTTAATCTTCTTGTAGTGACCTTGTAAACTCGCAATAAGGCCTTCCTTAGGCATTTTCGCCACGTGCAAGGCATCTCTGGTTTTCAACTCTAATACCAAATTGGTCTGGGAGTCGTCGTATTGACTAAGCCAAAGAGGCATCTGGTTGTATAAAAACTGCTCGTACTCCGCATTATGTTGAGGATTAAAACGGCATTGTTGGATAAACGAGTCGGTCGCTTGTTGCATCATCAAACTGATGAAGTTTTGACTACCAACGCCGGGTATTTGAACAACCGACTCACAAGTCAAAAGACCATTGCTAGAGGTTAGCTTGGTTACAACAATTTGATGAAGTTGAAAATCAATAATCAAGGACGGCGCACTGGCGCTGGCAGCAACACCAGCTGCCAGACCCGAGTCAATGACTCCTATAGGATTAATAGGACTATGTTTGGCCAAACCCAGAAGTATAGCCAGCTGCTGCGAACTAAAGCTTCCAGGCACCGCAAGCACAACATCAGATTCTATTTCGCCTATTTCTGCCAGGTGTAAGAGATGGGCGAACGCAATATCTGCGGTATGCCGCAGATGATTACCGTGATTTAGCGGCTCCATACTGAGGTCGTGCCAGTACTTATTATAGCTTTTTGTCGGCTGTAGTCGCGCTTGTTGTTCTGCACGCTCACCTAGTACAAGTTCATTACCAACCACCAGAGCAAAGCCGGGACTTCTAGCGACAATCCCACTATGGTCGCCAACTTTAATTGCCCCGTCGTTAAGTTCGATAATTTTCAAGGTCATGGCTATGCCCTCTCGGGAACCTGTAGGTTACTGATTAATTTTTCATCACAGTAGTGCTGACAGTCTAGCACCAGTCGATCCTGCAGCAATTGCAACTGGTACAGGATGAACGTCAGTATAATGCTCACAACTAAAGCGACAAAAGTTGAATTAAATGCGACTCCGAGGCTCGCTGTCACCCCTACGATATCTCCGGCAACTGCCTGGTAAGCCTGACCTAAGGCTGTACCGATGCCACGAACAGTCCCCAAGAAACCTATAGAGGGGATGGCCCAAGCAATATAGCGCACGATCGAGAGCTCGGTTTCCATACGATCAGCCTCTGACTCGCAGGTGTCTTTTACAATAGTTGAAACATCTTGAATACTGCGCGTACTTTGAAAGCGTTGTAAGCCTGCCAATAATGCGCGTGGAAGTAAGTACTGCTTTTCGCGCTCACCCAAGGCCTGAACTGGTCTGGCATAGTTTCTTGCGTCTTCTGGCAGAATACTCATACCATCTGACAACTGAATAAGTGCCTGGTCCAACAGCGCACGTTGCCGAATAGTTTGTTGTGTTTTCATGCCAATAAGAGCGGCTGCCCATATAAACAGAATAATGCAGGTTTCTTGCTCAAGATCTTTTAGGATAATATAGATTGACCGTTCTGGAACAAAGTCCGGATTTGACTGCTGTAGGAAGCTCTGCTGCTCCTCAATCACTTCAGCTGTAGGTCGAATTACTGTCACATAAGCTGCATGTACGACAATAAGCGCAACGATAAGAGGCACTAATTGCCACATAGCCTCTGATAACAAACCTTTCTTCATACTCAACCCTTTTTTAATTTATGAGCCCCGCATTTGAGGCGAGCAAAAAATCCCTAATTCGCTATATATTCGCGGGGAAAGACACGCCCAAATCCTGAGATATCTCTTCTGTAGGGATGAACCGCCCCGCTGATTCGGTTTCTTCGCCTTGTGGCGGTTCAACCGATTTAGTATCGTTCACATCCTCTTCATCAACGAGCAAGTCACTGCTCGCTGCAGAATCGTCAATTTCCACAGCAACAGTGCCAGTAGAAGGAGTGACGACAGGAGTTTCCTCTTGTCCCATTACGTTGGCACTAGCCAATACAAACCAGGCCGAACAAAGTAGTATAAGATTCCTCATTATCACTTCTCATTACTCCTAATTGATCTTCCTAATTAATCGTCTAAGTAACGTGCGACTCTAAAACCAACATCGTCACGGGGCTCCTCACCAAAATCTCTAAAAGAAAGCCTAAGCTCAGAGACCGAACCATGAGACCAACTAGAGCCTCGAATGGTGTGGAACTGGCCATCCTGTGCCCCTAACGGATCAACTTCCGCGCCGTCGTTTGACCCTACCGAACCATAAAAATCATGCACCCATTCAGACACATTACCTGCCATGTCGTACAATTCGTTTTGATTTGCAGTAAAGGACGCGACAGGGGCTGTTGCCAAATAGCCATCGTCGTAATCAAACATGATCTCGCCTATGTAACTTCGGGCTGTAATGTCTGCAAAATTCCCGGCTTTATCTGGTGGCGGCAACTGTGTACCCCAAGGAAATTTTAGTAGATTCCCGCTGCCATCGCTTCTAGCGGCCCACGCCCATTCTGCTTCGGAGGGGAGTCGATATCCTGTGGACTCTTTGTTAAACCCTATAACTTCACCATCCAAGACATTGTAAAAAGGGTCAATAGATTCTTGTTCACTGAGCCAGTTGGAGAAAAGAGCAGCCTGCGTCCAACTAATTCTAATCACCGGCTGGGCTTCATTGTTTAAGCTCAAGCCCTGCAAAATACCTGACGAGTGCTCTGTGTCGAACAATCGAAATTCGGCATTAGTTACCTCTTGATAGCTTATGTAAAATGGTCGCTCTAGGTTTATTTCTCTCAAGCTTTCATTTGATCGGCGACCCGCTTCACGGCGAGATGCACCCATAGTTAAAGCTGAAGGATAAAAAAGTTTTAGCGACTGACCGGCAGCGTTAGTAATAACCGGTTCTATTTGTTCAAGCCTAGCCTGCTCTAGCGATTTAAGGCTGACTCGTATTACCTGATCCAAACCAGGTCTGGATGTAAATTCCGTTGTAAAAGGCACATAGCCGGCTTTACGTACTTCAATTTGCTGACTTGCAGCCATTAGCTCTAGTGTCTGGTTAGCTAGCCCGCGAAGCTCGCCATTAACATAAAGTTCTGCGTCTTCAGGCTCACTGATTATCTGAACGTTTGCCAAGACAGGGTCCAAGCTGACACTGACTCCACTTTCCTCGTTAGCCCGAGTTCGAATACTGCGCTTACTGGAATTGTAGCCGTTTTTAAAAAAGGTAATTTCATGGTCGACACCCGGCGCTAACGAAACCTCTAGGGGCGTTAGGCCTTTGAACTTCCCACCGATAGTCACCGAGGCTGATGAAGGTGAGGATTGAATAAAGACCAATCCATCTGCCGGTTCGAGCTCTACATTGGGGATAACAAAGTCTTCACCGGCAAAAATATCAAAATCTTCTTGCCATGCTTTATGCCCTGCCAACTTAAGCGTTAGATCCCGTTGGCCTTGAATAATTTCTGCATTCATCGGTGTGATGCCGATTAGTTCTCCGTCCACAATGACATCGGCACCTGCCGGAGAGGTTTGTAAGCTTACCGTCGCCCATGCCGGCTCTAATCGAGCGTCAAAACTTTGTTCTACCGACCGACCCTCAACCACAATCGTTTTTCCAAAATCTAGGTATCGATCCTTTGAAACGGTGAGTTGCCGCTCACCCGCTTCCACTAATAGTTTAAACAACGGCGTCTCACCGAGATCTATGCCATCTACTTGGACTCTCGCGCCAACTAGCTCATTACTAGCAAAGCTTATTACACCCGGGAGCTTATCCATTACATAGACATGAGTCTGAGTCTGATCTGAATCAATCACCAGAGCAGTTTCACTGTCGTAATAACCCTCGTTCACTAATTTTATATCGTAAGTGCCCGACCTAATTAGATAACGTGCCCCCAGCTTGAAGTTTAGTCCGCCGCTAATCTCAACCGCCGCAGTAACGGGGCTCGCTTCAATAGAAACTGACTTCGCTGTTAAAACGAACCAAGCAGCAAACCCAGCGACACTAAAGAATGCCACTAAAACTAAATGGATAGGTTTTAGTTTGAATGAAAACTCGGGCGCCTTGTTTTCGTTAGGCGTAAAGTCTATCGGTATAATGGGCTGGGCTGACCCATTCGATTCAATCTTACTGTTAGGGTTGGCCATCGCTATCGCCTATTGCCCGACACGATAGGCTCGTCACATTGCACTATCACTAATCTTGGCGTTTGATCGAATCCCACTACAAATTCCTTCCTAACTTCTCTGAATCCTGATTTTTTCCCCACAGCCACATACCTACCTGGCTTAAGCGACATTTTTTGCTGTTCAAAAAGCCCGAAATGCTCAACTCTAAGAAGTGTAACGTCAGTTAAATTGTCGGATACAAATTGCACCTCGATAGGTATTTGTGAAGCTTCTAAATACCCTTCCAATTGATTCAGTTGTCCGACTAAAATCGGCCCCGCCTCAGCGATGGCGCGACCGGTGTAATAGACATCAATAGTTTGCTGGTAGACATCATCCTCGGCAAGCCGTTCAGGGTTGCTATTTGCTGAACCTAATAAGGAATTTAGTCTTTCGCGTTTTACCGCATAATCCTTTCCGTCTATTGCAAATGACAAATTTGAATCGATTGCGAGAACCTTGTCATAATTGTCTGCTGCGGCTTGCCATTGCTCAGCTTTTTCGGCTGAATCAATAGCCTGTCTTAAGACATTTATTTCTGCGTTAGCGATCTCATTTTGGGTTTGAGTTATTGCTGCCAATGCCTGGTTTTGATTAATTCCCATGCGCGCTGCTTTATCAAACTCAGCTATTGCGGCATCTGGATTGCCACCCTCTAAAGCTGTATATCCAGCGGACATAATTGAAGAAAATTCGCGCTCGCGAATCATAGCCGCCACTTTGGCTCTGTTCGCCGGAGCTGTTTCATTTTGACCGTCTAGCGCAATGACAATATCCAATAAATCTCTTGCCTGAACGAGGCTACCGTCTTCAACCAAATCTTCAGCCTGATCTAAAAGATCAATGACCTCGCTTAATGTCCTAGACCGCTCTAAACCGATTAGGGCAATTTCATTAAAAGAGTCTAGGCGCAATGCCAAAGCATATTTTTCTTCTGCTGCCAATGCATCACCAGCAATAAACGCAGCCTCTGCGTCAATAAGTGTTTGCGTGATAATAGTTGGCACAGAGTCTCTGAGCCCTGCCAAATTGTCTCGCCCAAGCTGATAGGCATCTACTGCTAATAAAAACTCTTGGGTGCGATAGTATTCATCACCAGTACTTGCCTGTGACAACGCTTCCTCAAACTGCAACTGCCCCCATTTAGAAACATCCAAGGCTGTAAGTTCTGCTTGTATCTGGAGTAACTCAGCCAGAACGTCCTGAGCTTCCTTTCTCTGAATAGAGCGCTGCGCTTCTTCAAACGGGGAGATTGCTAATTCTTGTCGGGCAGCTGGCGATGGCACAAGCTCGTTAATATCAACACGCCTTTCCAACGGTAACTCATACTCAGTTACCACAGCTGGCAGGACGAAAATAACTAATAACGCCAAAACCAATAAGCCACCTAAACCAAGCCAGAGTATTATTGGAGGCTTATCAATCGGAGCTTGAGGACTTGCAGTCTTAAAAACTGCATTTTCATCAACGTGATCTAGGTTTGTACTGTCACTGCTTTTATCAGACATATTAATTACTGCACTGGGGAACCAAATTATCTTTGTGTGTTCTGTAGTTCGCCGACTTCAGCTGCATAGAGATCTGCCAACACTTCTTTCCATTGAGCGTATTGTTCTTCAACCGAACCGGTTAATGTAATGCTTCGATTATCTAGATCGAGAACTCTTGGAGCCACTACATTCTCAAGTGACTGACCAAGTTCCTCCAAAGCATCCATGTGAATTCTAGCCTCACCGCGCTTGTCGAATCCGCTTTTAATTAACCCAGCGCCCGCGCCTACTGCCACGGCACCGCCTACCTGAGAGGCGTACGTACTGCCTTGAGAAGCCGCTGCAAGGCCGCCGAGAACGACTGCAGTTCCTGCTATAAAACGCCTTCGTGCGGACGCTTTTAGTTTTTCAACTTCGAGAGTTTCTTCATAGCTTTGCTGTCGCCATGAATCATAAGGTAATCGCATTTGTCTTACGTAGGTCGCGTAGTAGTCCTGCACGGTATCGATAAACATAAAATCTCGCTCGCGAATTCCCCTTACTCTCTCCAGTAACGGATCCGATTCTGCTGGCAAGCTGACTACCTCCAAATTACCATTTCTATCTTTTGCTAAATACTCTCCAAATACATCTGGTGAGAATCTCTGCGCGAATAGCATTTCAGAAACAGTGCGAATTTCAGTGATTTCATTATCTGCTAAATTTCGTTTACGGTATTTAAGCAGGTCGTTGGCTATTGTGTTGTAAACAACTTGAAACGGATCATTTTTTTGCCGTTCACTTGCCTCGTAACTAAACTGGCTGACCGATTCTTCATATTCTTTGGTATACCACTTACGCCCCGTGGAGTCGGTTACTTCAATTCGGACAGCCATCTGTTCGCCGTTGGAACTAAGGATTGTTCCATTGAGGTAAACATCCATCGGGCTTTCTTGGTTTGGCATGACTCGAACAATGCCCCAGTTTCCAGAACGTTGAATTGTTTCGGACAGTAAAAAGGGCGCATAGCGAGATTCAGCCACACGAATTTCATGATTAGTCACCTCTTCTTCACTATTTTTAATCTCATCCAGACCAGGGTCAAATATCGCCACGCCAACATCCAGCAGCAAGTACTCGGGAGTGTCTTGAGAGCCCCGAACAACCGGCGTATAGCTTGTCGATTTAACGGTATGTGTCGCACAGGAAACTATAAAAATGCTCGCGACTAAGAGACCAAATGTGCTTTTAAGTTGCGTTGTCATTATTGCTCACCTATACCCGTATATTTTCTATATTCATCCCATATTGCTTCTCGCAGTTCTGGGTCTGTTTCGCTCATTGCTAGCTCTCTAATCTGCCTCGCGACAACATCATCGTCTCTGCCACTTGGGATATCATCTGGCGCTGGAAACGTCTCTGCTGGGACTTGATTTGGACTAGACCGCTCAGTCGTTACCACCGAACTTGGCGGTGCACCGTCAGCGGGAAGTGTCTGAGGCTGGCCTTGAGCGCCACCTGCGACCGCTCCTCCTGGCGCACCACCTGGCGCTGAACTGCCGGCAGCGTTACTTTCACTCTGCGCACGCTCACGCTCGCTCAGAATATAGCCATCGAATGTTTCGTAACCATCTTTAAGTCTCTCGTCGAGAACTTGAATTCTTTCAGCATTAGTAAGCGCGCCGTTAGGCCCCGACCCTCTTTTCCCACCGGAAGAGCTTCCAGGAAGGGTATCTAGGCTGTAATCTCCACTTGGGGCGCCGATCGTGCTTGAATTTCCCGAAGAACCTCCACTATCGCCGCTGCCTTGCCCGCCGCTTAAATCACCTGTTGAACTATCGCGACCTTGCCCTGACCCTTGCTGCCCATCGGGAAAACGAGATTCCCCACCAGCACCCTGACCAGAATTCTCGCTCGACCCCGAGCCTGCTTGTTCAGCTCCGGGCTGTCCTTGAGACCCTTGGCCCTGGCCATCTGAACCCTCAGGAAAGGAAACCGTTCGCTGTTGGCCCCCTGAACCAGAGCTAGAGCCAGCACTAGAAGAGCCCGTCTGCCCGGCACCGGCTGTGTTCGCCCGACCCTGACCGGAAGAGGGGTTACCTGAACCCTGACTCGATTGGGGCGCATCGGCTTGCCCTTGAGATTGCGCACTGCTTGACTGGCCTTGACCCTGGCTTTGCGAGCTGGAGCTTGAAGAGCCAGTTTGCCCTTGCTGGGATTGGCTTTGACTCTGAGATTGAGATTGGCTCTGGCTGCTTGATTGAGACGGCTGACTCGGACTGCTAGCACTTGAAGATGAGCTAGAGCTGGGCGGCATAGGCATGGAAGAGGAGCTGCTGGGGCTCTGACTCGACTGGCACCCAACAATTGCGAGGCTTAAGCCGATGCCCAAGGCCAGACGTGGAAATTGATTGATTACCTTTTGCATAATTTGTTTCGCCAAATCGACGTTAACAAGAGTGCGACTTTGTTAACGTTTTAAGATTTTAATGAGTTTAAGCGCTTTTTGCAGGTACTGAAGTAGCTATTTTAGGGCCTATTTTAGTACCTGTTCTAGCACCTACTTAAATACCGACTTCTAATAGTGAAAAGCACCCACCAATACACAAAAAAAAGCACCTTCAAGTCAATCTTGGAGACCACTAATAAATCTAAATAGTGTCACGCATTACAGTATTTCAACTCTGCTGAACGCAGTGTTAACAGAATAAAAAACTTCAATTAATGCTAACCGTTCTATCAGTGCATTAGTACCAATACCGGTAGCGAAATTGACTGCCAACAGAGCGTATAGCTGCCCCATCTTTGAGCGCGGGCCTGAATATTGACCTTCTAACTTCGCGCTGCAGTCTGCCCAAAATCATCGAGTTTTCCTCAGTTTCACCACTAACAATTTCTAAGTTTCGAACAACGCCATTTTCGGTTACATCAAAACGTAAATCCACAAACCCAGCTTTAAGATCCTGAGTATCTTTTCCATCCCCAGAGGCAAAAACCAAACTCGTGGGGGCATTGAGAAAAGTGGGCAAAGGTATTACGTGACCAAAGAACTCATCCAAAAGTTCCTCAGAATCTTCCAACTCACTGATAATCTGCCAGGCATTGGCGTACATTTGCGCTGCCGCTTTGCGCCGATCAAACATTAGGTACCAGTCACCTAAGTTAGCATTCGCTTCGGCCAAAGGCATCGATATTCCAGCGTCATCCTGTCGTTGAGTAACAATATTTAAAAGTGCCTCTTCACCTGCTTGAAAGCCTCGAGGCACACTACGCTCTGAGCTTATTAGCTTTCTGCGCAGTGCATCTTGGTCAAGGCGGAATTCCGGTGTGGTCATTTCATTTATTAATTCCGGGTGGCGACTCAGCAGGTAAGCCGCATTTGCGATACTTTGTTGATAGCCGACATAGCGCTCATCAGAACGGCCAAAGTGCACATCAACCATT